>Ga0164290_1001185_pt1 | contig 47667 bp, 51 predicted proteins | sample Micstemetagenome_FD_108782 | JGI IMG/M metagenome (GOLD analysis project Ga0164290, IMG submission 108782) | Contaminated culture microbial community from soil near Moab, Utah, USA - Microcoleus steenstrupii SON62 (Illumina Assembly) | ecosystem: Environmental > Terrestrial > Soil > Soil crust...
ACGGCGTCGAGGGCCGGCTCGTCTCGCAGTATGACTTCGCCGAAAGCTGGCCAAGCTGGGAATGCCACCCGCACGGCGCCGAGCTGGTGATCTGCACCGCCGGCGCCATCACCCTGATCCAGGAGCAGCCGGACGGCAGCCTCACGCGCGTGCCGCTCGGCCCCGGCGATTACGCGATCAATCCGCCCGGCATCTGGCACACCGCCGACATCGCGCCCGGCGAGACCGCCACCGCCATCTTCATCACCGCCGGCCAAGGCACCGAGCACCGCCCGCGATGAGCGACCCTGCGCTCCCCTGGCGCCCCGAGTTCCTCGCGGCGCTGCGCATGCTCGCCCGGGCCAGCGAAGGCCTCGCCCAGCGCGGCTTCTCGCGCCCGGTGCTGGTCGGTGGCGGCGCGGTCGAGTTCTACACCGGCTCGGCCATCATGACCGGCGATATCGACGTGACCACGCCCGTCCAGCCGGAGCTGGAAGAGGAGCTGCAGAAGCTCGGCTTCGTCCGCCCCTCCGGTGCCGGCAAGAGCACTCGCGGCTGGGTGCATCCGGAGATCGGCCTCGGCTTCGAGGTAGTCGGCGACAGGCCGATGGGCGACACGCCCGATCCCGTCCGTCTTCGCCTTGTCAATCCTGATCCGCGGGAGCCCCGATTGCGGGTGCTTTCGCTGGAGGACATGATCGCAGACCGGATGGGCCAATATGCCAGCGGCACCGCACGCGACATGCTGCACCAGGCCCGTGAACTCTACGCGCTGGCGGCAGAGCTCGATCGGGACTATCTGGAACAGCGCATTCGCACGGAAACCTTGGGTGAGTACGGTGTCGAAGACCTTTGCTGACGAGCAGAACTGGGGCGAGCCTATCGACATGCAGTCGTTCGGCCGCGCGCTCGCCCAACGCCGCGCCGAATACGAAGCCAGGAACGGCCCCATCCCCGTGCCCCGCAACGCCGGCACTCGCCGCACGGAGAGCAAGCAGGCGCTGCTCGACGCCATCAACGCCGTCACCGACAATCAAGGCTGGCGCTGGTGACGGGCTGCGCGGGTCAGCGCTTCGGCTCGGGCGCAGCGTCCTCGTCTTCCAGGCGGATGCGGAGCTCGCCGTCCTGGCGGACCAGCAGCCCGGTATAGGAGCTCAGGCGCGGCGCCTTGCCTGCCTCGGTCCAGAGGAACTGCCCGGCGACGACCACCGCGTCAGGCCCGGCCGGCTCGAACGACAGGTTCTCCCAAGCAAACGCCGCTGGGCGCGTCCAGGCCTTGCCGCCGTAAAAGGCGGTGATCTGGGCATGGCTCTCGAACGCCTTGCGGCCGCCGCCTAGGATCCACGCCCCGCGCCGATCATAGCGCGCCGCCAGCCGGGCCCGTTCGCCCGCCGCGAGGTCGCGTCCGTACGCCTCCATGAACGCCCGTGCCTCGCTCACCACGTCCGGCTCCGCTGCCGCCGCCAGCATCAATGCCATGATTGCATGCCACATGCCGTTTCTCCTTTGCGTCTCGTCATTGGCGCCTGCCAGCGTGCTCTCTAGGCCCTACCAAAACGCTCAGCGGCAGGGCCAGGCGCGCGCGAAATGGGCGCGGAGGCCGTCCCTGACCTCCATGCGCGGGCGGTCGGCAGCGGGCACGGCGCGCATGATGGGCATCGATAAAGACGAAGGGAGGGCTTCGACAAGCTCAGCCCAAACGGAATAAGGTGCCGGGGTCTATACCGGAGACCAGTCGATGATCCGCGCCGCCTTTGCTACCCTCGCCGCCGCCCTGCTTGCGAACGCGGCGCCGCCGCCTCCTCACGACCTCGTGATCCGGGGCGGTACGCTCTATGACGGCACCGGCGCGGCGCCAGTCGTGGGCGATGTGGCGATCAAGGGTGATCGGATCGTAGCGGTCGGCGCGGTGCTCGGGCGTGGGGTGCGCGAGGTGGATGCGCGGGGCCTCGCCGTCGCGCCGGGCTTCATCAACATGCTGAGCTGGGCGACGGAGTCGCTCATCCACGATCCCAAGGGGCAGAGCGACATCCGCCAGGGCGTCACGCTGGAGGTGATGGGCGAGGGGCATTCAATGGGGCCGCTCAACCCCGAGATGAAGCGCAAGGCGCTCGAGCGGCAGACCGACATCCGCTTCCCTATCGGCTGGACCACGCTGGGCGAGTATCTGACCTTCCTGGAGAAGAAGGGCGTGGCCCCCAACGTCGCGAGCTTTGTGGGGGCCACCACCGTGCGGGTGCATGCGCTCGGTGAGGGCGATGTCGATCCGACGCCGGCGCAGCTGCGGGCAATGCGCGAACTGGTGCGGCAAGCGATGGACGAGGGCGCGATGGGCGTCGGCTCCTCGCTCATCTATGCGCCCGCCAACTTCGCCGAGACGCCCGAGCTGATCGCGCTGGCCAGCGAGAGCGCGCGCTGCGGCGGCCTCTATATCAGCCATATCCGCGACGAGGGGCCGCAGCTCATCGAGGCGATCGACGAACTGATCGCCATCGCCGAGGCCGCGAAAGGCCCGGCCGAAATCTACCATTTCAAACAATCCGGCCGCGACAACTGGCCGAAGATCGATGCCGCCATCGCGCGGGTCGACGCTGCGCGGGCGAGGGGGCTGCGCATCACGGCCGACATGTACAGCTATCCGGCGAGCTCGACCGGCTTCGATGCGGCCATGCCGCTCTGGGTGCAGGATGGCGGGCTGGAGGCCTGGGTCGCGCGGCTGAAGGACCCGGCCCAGCGCGCGCGAGCGCTCGCCGAGATGCGGGGGCCGAGCGCCACCGAGACCGCCAAGCTGGTGGTGCAGGAGCCGGACAAGGTGCTGCTGCTCGCCTTCAAGACGGAACGGCTGAAGCCGCTCACCGGCAAGTCGCTGGCCGAGGTGGCGCGCGAGCGTGGCAAGGCGCCGGAGGAGGCGATGGCGGACCTGATCGTGGAAGACGGTACCCGCATCCAGGTCGCCTATTTCGCGATGGACGAGGCCAATGTGCGGCGGCAGGTCGCGCTGCCCTGGATGAGCTTCGGCTCCGACGCCGAGGCGCAGGCCCCGGAGGGAGCGTTTCTGAAGTCCAGCACTCACCCCCGCGCTTACGGCAACTTCTCGCGGGTGCTCGGCAAATATGTGCGGGACGAGAAGGTGGTGCCGCTGGCGGAGGCGGTGCGGCGGTTGACCGGCTTCCCGGCCGCCAACCTCGGCATCAAGGATCGCGGACTGCTCAGGGCTGGCTATCATGCCGACCTCGCCATTTTCGATCCGGCGACGGTCGCCGACCGCGCCACCTTCGCCAAGCCGCAGCAATATGCGGTCGGCATGCGCCACGTGTTCGTCAACGGAGTCCAGGTGCTGAAGGACGGCGAGCACACTGGCGCCACACCGGGCCGCTTCGTGAAGGGCCCGGGCGCGGGGCGGTGCAAGAGCCGCTAGCGGAAGACCACCTCCCCGGTGGGGCAGCGGAGCCGAAGTTCCAATGCCGGCGCGACTCCAGTTGTGATTGGCACGGCAAGTCCGAGCGGGCGCAGTCGCTCGACGAGCTTGGCCGTCGCAACATCCTGAAGTGCGATGCCGCCAAGCGTGCAGCCTGAGGGAGCGGTGCGGGAGGGATGAAGCGCCATGTCGTCCCACTTGATGAAGAAGGGTTCGGTTCGGCGTTCGTCGGCTTGGAAGGCGATGATCTGCCACCCGATACGCCGGCCGTCGGGGCGAACACGGCTGCCGCCGAACGGCGGCGTGAGAGCTATGGCAGTGGTCGCATAGCGTTTCTGGAGTGCTTCGAGGCTGGTCGGCGTCAACGCCCACCCGTCTGGCGTCAGTCCCTTCGTGGCGCGGAGCCGCCGCGCAGCAGGCAGGTCGGCCGGTTGCGCCGGATCGGGAGCGATGAGTTCCAGATACACGCCGTACCCGAGGGACATCAACGCGTTGCGGGTGCCGCGGCCGGGATGCGCTCCGCCCATCTGCGGCCGGACGCCGGTGCGCCGCTCCAGCTCGGCGATGCCCTGCTCGAGATCGGCCGTGGCCAGGATCACATGATCGATGGTCGCGAGCGGCGGTTCGGGGACGCTCACCAGCAACGGCAGAAGCAGAGTCCACATCAGGCCAGCCTGATCCATGGGCGCGGTCCAGGCAAGTGGCAGGAACCGGCTTCACTGCCAACTCGTTCAAGCGCCCGGTTTCAACCACCGGAGAGTATGTATGCGTAGCTTGAAGCATGTCCTTTGGGGGGCTGCTCTGCTCGCCTCGGTGCCGGCCCTGGCCGCGACCCAGGACGAACGCGCCAAGGCGGCGATCGCCGAGGCCAATGCCAAGATCGAAGCCGCGCTGGGCGCCAAGGGCACCGGCGAGAGCGCGACGCTGACCGCCGAAGCGCAGGCCGCGATTCGCGAGGCCCGCGAGCAGATGGGCCGCGACAATGAGGAGCGTGCGATCAAGGCGGCCCTGCGCGCGTCCGAGCTGGCCGATCGTGCCCTGGCGTCTGCCCGCACGGCTCAGGCGCAGACCGAACAGACCCAGGCCAGCACCACTCAGGCAGCCGTGAGCGCGGCTCAGCAGGACGCGGCTGCGGCCAATGCCCGTGCGGCGTCTGCGGAGCAGGCGGCCAACCAGGCGGCGGCTGATGCGGCGGCGGCTCGTGCGCAGGCTGCGGCTGCGGCCGCGACGCCGGCCCCGGCGGTTGCGGCGACCGTGACCACGGAGACGCAGACGACCGGCACTTCGGGCTCGGGGACGGTCTCGAAGAGCACCACGGTGCGCAAGCGGTCTGCCACGCGCCGTCCGAGCACGCGGACGACCACCACGACCGCACCGAAGGTCAAGACCACGACAACGGTCGAGACCCAGCCGCGTTAAGCGCTCCGGCGCCAGTTCAGGGACCGCCAGTTGAGTTCGCTCAGATCGGCGGTCCCGTTCGCGCATGCCTCGCCCAGCGCCACCGCGCGGGCGAGCGCCTCGGCCGGCGCATGGGCATAGGCCGGCCGCCCGTCCACATGATCGTACCAGACGCCGCCGAACGAATTGTCCAGCAGGATGCGCTGGAAGCAATGATCGTGGCGGACCGGCCAGCCGCGCGCCGAGGCAAGCGCCGGCAAGGTGACGCGGGTGAGTTCGAGCCAGCGGGCTTCGAGGGCGGCGCGGCCGGTCATTCCTTGCCAAACGCCGCAAAACCGCGAAAGGCGCGCGCATGATCAAAGCCTTGCTGTCGCCGCCGGGACGCATCCTGCTTGCGCTGATCCTGGGCCTGCTGCTGGGCATCTGGGCTGCTGCTGCTGGCGCGGAGGCCTGGACGGGCCCTGCGCTTACCGTCGGCGAGACGGTCGGCGGCTTGTGGCTCGATGCGCTGCGCATGACGATCGTGCCGCTGCTCGTCTCGCTGCTGGTGACTGGCATTTCCGCCAATGCCGATGCGGCGCGGGCGGGCGGGATCACCGCGCGCGCCGTGGCGATGTTCGCCATCTGCCTCGTGAGCTCCTCTGTGCTGGCGGCGATCATGATCCCGGCGCTGTTGACGGCCTTTCCGCTCGCCGCAGAGAGCGCCGAAGCGCTTCGGGTCGCGCTCGGTCAGGCGGAGCCGACGCCCACCGACACGCCCGGCATCGCCCAGTTTCTCCGCTCTATCGTGCCGACCAATCCAATCGCCGCGGCCGCGAACGACGCCATCCTGCCGCTCATCCTCTTCACCGCCGTGTTCGCCTTTGCCGCCACCCGCCTGCCGGAGGAGCCGCGCCGCCTGCTGACCGGCTTTTTCGCGGCCGTCGTCGAGACGATGCTGATCATCATCAATTGGGTGCTGTGGTTGGCACCGATCGGCGTGTTCGCCCTTGCCTTCGTGGTCGGCGGCCGGGCGGGCGTGGGCGCGTTCGGCGCACTGATCCACTACATCCTGATCGTCTCCAGTGTTGGCGTGGTGATCTGGATCGCCGGCTTCATCATCGGGCCGGTGCTGGGCGGCCGCCCGTTTGGCGCCTTCCTGAAGGCGGCGGCGCCCTCCCAGGCGGTTGCAATCAGCACCCAGTCGTCGCTCGCCAGCCTGCCCTCGATGCTGCGCGGCGCCGAACGGATCGGCGTCCCGGTGAGCGCGGCGGGCGTCGTGCTGCCGCTCGCCGTCGCCATCTTCCGGGCGACCGGGCCGGCGATGAACTTGGCGGTCGCGCTTTACGTCGCCCATTGGGCGGGCGTGGAGCTCGGGCCGGCGCAGATCGCCGCCGGTATCGCCACCGCCTCGATCACGACCCTGGGCGCGGTCAGCCTGCCAGGCCAGGTGAGCTTCGTGACCTCCATCGCGCCGATTTGCGCGGCGATGGGTGTGCCGATCGAGCTGCTCGGCATCCTTATCGCGGTCGAGACCATCCCCGACATCTTTCGCACGCTCGGCAACGTCAGCATGGACCTGGCGGTGACCTCGACGGTCACGCGCGGGCTGACGGACACGGAGGCGGACGCGCAGCTGGAGCGGTTCGTCTGATCTGCCCTCTCCCATGGGGAGAGGGCGACTCGCGCCAGCGGCGCGAGCGGGGTGAGGGGACTGGGCGCATGACGCCACATGCCCGATCCCCTCACCCGGTCGGGCTTCCGCCCGACTCGACCTCTCCCTATGGGAGAGGTGAAGGGGTAGGATGATGCCGGCCGCCACCGAAGCCACGCACCGCGACGCGGGCCTTGCCCGCTCCATCGGCACGGTTGCCTTTGCGGCGACGCTGGTGAACGGCGTTATCGGCGGCGGCATCTTCGCCGCACCGGCCGCGCTCGCCGGCTCGGTCGGTGCCTGGGCGCCGCTCGCATTGCTCGCCTGCGGGCTGGCGATGGGGGCAATCGTGTTGTGCTGCGCGGAGGCGGGGAGCCGGGTGCCGTCCAGTGGCGGCATCTATGCCTATGTGGAGGCGGCGTTCGGACGCGGCTGGGGGTTCGTCACCGGCCTCGTGCTTTGGATGAGCTGCGTGCTGGCGGCGGCGGGTGTCGCGGCCGCCTTTGCCGATGCGATCGTCGCGCTGTTTCCGTTGGGCAGTCCGGGCGTGCAGCGCGCCCTCCTTCTGATCGGCGTTATGGGCCTGATCGTTGCGGTCAACCTGCGCGGCGCGCAGCTCGGCGCCCGGGCGGCGGCTGCCTTCAGCGTCATCAAATTGGCGCCGCTGCTGCTGTTCATCGGGGTCGGCCTGTTCGCGATCGACTTCGACAATCTTCGTCCGAGCGCCGGGCTCGACCCCGGGTCGTTCGGACGCGCCATGATCCTGTCGATCTTCGCCTTCTCCGGCATCGAGACGGTGCTGGGGGCGAGCGGCGAGGTCTCCCGGCCGGAGCGCACCATCCCGCGTGCGCTGATCCTGGCCATGTCGGTCATCCTGCTGCTCTACATCCTGATCCAGATCGTTGCGCAGGGGCTGCTCGGCCCCGCGCTGCCCGGAGCGGCCGAGCCGCTCGCTCAGGCGATCGGCGTCGTGCGGCCGGAACTGGTGCTGGTGATCGCCATTGGGGCGGCGCTGTCGCGCGGCGGCTGGTTGTTCAGCGACGTGCTGGGCGCACCCCGCATGCCTTTCGCCTTTGCGCGGGACGGGCTGTTGCCGGCGGTGCTCGGCCGCGTGAACGGCGCGCAGGTGCCGGCCAACGCCATCGTCCTCCATGTCGGGCTGGCGCTCGCTCTCGCGCTGGTCGGCAGCTTCGGCCCGCTGGTGCTGCTGTCGGGGCTGTTCACGGTGCCCATCTATGTCGGCGCATGCCTCGCCGCGGTGAAGCTGCGCCGTGACGACGTGCAGCTGGTCGGCAGCCCCTATCGCGCGCCGGGGCTGGTCGTGGCGGCCGCGGTGGGTGTGGTCAGCATGGTTGCGCTCGTCGCCCTCGCCCAGTGGATCGAGATTGCAGGACTCGCCGCGGCGATCGGCCTCAGTACGCTCATCTACGGCCTGCGTCGCAGCCGATGACAGTACGATTACACTTGTCGTTGGTCGAAGCTGGCTGGCCGTTCATCGGCCAATCGTGCCGTTCGCAGAGCCGGCTCTCCGGCCTGTCGAAGGTCGAATGCATGGGCTGAACGGCTGATCTAACCAGACAGTGCGCGGCGGGACGAAAAAGCTCCCCGGCCCCTTTCGGACCGCCGCCAAAAGGCTCCGCCCCCTTCGGAGCCGCCCCGAAAAGCACTCGAAGGAAGGACCACGCCATGATCACTCGTTTCGCTCTGAAAGCCGTTTTCGCCTCTACCGTCGCCGCCGCAGCGGCCTTCGCCGCCATGCCGGCTCATGCCGAGCTGGGGGCCCCGCGCTCGGTCGCCGTTTCGTACACGGACCTCGACCTGAAGACCGCGACCGGCCAGAACCAGCTCCGCAAGCGGATCGCCTTTGCCGCCGAACTGGTGTGCGGCCCGGCCGACACGCTTTCCTATCACTCGAAGAAGTCGGTCGCCGGCTGCCGCGATCGGGCCGTTGCCGGCGCGCAGCAGGGCATGGTCGAAGTCTTCGCCCAGGCCGGCAGCACGATCCGCGTCGCCGCCAACTGAGTTCAGTTTCCCAGACGGTCCGTTCGCTTCCCCTCTCGGACCGGCAACCCGAGCCCCGGCGTGTTCATCGCGCGCCGGGGCTCATTTTTTTTAGCGAGGTCAGCGGCCCGCCATCGCCTTGGCGTGGTCGAGATATGTGCGGCCGATGCGCACTTCCTCGCCGTCGCCCAGATCCGCGGACCAGACGCCGCCGCCGTCGTGCTTGAGGCCGCGGATGCGGTCGCGGCGGACGATCGTCGAGCGGTGCAGGCGGATGAAGCGTTGAGGGTCGAGCCTTTCCTCGAGCGCGCTGATGGTTTGGTGCAGCAGATAGCTGCGCTGCCCCACATGCAGCCGCATATAATCGCGCTCGGCATCGATGCGCTCTATGTCTTCCGCGGCAATGCGGATCAGCTCCGAGCGGTGCGGCACCCAGAATTCCTGCACATAAGTGTTGCCGGGCTGGCCGGCCTCACCGGTGCCGCGGCGTTCGATCACGCGTTCGATGGCGCGCTTGAGCCGGTCCGGCGCGACCGGCTTCAGCAGATAGTCGACCGCGGCGACGTTGAAGGCCTCGACGGCGAAGCTGTCGAAGGCGGTAACGAACACCACCGCCGGCCGGTGCTTGGCCGAGCCGAGCGCCCGCGCCACACCCATGCCGTCCAGCTCCGGCATCGAAATGTCGAGGAGCAGCGCCTCGGGCTCGAGCGCTTCCGTCATGCGCAGCGCAGCTTTGCCGTCGGAGGCGGTGCCGACCAGATCGATCAGCGGCTCGCGGGCGCACAGCACCTGGAGCCGCTCGATCGCGAGGGGCTCGTCATCGACGATCAGGGTACGGACGGGGGAAACGTCGGAATTTGCCATAAGCCGTTCGTTTCGAGCGAAGTCGAGAAACGGTCAAGTGCGGCGCTAACGCTTCTCGACTTCGCTCGAAGCGAACGGATCCTTTAGGGGGAGCGACTTAGCAGCCGCCGCGCACCTCCGGCATGGCGAGGGTCACGACGTAGCCGCCTTCCTTGGGCGCGTGCGGGACCAAGCCGGCCTTGCTGCCGAACCGGGCCTGGAGCCGGTCGCGGACGTTGGCGAGGCCGACGCCGGTGCCGTGATCGTCGGCGCTGGCCGGCCCCTTGCCATCGTCGCTGACGGTCAGCACGAGCTTCCCCCGCTCCGACCGCGCCGTGATCGAGATGGTGACCGGCCGGTTCACGCCCGACACGCCGTATTTGATCGCGTTCTCGACCAAGGGTTGCAGGATCAGGCCCGGCACGCAGAGCGTCATCAGCTCCTCGGGCACGTCGATCACGGTCTTGAGCCGTTCGGGAAAACGGACCGCCTCGATGTCGAGGTAGAGGCGCTGCAGCCGAACTTCCTCGGCGAGCGGCACATCGTCCTGCGGGTCGCCGGAGAGGCTGGTCCGGTAGAAAGTCGACAGGTTCATGATCATCGACTCGGCCTCGTTGGTGCGGCCGGTCATGACGAGCGAGGAGAGCGAGTTCAGCGTGTTGAACAGGAAGTGCGGATTGACCTGGTAGCGCAGCGCCCGGATCTCGGCCTCCTTCGCCGCCTGTGCGAAGCCGGCAACGCGGCGTTCCGCCTCGCGCGTTTCGGAGGCGTAGGAGATGGCGAGATAGAGGGCAGACCAGGCGGAGAGGAAGAAGAAGCGCGAGACCGCGATGTCCGCGACGTTCTTCCACATCTTCACATGAGTCGACATCTCACGGAGCACCGCCTGATCGGCGTAGATCTGCTCGGGCCGATACAGGTAGAACAGATAGAAGTTGATCAGCGCGATCGCGAAGGCCGCGGGCGCGGCGGCGACGAACGCGACGGCAATGCGCGTGCCGAAGGGGCGATCGTCCACTCGGCGCAAGATCAGGTACAGCACGAAGGTGATGCAGATGCCCGCCGCAGTGACGGCCATTCGCCGCTGCGCCATCTCGAACTGGTTGCCCCAGCCGGTGATGAGCGACTGGGTCGTCGCGATCACCACATAGAACAGCCAGAACCCCAGAATAGAATAAATGGCGACCTCCAGACCGACGCGGGATGCGCGCCGGCGGTCGCTGCTCTCATCGCTCATTGCGCCCAATCTAACGCTCCACAGGCTGGAGCGCGACGCGCCCGACCGTCCCCGGTCGAACCGGAGGGCGGGTTCATCGAAGGGAAGCAGGAACCCGGTGTCCTGATCCTTCGTTGCGGGTGCGTTAGAGGCCATTTCCGAGAATGATCCCATGAGCGATCCGCAAACTCAAGACTCCGCGACCCGCGACCCGCGCCAGGACGCGCATCAGGATCAATCCATCGAGCGCCGGCTGCAGCGCAATCCGTCCGATCCAGACGCAAAGATCGACGCAGGGTCGGACGAGTCGATGGACGCCTCCGATCCGCCCTCGGCCGCGGCGCCGGGCAGCCAGGATCCGGCGCCGTCGTCTGGCTATGATCCGGCCGCCGAACGGTCGAAGGCGCAAGAGTAAACCACCTTATCCACGCCTTTTGTTGCGCGGAGATGTCGTTCGTCGCAACGCGCGTTGCCTTGCAGCAAACTTTCTGGTTCGATTCGCTTGGGGCTGATTGCGGTTAACGGCGCATAAAGCGTTGGAGGCGCATGAAGCATCGGGCAAAAGGTCGGAGTAGAGAGTCATGGCGAGCAAGGTTGGCCCTGCCGCGGGTGCGATGGCCCTGGTTGAGATGAAAGAGTTCGCTGGGTTTCCGGCAGGGACCCAGCGCTACATTCGCCGCTCGCTCGATATCGGGCTGGAGCGCGAAGACGCACTGACAACCTGGTCGCGCGACGTGGTCGAAGCCGCGAGCATCAAGGCACAGAGCAAAATGTACGAGCGGCTCGAAGATATTCGTGCGCTGGTGCCGGACGATAGCGGGCTGGACGCCGTTGAGCCGTTCATGACTCCTTTGGTCACTTTGTCGGCCTTCGACCTCGGTCAGGATCGGCTGCAAAGTTTCTCGGCCTACCGCTTCCTCTACGAGCGGCTGATCGGGCCGGGCGTGCGCCCGTGGTTGCCGAGCGCCTTCTGCGCCGCCGCCGCGCTGCCGCATCTGCACCCGGACAAGCGCCGCAAGCTGCTCCAGTCGATCAGCGAAGCTGCCGCCACCGCGCCGGGCTGGTCGAGCCGCGCGCCTGCCTTCTACCCGCAATGGGTCGAGAAGGTGGATACGAGCGTCGCCTCCAACTGAGCTGACGCTGCTGTAGCGCGCCGAAGTTTCCGTTCTATCTGCTGAACTCAAGCCGGCTGGGCTGAGCCTGTCGAAGCCTTCCCTTGCTTTGCTGAGGTGAAGGGAGACGGGAAGGCTTCGAGAGCCTCAGCCTAGACGGTGATCAGTGAGGTGCGCGCTTTCGTCGACTGAGCGGACGCATTCGCCGCCTTGCCTTCCGCAGCCTCATCTCCGTCGCACAAAGATTCTCACACCAAGTGGCGGGTGTCACAGCCTGGCTCCGTCTTCCGTCTAGACAGCGCTGTCAGATAACAACGGAGCTGAGACATGATCTTCCACCTGTCGATCGAGGCCGACGACCCGCAGCGCACCGCGGAGGTGCTCGCGGAGATCTGGGGTGGCAGGGCCTTGCCGTTTCCGCCGGTCGGGGATGGCTCCTGGATGGCGTTCCACGGTGCCGACAACGGCACGATGATCGAAGTCTATCCCCGCGGGACGGCCATGCACATCGGCCCCGACGAGGCGGTCGGCATCACGGAGCCGAAGCGGCGCGAGAACGCGACCCACTTCGCCATGTCGACGGACCTCCCGATCGAACGCATCTATGCCATTGCCGAGCGCGAGGGCTGGCCGGTCCGCTATTGCCGCCGCGCCGGCGTGTTCGGCGTCGTCGAAGTCTGGGTGGACGGCTGCAACCTCGTCGAGGTGCTGACGCCCGAGATGCAGCGCGAATATCTGGACTTCGTCACCGTCCCGAACTGGACGGCGATGCTTGAGGAGAACGCCCCAAAGCTCGCCGCCTGACCTTTCCCCAACGTGCCTCGCCTTGCTGGCGGGCATCCGCCTCCGCTTCTCCCCCGACCCCGTGCGGAGGCGGGCCCCGGACCGAACAACCCCTCAGGTCCGGGGCGATGGGGGGGAGGGCTCCGAATGGATTTCCGATACGCGCTGCACCTCCGGATAGGGTAACACCAGTCGGCCGTCCGGCGCCGCCGTGAAGCTGGTCTGGGTCGGATAAGCGATGTCGATGCCCTCGTCATTGAAGCGCCTCAGGATCGACAGCCCGAGCCTGTGCCGGGTGTCGTAGAAGACCTGATAGTCTTCGCTGAGCACATCGAACTCGACCTCGAAATCGAGCGAGCTCGGCCCGAAGTTGACGAACCCGGCGCGCACGAAATGACCGCCCGCCGCCTCCACCAACTCCTTCAGCATAGCCGGCAGCGCCTCCGCCTTGTCCGGCGGGAGCTGGTAGACGACGCCGAGGACGAACTTGCCCCGGCGGTGATCGAGCCTCGTGTTGTTTCGGATTTCCTTGTCGAGCAGGTTCTTGTTGGAGATCACACGCTGCTCGCCGCTCAGCGATCGGAGCCGAGTAGACTTGAGTCCGATCGCTTCCACGGTCGCATTGGTCTGGTCGTAGGCAATCGAGTCCCCGCGCCGGAAGGGCCGGTCGAACAGGATCGACAGCGCCGCGAACAGGTCGGCGAAGATGCCCTGCGCGGCCAGGCCGATCGCGATGCCGCCGATGCCGAGGCCGGCGACCAGGCCGGTGACGTTCACGCCCAGATTGTCGAGGATGACCACGCCGGCCAGGATGAACAGCGCGACCGACACGAGCAGGCGGATGATGCCGATGGCACTGCTGAGCGCCTCATGCTCGCCCGCCTGGGTGCGGTGCTCAACGAAGCCGAGGATGAGCTCCCGGCCCCAGATTGCCACCTGCAGCACGGCCATCACGGTGAAGAAGAAGCCGATCGCGTCGGCCACGTGCGGCGGCGCGTCGGCATAATTGACGACCAGCCGGGCCGCGACCGCGATCATGAAAAGCGTGCTGGTCCGCGCGATGGCCCGGCCGATGATCGCCGCCCAGCCGCTGAACCGGTCGCCGCGGTTGCACAGCCGCGTACCCAATCCGCGCAGCGCCCGGAGCACGAAGTAGATGACGGTGCCCGCGGCCAGACCGATCAGCAGGTCGAGGCTGTTGTCCTGCAGCCAGTGCAGCGTCGAGGTCCAGGTTTCGGTGAGACGCTCACGCAGCGGCGGCGGCTCGGTATGCGGAACGGTAGCGATCAGTCAGCTCCTAAGGATCAGGCCGCGCGGCGCTCGGGCTCGCGAGCTTCGTCGAGCTGCTCGAGAAAGGCAATCAGACCGCGTTCGTAACGATCCAGAAAGCGCATTGAGCGAGGCAGTTTGAGGCTCGGGTCCCATGTCGCGCCTGATTTCGCCAAATCGATGAGCGCGGGATGAACATAGGATTTGCGTGCGATCGACGGGGTATTTCCGAGCTCGTCGGCGACGACCTCAAGCATTTGCTTGAGCGTCACCTTGCCCATCGTGTCGAACAGCACCCGGTAGGCGATGACGCTCGCCCCCCAGGTCCGGAAATGCTTGGCGGTGAAGTCGCCCTGCATCGAGTTCTTGATGTACTGGTTGACGTCCGTCGAAGTGACTGGGTGCGTCTGGCCGTCCGCGTCGCACCAGCGAAACAGGTGCTGGCCGCGCAGGTCCTGCATCTTCTTGACGAAGCGGAGCAGTGACCGGTCGCTGATGGTGAGCTTGCGGAGCTTGCCCGACTTGGCCTTGAACTCGAGCTTCAGCGTGCCGGCCCGCACCTCCGCATGGCGCTTGCGGAGCGTGGTGGCGCCGAAGCTCTTATTCTCCTGCGCATAGGCCTCGTTGCCGATCCGTACTTTCGACAGGTCGAGCAGGCGCACCACAGCGGCGCAAGCCTTGTCCTTGCCGAGCCCGGACCGGGCTAGGTCCCTTTCCACCCGCGCGCGCAACCGCGGCAGCTTGTGCCCGAAGGCCGAGCAGCGGTCATATTTCGCCGCCTCCTGCGCGGCGCGGAAATCGACATGGTAGCGATATTGCTTACGCCCGCGCTCATCCCAGCCGACGGACTGGATGTGGCCGTTCGGATCGGGGCAGAACCAGGCGTTCCCATAGGCTGGCGGCAGGCCGATCTTGTTCAGGCGATCGATCTCGTCCCGGTCGGTAATGCGTTCGCCCGTGGGGGAGAAATAGCCCCAAGCCCGGCCAAACCGGCGGCGTGTGATGCCGGGAAGCTGATCGTCGACGAAGGTGAGATGCGAGTCGCTAAGGTCGGTCACTCAGGCGCAATGCCTGGGGCGTGAGCGGTGTTCCCTCTAGTCCGTTTCGATCGTCAGCGCCTCGATGACGAGTATGCCATCCTGCTCCACCGCGCAGATGTCCGTCAGGATGTGACCGGGCAAGGTAAACTCCGCCTCTTCCAGCCCAGCGAGCGGCAGTGGCACGCAGCGCAGTGTGTGGCGCATTCCGGTGAAGGTTACGCTTGCCCATGGCTCCGTGCGCGCTTCCGCGATGCTCAGGTCCGGGTGCCGGTTGCAGAGGGCGCGGATCAGCGCGCGGTGCGGATCGGCGCGCCTCATACGTCCCCGCCAATGAACGCATCGATCGGCGCGACCATGCGCGGGCCCAGCTCCCGGCCGCGGCGCAGGTCGTGCACCAGACGCGGATCGCGCGCGACCCGGCAGCCAAACTCCGTCGCCGACATTCCTTTGCGCTTCAAATAGTTCTCGATCTTCCGCCTGATCATCCCGCTCCTCCAGCGACTCGCCACGATAGGAGTTTTCCTATTTCATAGGCAGTTTCCTATTTGTCTAGGAGAATTCCTATGCTAGGGAGCGTGCATGAGTGGCGAGGCACGCGCCGCGCTCGACGCGCTGATCCGGGAGCGGGGGGAGGATTATGCCTCGCTCTCGCGCCTGCTCGGCCGCAACCCGGCCTATATCCAGCAGTTCATCAAACGCGGCGTGCCCAAGAAGCTGGATGAGGAGGACCGGGCCAAGCTTGCCCGCTATTTCGGGGTAAGCGAGGCGCTGCTGGGAGGGCGCGAGGCGGGCGAGCCCGACGACCTGATCGCGGTGCCCGTGCTCGACGTGCAGGCCTCGGCCGGACCGGGCGCCTTTGCCGACTCGGAGCGGGCGCTTGCCCGCATGCGCTTCGATCCAAGTTGGCTGCGCGGGCTGAAGCTCGATCCGCGCCAGCTCTCGGTCATCCAGGTGACCGGCGACTCGATGGCGCCGACGCTAATCGACGGCGACGATATCCTGGTCGACCGCGGCGACCGCCGGATGCGCGACGCCATTTGGGTGCTGCGCCTGGACGGCGTCCTCAACGTCAAGCGGCTGCTGCTGGAGCCCGGCGGCAAGGTCACCGTGCGCAGCGACAATGCGGCGTATGAGAGCCGGCCCGCTCTCGACCGCAAGCAGATCGAACTGATCGGCCGCGTCGTTTGGGCCGGGCGGAGGCTGGGTTAGCGTCTCTTTAGTTCGAAGCCGCCACCTGCGAGGCCGTGACCAGCTTGCAGTTGCGGGCCCGGGCGACGCCGCGCAGATAGCCCCGCCGTGCGATCCCCGCGTCGATCGCCGCATCGTAGCGCCGCTCCGCGCCAGCGGCGCCGCTGATCTCGCGAATCACGCCGCGGAACGGAATGAAGCTGCCGACCACGCCCTTGGCGACCATCGTTGCGCTGAGGCCCGTGCGTGTTGACGTCCCCGCGTCGAAGTCCGGACCGAGCACCGCGTCCAATTCGCCGAGCGCCGTGTTGATCTGGCCGCAGGTGCGCGTGTTGTCGCGCGCATACGGATCCTGCTGTGCGGAGAGCAGCACGTCCGGGATCTTCCGCTTCTTCAGGTTCACGTCTTCGGCGGGAGTCATCGCCGCTTCTTCTGCGACTTTCTGGGCGGGCTGGGCGAGAGCCGGCACCGCCGCGCTGATCAGCAACATTCCCAGGAACCGACGCATATGCACCTCCCAAGATCATGATCCTTATGGAGGCGAAACATTCCATGCGGGCCGGAGTTGCACAAGGCCGCCCGAATCGGTATATTGACAAACATGTCAGCAACGATCGCGCAGACCGCTCCTCGTCCCGAAGCCCTGCCGGTGCCCGGCCTTGGTGCACGTCGCGACTGGAAGGCCGCTTGGGTCGCCCTGCGCAAGCTTCTCGCGGATGGCAATGACACGGTGCAGGTGTTCCGCATCATGCGCGCGCTCAACGCCGATGTGAGCGCCCGCAATTATCACCGCTTGCTAGAAGTGCCAGGCGGCGGGCGGATCGCCTATCGCCGCACCGAGCTGGCGCAGCTGTTCAGCGACCGCGACTATATCGCCGCCTTCAAGCTCGGAACGGTCGGAGCGGCCTATCGCGAGTTCCTCAATCGAACCGGCTATTCGGCGATGGGGCTGGCCGAGGTCGCCAACTCCGACAACATCCCGCACGAAGATCAGCACCCCTATGCCTGGTATGGGCGGCGGGAACGCGACATCCATGATGTCTGGCACGTGCTGACCGGTTATCAGGCGGACGAGCCGCTCGGCGAGGCCTGCCTCGTCGCCTTCTCCTTCGCGCAGACGCGGGGCTGGGGCTGGGCGGCAATCGCGCTCGGCGCCTCGCTCAAGGCGCGCAAGATCACCGGCAGCTGGATGTTCGCGCGTGCGGTGATCGAGGGCTATCGCCGCGGCAAGCGCGCCGGCTGGCTCTCGGGCGAGGACTATGAGCGGCTGATGCACGAGCCGATCGACGCGGTGCGCCGCCGCCTGCGGGTGGAGGAGCCAGTACGCTATCGCGAAACCCAGGCCTGGCTCGCGGCGCGGGGCAAGACCGGCCTGTAGGTAAAGTTCCTAAGTTGTTGCGGCACCTCGCCCAACGGCATAATTGAGCCGATGGCCACGCTTGCCCCCACTCAGCCGAACGCGGCGGCCGCAGACGCGCCGGCGGTCTACGGCACCTCGCGCAAGCGGGACTGGAAGAGTGCCTGGGGCGCGCTGCGCACCCTTCTGGCGGACAGCGACGACACGCATCAGGCGTTCCTGATCATGCGCGCTCTGAACGCGGATACGCCGGCACGCCAATATCGCAAGCTGCTGGAGACCCCGGGCGGTGGCCGCATCGCTTACAAGCGGGTCGAGCTCTCCGAGCTGTTCAGCCAGCCCGACTTCATCGGGAGCTTCAAGGCGGGCACGGTCGGCGCAGCCTATCGTGAGTTCCTTGGCCGCACCGGCTATACCGCGATGGGCCTGGCCGACGTTTCAGGCGCGCAGGAGCTGGAGGACGAACTCGAGCACCCCTATGGCTGGTTCGGGCGTCGCGAGCGCGACGTGCATGATATCTGGCACGTGCTGACCGGCTATTATGCGGACGAGCCGCTGGGCGAGGCGTGCCTGATCGCCTTTTCCTACGCGCAGACCGATGGCCTCGGCTGGGCGATCATTTCGGGAGGCGGCGCATTGAAGTCGCTGAAGGTGACCGGCGAGACGGCCTTCTTCCGCGCCGTTTGGGAAGGCTATCGCAACGGCAAGCGCGCAGCCTGGCTTTCCGGCGAAGACTATGAGCGCCTGCTCCACGAGCCCCTCGACCAGGCCCGTCGTCGCCTGAACATCCCGACGCCGGTCCGCTACCTGCAAGCGCAGAAGCGTCTCGCCGAACAGGGGCTGACAGGGCTTTAGTCCGGCCCGATAGAGCGGGCGTGATCGCACGCCTCTCGTTGACCGACTTCCGTTCCTACGCCGATGCGCTCGTGGAGCCTGGGCCGGGGCTTGTCATCCTGACGGGGGAGAATGGGGCCGGGAAGACCAACCTGCTTGAGGCCGTGTCGTTGCTGGCGCCCGGTCGCGGGCTGCGGGGCGCGGCGCTGTCCGCGATGGCGCGCCAGGGCGGGGCGGAAGGCTTCACCGTCGCAGCTAGGCTGAGCGATGGGCTGGAGATCGGAACGGGCGCGCTCGCGAGTGCGCCGGAGCGGCGGGTGGTACGGGTGAACGGCGTTGCCTCCGCAGCGAACGCGCTGGCGGAGCGGCTTGCGGTGCTGTGGCTCACGCCGGCAATGGACCGGCTGTTCACCGAAAGCGCGGGCGGGCGGCGGCGTTTCCTTGACCGGCTCGTGTTGGCGCTCGAGCCGGCGCATGCGCATCACGCCACGCGCTACGAGGCGGCGATGCGCGCGCGGACGCGGTTGCTCTTGGGGGATGCGCCGGCGGACCCTGCCTGGCTCGCGGCCCTGGAGGCGCAGATGGAGGAGCATGGGCGACCGGTTGCGGCGGCGCGCGAGCGCACCGTTGCGGCGCTTACGGAGCGGATCGAGGCTGAGCCGGAGAGCCTTTTCGCCCGCGCCGGGCTGAGCCTGGAGGGCTGGGGCGAGACCGCCCCATGGCCGCTTGCTGCATTACGCACGCGCGACGCGGCGGCTGGGAGAGCGACGGAGGGCCCGCATCGGCAGGATTTGCGGGTGAGCCATCTCGGGAAGATGCAGGCCGCCGAGCTCTGCTCGACGGGTGAGCAGAAGGCGCTGCTGATCGGGCTGATCCTGGCCCACGCGGCCTTGGTGGCGGAGCGGGTCGGGCGCAGGCCCGTGCTGCTGCTCGATGAGGTCGCCGCGCATCTGGACCCCGGCCGGCGCGCGGCGCTGCTGGATCGGCTGGCGGCAGACGGGGGCCAGGTCTGGATGACGGGCACCGAACGGGCGCTGTTCGCCTCGGCCCCTGAAGATGCCTCCCAGTTCACGGTCGAGAACGGGCAAGTCCGGCCAGGCTAACCCTTGTTGTTTTCTGTTCATGCAACCGAATGACCGCTCCTCCCGTTGAAGCATCGTATTCAGGAGGAACAGTTATGCGTAAGTTGCTTACCGCGTTCGCCATGACGGCGACTGTTGCGACGGGCGTTCCTGCCGTCGCCGCAGGTCAATATTACGGGACCTATGGTTCCAGCCAGGTCGATGCCAACCGGAACGGTGTATATGCCGACGGCGTTTATCGCGACCGCTATGGCGTTCTGCGAGACCGCTATGGCAATCGCGTCGCCGAGGGAGCGATCGCGGCCAATGCCAATGTCGACCGGTTCACCGTCGACAGCCGCGGCAATCTCCGCGACCGTCGCGGCCGGATCGTGACCGCCGCCCGCGCCGAGCGGAATGGCTGGTACCGCGACAATCGCGGCTATTGGGTCCAGAACAACACTGGCTACGGCTATGCGCAGCAGGGCACGTATCGCGACCGCAATGGCGTGCTCCGTGATGCCAATGGCAATCGCATCGACGAGCGCTATGCCGCTTCGAACGGTCAGACCTGGGTTGGCCAGGACGGCCGCACCTATTGCCGCCGCAGCGACGGCACGGTCGGTACGATCGTCGGTGGTGTCGCCGGCGCCCTGCTCGGGTCGGCGATCGGCGGCACGGTCGGTGCCGTGATCGGTGGCGCCGGTGGTGCTCTGGGTGGCCGCGAGATCCAGCGCAGCCAGAGCGACTGCCGCTAAGCCGCTCCACTATCGGGAGCAATCAAGAGGCGGGGCCTTCGGGTCCCGCCTTTTCTGTTGCCTGCGGTTCAGACGGGTTGAGCTAGTGTTGCCCTCTGATCTGAACGGAGGGGTTTATGCGTAATCTGATGGTCGCCACGGCACTTGCCGCTACGGTCCTGAGCGGCAGCATGGCATCAGCGCAGGCGGGGCCGCGCTACGACGATCGGTATGACGACCGGTACGATGACGATCGGTACGACGATCGCGCCGTGGCCGATCTGGACGCGGCGCAGCGCCGCTTCGATGCGGCGCAGGCGCGGTTCGATCGTGAGCGCGACCTGTATGAGCGTGAGCGTCGCGCCTATGAGGATGCACGCGCACGCATCGAGAATGATCGCGAGCGGCTTGCTTCGCGTGGCGAGACCTGGCGCGGTCCGGACGGGCAGGTCTATTGCCGCCGCACGGACGGCACCACCGGCACGATCGTCGGCGGCGTCGCGGGTGGCCTGATCGGGCGGGCGATCGACGGCGGCCGCCGCTCGGCCGTGGGCACGTTGCTGGGCGCCGGCGCCGGCGCCTTGCTCGGTCGGGGCATCGAGAAGAGCGGCAATGCGGCGAACTGCCGTTAACCGATGGTGACGCACGGCTCGCCCCGCCGCTCGGAACGGCGGGGCGAGCCTGCGCGCTCCTTCACCCGGACCCCCAGCGGGGTGGCGCAGTGGAGGAGTGATATGTTGCGTAAGTTTCTCGTGGCGAGTCTGATCGCCGTCAGTGTTCCCGCGCTTGCTCAGACGGACGGTCAAACATCGGACACCGCGGGCATGACCCCGCCTGCGACCCAAACCGACCCGGGCACCATTACGGTCGAGAATACACCCGAGCAGCAGGCTCTGACCGAGCGCGCGGTGCCCGAAGTCGCGGCCACCGAAGGCGAGGTGAAGCTGGCTGTCGACACCGAATGGTTCAAGTTCGACCGCGACCGCAATGGCGGGCTGGACAAGGACGAGTTCGGCCGCATGCTGCGCAAGTTCCGCAAGGCGGCAGCGGCTGCGCTCAAGGACGGTCCGGCCAAAACGGCGCGCGCCAACGCCGCCGCCTTCGCCACAGCGGACATCGACAAGAATGGCAGCGTGAACCGCGACGAGTTCGTTGGCCTGCTGCAGTCGCCGGCCGCCTGATCCTTCAACTCTCGACGCGCCCGCCTCTCCTGTGACAGGGAGGCGGGCATGAGCGTCAACAGCTTCGGCCGCGTCTTCCGGTTCACCACCTGGGGCGAAAGCCATGGGCCCGCGATCGGCGCGGTGGTCGATGGCTGCCCGCCGGGGCTCTCGCTTGCCGAAGCCGACATCCAGCCCTGGCTGGACAAAAGGCGGCCTGGCCAATCCCGCTTCACGACGCAGCGGCAAGAGCCGGATCAGGTCCGCATCCTGTCCGGCGTGTTCGAGGGCCGCACCACGGGCACGCCGATCAGCCTCTTGATCGACAATGTCGACCAGCGCTCCAAGGACTATTCGGAGGTGGCGCAGGCCTATCGGCCGGGCCATGCCGACTATGCCTATGATGCGAAATATGGCTTTCGCGATTACCGCGGCGGCGGCCGGTCCTCGGCGCGCGAAACGGCGGCGCGGGTCGCGGCCGGCGCGGTCGCACGGCTGGTCATCCCCGAAGTAACGGTCCGAGCCTGGGTGAGCGAGGTCGGCGGTGATCCAATCACGAGGTTCGATCCCGACCAGATCGACGCCAATCCGTTCTTCTGCCCTGATGCCGAGGCTTCCACACGTTGGGAGCGGGCGATCGACGCGGCGCGCAAGGCTGGCTCGTCGCTCGGCGCGGTGGTGGAGTGTGAGGCGACCGGCGTGCCCGCGGGATGGGGCGCGCCGCTCTACGCCAAGCTCGATGCCGAGCTCGCGGCAGCCGCCATGTCGATCAATGCGGTCAAGGGTGTCGAGATCGGGGACGGCTTCGCCGCGGCGCGGCTGAGGGGCGAGCAGAATGCGGACACGATGCGGCCCGGTGATGCCGGTCCACAGTTCGGCAGCAACCACGCCGGCGGCATTGCAGGCGGTATCTCGACCGGGCAGCCGGTGCGGTTGCGGGTGGCGTTCAAGCCCACCAGTTCGATCCTCACGCCGGTCGACACGATCACGCGTGGGGGCGAGGCGGCGGAGATCGCCACCAAGGGCCGCCACGATCCGTGCGTCGGCATCCGTGGTGCGCCGGTGGTCGAGGCCATGATGGCGCTGGTGCTGGCGGATCAGAAGCTGCTGCACCGGGCGCAGTGTGGCGGCTAGGTAAGGCGCACCCCGACCAGCGTTCCTTTGGTGCCGCGCGTGTCCAGTTCGAAGCGGAAGCCTGGCCAGCGCTTGCGCCAGCGGCGGGCGACGACGCGTTCGCCGGGGCGGGCGGCATCATCGAGGAGGACGGTGCCGCCGACGGGAAGGCGGTCGAACAGCGTCTCGGCCGCGCCGCGCACGAACGGGTGGATGGCCCAGGGTGGCCCGTCGATGATCAGCAGGTCGATACGCTCGGGCAGGTGATGCACGTCGTACCAGAGGCCTGGCCAATCGCCGGGCGGCCCGGTGAGGTCGGCGGCGTGCATGTCGGCATCCAGGCTGTGCTCCGCGAGCCATGCCCGGGTCGCCTCCACGAAATCGCCATGCTGGTCGAAGCTGGTGAGCCGGCCGCCGCCGTTCAGCGCCAGCGCCTTGGCGGTGACCAGAGTCGACGCGCCGGCGCCGAGTTCGACGACTTGGCCCGGCTGCAACGCCTCGATCGTATCGACGATGCGATGCAGCAGCACCGTGTCCGCCTTCCAGCTGCCAAGGTTGGGCAGCGCGTCCGTGGGCAGGCCGAGCCGCTCGAGCAGCCGACGCTTGTCGCGCTTGCGGCCGCCGGACAGGCTCTTGAGTAGCCACGGCCAGCCGATTGCGCCGAAGAGGACGACGTACAGCCGGTCGCTCCAGGAGCGGGCGCCCGCGTCCTGGGATCGCGGGAGCAGGCCGGTGGCGAATTTGGTGGTCATGACCGGCCCGTCAGACGCGCACGGCGGTGAACCGTTCCGGAACGGTCACGCGGCAAGCGGACGATCCCGCCACCATTTGCGGACATAATCCCAGCCTTCCTGCGCGGTTTCGACGAAATGGAACAGGTCCAGGTCCTTGCGCGAGATCACGCCCTCTTCGGCCAGCGCCTCGAAGTTCACGACGCGCTCCCAGAACTCGCGGCCGTACATCAGCACCGGGATGGGCGAGACCTTGCCGGTCTGGATGAGGGTCAAGAGCTCGAACGTCTCGTCGAAGGTGCCGAACCCGCCCGGGAACACAGCAATGGCGCGGGCGCGGAGCAGGAAGTGCATCTTCCTGAGCGCGAAATAGTGGAACTGGAAGCTGAGACCCGGCGTGACGTAAGGGTTGGGCGTCTGCTCGTGCGGGAGCATGATGTTGAGGCCGACCGACTCCGCGCCGACGTCCTCGGCGCCGCGGTTCGCGGCTTCCATGATCGACGGTCCACCGCCCGAGCAGACGACGAAGTGGCGCTTGCCCTCCAGGTCACGTGCCGCCTTGCTGGCGAGCTGAGCCAACTCGCGCGCGACTTCATAATATTTCGCCTTGGCGATCAGGCGCTCGGCGACCTTCCTCGAGTAATCGTCGGTCGCGACCTCCCGCAGGACTTCGGCCTTGGCGGGCTCGGGGATGCGCGCGGAGCCGTAGAAGACGAAGGTCGAGCCGATCTTCGCCTCGTCGAGCAGCAGCTCGGGCTTCAGCAGTTCGAGCTGAAAGCGGACGGGGCGAAGATCCTCCCGAAGGAGGAAGTCATTGTCCTGGAAGGCGAGGCGATAGGCGGGGTGAGTGGTCTGCGGCGTCTGCGTCAGGTGCTCGGCGGCCTTCGCCTCTTCCTGCGCATTCTGAAACACGCGGGCGGGAATTCGGGTCTCGGTCATAGGCGGCGGGGCTTAGGCGGGACGGGCCGGGGCCGCAATCACTTGCAGAAGGGGCCCCGCCCCATGTCGAAGTGGAAGTGATCGTGGTGCAGGCTGTTATAGTCGGGGCTCAGCACCGTCTTGAAGCGCCGGCAGGCGGAGGTGCGGATCGCCACCAGGAAGCCGCGCACGTTCGGATCGGGCGAGGTCCAGTCGGCCTTGAGGGTAATCCGGCGGCCGTCGGCAAGCAGAAAACCGCTCACGTCGACCGCATTGGCGGTCGCGTGCTCAGAGCGGCGGCCCGCTTGCGCGCCGTTCACGTTGCGGCACGAGTAGCTGCCGAATGTTTCAACCCTGGCCAGCTCGGCGCCGAGATACAGGCGCGCGGCGGGTATCACGCCGTTCCGCACCCACGCCGTGAAGGTCGCGGCGAGCGAGCAGTTCATCGGACCAAGGTTGGCGACTGGCACGCCGATGTCGGTCAGCTTGACGCTGGCGAAGCTGTGACAGCCGGCGCCGAAATCGCGGTCCGGAAGGGCCTGGAAGCGCGCGAGCTGGCCGAGATTGGCGAGGCAGACCCGGACTTGCGGCGAGTCTATGGTCAGGCGGTCGGGCGGTTGGGGCGAGACGCGCGCGCGGCGGTCGTCACCCCCGGCGCAGGACGCCAGGACCAAAGCCGCCGCCGGCACCGCTCGGTTGCGCCACCCCATAAGAGGAGCATGCCCGAGCGGTGCGGCGGCGTGAATCGGTCTGGCGACCAGCCGTGCCCCGTGTGAGTCGAAGCGCGGCTGGGCACGAGTTCAGGCGAAGACGACGGTGGTCGAGCGGCGCTTGCGGCGGATCACGCCGCCAACCATCGCGAAGCCGCCGATCATCATCGCCCAGGTCGCGGGCTCGGGCACCACGCCCACGCCGCCATTGCCGCCAGCGTTCGGGTCGACGATCGGACGGACGCCGGTGCGGTAAAGCACCGCGCCGGAGCTGCCTTGGTACTTCAGTGCCAGCTGCTGCAGGCCACTGCCCAACCCGGTGCCCACGTCGATCTTGTAGAACGCGGTGCCGTTGCCGACCCCATCCTTACCGCCGCCGCCGAAGTGAAGGCCGATAAATGTCTCGCCGAACAGCGACTTGCCGAAGTCGAGGGTCGTGGAGCCGTTCAGGCTATCAATCTTGGTGACCGAGGCCCAGTCGCCGCTCCAATCGAGGCCAAGAGCCTTCAGGGCATCGACCTGGCCGTCAAGCTTGTCCTTGCTTCCGCCCAGCAGATTGCCGGCGAAGAAGCCGCTGCACGCGATGACGCCCGGCGTGACGTCCCCGAGGGCGCAAGCAACCGGGGCTGAGTTCGCGGGAGCGGGAGTTGGGGTGGGAGCGGGCGCCGGTGCCGGAGCAGGCGTCGGTGCGGGCGTCGCAGCCGGAGTCGGCACGGGCGCCGGCTTCTTGTTGTTCTTGGCGAACGCAGGGCCGGCAACGAGCAACGCAACGGCAGACGCGGACAGTAGCAACTTACGCATGATGATCTTTCAAACCCCCAACACCGGCTCGCTCCATAGCATCAGCCGGTGAACGCGCTCTTAACTGACATGCATGCAAGCAACCAACGTCGAATCTGCGTTAATGTGATCGCTTGTGGCGATCAGTGCTGCGCATCACATGCAGAGGATCAATCGCGGGAGCGCGCCTGCGAATAGGTGCCGAGCACGCGCACCCACTTAGTGTGGAAGGCGAGCTCGTCCAAAGCGCGGTCGACCGGCGCCTCGCCCGGCGCACCGACGATATCGGCGTAGAACTCTGTCGCGGCGAAGCTGCCACCGCGCTGATAGCTTTCGAGCTTGGTCATGTTGACGCCATTGGTCGCGAACCCGCCCAGCGCCTTGTAGAGGGCGGCGGGGATGTTCTTCACCTCGAAGATAAAGGTGGTCATGCGGTCCCCGCCCGCGGGCACACGCGGCTCCTGCGCCAGGACCATGAAGCGCGTCATGTTGTGCGACTCGTCGGCGATCCCGTCGGCGAGCACGTCGAGGCCGTAGAGATCGGCGGCAAAGGCCGGCGCGATCGCACCCACCCCCCAGTCGCCCATCTCCGCCACTGCAGCGACTGCGGCGGCGGTATCGGCATAGGCAACGGGGCGCAGACTGCGGGCGCGCAGCCAGCGACGGCTCTGACCAAGCGCCTGGGGGTGACTCATGACTTCCCTGAGCTCATGCCCCTTGCGGCCGATCAGGGCTGGCTCGATCGGCATGAAATGCTCGCCCACGATGGCGAGGCCGGATTCCGGAAGCAGGAAGTGGATGTCCGCCACGCGGCCGTGCAGCGAGTTCTCGATCGGAATGATCGCATGGCCTGCCGTGCCTTCCTTCACAGCGTCTAGCGCGTCTTCGAAGCTGAAGCAGGGAAGCGGCAGCCCGTCAGGGAAATGCTCCATCAGCGCGCGGTGCGAATTGGCGCCGGGCGCGCCCTGGAAGGCGACGGCACGCGCGGGGTCCGCCTCGGCCGCGGCCCACATCTGCGCGACGAGCTTGCGCGCGGGTTCGGGATAATTCTTCATGTGCGAGGGCGCGGTTAGGGGCTTTCGCGCCGCAAGCAAAGCCGAACGCTTGCGACCGGCCCGCCCTCTTTCTAAAGGGGGCGGCAATTTTCAGGACGGGGCGGCCCGGGCAAGGGCCTTCAAGAGGATTTGGAATGAACGACCGCAACAACACGATTGCCGGCTGGGTCTTGGGCGCGGGCATCGTGGCGCTGGGCGCCGGTATCCTGACCAGCGAACTCTTCCATACGGAACGCCCGGAGAAGATGGGCTATCCGATCGAGGGTGTGGTCGAGGATGGCGCCGGCGGCGGTGCGGCGGAGCAGCCGATCGAGGCGCTACTCGCCACCGCCGACCCGGCCAATGGCGAAAAGGTGTTCGCCAAGTGCGCCGCCTGCCACTCGATCAACCAGGGCGGCGCGAACGGCGTCGGGCCCAATCTCTACGGCATCATGGGCCAGCCGCACGGCGCCAAGCCCGGCTTCGGCTATTCGGCGGCCCTTAAGGGCAAGTCGGGCAACTGGGACTGGACCAATATGAGCGAGTGGCTGAAGAGCCCGCGCAAATATGCCGAAGGCACCAAGATGACCTTCGCGGGCCTGTCGAACGGCAAGGACCGGGCCGACGTGATCGCCTATCTCAACCAGCAGAGCGCCAGCCCGTTGCCGATGCCCGCCGCGCCAGCCGCCGGCCAGCTCCCTGCCGATGCGCCGGGCGGCCCGGCGGCCAAGGGTGCGGACACCGGCGCCTCGCCGGTCGACACGCCCGCGAGCGGTGCTCCGTCGCAGGACCCGGCGGCGCAGCGCCAGTTCGAAACCAAGAGCGACATGCCTGCGGTGGAGAAGAAGTAACGAGCCGCACGTAGTGCTCCTGAGAAGGCAGGAGCCCAGATCGGATACGCTCGATGCGTGAGCTGAGCTCCTGCCTTCGCAGGAGCACGATGATGTCCTCGCCGATCAATCCGCGAACGGGTCGCGCACCAGGATCGTGCCCTCGCGTTCCGGGCTGGTCGAGACCAGCGCGACCGGGCAGCGGATCAGCTCTTCCACGCGGCGGATATATTTGATCGCCTGGGCCGGCAGCTGCGCCCAGCTGCGTGCGCCCGCGGTGGACTCGCTCCAGCCCGGCATCTCTTCATAGATCGGCTCCACGCCCGCCTGGTCGGCGGCATGGGCGGGGAAGTGGTCGAGCCGGCGATCGCCTAGGCGATAGCCGGTGCAGATGCGGACCGTCTCCAGGCCATCAAGGACATCGAGCTTGGTCAGCGCGATGCCGGTCACGCCCGATACGGCGACCGATTGCCGCACCAGCACCGAGTCGAACCAGCCGCAGCGGCGCTTGCGGCCGGTGACGGTGCCGAACTCGCGGCCGCGCTCGCCCAGCCGCTGGCCGATCGCGTCATCCAGCTCCGTCGGGAAGGGGCCCGAGCCGACCCGCGTGGTGTAGGCCTTGGCGATGCCGAGCACGAAGCCGACCGCACTCGGCCCCAGGCCCGAGCCGCCCGCCGCGGTGCCCGCGATCGTGTTGGACGAGGTCACGAACGGATAGGTGCCGTGATCCACGTCCAGCAGCACGCCCTGCGCGCCTTCGAATAGGATGCGCCGCCCACGCGCGCGCGCCTCGTTGAGGTCGAGCCAGACGGGCTTGGCGAACTGGAGCACGAAGTCGGCGACCTCGCGCAGCTCGGCCAGCAGGCGCTTGCGGTCGATCGGCGGCTCGCCGAAGCCGGCGCGGAGCGCGTCATGGTGCGCCGTCAGGCGGTCAAGCTGGGCGCCGAGATCGTCGAGATGTGCCAGATCGCACACGCGGATCGCGCGTCGGCCGACCTTGTCCTCATAGGCAGGGCCGATGCCGCGGCGGGTGGTGCCGATCTTGCCGGCGCCGCTCGCATCCTCGCGCAATGCATCGAGATCGCGATGAAAGGGCAGGATCAGCGCGCAGGTGTCGGCGATGGACAGGGTCGCGGGCGAGACCTCGACGCCCTGTTCGCGCAGCTTCTCGGTCTCGGCCTTGAGCGCCCAGGGATCCAGGACCACGCCGTTGCCGATCACAGAAGGCGTGCCGCGGACGATACCGGACGGCAGCAGCGAGAGCTTGTAAACCTTGTCGCCGATTACGAGGGTGTGCCCAGCATTGTGCCCGCCCTGGAAGCGCACGACCAGGTCGGCGCGCTCCGCGAGCCAATCCACGATCTTGCCCTTTCCTTCGTCGCCCCATTGAGCGCCGATCACCGCGACATTGGCCAAACCTGTCCTCCTTTGTGCCGCGGCGGACCTAAAGACCTCGCCCCGGACCGTCCAGCCTGAGCTTGTCGAAGGCCTGTGTTCCGCCTTACGCATCGAGCGAGCGCAGGGCTTCGACAAGCTCAGCCTGATCGGAGTGGGAGATGCGCACCGTGCCAGTTCTGCTCGCCGCGCTTCTCGCAGCCGCGACGCCGTCGATCGCCGACCAGACCGGACCCAATGTGCTCGTGGCCGGACCGACCCTCTCCCGCCCTCTGACCTATGGTCCCGAGCCTCGTCAGGGCGTCGAGCTTTTCACGCGCGGGCGGGACCGCTCTCCCCTGATCGTCTATCTGCACGGCGGGGGGTGGAGCGAGGGCAGTCCCAAGTCCGGGTCGCGGGGCGCCCAGGCGGACCATTTCACGGGCAGGGGCTATGCCTATGCAACCGTCGGCTACCGCTTCGTGCCCGAGGTGACGCTGGAGCAGCAGTTGACGGACGTGGCGCGCGCGATTGCATTTCTACGCCGCCAGCGCGGGGTCGACCCGAACCACGTCATCCTGATCGGTCACAGTTCCGGCGGGCACCTTGCAGCGCTGCTCGGCACCGATCCCAGCTACCTTCGCGCCGCGAAGGTACAGTTCGAGACGCTCCGCGCGGTCGTTCTCCTGGATCCCGCCGTCTTGAACGTGCCGCCGGTCATGACGAGCCAGGGCGAGCCGACGATCGAGCGCTTCTTCCGCCCGGCCTTCGGCAACGATCCGGCGCGCCAATCTTCGCTCTCGCCCCTCCGCCATTCGGAGGCGCCCAATGCGCCTCATTGGCTCAGCCTCTATGACACGGCCAACATGTTCGCGGGCGCGCAGAGCGCCGACCTGACCGCGGCGCTGATCGGGTCGGGCGCGAAAGAGGCGACGGCGGTGCCGCTCCCCGGCACCACGCACATGCGTCTCAACAATGAGATCGGGACGGCCGGCGATGGTGCCACGGTTGCGCTCGACGCCTTTCTGGCGCGCGCTTTGCCGCAGAACCAGCGGCCACGCTTCAGGTAAGCGGCGCCGGCAGCGCGCCGTCGAGAATGTGCGTGCAGCCGGACGGAGTGCAGCTTTCCTCGAGCGCGGCAATCGTGATCCAGCCTTCTTTCCGCAACCGAGCAGCCGCAGCCGTGTCGTGCCCGAGCGGCAAGAACAAGCGGCGGGGCGCCGCTTCGGGTGCCACGAGGTCGAGCAGCGGGTCGGGATAGATGGAGAAGCCGACGGCGGGCTCCTCGCGTCCATCCTCGTGCAGGATGGTGTAGGTGCCGCCGCGGCCGATCTCGCCGCTCAGACCCTCGGCGAAGAGGGAGAATCCGAGCCAGCTTTGGTACTCGAAGCCGTGGCGTTCGGTCGGGTCGAGCGTCACAGTCGCAACGCCGGAGAGGCGGGCTGCCACGGTTTCGAGCGCGTCTAGCCGGCTGCTTAGAAGGCTGGCCGTGTCGAATGCGCGCAGGCGCTCCAGCGCGTCCGCGAACGGACCGGCGGCCTCGATCAGCGGCAGGTAGGTCGTGGCGCCAGCCGCCGCGAGCCCGCCAGCATCCTTCGCGTCCAGCAGCGCCCGCACCCGCTCCGCCTCGAGCGTCGCTCCGTGAGCAAGCGTGTCGACCAGGTCGGGCAAGGTCAGGTCGACGGTGATGCCGCGCGCGCCCGCCGCCTGAAGAGCCTCGACGGCCAGCGCGACGATCTCGGCGGCGGCGGTGGCGCTGTCATGGCCGATCAGTTCGGCGCCGATCTGAGTCATCTCGCGCTCAGGCCGGAGCTGCGAGGCACGCAGCTTCACGACCGGGCCGCCATAGCTGAGCCGCAAAGGCCGGGGGCGGTGGGCGAGGCGCGTAGCGGCGATGCGGCCGACCTGGGTCGTGATGTCCGGCCGGAGCGCGAGCGTGCGCTGCGACAGCGGGTCGACCACGCGCAGTAGGTCGCGCGCGGTGCCCGCCTTCAGGCGCCCGACCAGCGAGTCCTCATATTCGGCAAGCGGCGGCGCGACCCGCTCATACCCATGCGCGCGCACGGCATCGAGCGCGGCACGGAGCATGGCGGCGGCGGCATCCGCCTGCGGCGGTAGCCGGTCGCGCAAACCTTCGGGGAGGAGGGTGGTCATGTCGTGCAATCCAAAGGAACCGGCTGGGCTGAGCCTGTCGAAGCCCTCCCTTTGATCACGCGGTAAGAAGAAGGGAGGCCTTCGACAAGCTCAGGCAAGCCTGCTCCTGGGAGCCGGCTCTAGATCACCCGAAGGCCAGCGCCTTGACCTTCTTCACGCCGGGAAGGCGGCACAGCTCCCACAGCAGGGCCTCCGGGACCGGCGTGTCGACCGATAGCAGCAGCACCGCTTCGCCGCCGGCTGCGCGGCGGCCGAGGTGGAAAGTGCCGATGTTGACGCCGGCATTGCCGAGCGCCGTGCCGATGCGGCCGATGAAGCCGGGCGAATCCTCGTTCACGACATAGAGCATCGGGCCGGCAAGGTCGGCCTCGACCTTGATCCCGAACAGCTCGACCAAGCGCGGGTTCTGGTCGCCGAACAGGGTGCCCGCGACCGAGCGCTCGCCCTCCGAGGTGGCGACGGAGACGCGCACGAGCGTGTGATAGTCGCCCTCGCGGTCATGGCGGACCTCGCGCACGTCGAGGCCGCGTTCCTTCGCCATGAAGGGTGCGTTCACCATGTTCACCGTGTCGGAATAGACCCGCATCAGTCCCGCGAGCACGGCACCCGTGATCGGTTTCTGGTTGAGCTCTGCGGCGGCGCCTTCCACCTCGATATTGATGGACGTGAGCCCGTCATGGGCGAGTTGGCCGATCATGGAGCCGAGCTTCTCGGCGAGCGCCATATAGGGCCGCAGCCGGGGCGCGTCCTCGCCCGACACGCTCGGCATGTTGAGCGCATTCACGACGGCACCGGTGAGCAGATAGTCTGCCATCTGCTCGGCGACCTGGATGGCGACGTTGACCTGCGCCTCGCTTGTGGACGCGCCCAGATGGGGCGTTGCGACGAAGTTGGGCGTGCCGAACAGCGGATGTTCCTTGGCGGGTTCCTCCACGAACACGTCGAGCGCGGCGCCACCGACCTGGCCGCTGTCGAGCGCGTCCTTGAGCGCTGCCTCGTCGATAAGGCCGCCGCGCGCGCAGTTGACGATGCGCACGCCTTTCTTGGTCTTGGCGAGGTTCTCGCGGCTGAGGATGTTGCGGGTCTGGTCGGTGAGCGGCGTGTGCAGGGTGATGAAGTCGGCGCGGGGGAGCAATTCCTCCAGCGTCACCTTCTCGACGCCCAGATCGCGCGCGCGCTCCGCGGACAGGAACGGATCATAGGCGATCACGCGCATCTTGAGGCCGATCGCGCGGTCGGCGACAATCGAGCCGATATTGCCGGCGCCGATCAGGCCCAAAGTCTTGCCGGACACCTCGACGCCCATGAAGCGGTTTTTTTCCCACTTGCCGGCCTGGGTGGAGCGATCGGCCTCCGGAATATCGCGGGCGAGCGCGAACATCAGCGCGATCGCGTGTTCGGCGGTGGTGATCGAGTTGCCGAAGGGCGTGTTCATCACGACCACGCCCTTGGACGAGGCAGCGGGGATATCGACATTGTCGACGCCGATGCCGGCGCGGCCGACGACCTTCAGGTTGGTAGCGGCGTTCAGGATGTCACGCCCCACCTTGGTGGCGGAGCGGATGGCGAGGCCGTCATAGTCGCCGATGATCGCGATCAGCTCATCCTTAGTCAGGCCGGGTTTCTCGTCGACGTGCACACCGCGCTCCCGGAAGATGGCGGCGGCGCGAGGGTCCATTTTGTCGGAGATAAGGACTTTGGGCATGGGTGAGATTTCCAGCTTAGCTGTGCTCCGGCGAAGGCCGGAGCGCTGTGTCGCGAAGCTCCGGCCTTCGCCGGAGCACGGTTATGCCTTGATCGAGTGCCAGGCCCAGTCGAGCCAAGGGCCGAGCGCTTCGATGTCCGCCGTATCTACGGTGGCGCCGCACCAGATGCGGAGACCCGCCGGCGCGTCGCGATGGCCCGCGATGTCGTAGGCGACGTCCTCCGCTTCGAGCACGCTGGCCAGCTTCTTGACGAGCGCCAGGGTGCCCGCCTCGTCCATGCCGGCGACGACATGGTCCGCGAACTTGAGGCAGACGCTGGTGTTGGAGCGGATGGCCGGATCGACGACGAGGTGGTCGAGCCAGTCCAGCTCCTGCACCACTGCATCGAGCGCCGCGGCATTGGCCTGGGAGCGGGCGATCAACCCGTCGAGGCCGCCCGCCTCCTTCGCCCATTCGAGCGCCCAGATATAATCCTCGATCACCAGCATCGAGGGCGTGTTGATCGTCTCGCCTTCGAAGATGCCCTCGATCAGCTTGCCGCCTTTGGTCATGCGGAAGATCTTCGGCAGCGGCCAGGCGGGCTTGTAGCTCTCCAGCCGCTCGACGGCGCGGGGCCCCAGGATCAGCAGGCCATGCGCCGCCTCGCCGCCCAGCACCTTCTGGAAGCTGAAGGTGGTGACGTCGAGCTTCTCGAACGGGAGCGGCATGGCGAAGGCGGCACTGGTCGCGTCGGCGAAGGTCAGGCCCTCGCGCGCCGCCGGGATCCAGTCGCCGTTCGGGACGCGCACGCCCGAAGTGGTGCCGTTCCAGGTGAAGACGACGTCATGGCTGAAGTCGATCTGGCCGAGCGGCGGCAGCTGGCCGTAGGGGGCCTTCAGTACCGCAGGGTCAAGCTTCAGCTGCTTGACCGCGTCGGTGACCCAGCCTTCACCGAAGCTTTCCCAGGCGACCACCGTGGCAGGGCGGGCGCCGAGCATCGACCACATCGCCATTTCGACCGCGCCGGTGTCAGAGGCCGGCACGATGCCGATGCGGTGCGTGTCCGGCACCTGCAGCACTTCGCGGGTCAGGTCGATCGCGTGCTTCAATCGGCTTTTGCCGAGCTTGGAGCGGTGCGAGCGGCCGAGCGAGCCGTGCGGCAGGCGCTCGAGAGCCCAGCCGGGCGGCTTCGCGCAGGGTCCCGATGAGAAATAGGGGCGCGTCGGCTTGTCGGCGGGACGGTCCAGACGCACGTCGGGCGTTGGCTCGGCAGTCAATCCAGTCAATGTCTCTCTCCTCGCAGAGAGCACGCGCCGCGTTGGGACGGCGTGGCCCGCCGACGGGAATAGAGCCGGACGCCCCCAAGTCAAGCTGTGCCAACTCGGGACATGAGCGATCAAATTGTGTGTGATCAGCAACACAGCGATGGTTAACCGCGAACCAATCCGCTATTCGGCTGGTTAACGGGGTGAGTCGGGCACGGTTTGCCTGACTGTTGTTTTGGGGGGAATATGAAGAAGTTCATTGGGATAGCAGCGGTTGCGCTGCTGTGCACGTCTGGTGTGGCGATCGCGGGGCCGAAGCCGAAGCCGACACCAACTCCGGCGCCAGCTCCGACGCCGACGCCAGCTCCGACGCCGACACCGACACCAACCCCGACACCTGCGCCGACGCCCACGCCGGCTCCCGCGCCTACTCCGACGCCGGCTCCATTGCCGACAACGTCGATGGTCAATGCGGACAAGTCGGTGACGCTGATCGGGGGCGATCCGTTCAGCTGGACCAACAACTTCAACGGCTTCAGCGGTAATGATGCTTTTACCGGCCTGAGCTCCAGCATCGTCTTCAACTTCACGGGCATTGCGAACGGCCGTTACCAGTTCAACTTCGAGATGAAGAACACGTCGTCAGGGCCGATCGATTTTTCGCGGCTGACGATCTTCGGCTTCAACAGCAACCCGGACGTGATCGCGGTGTCGACCGGCGCCGGTGACCTGTTCAACGTGGTCTCGTCCGGCAATCAGCCAAACGGCCTCGACCGCGTCGAGGTCTGCTTCAAGGACATGGGCAACACCAACAACTGCACGGGGGCGCAGGGTGGCCTCAACAAGGGCACCAGCACCACTGGCAGCTTCGCGCTCCAGTTCAAGGCGCCGGTGCCGAACGCGATCACGCTGTCGGGCTTCACCGTGCGCTACCAGGGCATCGACTCGCAGACGCTCGGCCTGCGCGGGGCTTCGGCATCGGGTCAGACGATCGACATCAATACGCCGGATACGGTTGTGCCGGAGCCCGGCACCTGGGCGATGATGCTCGGCGGGTTCGGCATGCTTGGTGCCGCGGCGCGGCGGCGCCGGGTGCGGTCGGTTCTCGCCTGAAGCGCGGAGCGGCGGCTAGCGCCGCTCCAGCCACCAGCGGAACAGCGTGTGCGCAATGGCGTAAGGCGGGGGCGGCAGGAATGCCGCCGCCGCATCGTCGTTGAAGGCGGCTTCGACGCCCGCGCGGTCGATCCAGAACGCATCCTCCAGCTCGGTCGTGTCGATCGTGAGGGTGGGATCATCCGTCTGGGCGACGCAAGCCATCATCAGCGATGACGGGAAGGGCCAGGGCTGACTGGTCACATACTGGACGTCGCGGACGCGCAGGCCGGCCTCTTCCCACAGCTCGCGGGTGACGGCTTCCTCGACCGACTCGCCCGGCTCCACGAAGCCCGCCAGCGCCGAGTAGCGGCCTTTCGGATAGCGAGGCTGGCGCCCGATCAGCACCTTGCCTTCATGCTCGGCAAGCATGATCACGACCGGGTCGACGCGCGGGAAATGCTCGGTATCGCAGGATTTGCATATGCGGCCCCAGCCGGCACGGTGGATGGCGCTGTCGCCGCTGCCGCAACGGGCGCAGAAGCGGTGGCGCAGGTGCCAGTCGATGAGGCTGCGCGCCGCGGCGTAGGTCGAAGCTTCCTCCGGCGGCAACAGGTCAAGCGCGCGGAAGATCGCCATCGACCGCGCTGCCGCCTCGGGCATCGCATAGTCGAGCGCCGCGAAATGGGGGCGGCCGTCTACCAGGCCCAGCAGCAGCAACTCGGCATCTTCCGGCGCCTCGGCCAGGCTTCCCCAACTGAGGCGGCCCTGGTCGTCGAGCACCGGGTCGATGCCGTCGAGCCTGAGCAGCCGCGCACGCCAGTCCGACATGGCGCGGCCGAGCGCCTCCGCGTCCTGGCGAAGATGGTCGGCACGGTCGAGCGGGGAGCCGGTGAAGCCCGGGATCAGCATGGCAGGTCCATGGCGCTTGCCATGGCGGCCCGCGCGGCCTTGTCAAATACGGTCGGCAGGCCCGCTTCGGCGATTCGGTCGATCGGCCACCATTCGCCGTCGGTGTTCACGCGCTCCGTAAGGGCGATGGCGATGCTGAGATCCAGGGCGAAGTGGGTGAAGACGTGGCGCACCGGGGCATCGAGCAGCCGCCAATCGGTTGCGAGTGGCGCGTCATCCATCGATGGTGCCTCTCCCCAGGCACTGGTCGGAAGCGCGCGCATGCCACCGAGCAGGCGCTTGGCCGGGCGGCGGACCAGCAGCACATGCCCGTCCGCTTCTGCCCAGAAGGCGATACCGCGACGCTCCGGCTTTGGTGCTTTCGCAAGCTTGACCGGAAAGGCCTCGGGCGTGCCGAGCGCAAAGGCGCGGCAGTTGCTCTGCACCGGGCAGAGGGCGCAGGCGGGCCGGCGCGGCGTGCAGATGGTCGCGCCAAGATCCATCATAGCCTGCGCATAGTCGCCGGGTCGCTCGGGCGGCGTGAGCGCGGCGGCGCGCTCACGGACATCGCGCTTGTCGGCAAGCGCGAACAGGCGGGAGATGACCCGTTCGACATTGCCGTCCACCACCGCTGCCGGCTCGGCGAAGGCGATCGAAGCGATGGCGGCCGATGTATACTCGCCGACGCCGGGCAGTTTGCGCAACGCACCAACGCTTCCAGGAAACTGCCCTCCATGTTCCCGAACCACCGCCCGAGCGCAGGCGAGCAGGTTGCGGGCCCGGCTATAATAGCCGAGGCCTGCCCAGGCCGTCATGACCTCGGCGTCGTCGGCAGCGGCGAGCGCCTGGACGCTCGGCCAGCGTGCGAGGAAGCGCTCGAAATATGGCTTCACCGCCGCAACCGTCGTCTGCTGCAGCATCACTTCGGACAGCCACACGGCATAGGGGGCCGGCGGCGCTGCACCGGGCGGGCTGCGCCACGGCAGCACGCGTGCATGCCGGTCATACCAGGCGAGAAGGGGCTCGGCGATCACGCGCTTGCCAATGGACGGTTCAGGGATGCTGTGGCAATGACCGGCGCAATGGCTCGGACACCCAAGCAGGACGAAGCACCCCGCGGGGGCCGTGCGCGGAGCGTCGCGGAGCTGTTGCCCGATGCTGGCCGCGCCTCGTTCCGCAAATTCGGCTTCGTCCAGCATTCGATCGTCAGCCGCTGGGCCGAGATCGTGGGCCAGCGTTATGCCGGCGTGTCGGCGCCCGAATCGATCCGCTTCCCGCAGGGCAAGCGCGCCGAAGGCACGCTGACGCTGACGGTCGCGGGTGCGCACGCGCCGATGATGCAGCATGTGCTGCCTGAGGTCGTCGAGCGGGTGAACCGATTCTTCGGCTATCAGGCCGTGGCGCGCGTGACGCTGCGCCAGGGTGTCATCGCCAAGCCCGCGTCCAAGCCGGCCGTGCCGGAGCTGAAGCCGGTGCCCGTCGAGCTCGGCGATTCCCTGCGCGCGGTGGCCGATCCGGAGCTGCGGGCCGTGCTCGAAAACCTTGCCCGGGGTATCGCCACCAGCGAAGCCATGCCGGTCATCGGGAGAGTGAAAGCGTGAGACTTGCCTTTGTGCTGGCGGCGGCGGCCCTGGTCGCGGCCGCGCCTGCCGCCGACTGGACCAAGCGCGTGACGCAGACGCCTCAGGGCGCGTTCGTGCTCGGCAATCCGGCCGCCAAGACCAAGCTCGTCGAGTATGTGAGCTATACCTGCGACCACTGCGCGACCTTCTCCAACACGGCATCCGCGCCGCTGAAATCCAGGTTCGTGGCCAGCGGCGGCACCTCGGTCGAGGTGCGGCACGCGGTGCGCGACCCGATCGACCTGGCTGCGACGGTCCTCGCGCGCTGCACCGGACCGAGCCGCTTCTTCGCCGCGCATGAGAAGCTGTTCGCGACCCAGGACCAGTGGTTCGGCGCGGGCGTGCGCTATGCGCAGGCGAACCAAGCTGCGCTTGAAAAGGCGCCGGGGCCTGAGCGCGTGAAGATGCTCGCCAAGGCGGCGAACCTCGGCACCTTGATCGGGCTGACCGATGCGCAGGCCAATGCCTGCCTTGCCGACCCGAAGCAGCAGGCCGCGGTGATGGCCATGACCAAAGAAGCGTGGAGCACCCGCTCCATCCCGGGCACACCCTTTTTCCTCGTGAACGGCGCCCCCCAGGAGGGCGTCACCAGCTGGGCGGCGCTGGAGCCGCGGCTCACATCCAAGTGACGGAGACCAAAATGACGAAGGCTCAACTGCTGGCGCTCGGCGCCGTGGCGCTGGCGCTCGCCGGCTGCAACAAGGGCGCGGAGAACGCCACCGCTCCGGCGGCGGGCGGCAATGGCAGCGCGGCGGTCGCCCCACCGGCGGGGCAGGACTGGACCCAAGTTGTCAGCCAGACGCCTGAAGGCAATTTCGTGATGGGCAATCCGAACGCGCCGGTGAAGCTGGTCGAGTATCTGTCGCTCACCTGCCCGCACTGCGCCGAGTTCGCCGAGGCCGGCTTCCCGGCGCTGCGCGACAACTACATCAAGAAGGGCACGGTCAGCCTCGAGATCCGCAACTATGTGCGCGATGCGGTCGACATGACCGCGACCCTGGTGGCGCGCTGCGGCGGCAAGGACTCCTTCTTCGCGATGACCGAGCAGTCGCTCGCCAATCAGGCCGCGATCGGCCAGAAGCTGCAGGCCGTGCCTCCGGCTGAGGCCAAGCGTGCGGAAAGCCTGCAGCCGCCGCAGCTGTTCGTGGCGATCGCGCCGATGGCCGGACTCGACCAGTTTGCCAAGCAGCGCGGCATTCCGGAGCAGAAGCTTAACCAGTGCCTCACCGACAAGGCGACGATCGACGGGCTGGTCGAGGGCGTGAACGAGGCGAACAAAATCCCGAACTTCCCGGGCACGCCCACCTTCCTGCTGAACGGCACCATGCTGCAGAATGCGGGCACCTGGCAGGGGCTGGAGCCGCAGCTGAAGGCGGCCGGGGCGTAACGGAACCTCGCCCTTGCGAGGAGCGTAGCGACGAAGCAATCCAGCGGCACCAAAGCTGGATTGCTTCGCTCCGCTTGCAATGACGGAGTCTATCCACAACCATCCGACTCGTTTCCCGCCCGGCCCGACTCATTCCTGGGGATAAGGCCGGGCGGCGCCCTTCCGCCCTCGTGCGCGCGCGATAGACTTCGCGACTGAGGGAGGCACGCGACTTGCGCTTCAAGCGCCTCAAGCTGACTGGCTTCAAAAGCTTCGTCGATCCGGCCGAGCTGCGCATCGAGCCGGGCCTGACGGGCGTGGTCGGGCCCAATGGCTGCGGCAAGTCCAACCTGTTGGAAGCTCTGCGCTGGGTGATGGGCGAAGGCTCGGCCAAGTCGCTGCGCGGCGGCGGCATGGAAGACGTGATCTTCGCCGGCACCGCCAGCCGTCCGGCCCGCGATTTCGCCGAAGTGCAGCTCTATGCCGAGGCCGCCGACAATGACGGCGGCGAGCTGGAGGTGGTGCGCCGGATCGAGCGCGGCGCCGGCTCCGCCTATCGCCTGAACGGCCGCGATGTGCGCGCGAAGGACGTGGCGCTGCTGTTCGCGGACGCCGCGACCGGCGCGCACTCGCCGGCGCTGGTCAGCCAGGGCCGGATCGGCGCGGTGATCGCCGCTAAGCCGGTCGAGCGCCGCGCGATGCTGGAGGAAGCGGCAGGCATCGCCGGCCTCCATGTCCGCCGCAAGGATGCGGAGCAGAAACTCCGTGCCACCGAGGCCAATCTGGTGCGGCTGGGCGAGCTGCTCGGGGACATGGAGGCGCGCTCGGGCCAGCTGCGGCGGCAGGCGCGGGCCGCGGAGCGCTACCGGACGGTTTCGGCCGAGATCAAGCTGGCGGAAGCGCGGCTGATTTTCGCGCGCTGGCGGGAAGCGGCCAAGGCGGCGGATGCAGCCAAGGCCGAAGCGGCGGCTGCGGAAACACGGGTCGGGCAGCTGTCGGAAGCCCAGCGTGCCGCGGCGGCCTGGAACGCGGAGGCGGTGCGGCAGCTCGGCCACGCGCGGGCGGCGGCGCAGTCGGCGCGCGACCGGGTGAACGAGATCGGCCACCGGCTGGCGGCGATGCGCGCCGAGCTCGCCGGTGCGGAACGGCGGCTCGGAGAGCTTCGGCAGATGCGCGAGCGGCTGGCTGGCGATCGGGAGCGCGAAGGCGCGCTGGCGAACGATGCCGCGGAGGCGATTGCCCGGCTGACGGCCGAGGCCAAGTCACTCGAGGCTCGTATAGCCTCGGCCGAGGCGAGCCGGCCGGCACAGGCGGCGGAGCTGGCTCAGGCGGAGAGTGCTGCGCGCGACGCGGAAGTCGCCCTCGCCCAGGCGCTGTCGACGCAGGCGCGCGAGCAGGCCGACGCTCAGATCGCGCGATCGGCGGCGACGGCGGCGCAGGCGCGGCTCGCGCGCGCTGAGACCGAGTGCACGCGGATTGCCAGCGAGTTGGAGCGGCTCGGATCGGGTGACGAGCATAAGGCCGCGCGCGATGCCGCGAGAACTCGCCGGGTTGCGGCCGAGCAGGCAGCGGCAACGGCGGCTCGGGCGATCGAAGCCGGAGAGGCGGCGCGCGCGGCGGCCGCGGCGGAGCGCGAAACCGCGGAGGCCGCGCTCGCCTCGGCCCGCGCGGCGCTGGCGGCGCTGGAGAGCGAGTCCGCGGCGCTCGAGAAGGCGCTGCGGCGGAGCGACGGCGCTCGGCTGATCGATCTCGTGCGCGCCCGGCCCGGCTATGAGCGCGCGCTCGCGGCGGCGCTCGGCGATGATCTGGAGAGTGCGCGTGAAAGCTGGGCCGAGGCGGACGGGTCGGGCGATCCCGTCCTCGCCGACAGCCTCGCCGGGGCTGTGGAAGCCCCGGCCATCCTGGCGCGGCGGCTGGCCCAGATTGCCGTGGTCGAGGTGGACGATGGGCGCACCCTCGCGCCCGGCCAGCAGCTCGTCACGACTTCGGGATCGATGCGGCGTTGGGATGGCTTCGCCGCTACCGAAGCCGGCGCCGCAGCGGCGGAGCGGTTGATCCGCGCCAATCGGCTCGACGCCCTGCAGTCAGCGCTGCCAGTGGCGCGCGCCGAAGTGGCAGCATTTGAAGAAGAGCTGAGAGCGGCCTCGGAGAAGCTGACGGCCGGCAAAGGCGCAGCGGACGAGGGCCGCCGCGCGCTCGCAGCCGCCGATTCTGCCGTGCGAGCCGCGCAGCGCGAGGAGGATAGCGCCGAGGCCGCGGGCGAGCGCTTCGCCGCGCGCAAGGCCGAACTCTCGGAGCGCGGCTCGCGCGCCCGTGCCGAGCGCGACGAGGCGACGCGGGAGGCGAAGGCAGCCGCCGAGCGCCTGGCTGGCCTGCCGGACGGCAGCGCGACGGCGCAACTCGTAGCGTCGTTGTCGGCGCAGAGTCAGGCCGCGCGCGCCGCGGTTTCGGAACGGCGGGCGCTTGGCACCACCCTCGACCGATCGATCGCGGCGGATCGTGAGCGGCAGGCGGCGGCGCAGGCCGAGGTGAAAAGCTGGCGCGCACGGGCGGGCGAGGCGGCCAAGCGGATCGAGGAGATGGCGCGACGGGAGCGTGCGGCCGAGGCCGAGCTGGCTGGGCTCACGGAAACGCCGGCGGCGCTGCGGACGGAGATCGCCGCCCTCGACGCGCAGCAGGGCACCAGCCGTGGGGAGGCGGACTCGCTCGCGGCCGAAGAGCGCGCGGCGGAAGCCCGGGTGCGCGAAGGGGAGGCGACGCTCGCCCAAGCGGGCGAGGCGCTCGCCCAGGCGCGCGAGCAGCGGGCCGGCGCTACGGCGCGAGCTGAGGCGGCCGACCTTCGGCGCGTCGAGATGAACCGCGTGTCCGGCGAACGCTTCGAATGTCCGCCTCCGCTGTTGCCGGAGCGAGTGGGCTTCGATTCGGCCGAGGTCAGCGAAGCAGCCGGCGAGTCGGCACGGCATGACCGGCTCGTATTGGACCGTGAGCGGCTCGGCCCGGTCAATCTGGTCGCCGAGCAGGAGCTGCGCGAACTCGAGGGCGAGCTTGAGCGGTCGGTCGCCGAGCGCGACGAGCTGACCCAGGCCGTCAACCGCTTGCGCGGATCAATCGGTAGCCTCAATCGCGAGGGCCGCGCTCGCCTGCTCGCCGCGTTCGGGGAGGTCGACCGGCACTTCCGGCGACTGTTCGCGCGGCTCTTCGAGGGCGGCGAGGCCTATCTGCAGCTGGTCGATTCGGACGATCCGCTCGAGGCCGGGCTCGAGATCATGGCCCAGCCGCCGGGCAAGCGGCTCGGCAGCCTGACCCTGCTGTCGGGCGGCGAGCAGGCGCTGACAGCAGTCGCGTTGATCTTCGCCCTGTTCCTCACCAAGCCCTCGCCGATCTGCGTGCTCGATGAGGTCGATGCGCCGCTCGACGACGCCAATGTGGAGCGCTTTTGCGACCTGCTCGACTCGATGGTCGCCGACACCGACACCCGCTACCTGATCGTCACTCACAATGCGGTGACGATGAGCCGCATGCACCGGCTGTTCGGCGTCACCATGGTCGAACGCGGCGTGAGCCGGCTGGTCTCGGTGGATCTGGGCGGGGCGGAAGAGCTGCTCGCGGCGGAGTAACTAAAACTCCCGGCTCAACGCGAACTCAACGCGCGTGCGCATGAAGTCGAAGATCGGCACGGTGGAATCGCTACGGGTGTGGGTCACGCGCACCACAGGCGCGAGGCCGCGCCACGTGAAGCGGCGAAGGATGGCGCCCGCGGTGAGGTCGAAACGGTCGTCCTCGCGGCGCACGCCGAACAGCGGGTCGCGACCGTCGGCACGCAGGCGGAAAGCGCTCGCCTGCACGAACAGCAACTGCTTGCCGAAGGCGCGAGAGGCGAGCAGGTCGATCGCGCCGCTCCTGGTCTGCAGGAAATCGACCTGCGCGCTCTGCGTCGTGCCGCGCACACCCGCGCGGACGCTCAGGCGGGGGGAGAGCGCACGGTCATAGGCGAGGCTAAGATCGGAGAGCGTGCCGTTCTGAATCGGCACGGCCGCATAACGGTTTTCGAGGATCGTCAGTTCGGTCTCGACCTGGCTGACCCGATTGAGCGGCTTCAACATGTTCAGCGAGCCGCCCCAGCTCTCGGCGAACAGATCGCCGCCGAACCAGCGCCGCTGCGCAATCACGGCAGGCCGAAGTCGGGCACCCGCGAGCCGGAATTCGGGGCCGGTCGCGAGCGTCAGCACGACATCGTTGAAGCGCGACTTGCCGTACAGATCGGCGCGGGCCGAGACGCGGCTCAGCAGTGCGACATCGTCGCTGAGGTCACCGCGCGCGAAGGCCTGACCCGAGAGCGTCACCCCAACCCCAGAGGTGGCGCGCGCGTCGCGGTTCAGGGTGAGCGGCGCGACCACGGTGTCGACCCGTTCCTGCGTGGTTGCGCGATTGATGTTGCTGTCCGGCGCGATCGCAATCTCAAGTGCGCCGCCGAGTGGTCGTACCGAGCGCAGGGCCGTGGCGAAGCGGTCGACCACGCGCGCGACATCGTCGGGCAGGCCGGCCGCGCCCGCCCTTCTCAGCTCTCGCCGGGCGCCGGCCTCGTCGCCCTGCTCGGCGAGCAGGCGGGCGAGTTCGAGACGGGGCCGGCCGGCATTTGGCTGTTCGTCGAGCAGCGCGCGCAGCCATTCGATCGCCCCGCTGCGGTCGCCCTGCGCCTCGCGGAGGATGGACAGGCGGAAACGGGCCTCGGCGCGGTAGTCCCGGTTCGGATCGCGGGTGAGGCCGCGCAGCAGCGCCTCGGCGTCGGCCGGGCGGCCGGAAGCGGCATAGCGCTCGGCCAGACCGAACACCTCGGGCGCGGACAGGCGCGTGACCTCGGCCGGTTGAGCCAGCGTCGGCGCCGCGAGCGCAGGAAGGAGCGCTCCGGAGAAGCTCCGGAGCGTGCGGCCGATAGACACGGGACCTGACTAGTTCTTCTTGCCGACGACCGCACCTGCCGCGGCGCCACCCGGTCCGGTCAGGCTGAACGTGTAGCCGATCTCCTGGCCCTGCGGCCCGAAGAAGGCGCCGTTGAAGCCGCCGGAATAGACGTTGCCGTCGGCGTCGGTGCCCTGGTGGGTGAAGGTGCCCGTGAACCCGCCGCCAAGCGCCGCAATCGTGCCCGTGCCGTTGAACAGGCCGAAGGTCTTGCTCGCGCTCGTGGTCACATTGGTCCCGACCAGGTCCATGCTGGTAGACACGGTCATAGCGGAGAAGTTGGCGCTGAAGCTGCTGGTTCCGCCGAGCGCATAGACGCCGGCCGGATTGGTCCAGAGACCGTCCACGATCGTCGTGTAGCTGCCGCCGCCCGTGCTCGGCGCATTGGCCGCCTGGCGGATGCCGAACACGAAATACTGGGTGGCGACGTCGATGGTCGGGCCGTTGTTCGTCAGCCGCTGCCACGCACCGTAGCTTACATAGCTGAGCGCCATGGTCGGGTTAGAAGTCCCTGGATTGAACAGCACGAGCTGATCGGTGCGGTTGCCCGAGGCCTGGGTGTAGACGGAGCGCCGGCTGTCGCTGGCCGTCGCACTGCGCACCGCGGGTAGGAAGGTCGCGGCCGCGCCGGTCGCGTCTGTGACGGTGTAGCCGCCAGTGGCGGCGTCATAGGCGAGGCTGACACTCCCGCCGAAGGGTGTCGCCGTGCCGGTCACCGCGTTGGCGGCTCCGGTGCCGACGGTGAGCGTCGAACTCGTGCGGCCGCCGCTGGCCGAGAAGGTCTCGCTGACCGTCAATGGAGCAAGACTTGAGTTGCTCGGGGGCGGCGTGGGCGTGGGCGTGGGCGTTGGCGTTGGCGTTGGCGTCGGTGTCGGCGTTGGTGTTGGTGTTGGTGTTGGTGTTGGTGTTGGTGTTGGTGTCGGAGTTGGCGTGGGTGTCGGCGTCGGCGTCGGCGTCGGCGTGGGCGTGGGCGTCGGTGTCGGCTCCGGCGTAGGCGTCGGAGTCGGAGTCGGCGCAGGTGTCGGTGTCGGCGTCGGTGTCGGAGTGGGTGTCGGCGTGGGTGTGGGTGTGGGCGCCGGAGTCGGCGTTGGCTCCGGCGTAGGTGTCGGAGTTGGCGTCGGCACCGGAGCAGGCGTTGGTGTCGGGGTGGGCGTGGGGGACGGAGTCGGGCTCGGCGCCGGCGTCGGTGCAGGCGTCGGAGCCGGTGTCGGGCTCGGGGTCGGCGCCGGAGTAGGCGTGGGCGTCGGAGCCGGTGTCGGACTCGGCGTCGGCACTGGAGTAGGTGTTGGTGTCGGAGCCGGCGTGGGCGTCGGAGTCGGAGTCGGCGCAGGTGTCGGAGCCGGCGTCGGCGTGGGCGTCGGTGCGGGAGTAGGCGTGGGTGTTGGAGCGGGCGTTGGGGACGGTGCCGGAGTCGGGCTCGGCACAGGCGTTGGCGTTGGCGTCGGAGCCGGTGTGGGCGACGGCGTAGGCGTGGGCGGCGGCGCGGGAATCGGCGTGGGTGTGGAACCGGCGGAGCCGACATTGCCGCCGCCGCCTCCGCACGCGGACAGGATCAGGCCGAGCGTCAACACACTGTAATTCCGGGGCTTACGCATCATCTGATCCCAAGCGGACGGGTTGGATGCGTTAACTTTACCCGTTAGCGGGTTTACGAGACGTAAAGCCGCCGGTCAGGCGGCCCGCAGCGCCTTCTGCCGGCGGCGCTGGACCGACGAGCCGATGCCCATCGCCTCGCGGTATTTCGCCACAGTGCGGCGCGCAATGTCGAAGCCCTTGGCCTTCAGGAGGTCAACCAACGTGTCGTCCGAAAGGATCGCGGTCGGCTCCTCGGCGGCGATCAGCGCCTTGATCGCGCTCTTCACGGCTTCCGCCGACACGGCATCGCCGCCGTCGGACGACTGGATGCCTGAGGTGAAGAAGTATTTAAGCTCGAACAGACCGCGCGCGCAGCTCAGATATTTGTTCGAGGTCACGCGGCTGATCGTCGACTCGTGCATGCCGATCGCCTCCGCCACCTGGCGCAAGGTCAGCGGCTTTAGATGTGCGACGCCCTTCAGGAAAAAGGCTTCCTGCTGCTTCACGATCTCCGTCGCTACCTTGATGATGGTACGCTGGCGTTGGTCGAGCGCCTTGATCAGCCAGTTGGCGCTTTGCAGGCAGTCGTTGAGCCAAGCTTTGGACGATTTGTCCTGCGGGCCGGACGCGAGCTCGGTATAATAGCTGCGATTGACCAGCAGCTTCGGGAGCGTAGCCGAGTTGATCTCGATCCCCCACCCGATCGGCCGCTTGGCGACGAAGATATCCGGCACCACGGTCTCGGTGCGCGAGGCGCCGAAGCGAAGGCCCGGCTTCGGATCATAGCTGCGTAGCTCGCGGATCATGTCGGCCAGATCCTCGTCGTCGACCTGGCAGATGCGCTTGAGGTTCTGGAGTTTGCCCGCGGCGACGAGATCGAGATTGGCGATCAGCCGCTGCATGCAGGGATCGTAGCGGTCCGCTTCCTTGGCCTGGAGCACCAGGCACTCGGCCAGGCTGCGCGCGCCGACCCCGGTCGGATCGAAGGTCTGAATCGTGGCGAGGACACGATCCACGTCAGCGAGTGCTGCGCCGAGCTGTTCGGCGATCTCGGTCGTGGTGGCCGTCAAATAGCCCGCCTCGTCGATCTGCCCAATCAGCTGTTCGGCGATCAGCAGGTCGGCGCCGGACAGGCACTCGCCAGCCTGCGCAAGCAGATGCTCCTGCAACGTTTCCGCCTCGCTGCCGAAACTGTCGAAGTCGATGCCGTCCTCGGTCAGGCCGCCGCCGGCGCCGGACATCGAGAGGCCGCCATCAAGGCCGAGGCTGTCGCTTGGCCCGTCATGATGGAACGTCTCGGCGACCAGATCGACGTCCAGCGGCGAGTCGGCCACGCCATCGCCATGCTCGACCAGCCGGTCGGCGGTGACCGGTTCCGGCGGCTCGTCGCCATCCCACTCCTCCGCCTGCGGCTCGGCTGTGTCGCCGGGCGTGCGTTCCTCGCCCACTTCGAGCAATGGGTTCTTGTCCAGCTCCTCGGCGATGAAGGTCTCCACCTCGAGGTTCGAGAGCGTCAGCAGCTTGATCGCCTGCTGGAGCTGCGGCGTCATCACCAGCGATTGCGACTGGCGCAGGTCGAGGCGTGGCGCGAGACTCGCCATCGCTACAGCTCGAAATGCTCGCCGAGGTAGAGGCGGCGGACATTCTCGTCGGCGACGAGGGCTTCGGGGCTGCCGGCGAACAGCACGCGGCCATCATAGATGATGCAGGCGCGGTCGACGATGTCGAGCGTCTCACGGACATTATGGTCGGTGATCAGCACGCCGATGCCGCGCCGCTTGAGCTGGCAGATCAGGTCCCGGATGTCGGAAATCGAGAGCGGATCGATGCCGGCGAAGGGCTCGTCCATCAGCACGATCGACGGATTGGCCGCGAGCGCCCGTGCGATCTCGCAGCGCCGCCGCTCGCCGCCCGACAGGCCCATGGCGGGCGCGTTGCGCAGCCGCGTCAGGCCGAACTCGTCGAGCAACTGCTCCAGCCGCTCGGCACGGGCGGTGCGGTCCGGTTCGGCCAGTTCGAGCACGGCGAGGATGTTCTTTTCAACCGACAGGCCACGGAAGATAGATGTTTCCTGCGGCAGATAGCCGAGACCCAGAATGGCGCGGCGGTACATGGGCAAGCCGGTGATATCGAGGCCGTCGAGCATGATGCGGCCCGAGTCCGGCTTCACCAGCCCCATGATCGAGTAGAAGCAGGTCGTCTTGCCGGCGCCGTTCGGGCCCAGCAGGCCGAGCACTTCGCCGCGGCCGACGCCAAGCGATACGTCCGACAGCACCACGCGCTTGTCATAGGCCTTGGCGATCGAAACGACTGCCAAACCGTCTCCGACGTCAGGCCCGGCAGGTGCCTCGGGTGGGCTGGCGAGGGTGGCGACGTCGTTCATGCCGGCTCCGGGTGTCAGATCGGGGTTACTGATCGGTAAAGATTGGCGATTTGGCAAGCTTTGTGCATGGGGCCGTGGCGCCGATGCGGTGAGCCGTGCCGCCCACCCTGCGCACGGGTGCTAGTTGGTCTTGTGCTGTGTCACCGAGAACCGCCC
>Ga0164290_1001186_pt1 | contig 47649 bp, 28 predicted proteins | sample Micstemetagenome_FD_108782 | JGI IMG/M metagenome (GOLD analysis project Ga0164290, IMG submission 108782) | Contaminated culture microbial community from soil near Moab, Utah, USA - Microcoleus steenstrupii SON62 (Illumina Assembly) | ecosystem: Environmental > Terrestrial > Soil > Soil crust...
ACGCACGCCACCGTCGTATTGCGATTGCTTCGAGCGCGGTGCGTATTTCGGTGCGTTTGGATCCTGAATCCATCCATAGTCCGCCACATACACAACGATGGTGTTCTCGCTCAGGCCACGCTCATCCAAGCGATCGAGCAACCGGCCGCAGGTTTCGTCAAACCACTCGACCATCGCCCAGTACCTGGCCACATGGAGCGACGGCGCTACATTGCGATATTTGTTCAGCAGACGCTCCGGCGGCGTATGCGGATCGTGGGGCAGCATGGGTGCGTACCAAACGAAAAAGGGCTTCTCCGCCTGCTCTGCCTCATCCATGAACTCAAAAATCGGCTCCATCGTCTTTCGGCCGATGGCCAGCCCCGCATCACCATGACGTCCTCCTTGAACCGCATCGCCATGACTCATGCCGTGCGTAAAGCCGCCTCGGCTGAAATGTCCCTGCCACCACTTGCCGGTCTGCAGACTGACATATCCGTGCTCGGCCAGCACTCGCGGCAAGGTTGGCACCTCCTCGATAAAGCCGATCATTTGCCGCCGCTGAGCCTGGTAGGTCTCATCCTGGCGAGCCTTGCCGCCGGTCTTTCCCGCCGGAAGCGGTGGGTCGTTGCTCGTGATCTTGTGCTGGTGCGGATAAAGCCCGGTAATCATCGTCACCAAGCTCGGGCAACAAAGGCTCGAAGGCACATAGCCGCGGCTGAAGGTCAAACTCTGCGACGCCAGCTTATCCAGCCGGGGTGTCTCGATCTGCTCGTGACCCATGAAACCGTAGTCGGTCCATGCGTGATCGTCGGAAACGATCATGACAATATTCGGCGGCCGGTCTGCCGCACTCGAAGCTGCGGTTGCCAGCCACACAACCATTAGCGCGACCACGCTTAACGACCACGAGGTCCGCTGTCGTTGCTCTGCCTGCACTAAGTTTTTCATGAATCCGGTCCTAGTACTTCATTCGCACTCGCGGGGATCGCAACACGTGTCTGCCCGGTTCTAATCACCCAGCACAACCCAAGCAACTCACCTTAGGTTTTCGCGACGAGATCCACGCAGCCTCGGCTCGGCTGACAGACAGTCTCAATACAACAGCTAGCCATAGTTGTTCAACAAGGGCAAACCTTTGCACGGCTGTCACTTACGAGAAGCAGACCTCTTTTCGGTACAACACTTATTTTCTCCTTCGCACACTCGCCCCTAGCGGTTGGCCCGGACCGAGCGAATACGTCAGGCAACGATTTACAAGGTCAGCTCGCACCCAAGGTTCTTCACCCCGCTTTCCGAAAGCGCGCAGCAGCAAACGCTCCACGCAACGACTTTCGCAGGAGGAGTTCACTTCTTCAATAATACAAAACTCTTCAACACATGTCAAGAATCACGAGTATGCTGCCATACCACGAGTCGCAATTACTCTGTGGGGCACGCTGTTTGCGAACTCGTATCCTTAGAAAAAACGCGAGCCGGCAACGCGTCGGTTCTGACCCACGAAACACACTCAAGGAGGCTGCCATGGCTAGCTCGATGGCAACAATGATGCGTCCGCGACACGAACATGATCATTCCGAAGGGATGATTGCTCGCTCGATCGAACAGCAGACTGCTCGTCTGCCTTCCGATACCTTCCTGTGGGCTGCGGTTGGCTCAATCGGCCTGTCGCTAGCTCTGCAGTCCATGGGACGGAAAGACATGTCAGTTTTTGTGGGCCAGTGGGCTCCGACCTTCCTCATCCTCGGCCTCTACAACAAGCTCGTGAAAATCGAAGGCTCCGAGTGAGTCGGGCGCGAAGCTCTCGGTGTGGGCTTCTAAGATTCAGGCAATACCATCGGCATGGCGATCCGAGTCGGCTCGCCATGCCGTTTTTGCTTATGGCCGCTTGACGGTGGGGTAGGCTTTCAGCCGGCCAGTTCTCCGAAATACCGACAACGCGACTTCGAGTCAGATTGCGCACAGGCACACTGCCTCGCCCACAGCGTTATCGTCCAGCAATTGGCGAAGCGTCTGCCTTTAACGTGCGTCGATAGAGCCAGACAAAGAGCGGCCCGAGCAGCAAACTGCCAATCAGGAAGATGTTTCCGCTTAGCTGCTGCGAAACTTCAAACCCGCGGAACCAGCCGATGATCCGCAACGCGCCGATGAGCGCCATGGTCAAAATCATTCCGTGGCCAAACGCCGCGATCGAATTCCAGCCTTTAGACAAGGTATACATGCTGCACGCTCACTTTCGCGTTGGGGTTGCTTTCACCTCACTACCCGCCAAGCGTGCATTGGCCAGACTTGTTACAGGTACAAAGTCCGCAAAAGCAGTGAACTAGAATTTCGGCCCCAGCGAAGCCGGTGACCAGCGCGGCATCTCGCGAATTTTCCCGCCCTGATCGTAGACCAACTCTTCAGACCGGAATCCGCCTTCAAGCATCCGGACGTTGTGCTCCGCAACCTCCGCTCGCCGACTCGTCCGCCACCAACCAAGACAAACGGCAACCAACAGCATCGCCCACAGCAGATCGCGCGTGGTGAAGCGCAATCGAGCCTTGAGGGATGGGCGGTTCGAATCGTTGCTCATGTGAAAAATCTAATGCGCCGGATCACAGCCGGATATTTTTTCGATGGTTGTAGCCGCGCGGGCTCGCGCCTGCGTCTATCATAGTCAACGAATAAGTAAGCTCCGATGCGCATCTGTCTGCAGGAGGTCTTGCGCCATGTCGAAACATTTTTCGATGGTCAGGCACACGAACTGGTCGTCGCTAGCCGCTGTCACCATGCTGTGCTGCGCCATGCAAGCGCAAGCAGACGAGCCGGTGTTCGCTTTTCAGGATGTCGCCGAATCGGCAGGGCTCCTTTCGGCCGCCGCAGGCATTCAGGGCCACGCTGCCGGCTGGGGCGACTTCGATGGTGACGGCTGGGACGATCTCTATATCGGCACCTTCCACAAAGCCGATGGTAAGGCGAACCTGCTGCTGCGAAATGTCAAAGGAAAGTTTCAGCTCGACGAACAAACGGCGCCGCAGATTTCAACTCGCGCTACTGGCGCTCTCTGGGCGGACCTCGATAACGATGGCGATCTTGATCTGTACGTCGCCAGTATGCCGCAGCCGAAGAACCATCTGCTGGGGTGCACGCTGTTCCGCAATGACAAGGGCCGACTGACGAACATCAGCAACGAGAATGGCGCCTGCCCAGAAGCGTTCGGCGGACGGAGCGCCACGGTGCTCGATTACAACGGCGATGGTCTGCTTGATCTGCTGGTTGGCGAAGATCCTCTCAAGGGCTACAACGGCAGCCCAACTCGAAGCACGCGGCTGTTTCGCAACCTTGGCAACTTGCAGTTTGAAGATGCGTCACGCGCGGCCGGCATTCCGGAGAATACCGCTGGCTTCGGCGTTGCTGCCGCCGATGTCGACAACGATACCTGGCCGGACATCTTCATCGCCGCCAATAGCGAGAGCGTTTTGTTGCTCAACAAGCGGGGGCGATTCGAAAAGGCCGACTTCTCGGACGAGTTGTTCGCCTGGCCCGGTTCGAGCGGCGACAACATGGTCTGCGGGGTGGCCTTCGGCGACATTAATCGCGACGGCCAGCTCGATCTGGTGCTTGGGCCGCATTTTGAACGGCCGTGGCTGCAGCCGGTGAGTCCGCGATTGTTTCTCAATCGGATGAGCGACCGGCGGGCGAGGTTTGAAGAAATCACTGAATCGGCTGGCCTCGTGCCACTGCCGATGAAGTGCCCCCACATCGAGATCCAGGATTTCGACAACGACGGCTGGCCCGACTTGTCGACGACGGTGGTCAAGTTTGCCAATGGCGAACCTCATCCGGTGATGTTTCGTAACCAGGCAGCCGACGGTGCGCCGCAGTTCAAGTTAAGTGGCCTCGATGTGAACGACTTCCCGACTGCGGAAGATCGTGAGACGACGCGGACCGTCACGATGTTCAACAAGATGGTGGCCGAAAAGAAGATTCTCTATACGGCACCCGGTCCCACTTGCGACTTCGATCAAGACGGCCGGCTCGATATGTTCCTGGCCAGCTGGTGGCCAGAAGCACCCTCGCTCCTACTGCGGAACGAAACCAAGGGAGGGAACTGGCTGCAGGTTCGGCTGGAAGCGCCTGAGGGAGTGAACCGGCAAGGTATCGGGGCTCGACTGAAGATTTATAAGAGCGGCAGAGCAGGGGACGGCAAGGCACTGCTCGGCTGTGCGGAGATCGCCTCCGGTTATGGCTACGCATCGAGCCAACCGGCCGTGGCGCATTTCGGCTTGGGCGACGCGAAGAAAGTGGACGTCGAAGTCACTTGGCCGCACGGCAAGGGGAAGTTTGTCCGGACTGAAGTGGAAGCGAACCAAGGAATCCAGCTCACCGCAGCCGACAGTCAGAAGTCGAGCGCAGACGGCAGCGAAAAGACAGCGAAGGCGGAGAAAGAGAAGAAGCAGCGCGAGAGCAAGAGAGGCAAGGCTGCCGAAAAGCCGTCGAAAGCCGCTGTGGAATTCCCACCGCAGCTGCCTGGTGGCGAACTCGTCCTCACCGATAAGTCTGACGATCTTCTGAAGGCACCCGATACGCTGCTGGAAGGGGTAGCGATTGCCAAGACGCCTCCCACCGTCGACTTCGCTTACTTTCCCGGCCAGGACTACGAAGGCAAGCCGTGGTCGAACTGGGGAGACAGCCTGGCCGTCGGCGGAATGTACTACGCATCGATCGGCGACCATCTGGCCCCTGCGGGCAACGCGTTCGTTTACAGCTACAACCCGGAGTCGAAGTCGTTCCGCCTGTTGGCCGATGTGAAGAAGACTTTGAATCTGCCCGAGGGGCACTACGTCCCAGGCAAGATTCACAGCCGGCTCGATATGGGAAGCGACGGTTGGCTGTATTACTCGACGCACCGCGGTTCGACGAAGGTGACGACCGACGAATTTCACTACAAGGGGGACTGGGTGCTGAGAACCCATCCCGAAAGTGGCAAGACCGAGGTCGTGGTTCAAGGGCCGGTGCCCAAGCACTGCATTCCCAACGGCGTGCTCGATCCCAAGCGACTCATCTTCTACGGCGGTACCGCACCGGGTGTCGGCCAGGACGATATCCGTTTCTTTGCTTACGACGCGAAGCGCGAGAAGCTGCTGTACTCGGGAGAGGGCGGTCCGGCTCGTTACATGATTTTCGCGCCATCCACCGGTGCCGTTTATTACACACAAGGCACCGGCAATTCTCCGCTGATGCGATTCCATCCGGAGAAGGACCAAGAGCCGACCAAGATCGCCGGTGAGATCGGCATTCGAGCAGCCACTCAAGAGACTCCTCAGGGAATCGTCTACTCGGTTTCGCAAGGCAACGCGGAAGAGCCTACCCAGCTCTACGCCTTCGATACGACGACCGAGAAGATCACAAAGCTGGGTCCGGCCGCAGTAGGCTCGCAGCAGTACATAGCCTCGATCGATTCCGCTCCGAGCGGCCGATACCTCTACTACGTGCCCGGCGCTCACGGCAGCAGCGACCGCGACAACTCTGCCGTCGTGCAATACGACACGAAAACGAACCGCCGGAAGGTCATTGCCTTTCTGCATCCCTATTACCAGGAGAAATACGGCTGTGCGCTGAAGGGCACGTACAGCACAGCCGTCGATCCGGCGGGAGACAAGCTCTACATCACGTGGAATGCCAACCGCGGCAGTAAGGCGTGGGACACGTGTGCCCTGACGGTCATTCATATTCCCGAAAGCGAGCGGAAGTAACGCTTTGCGCGGCGGCTCGGATGTCGATGTAACGGATTATTCACCCTTCTACGGGTTGTCGCTGGATAAAATGCTGGCAGGGGGCTTCATCCCCCTCTAAAATGCATCAACCGCTATCGAGCGGTTTTCCCATCCGCAGGTCGTTAGCTAGCTCACCTATAGAACCCGCCCTATGTTTCGCTCGCTCATTGCCGGTGCAATTGTTTGCGCGCTGACCCCTGTTGGTTGCTCCAAAGCCCCGGTCGCGCACGAGGCGCTCAAGCCGGAGACTGTCGAAATTCCAACCGTAGCGGTTACTCCCGCTCGCCTGCAGACTTGGGGGCAGTCGGTGGCCGTTCATGGCACGCTGCTGCCGGACGAATCGGCAGTGCTCGGTTGCAAGGTTGCCGGACGGGTTGCAGAGATGCAGGTGGATGTGGGCGATCTGGTCCGCAAGGGGCAACCGATCGCGCGACTGGACGAAGCCCAGTTGCAACTTGAGGTGAAACATACCGAGGCTCTGCTCGCCCAAGCCTGTGCCGCAGTAGGCCTGGATCCTGCCAAGCCGACGTCGACGATGGTCCCGGAGAATTCGCCGGTAGTGCGGCAGGAGCGGGCCTTGCTCGATCAGGCCCGCCTGAACCTCGAACGCACGCAGGCTCTCAGCCGGCAGGGAGTTACTACACAAGAAGAGATCGATCAACGGGAAGCCGACTACCGCGTGGCCGTTGCCCGGCATGCAGCCGCACTGAACGCCGTCGCCGAGAAGCTGGCCTTGATCGAAGTGCGTCGCAGCGAGGTCGAACTTGCGAAGATCGCCGTCGCCGAGAGCACCATTTACGCTCCGTTCGACGGATTGATCGAAGAACGCTCGACCGCTGCCGGAGCCTACATTAGCGCCGGCGATCCCGTCGTGAGCATGGTTCGAACGGATAAGGTCCGCTTCCTTGGCGCTGTGCCGGAAAAGCAATCGCACATGGTGCGTGTCGGACAGCAGGTGTTGATCCACTTTGAACAGTTCGACGAGCCGACGGTGGTGGAGATCAGCCGCCTGCGGCCACAGATCGATCCGACCTCGCGAGCTTTGATCTTTGAAGCCGATGTCGCCAATCCGGAACTGATCCTGCGGCCTGGCGCGTTCGCAAGCGCCGACGTGGTGGTGGATCCGAGTTCGCAGGCCGTTGTGGTGCCTGAGACCGCTGTTACTCAGTTTGCCGGTGTGGAAAAAGTCTGGCGTGTCATCAACGGAGAGGCGAAGGAAGTCGCCGTTCGTACGGGAGGCCGGCGGGATGGCCAGGTCGTTCTGCTCTCGGGTGTCGAAGCTGGAGAAAGCGTCATCACAGATGGCTCGCTCGGTCGACCGGGTAAGGTCCGGGTCGACGCTGCTTCACCCCCATCGGCGGAATCCAGTCCTGCGCTCTCTTCCGCGGAGTAACTTCTTTTGCAGTGGCTTGCTGAAATTTGCGTTCGCCGGCCTGTGCTGGCGGTGATGATCATTGCGGCGATGGTGGTGGCAGGGGCGGCTGCATTTCCGCAGCTTGGCACCGACCGCTATCCGGCCCTCGACCTGCCGACGATCTCGGTTCGCACGACCTATACCGGTGCTTCGCCGGAGGAAGTCGAAAGCGAAGTCTCCCAGGTGCTCGAAGATGCCGTGGCTACGGTCGCCGGCATCGACGAACTGCGTTCGATTTCGTTCGAAGGCGGATCGCTGCTGATGGTGACCTTCCGCCTGGACCGCGACCTGGACTCGGCGACTCAGGATGTTCGCGACGCGGTACAAAGTGTGTTGAACCGCTTGCCGCCGGAGATCGATCCGCCGGTGGTGCGAAAGCAGGATACCGAATCGTCACCCATTATGACGCTGACGGTCTCCGGTCCGCTCACCGACCGCGAACTGTACTTGCTGGCTGATAAGTACGTCAAAGACGTAGTCGAATCCGCGGCCGGCGTCGGTCAGGTCGTAATTGGCGGCTCGGCCGAACGGGCGGTGCAGATCGAAGTCGATGCCCAGCGACTGGCTTCGTACGGCCTTTCGATCGTCGAAGTTCGCGATGCGATCGCGAAGCAAAACACCGAAGTGCCGAGCGGCCGCGTCGATACCGGTCCACGCGAGCTGAGCCTGCGCACTCTCGGGCGCGTGCCTCAAGCTCGAGAGTTTCAAGAGCTGGTCATTGCGACCATCCGCGGCGTGCCGATCCGCTTGAAGGACATCGCGAAGGTCACCGATGGTCAGAAGGAAATTCGCACGCTCGCACGCTTCGACGGCAAGCCAGCGGTGGTGCTCGAAATCCAGCGGCAATCGGGTAGCAACACCGTTGCCGTGATCGACTCGGTCAAGGAGCGGTTGGAACGGAGCAAGGCGTTGCTGCCTGAGGGAGTTGAGGTCAACATCCTGCAGGACCAGTCGCGCTACATCGAAGCCGCGCTGCACGAAATTGAAACGCATTTGATCTTCGGCAGCATGTGGGCGTGTCTCACGGTGCTCGTATTCATGCGGTCGTGGCGATCGACCCTGATCGCCGGCATTGCGATTCCTACATCGCTCGTGGCAACGTTCGCGGTGATGAAAGCGTTCAACTTCACACTGAACAACGTGACGATGCTTGCGCTTGTGCTGATGGTGGGCGTGGTGATCGATGATGCGATTGTGGTGCTGGAGAACATTTTCCGCTTCATCGAAGAGAAGGGGAAACGGCCGTTCGAAGCTGCGATTGAAGCAACCCGCGAAATCGGCCTGGCGGTGCTCGCAACGACAATTTCGCTGGTGATTGTGTTCTTGCCCGTCTCGTTTCTATCTAGCGTGACCGGGCGGATGCTGTTTCAGTTCGGTGTGACGGCGACTGCGGCCATTATGGTGTCGCTGGTCGTTAGCTTCGTGCTGACACCTATGCTCTGCAGCCGCATGCTCAGTCCGGCCAAGGTAAACCACACTGAGCACGCGCATGGCCACGGATCGCGGGGCGGCTTTTATGGCCTGATCGAAAACAGCTATATCTGGCTACTCGGTTGGTGCTTGAAGTTCCGCTGGGTGGTGCTCGCCGGCTGTCTGTTCCTGATGTACTTGAACCTGCCGCTGTACTCGCGCGTGCCGCAGGATTACCTGCCGACGAACGTGGATGAGTCGGAATTTGAGCTTAGCATTACGGCGCCCGAAGGAACGAGCGTGGTTTCGATGGACTCGGTCCTCCGAGCCGTCGAACGGGAACTCGAGCAGGTTGACGGCATCGAGCACGTCCTGCTTTCCGTCGGCACGCGAGATCTCTCGCGAGTGAACCAGGCCAGCGGCTACGTGCGACTGGCCGATATCGAAGGCCGCGTATTCTCGTACAAGCGGCTTTTCAAAGGTCTGCTCGCCGGTAATCATCAAGCGGCCTTTGAGGGCAACTTCACGCAGCGAGAAAAGATGGCCGAAGTCCGCAAGCGACTTGCGAAGCTGGCTCACTGCCGCGTCCAGGTTCGCAACCTGACTTCGCTGAGGCAGGGTGCGCCCGTCGATATCGATTTTTCGATCACCGGCGCTAATGCGGACGAATTGCTGGCATTTAGCGAGAAGCTCCGAGAAAAGGCGGCCACCATTCCGGGGATCGTCGACGTCGACACGACCATCCGCGTCGACAAACCTGAACTTCGGGCCCATATCGACCGCGAACTCGCCGCCGCATTGGGCGTGAGCGTGCGTGACATTGCCGACACGCTTCGCATCGCGGTCGGCGGCGACGATCGCGTTTCGCGCTATCGCGATCCGACGGTGGACGATGCCTACGATGTCGAACTTCGCCTCGTCAATGTCGACCGCGACGATCCCGAGTCGATCTCGAACCTGTACGTCCCAACCGATCCGAGCGCGGCAAGAATCGTCGCCGGCAATTCACCCGGAGCACGCGAGAATCTGACACGCATCAATAATCTCGTCCAATTTGAGCGATCCGAAAACGTTTCGCGTATCGACCGGCTGGAACGACAGCGAATGATCGCCGTTCGGGCGAATGTGGCGGCGGGCTATGCACTAGGTGACCGGCTGGACGCCGTGCAGGCCGCCGCCGAAGAGATTGGCATCCCGCCGGGCTTTGAGACTCGAGTTCTGGGCCGCGGACGCGAACTGGAACGCACGCTCAGCGACTTCGGCTGGACGTTCCTCTTGTCGTTCGTGTTCATGTACATCGTCCTGGCCGCTCAGTACGAACATTTCATTCATCCGCTAACCATTCTGTTTTCGCTGCCACTAACGGTGCCGTTCGGCTTGCTCAGCCTGCTCTGGGCCGGCGAAACGCTCAACCTTTACTCGGCGCTGGGCATTTTGGTGCTCTTCGGTGTGGTAAAGAAAGCGGCCATTCTGCAGGTGGATCACACGAACGTGCTCCGCGAGCGCGGCTTGCCGCGCGACGAAGCCGTGCTGCAGGCCAATCGCGACCGACTTCGCCCCATCTTGATGACTACGGTCGCCTTCGTGGCGGGTATGCTGCCGCTACTCATGGGTACGGGTCCCGGTGCGGAAGAGCGTCGCTCCATAGCGGTGCTAGCGGTCGGCGGTCAGACGCTCTCGCTCCTGCCAACACTACTCGCCGTCCCGGTGGTGTACTGCTTTTTTGACGACTTGGCTGTCTGGAGTTCATGGTTGCTCAGCCGATGGCGGAGAAGGGAGGAGGAGGAGGTTCCTGTCGCTCAGCCCGAAATGCAGCCTCAACGGACAGTAGTCGCCCAGGCTTCTGCCGCCACGGTTGACACGGTTGTGGACACCACGCCTGTCATTGTCATGCCGGCCGACCTCTCCGAAGTTGAGGAAACGACAGTGTCGCGCCAGTAAATAACCTCTCCGCTAGCAAGGGGATGCATCTCCGTGCCTATCGGGGCAAATTGCCGATCGGTGGTTGCCTCGCCCTCTCCTGAGGACCATTCGCGGACGACCGCCCAACTCGCCTTTCCCCCTTAGGGCGCTCCTGATAAAGTCCGCCGGCTTGTTGATGCTTCCCGCGAAGTTGTAGACCCACAACAACGATCGAGCGGGCTTCGCGCGGAAGTGTGAATATCGGGGGTGTGTTCGGCAATGAAGAATTTTCGGCGTGCACTGGCGGACGCGATCGGTTTTTGGCCCTGGCTAGTCTTTGCGTGGGTTTGCTCGGCGGGCGTTGCAACGCTCTGGAGCATGAACATTGCAGCAGCGTTTCCGATCCTGGAGGTAACGCTCCGCGGCCAGGCTCCGCAACAATGGAATCAGGAGCGCATCACGAGCGCGAAGGACCAGATCGCCCAACTTTCGCGCGAACTTGATCAGCTTAAACAACAACCTGCCGGCCCAAAGGATCGAGTAGCCAGTCAGCGAATCATCGACGTTCAGACCGCACTGCAAGCGCAGAATGTTCAACTCCGCGGCTACGAGGAACTCCAGCCGTGGCTGGAAAACTACGTTCCACACGATCCATTCCAGGTTGTACTCGCGATTGCTGGCCTGTTGATTCTCAGCATGCTGATAAAGCAAGGACTGCAGATCTCGTCGAGCATGATAGTGGCGACTGTCTCTCAGAAGATCGCCCGCCGCATTCGCGAACGGGTGTTTGACAAAGCTTTGGCGATGGACCGCGGCGAGTTCCTGAAAATCGGTCAGAGCGGCTTTACGGCCCAGGTGACGAACACTTCCGATGGACTGGCGAACGGCATCAACAGCATCTTCGGCAGCGCCGTGAGCGAGCCGCTGAAGCTGATTGCCTGTCTCACCGGCGCCGCGCTGATTTCCTGGCGTCTGCTGCTGGCCACGATGGTGTTTGCCCCAATCGGAGCCAGTCTCACCCTGTGGCTCAACCGCAAGCTAAGATCGACTGCCAAGCGTTTGTTCGCGCAGTCGCTCGGTTTCCACCACGTTCTGCACGAAGCGCTCCAGAGCATGCTCACCGTGCAGGCCTACACCATGGAAAACCAGGAACGCAAACGCTTTCACCGCTCGACCGAGGACATGATGCGGTTCAACCTGCGGGCCCACTTGTTCAACACGATGGCGTCACCGATGGCAGAACTAGTCGGCGTGTGCATGGTCTGCATGGCGATCGTGCTTGGCGCTCACCTGACGTTACATGGCCAGCTTTCAGTGTTCGGCATCCAGGTCTTCAACGAACCGCTCGGCGTGTCGACGATGATGGTGTTCTTCGGCATGCTGCTCGGTGGCTTCGAACCGGTGCGCAAGATGGCCGGCGTCGTGGCGGGAATCAATACAGGCATCATCTGCGCCGATGCACTCTACCCGCTACTCGATCGTCAGCCACTCGTCAGCGAGCCAGCGTCCCCTAAGCAAATAGCGAAGCCGCACGGCGAACTCGTGTTCGAGAACGTCAAGTTCGGTTACGATCCCAACCACCCCGTGCTCAAGGACGTGAATCTTCGCGTTCCCTTCGGACAGACCGTCGCAATCATCGGCCCCAACGGCGGCGGCAAGAGCACGCTGATCGGCCTGACATGCCGCTTCTACGATCCGCAGCACGGCACCGTGAAGCTCGATGGTGTGCCACTCAACGAAGTCTCGCTCAAGGATCTGCGCAGCCGAATCGCTCTCGTCACTCAGCACACCGAGCTTTTTAACGAGTCGATTTACTACAACATCCGCTACGGCCGCTGGGACGCAACCGAAGAGGAAGTTCACGAGGCCGCCCGTCTCGCGCGGGCCGACGAATTCATCCAGAAGTTCCCGGAGAAGTATCAGACGCGCACCGGTCCTAATGGACTCTGCCTCAGCGGCGGCCAGCGGCAGCGTATCGTGCTGGCCCGGGCACTGCTCCGCAAACCGGAGATCCTGATTCTGGACGAAGCGACCAGCCAGGTCGACGTCGACAGCGAGCGTGTGATTCACGATGTGCTGGAAGGCTTTGCTGGCAGCCAGACCATCATCCTCATCACCCACCGGGAAAGCGCCTTGCGACTGGCGGACCGTGTGATCCGTATTGATCACGGCCGGGCCGAAGAGCAGACGCCTGCCTCGCGCCGGGCAGCGTGAATGGCGTCGAAGTTGCTTTCGCCAATTGAACGACATGCTTCGCCGGGCTAAGTTTGGGTGAGTTCACGTTGACAGGACTCACTTCGAAGCTATCTAGATCAGGCGAGAGTCGTTCCCGTGCGTTGCCTCATCCTTCGCGCTGTCGTGTATGCGTCGGCGTTACTGCTACTCGGTTCACCAGCCCAAACTGCGATCGCCGCCGACGCGCGACTACCGAATCTCGTCTTCATCCTGGCCGACGACAAGTAGCAATACAGCTGCGTGCGGGAAGATTTTGCCCAGAAATTGCCTCTCGCGCCACAGGATGTAGCGAAGCACCTATTAGCGGCAGATTGCTTCAAATTGCGGCCAATTGAGCCATTCTGCCGGGTATTAACTACACGTTACTACAGCAGTCGGCCACTTTGCTCCGGTGCCCCGAGCCAGTATTAGCGCTCGGGGCACCGGACACCGGAATAAATCAGCGGCCGCCAGTTCGCTGCACGGTCACTGCCAGTTCACTCGCGATCAAATTCAGCAGTTGATCGACTTCCGGGCGGATATCGCGCAACCACCGGGTGAATTGGTGCAGCATCAACCCAGCGGCGATGCTCGCGGTGTAAATCGTACTGCGAGACGTACACGAACCTGTTTGCGCTTCCGAAGGCGCGAACAGGGTCGTTGAGTAATAACCTCGCCCGTCGCGATCACATGCAGTTAGCACGCGGATGACTTCGCTAAGCATCCGACCATCGCACCAGAACGAGCAGTGCACTCCGGCGGATTTCCAGATGGCAGCACGAGCACTGATCGAATCGACGCAGCAGAAAACCGCCTGACCGGTCTGGATGGTGGGACGATAGCGATCCTCAACGCAGGTAACTTCGACTAGCGGGTCGATCTGCCAGATCGCCCCGGCTGCGGCGTCGACTTTTGCTGAGCCAACATCACTAGCCAAGTAACCTTGCGTGGTGACGTTGGAAGCCTCCACCCGATCAAAATCCACGAGTTGCAAACGGCGAACGCCAATCGCCGCAAGCTGAATCGCCACCTGCCGACCAACCGCCCCGACGCCAATCACCATAACGGTCAGGGATTCCAGCCGCTCGCGCGGCACGAGCCCTTCCTGCCGCGCGAAGCGGTCAGTCATTCTTGGCTCCATGGTCCTCCTAGTCCTCGAAAGAGGTGTTCGAACATGCCGTAGTCCTCGTTGAAGGGCCCCGCGCCAACCAGCGGTCGATCAATCAGGGTCACGCAGCGCTCGTACTCCGCCGTCCAGGCATCGTGATCTGAGGCGGCGAACGGCAGCTGGTACTCGACACTGACCGGAAGCATTAACGCGCCGCCAGGTCCCGTACGAAACGCTAAGCGCGCGTAGTTCCTACCACTGCGAGCCAGAATGCACATCAGCGCCCAATCAGGCCCGGAGAAAGAACGCTTGAACGTCCGTTCATCGGTCTGACTGGGTTCCGCAGAACTTCCTGGATGTGTGTGTATCCAGATCCGCGCAAACCTCTCGGGAGCAATGCCGCGATCCACTTGCTCGTCGAAAAAATCCGCAACGGCGGAGTCGTCGAACGACACGCTCACAGGACCACACGTTTGCTTGACGAGTCGGACATCTTCCACGAGCAGCAAATCATCCGCGGCTGAGATCCCAAACCCTCCAACTTCGGTCGGTCCAAGATCACGCAGGAATACCAGCTTCGCCCAGGCGTAGGGCGCGAACCGCAGTTGCTGCGATTGTCTCGCCCGTCGTCTCCTCAGGTACGTGTTGTGGTTTCTCATCTTCATCATCCTCGCTTTCGAGGCAGCTGGAACACTTCCGATCTGTAAGACACCCAGTGCAGTAGCCGTCTCCGCAATCCCGGCACGCCGAGATGCAGCTAGAGCAGTAGTCCGCGTCGCAGCGAGTGCATGCACTGCTGCAGCTGGAACAGCTCGCTTGTCCGCATGAACTGCAGCTACGTGAGCAGTCGCCGCAAAGGTCGCAGCCACACCGGCCACAGCCAAAACTTTCGTCCTCGCTGGACGACGTACCGCAGTCGCTGCAGTTCACGCTCAGCCAGTCTGAGAGTTGAACGTAGGCGCTGCGAGGGTTGTAGGTTTCCAGGATCTGACGTACCAGGAGAAAGAAGTCCAGCAGGCGGCCTTGTTGGAGCGCCGCGCGAATCGCGACTTTCCCTTCGCCTTCGCAGAGCGAATCGTCCTGGACATGCGGATGAGAAACCGAATCGTTCGCCGCCGCAGGGTTGGGCTCGAGAGCATGTACCTCGTAGGCGTGTCCCGAGAGAAGCCGCGACCAATAGAGGCGGATCTCGAACGGGCCTAGTTTTACGCCTTCCAGGCTGATCGGGTCGGTGATGACCGACAAGTGCCCTTCCCGCAGTTCTACCTGGATCTCAGCGAACTCCGGGGACAGTGCCACTAGATCCGCGTGAATGGTTTTAGATGTGGGCAAAAAGTGGCGTGAATCGGCAACCAGATCGCTCGCGAACTTGTCGATCGCGCGGCGAAGTTCGTCAAGCCGCAGTTGCAGGCCGCGGACAAGGATTCGCTTGCAGTTCCAGCGGCGCTTGTTCGCCTGACACCAGAGTCGGTGTATCCGGTGAACTTCTCGCCAGCCGTGCTCGGGAAACTCAGGATAGACCCTTACGCTCTCTCGCTCGTAGACCTCCCGGATCTTCAGAGCGGCTCGGAGCGTAATGCGATCGGTTGATTTCGTAGTTCGCCTCCTTCCCAAAAACTGGGGCGGCCGGAGCTCGGCCGTCCCTCCAAAAGAACCAGTAACGGATGCTACGCCCCTTCGATCTTGGTGGGCGTGAAGCTAACTCGGTCTCCATGGGCCAAGACCTGGTCGGGTGCGACCGGTTGGCGGTTGACGCGGATCAGGTAGTCCTCGGGCCGAGCCGACTTGAGCCGCTGCTCAAACAGCGCCTGCACCGTCGTGCCTTCGACGACGTCGATGTGATCGGCGAAACCGCCACCGTCGTTGTTGATGAATAGAATCTTCATGGGGTGACTCCAACTGCTTGAACTTGAAGTGAAACGTAGTCGCCAATCCCATAAGGGCGACGTGATTCGTGATACGAGTGTTTAGACGAGGTATGCTGAAGCCCAGCGGCCCCGCTCTAGTTCATCCCAGTCGACGATGAGCGGCTCGCGTTCGTCCGCACACTCACCGGGGTCAACCGAAACGAGCAAGTTGCGCTGGTCATCGAAGTGCTGCTCGATATTGAACATGGCGATGCTCTGTGGGAGGACAAGAAACAAAAATAGCCCGGTCACCGCCGAGCCTATAAAAGGATCCTGTGGAAGTTGCGCTGGTTTAGCCCGCTGCCAACAGATTGGCGGCGTACTGCGCATCTGCGTTCAAATTTGCGGCGATCCCGCTGCACATCGTCGGCCTGTAGCACGCCTGCACGCGGCAAGCGTACCGAACATAGAGCGGCTCAGCCGGCCGGAGCGCCGCGCGCCGCAAGTCCTCGACCTCGCAGCACTCGTCGACCCAGACCGGCATGCGCGCGCGCAGCCGAGGCAGAACCTCGCTCCAAGCCACGAGAGGACCGGAGTAAGCTGTGATCGCGTCCAGCAAATCCTCATCCGCGAACCGCACTGGTAAGTGCGCCGTCCGCGCTCGCATCTTCAAAAGCATCTCCTTGATCAAATCGTCTCCGATGGGCGACTCAAAATCCGGATTTGGCCCCAGGCCAACTTCCTGCAGCACCTCAAGCGCGGGATTGGGATGAAATGCCGGCGGTACGTCACGAGCCGGATTCCACGTCGGCACGCCGAGTAGCTGCGAGAAGTCCTCATACGCACGGAGGAAGCCAGTAGCTCCCGGGCAGAGCCGAGCGTCGAGCCTCACCGCCCCGTTGGAGTCCGACGGACGTATGATCGCCTGCTCCCAGACGTCACGTAGCAGCCGGTTAAGCAGAACCCCGCCGTTCGAGCCAAGCTGCTGCACAGATACGCCGAGGGATTCGGCTGCAAGCGTCCGTAGGAACGGCGTGTCCTGAAACGTTGGCAGCTTGCTCGGGGCAAATTCCAGGAGCGTTCGCGGGGTGACAGCTTCCCGCGGCAGGCGCCGACGGGAAGCTACCGCGAGCTGGCAGGCTTTATCCATTCGCAGCGCGGTGTCGAGCAGGCTTGGGTTCCGCTCGGGATCAAAGACTCGCCCGCCCACTCCAGGCCGGGGACGGCGCGACAAGTCCAGGTGTAGACAGGAACCGCCAGACTCGTAGTCGACAAGCCCGTTGCGGCGAACGATTGCGCGATAGCCCTTGAACGGGATGGCCGCCTTTGGCTTGTCGCTGTCGCTCGGTACCGTATCGTACGAGAGCACGAACTTAGTGGAGGTACCGACTGGCAGGATCGTACGGTCCTTGAAACTTCCCGTGTATCCGCCCGGCCGATAGGTAACGGCCGAGCAGTTGGAAAGCGCTGAAACATCGCAGGGCGCAGTCCGCTGCGCGAAATACCTGCCAACAAGCGTGCGCGGATCATGAGTGCGCGCAGCGCAATCTGGGACCATGAGCATGGAAATCTCCTTCCAAAGGAAGTGCGGGGACGCGTAAGAAAGATCAGCGGTCAGCTAGACGCCGGACGTCCGGCATCTGGCTGCGCTGCAGGTATTCGATGCGGCCAAACTTTTGCCACTCATCCTGAGTGACGAAGAGCTGGCCTCCTGGCGTGCCCCGACAGGGGCTAAAGAGTGTGAGCTTGAGGCGATCGCCGCAGCGTTCGCGTCGTTTGACGGGTTTGCCTTGGAACGTGATCAGAAGAGGCAACGAAAGTTCTCGGGGGCCAACTGACGACTGTAGATCGGCCGGCCGTGACTAACCGGCATTTCCACAGCTGAGGTTCAGGTCGTAGAGCAGCTGGTCAAGCAGTACCTTGATCTGCGACCCCATGCGTGCTTGAACTCTTGCCGGCAGCCCATCGAACGGTACAAATCTTTGTTCAACTTCGGCGAGTCCGAGCCGCCCGTCCTCCAGTCGCTCGTCCGTATCGAGTTGCACGATCCCAAAGCCGCGTGTGGTAGTAAGCACGGCGAGGTAGGCCCGGCCTGAGCCGGACTCGCTCGCTTCATACGGCTCCGTGAGGATGATATCGCCGCAGTAGACGGTCGGCGGGATCAGTCCCGCGGTGCCTAGGCCCAAAACTTCGCTGGTCAGTGGCGGGATGCGGGCCAGAGCAAATTCGTGGTCGCTCCTTAATCGCAGGCTGAGTTCCTGCAGCATGGAAAGTCGCTCCTGGTCTGTCATCGTTTCTCCTTGAGTTTAGGCCGGTCACTCGGAGTCGATCCGAGTTCTGACCGTTAAGGGGTTCCTCAAGGGAATATGCCGTGTTTATTGCTCCAATTAAGGCGGCCGTGGCGCATCTCTCGCGTTACGAAGAGCGCTTTGCGGCGGGTGACGTGCGAGCGGTGAATTCGGCGTAAGATTCGCGCCGTCCGACTTCCACCATTGCCCGTGTCGCGGCTGCCCACTGTAGCCGCCGTAAACAGTACGTGATCCCCACGAAGATAACGATACGTATGAGCCAGGAAGTAAGCACTACACCGGCGGGATAGTCCGGCGGATGGGCCGAGACCGGTAGGATACCTGCCACCAGCGTTGCCCATGCTGATCTTGGCAAGGCCAGGAGAACGATCCCCACCCATAGTCCGGCAGTACCCCAAATCTCAGATCGCCGCACTGGCAGCATGTCGCTCGTGACCTTCCGCCGCAGGTAGAAGTCAACGCCTACGGCGATAGAGCCGAGCACGATTACCAAGACTCCCGCCTTCGTCAAGCCCGTGCTTACATCAAGCGAAAGCCCAGCTAGGAGGAAAACTGTCAAAACGATGATCGACATCGAACCAATCGCCCAACCGAGCCAGCGGCCAGCGAAAGCCGTACTCGCGATTGCAGGTCCTGCCGCGACTTCGGGCGAATGAACGGCGCTGAATGACGGTGCGGCCGTATGCGACCCGCATTTAGGACAGGCAGCGGCATAGCTGCTGATCGGCTGCTGACAGGTCGCACAGGCAATGAGTGTCATGGTTGCCACCTCCCATCCTTATCAGGCTGTTCATAGTTCTCGACGGCGAATGTGGCTGCGACTTGCTCCAGTCGGGGTCGACCGGCGTCCCACAACTGATCCGGCGCGGCCAGCCTGAGAAGGGCGAGCACATCCCGGTCGCGAACTAATTGCAGTTGAATTCGCCAGAGATCATTCGTGTGTGGATTGCGGCCCGTTAGTTCCACGATTGACCGCGGCTGGCCGGCTATCAGCTGCGTCCGAGCTGATTCAGTTTCAAAGTCTTGCCAGTGCCCGTAGAACTCGTTCGCCATCCGCAAGACGGCCTGATCCAGGTCCGGCATTTCTCCTTCGATTAGCTCCACCGTGACAGCCACCGCTCCCTCGGGTCCCTCGACGGCGAGGTCAACTCCTTCGCGATCAGGCCGCCGCCACCAGCCGGGTGGCACCGAGAATCGCAGACGGCCTGCGTCGCTGGTTGCTTCAACTGGCGTCTCTTGTAGCTTTTGCGGGGCCGTTGGTCCGAAACCATTCCCAGGCAATACTGCTGCGGTGCTTGCAGCAATTCCGAGGGCGAAGAGACTGCCCGCTATGAACCGAAATGTAGGGCTCTTGCGGGGTAGATGTCCTGGCCGAAAAACATACTTGTCCGCGAAGCAAACAACCGCCACCAGAGCGGCGATGAGCGTGGAGATACTCGCCGCTGCATACAAGAACTCCGCAAGCGCGGACGAAATCGCCGCAGAGCCAACCAGAGCCATCACGCTGCCCGAGAAAAGCAAGGTCACGTCAAACCAGGGATATCGCTGGGTTGTCCCGCTAACCGCTGTCGCGACACTAGCCTGTCGGCGCTCCGCTGGCGTCGGATAACCGCAGCTAGGACATGCGGGAAGATCGGATGCAACTTCGGCATGGCACTCCGGACATGGTGTGGTTGTCATGAAATCACCTCACTCGATTTGGAGGGCGCGAGTGCCAGGGGCGGTGCGACCCGACGGCGAATCGATCGCTCTGAGGCCAAGCGGCTTGCGATATTTTGACGAATGCCGGTATGCAGACGATCGTCTGTATAGCAATCGTCTGTAGATTAAACGAGTGCATCTCTTCACGCTAGCTTGGCATGAAGAGAATCGAGAAACTGTTCGGAGAAGCGGTACGGCGTCGCCGTCAGAAGCTGGGGTTGTCCCAGGAGGATTTCGCGGACGAAGCGGGCATCCACCGGACCTACATCAGTGCGATCGAACTGGGTAAGGTCCAAGTCAGCATCGGAATCGCACAGCAACTGGCTGTTGCCCTGAAAACGCCCCTGAGCAAAATTTGGGCGGAGATCGAAGGCCAAGCGTGAAAGCCGGGAAGTGTTAATTTGAGACGCGTGTCAGGGACGTGGAATACGAGGGAGTCGTCAAAGTGCGGGACGATCGCATTCAGGCCTACCTGAACGGCAGATTGATCGCCGCTTTCGAACGCAGCGATCAACGCTTCGGTCTTCACGATTCTAAATGGGCGTTACCTGATGAGAACTTCCTCGGGCTTGCCGTTTGGAACAGCAGCGTTCGATTCTACTCCGTGATCGACTCCCCTGGCACGAGTTCCATGACAAAATACGGTCGCCCCGCCGAGGTCGCGCGGGCGCCGAAGACTTTGGCAATATTATTCGCCGCGATTACCAATGGTACCTTGTCAGCGGTTGGTATTCTTGCGAGGATTCCCGCAACGCTCACCGCAATCAACAAGGCTAAACTCACGCCACTCGCCTACGCGAAATCGAAAAGGCATTGGACGGCTGCTGTGGAGGCACTCACCCGGGCCGGCGCAAAGAAGTGACTCGCGCTCATGAACATTCCTTCGATCTTGCAACATTGCGACGATGCGCTCAGCTCCACGCCTGTACGATTCGAGTCGGGCAAAGCGCCACAACTAGAGGTGCCGCTCGCCTGGCGGGTGCGCCTTTGGGCGGCGATGAATGCTGCCTATCCTGCGGACTCGCTTGTTCGCCGAAACCTGTTGGCTTATGCGATCGCCAAGCGCGCGGTAGTCGAATGGGACCAAGTGAAAGAACGTATCCCGGCCGCCCAGCGCGAACTGCCGCACGTGTTGCTCGGTATCTGTCGGCGCACTTTACGTGGAGAGGTGACGGAGCAACAAACGGCCCGGGAAGTTGACATCCATCAAGTCGAAGCGACGATGGAACTGCTTGAGGACATCGGCCTGGCTGCTTATGCAGCGCTGGCGTGTCATGCCGCGATCAAGTCGGCTGTAGGCTATGAAGAAGCGGTCTACCAGGAAAATTTTTATCCACACGTCTGGGTAGAAGACTTCCCCAGCAAGTGCGAGGAGAGTCGCGACTGGCTGGGATGGGACACTCACTTCTGGGCATCGTGCGTCGCCGGTGGCTTTCCCGGGATAGCGCAGTTTAACCCAGAGAAAAGGATTGAGTTCTGGCGGCGGTGGCTCCATGAAGATGTACCGGCGGTCCTGATCGAAATCGTAGATCGTGACGGGACTCTTGCGATGTTATAGAGCGTGGCCCCGAAGAGTGAATGAGTGAGGAATTCAGTAAGCTGTCATCGAGCGCATCGCTGAGTGCGACGCTCTTGCGATGACTCCGCCGGTTCATTGACGCGATCTAACATTACGAAATCGCAAGAATTATGCGCCGCGAGTCGCTGGAATTAGGATGCAGTGATTGGAGGTGGCAAGTCGACTGGCGACGACAGCCAAGCTCGCAAGAGACTGGCCGAGCAGCAATGCCTTGAACGTTCGAATCGTTCCCCCTCCGCTTCTCACCACTCCCGAGGTCGCGAAACCAGTAGCGCCATCTTGAAAGACCTCGCAGCTGGAACAGCGTAATCAGCCTATCGTTCGCTTTATCATCAGCGCGAGACCATCTCGCAGCTCAGCGATCTCTTCCCGCAACCAATGCGGATCGTTCCGCAACTCACTGAGGCAATTTTGCCCGGTCGTTGCCTCTTGGCATCGCAACGCTAGGAGGGCTTTTCGTTTGCACATTGCTGGAACCGGGCAACAGTTGCCCTAAGTTTGGTCCTGTCGCCAGGCTCTTTTCGCTGCCCCCAGAGCGACCCGATGGAACGACGCGGATCACCTCGCTATCCAGCAACGCTGAGCATAAAGGCGCCGCCGGCGACGGCAAAGGGCAAAGCGAACTGGGAATGCTCCGCAGCTTGTGGAGCAATTTTCGGCCAGGGGACGTGTTACTCGCCGATCGCTTGATGTGTTCTTGGGCCGAGATGGTCATGCTCAAGCAGCGCGGCGTGGATTGCGTCTGCCGGTTTTCATCTCATCGTGCAGCCGACGGCTGGGCAAGGGAGATCATCTCGTCAAATGGGTGGAGCCGACAATGCTCCGTTCCATTGATCTCCAGACCTATAAGTCACTCCCTGACTTTGTGATGATTCGCGAAACCCTCGTGCGCATCGAGCAACCTGGTTTTCGCACCAAGTCGCTGATTGTCGCCACGACATTGCTGGACGATGAGGAGGTGACGGCCCGCGACCTGGCGTCACTCTATCGAGCACGCTCGAATGCCGAGTTGGACTTGCGGTCACTGAAACAAACTTTGCAAATGGATGTCCTCCACTGCAAGTCACCGGAACTGGTTCGGAAGGAACTCTGGACCCACATCCTGACCTACAATCTCATTCGCACGATCATCGCTCAGGCTGCGGCCAAACACGCACTCGAGCCGCGTTCGATCAGTTTCAAAGGCACACTCCAGACCTTGGAGGGTTTCCAGCCTGTAATCGCCCTGCAGGGTGAACGTGACGCTGAGCTTCGCAAGCGACTTTACGAGCAACTGCTCGATGCTGTTGCGACACACCGCGTTGCGGATCGTCCTGACCGGTTGATGAAGCCCAGACACGAAGCCAAACGCGATATGCTCAAAGGGCTTCGGCTGATCTAAGTGCCATTCGTTTGTCGCACCGAAGCAATATACAGACTGGTCGATTGCTCCTTGCCTCGCCAAATTTAGTTGAGCAGTCCAGGCTAAGACGATCTTTTGAAGGCCGAGATTCCTTCATCAAGATCGAGTACCGCTTCCCTCAGCGCACCTTTACTGCAGCGATGCCCAAAACGCTACACATCGCCCATTTGCAATCTTGCCATCCCTGGGCACAATAGGCTGAGTTACTCCCTCCCTGATGCTTAGTTTTCACAGGCACTACGATGCGCGAAGGTCTCTTGAATTGTATCGTGGCATTTGCCCTTTTGCAGATCGCTGCGCACGTCGCTGGTCAGGACGTTCCGGCTAAGATCACGCAGGTTGGTGTCGAGCTTCCGCTCCACGAGACAGCAGACGTGCAAAAACTGCAGTTTAGCCCGGACGGCAAATCGCTGTTCTTTGACATCTCGTCGATTATCTTTTTAATGGATGTCGAAACGGGCAAGCTGCGCGCAAGTGGCATTCAAGGTCCCAATGCCGCCACTGGCGAAGATCGTCCAGCGAATACGCCGGCCGTCATCGGTGACAGTGCGTACACGACGGCAATGCATGCCGCGTTCTCTGGCGACAGTAAAAAGCTGCTGGTGGTGACCATGCGCACGACGCAGTGGTGGGATGTGTCGAAGGGCACCTCGCTAACGCGTCCTCACCGCTTCGGTGGCGACATTCAACAATGTGCCACGCATCCCAACCCGCGCTACGTTTACTTGATTTCGTCGAACATCTCTTACGCCAATCCGACGAACCCCCAGCCGAGCCCCGTGATCGGACTTATCTGGAATCCGACCACCAACAAGCGTGCCGGCAAGCCGCTGGCCTTGGATCAGATTCCCCAGCCTGGCAATTCGAATGATTGGCAGATTGTGCAGGCGGAGTTCAGCCCCGATGCCAAGTGGCTGGCGATTGTGCACGCCAACACAATGACGCGCTTATTTGATGTGCAGAAAGGAAAGGAAGTTGTCGCTGGCGGACTGCGCGCGGCAGACATAGGAACCGAGGCACGGGTCGTCTGGTCACCCGACAGCAAACGGTTGGTCGTGCATACTCATGATGACGCTCAGTTATGGGACCCTGTGACGGCAAGCAAAGTGGGCGCCGCCATCAATACGGTTGGTACTTTGGGACATGGTCCTGCGGATGGTTTGAAATTAAGGGCGACATTCAGTCCGGATTCGAGCACCTTGGCGTTGCCTGTATATGGAGATGGAGGCGCTCACGATGTGCATCTGATCGATGCCGCCACCGGAAACTCGAAAACCAGGTTCCCTACGGCGCCGAAATCAGCTGGCGACAAGATTGCTCAATTGCACTACGTGGGAGAATTCTTGCTGGTGATCACGGACGAAGAAGTCCTCCGACCGTGGCTCTGGGATGCCACCGGCAAGCCCCTGTTACAACCGGAGGCGTACGTCGCAGCTCGCCGCGCAGCAGTCAGCCCGGACGGGAAACGCCTGGCCACGTTTTGCAGTTCCCTAGCCACGGGCAAGTCCATCCGCTGTTGGAAACTACCCTAGCTCAGAGTCGGGGTCAGAATGACGCAAGCGGCGGTGTGATTACCAGTAGGAGTGTTCCTTAGATCACACGAGCGATGTTCAATGCGAATAGGGTTGCTCCCAACGAGCCCACCACCACTCCAAAGACGCAAAGCATCCGAGCAAGCGTTGGATTCGACGTACCGATGATTCCCGCATAGCCAAGCAGCGTCTTGTTTGATGCGAATACTCCGGCTAGGGATCCCACGCCGATCGCCCCAAAAAACACGATTCCCAAAATCGCCTTGGGGACCGGCATTCTCGCAGTGTCGTTTTCAGCTAAGAGAACTGAAAGTTGAGTGCAGAGTGCAACGAGCATCGGATTTTCTCGCATTGATCTTGAAGAATCGTAACTGAGTGGAAGGCGTGGGCTCCATCCAATTCAGCCGCGAAAAGTTTCGCGAAAACCGCTTTGTTCACAGGCACAGAAGGTATTCCGAGATTTTCCGTCCTGATCTTTGCAACACTCCGCCTCAGTGACATGGCAGATTCACCCCTATTTACAACCACCATGCCAAAGCGTGTTTCCGACCCAAATAGTGACGATCCGCCACAGTTGCTCACTGCTGCTGGCCGCCTGGCGAATGGTCCCAAACGAGACCAGCGCTCTTGCTTCAGTTCAGCGCGCAACGAGGACGCACTACCGAAACCAGCAGACTTGATCCGTTGGGTCTAGTGGACGGTGCTGTCAGGCACCTTCAGTTTGCGTCGTAGAGCTTCGATGCCTCGCATTATTAGTTTGGCGACTGCTCCCGTTGAACGCCCCATTTTTATTGCTGCCTCGGCCACCGGAATATGTTCGACGTATACCATGCGTATCGCGTTTTGCTGGTCAAGCGGCAATTCAGAGAGCGATAGACGAAGTCGCTGTCTGTCTTCAAGCAAAATTAGCTGCGACCCAGGACTAGGGTATCTCGCCGGCAACAGATCGACTGGATCCTGTGTTTCATGGTCTCCATCACCATGGTTCTCTCTGCCAATATCGCGTTTCATCGCCGTCGCTCGGCGAACTTCATCGACAATGTTTCTTTGCAGCGTCCGTCGCAGCCATTCGATGAATTCGCCGTCGGTCGTGCCGACGAATTGGTCAAGCCGCTTATGCACGTCCAGAAGTGTTATCTGCGTAAGGTCGGACGCGTCGATTCGAGTCGACATCCGTTCGCTCAGCGCGTATACGGCCCACTGGCGAATGCGCGGTCGAAGAGAGGTCAGCAATTGGTCGCGAGCAACCTCATCGCCGCTGCGGGCGGCGCTAATCAATTCGTCCATTCGAGTACGCACCTCCCAAGATTGACGAAGCCTCAACTGGACGTTGATTCGGAAATTGTTTGCATTTCGACCCTCTCCCTAGAAGATAGAGAACCACACGCCACCATGCAAACTGCAGTTAGCCAGCAGCACCATCAAATGAGATAGGCCCTCGAAGGTAACAGGCCCATATTACTGAATGAGCGATGACATCCCTGAGCCCCACGAACTTGACGACGATCGGCTGGCGATTGCGCTTAACGAGTACTACCGCCGAGTCGCCGAGCAGGTGGCGGTCGATCGAGAAGCCTTTCTTCATGAATATGCAGATGTGGCAGGGGAGATCAGGGGGCATTTCGAGACCATCGACGATTTGGGTCTACTAGCGAGGCAGCAGGGCGCTCGGGAATCCCACATTGGATCACCAATCAGCACCGTTCGGTATTTCGGCAATTACGAACTCTTAGAGGAGATTGGCCGCGGTGGGATGGGTGTGGTCTACCGCGCGCGGCAGGTCAACTTAAAGCGTGTGGTGGCAGTGAAAATGATCCTCGCTGCGCAGCTCGCGTCTGACGAGGACATCATCCGGTTTCGCCAAGAGGCAGAAGCTGCGGCAGCCCTCAGCCACCCAAACATCGTCACGATTTTCGAAGTTGGGGAGCACGAAGGGCAGCACTTCTTCTCGATGGACTACGTCGAGGGAATGACCCTTGCTCAACTCGTTCGGGAGAACACGATCAATCCCCGGCGTGCGGCCGAGTACGTGCAAACTATCGCGATCGCCATCGGGGCGACTCACGACGCTGGGGTGCTGCATCGCGATTTGAAGCCCTCAAACGTGATGATTGATGGCAAGACGAGCGAACTCCGGATTACCGACTTTGGCCTTTCAAAGCGGCTCAACAGCGAGACAGCTTATACGTCAACGGGTCGCGTCCTGGGCACTCCCAGCTATATGGCTCCGGAGCAGGCGCTGGGCAAGAGCGATCAAGTCGGGCCGGCCACAGACATCTATTCGATTGGGGCCGTTTTATATGAGTTAGTCACTGCCCGACCCCCCTTCGTCGGTGAAACAGCCTGGGACATCGTTTGGCAAGTCAAAAATGCCGAACCGGTAAAGCCTTCGTCGCTGGTGAGACGCCTCCCTAAAGATTTGGAAACGATCTGCCTCAAATGCCTCCAAAAAGACCCTCTCCGTCGCTACTCTACTGCACAAGAACTGGCTAACGATGTAGGCCGCTTCTTGCGTGGCGAAGCAATCTTGGCGCGCCCCGTCAGCCGCGCGGAGCGAATGTGGCAGTGGTGCAAGCGAAACCCGGCGCTCGCGTCCGCCCTTTCGGCAGCGGCGGTGGGTTTCGTCTCCCTTCTTATCACGTTGGTGGCATTTGGTTTGACGCAGCGAAAGAGCGCGCAACGTTTAACGGCCGCACTGAGCAAGACGCAGGAGCGAGAACGTGAAGTTAAGTTTCGGCTTGCCGAAGCGGAACGGGATAAGGGACTCCAGTTGTGCCGCGACGGCGAACCGGCCCATGGGGTGCTGTGGTTAATTGAGAGCCTCAAGACAGCGCCCCACGATGCCGACGACCTACACTGGTCGATTCGGGTTAATTTGAATGCCTGGAAACGAGAGCTTATCGAGTTGCAAGAGATATTTCCGCGTGAAGGCCAGACACTCGGCTTCAGTCGAAGTCTCGACCGCTTCGTTACCTGCGGAGCGAGGTTGGCGACGGTGCGTGAGTTGCCCACTGGAAAACCGATCGGTGCACCGCTGCCGCATGAAGCGGGAATTCGGGCTGCCGAATTCACCAGCGACGGCAGTGCGGTTTTACTACGGAGCGGATCTAGTTACGAGCAAAAGTCCGAGTTGCGGTTGTGGCGAGAGGAGGACGGCCGTTGGGATGAGAAGCGAATTAAGGATCCGGGGTTCACCGTGCTCGGGCATCGGTTCTTGCCAAATGACTCCTTGCTCGTTGCTGCTGTATCCAACGATGGTACGCAGGTCTGGGACGTGCTGAACGAGAAGCCACTTGGCAAACCCTTGGCTCACGAATTTTCAAACTCCGGCATTGGTGAGATCAGCCCCGACGGCAAGTATGCCGTTACGCGGCCGAGTCGCGAACAAGCCCAGATCTGGACAGTGGAGAGCGGACAAGCACTGGGCGGTCCCCTGGTTCACCCCGAGTTGGTCAATCTCGCCCTATTTAGCCCTGACAGCAAGCTAATACTGACGACTTCGACCGCGGCCGTGGGAGCTAACGAGCGCGAGCCGCGCGCGCAGGTATGGGATCTCTCAACGGGCAAATCGCTGATTGGGCCCCTCGCCCATCCGGGTGATGCAGGCGACATTCGCTTGGCCGCCTTCAGTGCCGATGGTGAACGCATTTTCACGCAGACGCACTATTCAATTCGAATCTGGGATCGTATTGGCAGGGCCATCGGCGAGCCGGTACCGGCTTATATCCAGGGCAAGCGTTTAGAAATCAGTGATAACGGCCGATTGCTGGCCTTCTTTGATCCGAGCCGGGGTGCGGGTGTATGGAACGTAGATGCAGATCGCAGAATCGGACAATCCTTGGGTGAATCACCCGAAATTGCCATCTCGCCCAACGGTCACTATCTACTTACGGGCAACAGCGACGAAGCTCGGCTTTGGAAACTACCACAGCGCGGTCAACGATTGGAGCCACTACGACATTCAGAAGTTGACCCAGATCAGTTGCTTGCCTATTTCAGTGCAGACGGCAAGCGGCTCGTCAGCTATGGCTTTCGAGACATGAGCGCGCGAATCTGGAACGTGCTCACTGGCAAACAACTGGGCCCAACGATCAAGTCGGCTGAGGGCATCGCCCACTGCGCGCTCAGTCCCGACAACCACTGGCTTGCAACGGTTTCGCTGCAGCATTTTGGCCGTCCAGGCTATCGCGGATTAATGCTGTGGGACACGGCGACGGGAGAGCGTGCCGAGCGAAATCTGCCACGGTTTGAGAACTTTGGCCACTCGGTGATGTTTACCTCGGACGGCCGACTCCTGATCGCCGGCGGGGATAACGGAACTATTCATGTGTACGATATGGCGAATGATAAAGTTGTTGGTCCCCCGTTTCAGCATCCCATGCCCTCCTACGAGGGCAATCAAGTCACTCTTGCCTTGAGTCACGACAATAAAACTTTAGCTTCGGTGGTGCCATCTCGAGACGTGATTGTGCTGTGGGATCTGGTCCAGCAGAAGAAACTGGATGAACTGCGGCCGCCCGAAGGGAACATAAAGGAGATCAAGTTCAGCTCGGACGGTGAGATGCTTGCTTCGGCAGGTTCGTCGACTTGCCTATGGCAAATTCGCGTAAGTGCCCCAGCCAAGCAGTTACCAGTAATCTTTCGCGAATCCATATCGGTTGCGATCAGTCCCGATAAGAAGCGCCTTGCTACGGGACATTCAGATGGCAGTGCGCAGCTTTGGAACATTGCGAGCGGCGAGCCGCTTGGCCTGCCACTCGAGCACCCTCGCATGGTGTATCAAATGAACTTCGCTCTAGGGGGCCGGCTCCTGGTGGCGGGTACTCCAACCGGAGCGCAACTTTGGGACTGCCTTAGTGGAGTGCGCGTCGGTCCGATGCTCGCCCCTTCGACCTACATCGCCGCCAGCCCGGATGCCAAGACGATCGCCACGGCTGCCGAACGAGAGGTCAGGCTCTGGGACGTGCCCTTCCCAACTCCTGACGATGCGCCATCGGCCTCGCGCCAGGTCGAACGGCTCACGGGACTTAAACTCGCAGAAAAACGCCGAGCGATCCACTTAAATGAGTCCGAGTGGCGACAGTTGCAGCCATGATCGCTTGACGACAATTTGAAACCTCACTTCGGTCGCCTAATTGAAGCAGACGGCCGATTCGATCACCGACGCGCATGAGCCGGCCCTTGATGGACGGGCATTAATCATTCGAACGTGGCCGTAAGGTGTGGGCGGACAGTTGCTGGCCTCATCAGATGAAAACGGCTCGGAATGACCGTCCGTTTTGCCAGCAAAATGCGCCTCCCGATAACCGGATCCACGCACCGCACCGCGAGGGGGCGTTTTCTATTTGTTCGAACCCCTCGGACTGGGTATATTGCGGCGACTCCTAGTCTCTGCCGGCAAAGCTCCTCAAAAACTATGACCTCAAAACGCTCGTCCAGGCATCGTTTTCGTGCGCTGCTGTTTGATGCTCTGGAGCAGCGCCACCTGCTTGCAGGCATTCCGGAGATGCTTCTCGATCTCAATAAGACGACGGAAAGCTCTCGGCCCCGTGATCTCCATGTTTTCGACGACGTTCTCTATTTCCGGGCTGGCGATGGTCTGCATGGACACGAGCTATGGCGAACCGATGGTACGGAGGCGGGGACCTGGATGGTTAAGGACGTCCATCCGTCCAATGCCGGATTGATTTCTCGCAGCACCTACGAGATGGTCCACACGAACGACCTGCTATTTTTTGTAGAGAACGACGGCGTTCATGGGGCCCAACTGTGGAAGAGCGACGGCACAACGGCTGGCACTTCCATGATCAAAGATTTAACACCGTTTGGAGCCAGCGCCTCTCCAGACAATTTGACGGTCCTAGGGGATGATGTCTTCTTTACCGCCAGCACTTATGACAACCGCTGGGAGTTATGGGTGACGGACGGAACGGCGGCGGGGACCGTTCAGCTCAAGACGGGCGATGGTTTTGGCACGACACGAATGGCTGTTTGGGGAAGCCACCTCTACTTCGAGTACGACTATGGCGACGGATCGGAAGTGTGGAGGACCGACGGTACAACGATCGGAACCGAAATGGCCGACCACGTCATCCCGGCTGCGCTGGACGGGATTCGCGTTAATGGAACGCTCTACTTCGCGCACTACGATGCTGTTCATGGAGGCGGACTGTGGAGCGGTGATGGAACCTATGCAGGCAGCAAACTTCTGCTCGGAATTGGTCCGGGCGCAGGCAAGCTTGAGCACCTAGTCGATGTCGGCGGAACGCTGTTTTTCGCTGCGGATGACGGGGTGCATGGAGACGAGCTCTGGAAATCGGACGGCACTGTCGCTGGCACGGTTCTTGTTGAGGATGCAATACCAGGAGCTGCCGGCTTATACCCGCAGGCACTCGCTGTGCTCGGTGACAGGCTATATTTCCGGTCCGGCGGCCTTTGGCCGTCCTTTGCGGGTCAAGGCGATCTTTGGACGAGTGATGGGACCGCGGCCGGAACATATCTAGTGAAGGATCTTGAAGTCAACTCCGAAGTTCACATGGTGAACGCTGCAGGAACCCTTTTCTTTAACGATGATACGTCGCTCTGGGCCAGTGACGGGACGGCGGCAGGAACGAGGATGGTCGGCAACTGGGGGCCTGAAGCGTATACGGGGCCGATCAACATCACATCGATGGGAGCCGAAGTCTTCTTCTCCCTCGGCAACAACCATTTAGTGAAGGGGACAGGAATCGAGCTCTGGAAGAGCGACGGTCGTTCGGAGGGAACCACGCTCGTTCGGGATATCAACCCGATCACGGCTTCCTCGTTCACAAGCTTGTTCACGCAGATGAATGGCGTTACCTACTTCATCGCCGAAGACGGTGTGAGTGCTCAGCACGGTTTACCAAGCTTTTCGAACCTGGATGGCGTTCCGCAATACGAGCTCTATCGTACCGACGGCACGCCCGAAGGCACTTACCTAGTTAAGGATATTAGTCCCGGCAGCGGAGGGTCGAACCCTTCGGAGCTCTTCGTACACAATGACCGACTTTACTTTGTCGTGGGCGGAGAGCTGTGGGTGAGTGATGGGACTGCGAACGGCACCATGACGCTCAGGGAGAATCTGAGCGCGGAAGGTTCTGGTGGGAAGTACTTCACCGTCTTCAAAGGCGAGGTTTACTTCGTCGGCCTCGAAGCAGTTACCGGCGAGGAGCTATGGAAGACGGACGGAACGGCTGCGGGCACCAGGCTCGTGAAAGATGTTCGCCTGGGCGGTTTGGGATCGTCGATCAAGTATCTCACGGTCGCTGGCGACAATCTGTTTTTTATCGCTGATGATGGAAGCGGTCTTGAGCTGTGGAAATCTGACGGCTCGACTGCCGGCACGGGACTGGTCGCAAACCTGAACGGGAGCACCGGCGCGTTTCTATCGAGTTCGATAATTACCTACCCGTTCGCGGCGGTTGGATCGACTCTGTATTTCACACCTGAGAGTTCGAGCGATGGCCGAGAATTGTGGAAGACCGACGGCACCGAAGGGGGCACGGTTCTCGTTAAGAACATTGCTCAGTTGGGAAGCTCGAACCCGACAGATTTGACTGCAGTGGGCAGCACCTTGTACTTCACAGCCGATGACAAAATCAACGGCCGTGAGCTTTGGAAGAGCGATGGAACTGGCGCCGGTACCCTGCTGGTGAGAGATTTGCGGGTCGGAAGCGGGTCGTCGTTTTTCTTGCAAAACGACTTCCCCTCTTCATGGAATAAGAACTTCACTGAATTTAACGGGGCTCTCTACTTCGTCGGCTCGGATGGTGAGCCTGGCACTGACCTTTGGACAACGGGTCCAGAACTTTGGAAGACTGACGGCACAGCCAGTGGAACGGTGCTCGTCAAGGATATTGGATTTAGGGCTAACGGCTCCTACCCAGATGATCTCACCGTTGTCAGCGGAAAACTGTACTTCTCAGCGAGCGGTTCGAATGGAAGCAAACTGTGGGAAAGTGACGGAACCGAGGCTGGGACGCGCGAAGTGGCGGACATTGTGCCCGGTGCGGGCGGTTCGTTTCCCACAAATATCACCGCCATCAATGGAGTGCTCTACTTTTCGGCTGGCACCTTTCCGACAGGCCACGAACCCTGGAAGTACTCGATCGTTCCATCGGTGACGGATGTGATCGACGTCTCGCCGAAGACTCGGACAACCCCGGTTTCGGACGTCGAGCTTGTATTCTCCGAGCTCATCGATCTGTCGTCATTTACGTTCGCCGACCTGACCCTCACTCATAACGGGGACGTCATTCAGCTGGATGGGTCTGTTACCCTATCGGCGGTTTCGAGCCTGCGCTACCGCATCGAAGGGCTCGCTTCGTTCACCGGTGAAGCCGGAGAGTACACGCTTCGCGTTGGGGCCGGCCAAGTGACCAATCTGGCCGGTCAGTCCGGCTTAGGCCAGGCGAGTACTTCGTGGCTGAACACTTCCCAGTCGATCAGCGTTACTGCGGTACTAATGGAAGGACAAGTAGCAAAGGCCTCGGGCGTCATCACGAATCCACCTGAAGCACCTTTCGCCGTATCGCTCAATTGGGGCGACGGACAAACTGAGACAATTGCTCTCCCAGCTGGTGCGAAATGGTTCAAAGCAACTCATACCTATTCGGACGATTCGCAAAGTGCTAGTGGATCATCCTTCGACGTAACCGCCACTCTTGACTATCGTTCAACGGGCGCGCGACTCGATTTGCTGGCACAGTTTGGGGGGACCGGCAGCGATACATTCAATGACGTTCTGTTCGATGAATTAGGAAACTCATACGCCGTAGGCTCAAAAGCACGGTTTCTTTCGCAATTGGATTCGGTCGGAAACCTTCTTTGGACAAAGCAACTGGGCGGGTCAGGCACCGCATCGGCCACCGCGATCGCGCGAGACGCCCTTGGCAACTTGCTTGTGACGGGTTCGCTAAACGGGACCGTTGACTTTGACCCAGGCCCCGGGACGTTTAATCTAGCGAGCGGCTTCTTGTCGACGGATGTGTTCGTCGCGAAGTACAGCACCACCGGAGAATTGATTTGGGCCAACCGAATCCTTGGCCCGGGCGGTTCGCGAGTTCATTTCGGGACGGACCTAACAGTCGACAGCGCCGGCAACGTCTACGTCACCGGGCTTTTTGAGACAGTCACTCTCGATTTCGACTGGGGCGCGGGCACTTCTAACCAAACAAGCGCTGGAGCACGCGATGGCTTCGTCCTTAAGCTAAATTCACTTGGCAACTTTGTCTGGGCACGTCGCTTTGGTGGCACGGGCGACGACCGCGGTGAGTCAATCGCTGTCGATTCGGGCGGCAATATATACGTTGGCGGGAGCTTCTCCGGAGTCGCAGACTTCGGCTTGGGAGGCACGGCATATACTCTCGTAAGCGCTGGTGGAACCGATGCGTTCCTATTCAAGCTGACCCCGAGCGGCGACTTTGCGTGGGCGCACCGCATGGGCGGCTCACGGCCAGATACAATCCACTCAGTTCTCCTTGGCGCCGGCGACACAATCATCGCGGGGGGCACCTTCAGTGGGCTGGTCGATTTCGACCCCGGCGACGCCGTGGCAACACTCTCCGGCAGCATCGTGCCGAACGTCTTTTTGGCCAAGTATGGCGGCAATGGTGGGCTGATGTGGGCGCGGAGCTTCAGCGGCCGCGATAGCGGCTCGAGCAACCTCGAAAGCCTCGCGACCGACGGGCAGGGCAACCTTTACGCGCTGGGAAGCTTCTCGGGTACCTTTGATTTCGATCCGGGCAGCGAGACAGCCTATGTATCAGGAGGCGGTGTATTCCTGGCGAAATTGGACGTCGACGGCGCTTACGAGTGGGCGCGTGCATTCGGTGCAGGCGCGTTGCCCTCCGGCTTTGGCGTAGCGGGAGACAAGATCACTGTCGTCGGAAATTTTCAAAACGCTGCTGACTTTAACCCCGAGCGAGGAATCGCCAATCTCACAAGCGCCGGGTCAAACGACATCTTCTATGCGCGGTTTTCCGAAGCGGAACTGTTCGCCACTCTACCCATTGTCGTTCAAAACGCGGCGCCCGTCGTGCATGCCGGCGCGTCGGTGAGCTTGATTCGCGGACAGAACCTGGCCATCGGCGGCCACTTTGTGGACCCCAGCACAGCCGACACGTTCGTAGGCACCGTGAACTATGGCGACGGGACCGGCGATCAGCCGTTGGCGCTGACTGCCTTTCGATCATTTAGCTTAATTCATGCGTACGCCACGCCAGGGACTTACTCGGTTGTCGTGACGGTGGTGGACGACGACGGTGGCGTTGGGCAACGCACCGTGGTTGTCTCCGTCGGGCCGCGCGTTACTGGGCTGTCTGTCATCGATCCTGATCTACGGCGGACGCCCCTTGAATGGCTCGATGTGACGTTCTCAGAACCAATCAATCTCGCCACCTTTTCCGCGGCCGACGCTACACTGCGGCGAAATCTCCAGGCAATCGCCTTAAACTCCAGCGTCACCGTCTCGCACTTAAGTGGCAACACTTACCGCATTGCGGGTCTGCAGAGCTTCACAACGGCGGAAGGTGACTACCAACTTTCGGTGTCCGGCGCAGGAATACTCACGCCAGACGGTTTCACCGTGCTCGATTCAGTGGCCGCCGAATGGCGCATGGACACCACGCCTCCCGTGGTCACTGGTTTGAGCGGCATAGCTCCTGGCGCACGCAACACGCCCGTTTCGACAGCAGAAGTTGCCTTCTCCGAGCGTTTGGAACTGGCCAGCCTGACGTATGGTGACTTGGCCCTGACGCTCAACGGCGTGGCGGTCTCGCTCACTCCCGCCGTGACGGTTACTCAGTTGAGTGGCAACCGATATCAAATCAACGGCCTAGCTAATTTCACGTCACTCGAAGGGGATTATCAGCTAAGCGTTGTCGGAAGTGGCGGATTTGATGCGGCCGGCAACCCGGGTTCCGGGTCCGCTTCCGCAGCTTGGACGATGGATATGACGCGGCCGATAATTGTGGCTGTCGCCGAGCTTTTGCCGAATCCTCGTAATACCCCCGTGTCGTCGATCGACGTTGAGATGTCGGAACGGCTCGACCTAAGCACGTTTACCTATCTGGACCTGTCGCTAACGCGAGGCGGGGTCGCAGTTGTGCTTGGTTCTGACGTAACGGTCGAGCATCTCGGCGGCTCTTCGTACCGGATCAACGGGCTATCCCCTTTCACCGCGGCTGGGGGTGGCTACCAATTCGTAATCCGTGGGTCGGACGTGCACGACCCGGCCGGCAACGCGGCGACAGGCAGCACTGGCGTATCGTGGACAACCGATACGTCGCCGCCAGCAATCCTCGATCTGATCGACATCACGCCCGAGTTGCGCAACTCGCCGGTGCCCAGTGTCGACGTCGTCTTCTCCGAAGCGATTGACTTGGCGACCTTCACTTTCAGTGATCTCAGTTTGACACGTGACGGGCTGCCGGTGGCATTATCCGGTGCTGTGACCATTACCCTGTTGAGTGGCGGCACCTATCGGATCAGCGGCCTAGCCGGTTTCACAGGCGCGGAAGGTAGTTACGAACTTACGATATCCGGAAGCGGCATTTCCGACTTGGCTGGCAATGCAGGGACAGGTTCGGGCAGCGATCAGTGGTCGGTCGACGCTACGGCGCCTGTAGTGCTTGACCTTGTTGATATTGCACCCGATCCTCGCGCCACGTCCGTATCAACCGTCGACGTGGTGTTCAACTCCGCCGTGAACCTGGCGACATTTACCTTCGCCGACTTGGCTCTCTCGCGCGGCGGAGCCCCCGTGTCACTGACTTCTGGGGTCACCGTGGCTCTGCTGAGCGGCAGCACCTATCGCATCAGCGGTCTAGCTGCTTTTACTTCGTCGGCTGGGGCATATCTGCTCACGGTCAATGGCGCCGGCATTCAGGACATGGCAGGCAACTTGGTGAATGGCACAGTCAGTGACTCCTGGACGCTCGACACAACTGGACCCATCGTATCTGACGTGATCGATGTCACGCCCGATCCACGGCGCAATGCGATTGCGACAATCGACGTCATATTCTCGGAAGCAATCAGCCTGGCAACCTTTGCGTTCGCCGACATGGCCCTCACTCGCAACGCGGTAGCTGTACCTCTCGACGGTTCGATTTCGATCGAGCATTTCGCAGGTACGACATATCGGATCAATGGCCTGGAGGCTTTTACCGGAAACGATGGTGCGTATCAGTTGCGTGTAAATGCAGCCGGCATTCAGGACCTTGCAGGTAATGCGGGAACAGGTTTCGCCACTGATAGCTGGAGTACGGACAGCACGCCGCCGGTATTGATTGACCTCGTAGATATCGCACCGGACCCGCGCAATACGGCCGTCACTATCGCAACGGTCATCTTTTCTGAGCCAATCGACATCAGCACCTTCACATTCGCGGACCTGATATTTACGAAGGGAGGCACGCCGCTCGCTTTGACCAGCTCGGTAACCATAGCCCACCTGAGTGGCAACTCGTATCGCATCAGCGGCCTCGACAGCTTCAACGGGGTTGAGGGCCAATATGAATTGACGGTAAACGGTGGCGGCATTACCGATCTGGCTGGCAACGCCGGGCAGGGTCTGATTAGCGATAGCTGGTCGATCGACAAAACTAAGCCATCTGTGCTCGATGTGCTCGACGTAAGCCCCAGCCCGCGGACTTCTCCTATTGACTCGGTTGATGTCACGTTTTCCGAAGAACTCAACCCAACATCGTTCACGCATCACGATGTGGCTCTGACCCGAAATGGAGCCGCGATTTCGTTAAATAGCGCGTTGACCGTCACGCACCTAGCCGGAACGGCATACCGGATTGGTGGCCTCAATACCTTCACGGGGACTAGCGGCGACTATGTCCTCACGGTGAACGGCGCCGGATTGGTTGATGTGGCGGGGAACTTCGGCCTCGGCTCAGCGAGCATGTCCTGGAAGATGGACATCAACGGTCCAGTGGTTATCGATGTGGTTGATGTATTACCCGACCCCCGCAGTGCGCCCGTCGCTTCGCTCGACTTAACGTTCAACGAGCCGATTCAACTCGAGACCTTCACATGGGCCGATATTTCACTGACTATGGATGGTTCGCTCATAGCGCTAACGTCCTCACTGGCCGTTTCGCACGTCAGCGGCAGCACCTATCGCATTGCGGGGCTGGAGGCGTTTACGGCTGCGGAGGGCATCTACCAACTGACTGTCAGTGCGGTTGGCATTGAAGATATAGCGGGCAACGGCGGCTCCGGTTCTGTTTCTGACAACTGGACAATCGACACTTCCCCCGCATTGCTCCTGGATGTGGTCGACATTCAGCCCGATCCGCGCACTAGTTCGATAACGACATCCGACGTTACCTTCTCTGAATCGATCAATCTGTCGTCGTTCACGTCCGCCGACTTGAGCCTTACGCGGAATGGAGCGGCCATTGGGCTAACTCCGAGCGTCACGATCGCTTTAGTGAGCGGTAGCACCTATCGCATTTCGGGCCTAAGCAGCTACACCGCTACTGATGGCACCTATGACTTGAGCGTTCACGGGCTAGGAATATTGGACCTATCCGGCAATACAGTGCTCGGGATCGTCAGCGACACTTGGGTGAAAGATGCAACGGGCCCGGTGTTAACTGATTTGGTCGATGTCTCGCCCGATCCACGCAATTCGCCCGTTTCAACCGTTGATGTGATCTTCTCGGAACCAATCGACCTCACGACATTCACATTCGCGGATCTAACGCTTGATCGCGGATTAGGCTCGATCACGTTGTCGTCGGCCATCACTATCTCGTATGTCTCCGGCAACACCTACCGCATCAGCGGGCTGGAGGCTTTCACCGCCAACCCAGGTATCTACACACTACGTGTTTTAAGCAGCGGCATTCGCGATCAAGGCGGCAACGTCGGGACAGGTAGCGCAAGCGATGTGTGGTCGGTCGACACGACGCCTCCGGTGTTAAATAGCCTGACTGACGTTGTGCCAGAAGTCCGCAGCGCGATAGTCGCGAGCATTGACGTAGCCTTCTCCGAAGTGATTGATCTCACGACATTCACGCTTGACGACATTGAACTGAATTTCAATGGCGCTACCGCGCCGCTGGCGAGCCCGGTCGTCATTAGTTACGTATCGGGCACGACCTATCGGATCGCGAACCTCGATGCATTCGCGTCAGCAGACGGCGATTACCAAATCACTGTCCGCGGGAGTGGTATTCAAGACCGTGCCGGAAACTTTGGAAGCGTCTCACGGAGCGAAACGTGGACGCTCGACGCCACCCCGCCGAGCGCTCAGTTACAGGAAGTGAGTCCTAATCCCCGCCGGACCTCGATATCCTCGATCGATGTCACGTTCAGTGAGCCCATCAACGTAGCCACGTTCACGCGTTCTGATCTTCAGTTACTGAGAGACGGAGCGGCGCTGTCACTCAGCAGCGTCGTCACCATAACAAACGTCAGCGGAAACACGTATCGCATCAACGGCTTGGGCAGCTACACGGGAACGCCGGCTGAGTACCAGTTGAGCGTGAATATGAGTGGCATCTCGGATGCGGCCGGTAACATTGGCGAAGCCGCTGCAATTACTAGCTGGACGTTGGATACCTCCTCGCCGGTCCTGCTTGACGTTTTAGACATAGCGCCCAACTCGAGAAACACGGGCCTCGTCACTGTGGATGTCGTTTTCTCAGAGTTGATCAATCCAGCTTCACTTACCGCGGCCGATCTTGCGCTGAAGCGAGACGGCACTTCTGTGACGCTCAGTTCGGCCGTTACGGTTTCGCATTTGTCTGGTTCGACTTATCGCATCTTGGGACTGGAATCGTTTACATCGCTCGAAGGGAACTATCAGCTAACTGTGAGCGGTGCGGGGGTCATGGATCTCGCTGACAACTTGGGCAGCGGTACTCAGAGTGCGAGCTGGACCGTCGACTCTACACGGCCGGTGATTGAGAGATTGCTCGGCATCGAGTCCCCAGTACGAAATACGTCCGTCGCTACGGTCGATGTAGTTTTCTCGGGAGCGATCGACCCAGCGACGTTCACTGTCGGCGACATCGGCCTCCAGCGTGACGGCTTGCCGCTGGCGGTCGGTTCCCGCGTCACCGTGGCACTGCTGAGTGGCGACACCTATCGTATCAGTGGCCTGGAAGCATTCACGAGCGTGGAAGGCAGCTACCGGCTGACTGTGGATGGTCTAGGGGTGCTAGATGCAGCGGGTAACATTGGCGTCGGCGCCGTGACTGGAACTTGGACGCTCGACAGCACGGCACCATTGGCTCTCGACTTACTGGGTGTCGTACCAAAACTGCGAAACACGGCGGTCAACTCCGTCGATGTGCAGTTTTCAGAATTGATAAGTCTAGCTAGTTTCACCTCGCCTGATTTAGTTTTACTCCGCGACAATGCTCCGGTAGTGCTGCCAGTTGGGCTAACGATCACACACTTGAGCGGCTTTAGTTATCGAATCGCCGGTCTTGAAAACAGTGGGTTTGCGGATGGCGAGTACGAGCTGCGTATCCATGGTGCGGGTATTTTGGACCCAGCGGGCAACCCCGGAACTGGGTCAGTCAGTACCACATGGACGATCGACGCAACTCCCCCGGAATCACCAGTAATCGCGGGAGTCACTCCGGATACCGCCGCTGATGGAGATGGCTATACCTCCAGCAGCAGCATCTCAATCAATGGTCGAGCTGAGCCCGGAGCGACCGTGCATCTTTATGAGGAGCAAGACCTTCTTGTAGCTACGACACTTGCTCATTCCGACGGAACGTGGACTGTGGATCTCAGTAGCCAGCCGCTTCCGGAGGGGAGTGCGACCTTCATTGCGGTTGCCGTAGACGCCACTGGCAACCGAAGTGAAAACTCTGTCGAGCTGATTGTGACCGTCGACTTGACATCGCCAGTGGCAGCTCTGGGTTTTGCTGCCGTTGACGAGTTGTATAACCATCCCACGGCGATCACGTTGGGCGCTAGCGAGCCCTTCTCTGGGGTAGTGTTAGATCAATTCCGTTTGACGCACGGCGGCCGTGAGATTTCACTTGCCAGCGCCCAGCTCATTCGCAGTGAGAGCCATTTTACACTGTCGATCGGCGGTTTGGCGAGGGAAGCAGGCAACTACGAGCTCGAATGGCTACCACTATCGTCAACGGTTACCGATCGCGCAGGTCACGCGATTGGGAGTGTGGAGTCATTGGCGTGGACGCACGTCCCGAGAAACCCTTGGCACAATCTGTCAGAGCCGCCTAACGTAAACGGCCGTGAGGGGGTCATCCCTTTGGATGCTCTCATTGTGATCAATGAGCTAAACCTTCGCCAATATTCGGACCCCACCTCGGGGATGCTTGGCATCGTAAGCAGTTCTACCCCGTACTTCTTGGATGTGTCGAACGACGGCTATGTCACCGCGATCGACGCTCTGATTGTTATCAACCATCTGAACAATACGGTAGCGGCAGGCGAAGGCGAACATAGCTTGGATTCCGAGCTACAGCTGCCGGCCACAAATGCATTCGAAGAGATCACCTTATCAAGCGGCGATACGGAAGCACAAACTGCGGAGCGCGATGGCTGGCTCTCGCTGATTGCCAGTGATGTGGCGGAACAAGCGAGGCAAAAGCGCGAGGCAATGGTGGTAAGACTGTTGAATCTGAGGTCAGGCCTCGTGCCTCAAACGCAATAGCTCCTTGCCCGGAGGCCCAGCCCACTAGTTATAGGCAAATGTCCCGCCCATCCTTCGCCTGTATTGCCGACATCGTATTTAAAGAGAAGCGTTGGCGGTGATTTACGGCGTACCTGGCACTCCCTGTAACCGCTTCGGTCACATCGACGAATGGCGATATCGATAAGCCTTTCTGTCGAAACGACATGGGCCAAACGTGCCTCTCATGCTCAGATGGCGTTGAGTAACGACCCATCTTCGGCAGGGAGGCCCGTGATGCGATTTTCTAACCGGGGATGCTTGCCCGAACAAGTTGGATTCTTGAGGCGGCAGTATCTGCAGGATGGACGGTAGCGCGCACACGAAGCTACCGGTTGGAAGACAAGCCGACATGTGACGGTCGAATGGATCGATACTGCTCCCGCTGATGGACGCGTTTACCAGTTAACAGCGACTTTTCCGCTTGCTGTGCATTCTTTTCTGGGATTGTCTTTTGTGGTTGAGCCTCAGGCATGGGCGAGTTCCATCTCGAATTGCATCGGTTCCCAATCTCAGGCTGTTATCTCACCTCGGCCACTTCTCGCCAAGACCTGAACAAGGATACCTTGCGGCAGTCTCCTCCTCATGTTTTAAGCTTGCTCCCGCCGACCTAGCAGTCTTGTTGAAATGCTAGCAGGCAGACAAGCCGGCAGGGTTGACCAAGCGGACTGCCTTCTCGACTCAGGTTCGTAAAAATGCTCTTGGTTCCTTCATACACCCGCGTGGGGATCGGGAACGCGCCGCTTCGAACAGGATGCTGTCATTCCAAGGGACATTAGGCACGTGGCGACCAGCGCCTGATCTAGTCGCTACATCACACGGAGTGGCTGGCATTGACGGAGTGGCTGGAACCTGCGATTTGCACGCACGTTTCACCCCAACGTGCGAGTGAGAGTTTTATGCGTACACGTCACCTCCTAGTTGTTACACTACTTCTTGCGGCGGTACCCGTAATCGCCGTTTTCCTTGCGGCCGGAATGTTGGCTGGTGGTTCGACCAGCGGCACACTTGCCACGGGTAGATCCGTGGTGACACATTCGAACTCAATTTACCTTTCTTCGGCGTTCTCCCGAGATACCGCTACGATCAGGACCGCCGGCAAGACGATCGTTGTTCGCCCCACCTGTCTATTGGTCGATGGGGTACAAGTGGCCGACATCGACGAAGCCGCCGCGTCGATCGAAGTCCGCATGAACCGCCGCAAGATTTCGGTTGTGGCGGACGGTAAACTTCTGAAGCTGCCCTAACACTATGAGTCGTGTGTTCTTCATCCTGCACACGGCCATGGCCCCTTCCTCTCCTTTCGATTCCGCCTCTGACATTGTTTCGCATATACACGGCGCTCGTGGCCGTTGAGCTCGCCTATTACTTGCGGTGGCAGGAGTAGAAGAGAGGATGGCGAAATGGGCAAAACAGAAGCCAAATAGAGTACAGTGTTTTGTGCTAGAATCTCTCACCGACAAATATGTTGGTAATCGAGATACTGACCACAACAGTCCTGGACCGAGATGGGCTGTCCTGAACAGCCGCTAAAATGATCTCCTTAGTCATGGCGAAACGCATTACCGCTCGCTCGGAACGTAAAATCGAACTCGGCCGACTGGCATTCAGTAGGCGGCTCCTGCTGGGGGAGTTTACTAGAGCTACGTCTCGCCCGGCTCCAGCGAACGCAACCGAGTGGGATCTCATCCAGCAGATTCTGGACGCAGAATATCCTCCGGCGTCCGCGCTTCTTAAGCGATCACCTGGCACCGGAATGCAGAGCACCGGCGCGCCGACGGTGAGCCTCAGGAATACATGAGCCAAGCCGATTTTCGATTGCTTTTAACTGTGGTGCGCAATCACATCGACGAGGACCTAGCCGATGGCCCGGTTCCGAATTGGACTGCTCGAGTTGCGACGGAAAATATTTCCACCCGAGGGAAGTCTTACCGCCCGGGGTCCATCCCCTGACTGTCCCTGGTTGGTTTATATGCAGGTGAGCCGTCCCGTGTCCTGCTACCAACCATACTTCCCGCCGAGTGGACGCATCGCAGCAGCACTCTTCTCCTGATTAGCCACCCGCGCACAAAAAAGCCTTTCGGGCGGCTTCCGGTCGGCAAGCGGGTTAGGAGTCAGCCGTCACCGCCGCCTACAATGCCGGAATGCCCACTCTCCGCCGCATCCTGAAGTACACGCCGGCTGCGGTGATGGGACTGCTGGTCGTGGCTTGGGTGGTGAGTTGGTTCGGTACTCTCGGGGTTGGGTTTAACCCTGGCCGGAATCTTCCTGGCGCATCGGCGTATTTCGTCCGCTGCCACTTCAGCGTCGACCGAATTTCTGAACCCTTCGGCCCGGTCGTCGGTTTTGTCTGGTTTCCGAACACCGAATCCCCGACTAGTGCTTCATTCGTCCGCGGGTTTGAATACTCCGCTCATCTATCTATGCTTCACGTTGCAGTGCCGATAGCACTGCTTACCACCGTAATTACACCCGTTTGCCATCGGTCCGCTTATCTCCTTCCGCCTCTGCCACTACCTCGCCTACACCGCGCTGGTAGAGATGTTGCAAATGCGGCAGTGAGTGCTGCAGTTCCAGCGTAGATCCGGCGGGCTCTGTCGGACCAACCTCCACTCCGATTTACCATTCTTCAGGAAGTAGGTTCTGGTTGCTTTTGTGGTTTCCGTACAGGCTTTGCCTTCCTCGGCGGACCTTCCATCTCTCGTGCTGGATCATAGTCGGGGTTCGGCTCCATAACTTGCGCGCCAACTTCGGTTCGCCAGGCCTTAAGGTCGGCAAGCAGCTCTGCTGCCTTCTCAGACTTCTTGCCGGCTAAATCATGCTGCTCCGAGGGGTCTTCAATCAAGTCGTACAGTTCTGGCTTGCCTGTCTCGAAGAATTCGATCAGCTTCCAATTCCCTTTCACGATCGCGCCGCTGGGCTTGCCATTGTGATAGTGCGGATAGTGCCAGTAAAGTATGCCGCGGTCAACTGACTTCCCGGCAGTGAGGACCAAGGATAAATCTTTGCCATCAATGGCATCCGGCTGCCTGGCGCCGATGATCGTCGCAAGCGATGGGAGCAGGTCGGAGCTGCAGAACCGCGTGTCGTTCTCACCACCGGCGGCGATCTTGCCTGGCCAGCGCGTGATCATCGGAACGCGGATGCCCCCTTCATAGAGCGTTCCCTTCTGGTCTCGCAATGGATGATTGTTCGTGTAACTGGAGAGACCCCCATTGTCCGAAGTGAAGATGACGAGTGTATTGTCAGCAAGGCCGCGCCGATCGAGCCAATCAAGCATTTCGCCTACGCTTGTATCGAGCGACTCGATCATCGCAGCGTACCCAGGGTTAGTCTGCCGGGGCTGTTTGTCGTCAATTAGCTTTTGATATTGATCGCGTAGCTTCGGCTCGAAGCGAATCGGCCCATGTGGGGAGTAATGCGAGATAGCAACGAAGAACGGCTTTTCGCGGTTATCGTCGATGAACTTCTTGGCCTCGGCGTTGAGCGTGAAAGCGCCTTTCACGTCGGCAGGATCATCCTTTCGATTGTGAAGCCAATCTTGATTGCCGACGTCGAAGCCATATGCGAGCGTATCGCCTCCCAAGTGCCACTTGCCCAGCCAGGCGGTAGCGTACCCCTGCGACTTGAAGATATTACCCAGCGTTACTTCTGACTGTGGCAACTCCATGGTCCAGTCTGGAACACGCAGCTTGGCATAGGGCTTCGGACTGCCTTTGAGGAAATCCGTTAGCCGCAACCGGGCCGGAGCCTTACCAGTCATAAGGCCAGCGCGCGTCGGTGAGCAAACTGGCGCTGCCGCGTAGGCGCGCGTAAAGCGTTGTCCCTGAGCCGCGAGCCTGTCGATGTTAGGAGTGCGATAGAGATCTGAGCCATAGCAGCCGAGGTCAGCTGCTCCCATGTCGTCAACGAAGAACAGAAGAACGTTCGGCCTCTCGCGTGGCTCATTTGCGACTGCCGCCTGCCCGGAGGCGTAGAACAACAGGCTCGCCGCGATAGTAAACAGGTGTAAGCTGGACCGCATCAGTACCTCAGCAAGATCCGGGAAAATGCCTCTCAGTTTGGGTGTAAGTATAGTTACTGCCTGCCACAGGCTAAATTGTCGGGAACTTGATCCCAATGCGGCACGTGGCGCGGTTGAACGTTTGAAAGGGCAGTACCGCGATCACCCTAGCTTCGAAATTGCAAACTTTGGCCGTCGAGTGGGCCAATCACTCCGTCTTGCTGCTTTGAGCTGAAGGCGAAGTGACATACGCCAGCAGGTCGGCGTACTGCTCATCCGTCAGCCGCGCCTTTTTGCCCATACTTGGCAGAATGTCGTTCGTCCATTGCTCGGGGGAATAATCACCAACGGGCTTAGGACGGTGGCACAAGTTACATTTCGTCACGGAAACGTACATGGTACGGCCGCGATCCAATTGCGACTGCACTTCGCCGTGCCCTGCTAGCGGCGTGGGGGCCTTCTTGTAACCCAAGAGATCCGGTGCCTTGCAGCCACAGCAAATGAGGAGCACGCTGGCACAGGACGCTAGCCAGGTGACCGGGGATGAAAGATTCATGTCGCTCCTCCTTGAGCGGTGGGCCGAATTATTTCATAGTGAACTGTTTCGGTATTCTCCATCGACTGATTTAGTGAAATAGCTCAGTAATGTCAACGCTGCTTGACGGGGAAAATCCGGCTGACGTTTTGGCCAAGGTATTTCCGGCGCTAGCGCACGTATTCTTGCGCAAGGCCGAAGCGCTCGCGTCAGGCAGCGGCGTTCAGATGTCTCGACTCCATCTGCTTGGTGCTCTGCATTGCGAAGGCCCGCAGATTATGAGCGCGCTTGGGGAGCACCTCGGAGTGACGGCCAGGAACGTCACTGCCATCGTGGATGCGCTGGAAGGGGAAGCCGTCGTTGTCAGAACGCCACACGCCACGGACCGACGCGCGACTATCGTCGAACTTACTCCCGCCGGGAGGGCTGTCGCAGAAGAGCTGTATAATCAGTTCTCTAAAGACACTGCGAGCCTATTTGGTGGCTTGTCGAAGAAGGACCAACGCGACTTGTTGCGCATCGCCCTGACCCTTATGCAGCATTTTCGGCAGCGATAGCGGCGGAGCTTTTGATGCGGCTAAACAATCTGGCATGTTCAGCACATTGCACTCGACGGCTGTGACGACCATGCGCCCCGCCATCGGTTCGAATGAGGCTCGAAATGATGCTATTTACTCCGTACCCCGCTCGCTTTCACTTTTTGTGTCTGTACGTTCACGTTACCCGCGATTGGAGTAACGGCTGATCAAGGACAGTCATATCGTCCTAACGTCCTGCTTATCCTCGCGGACGATTTTGGACGCTTTTACATCGGCTGCTTCGGCCGCGACGTGCGAACGCCGAACCGCGACGCGAGTGCCAAGGGTGGCCAGCCGCTCACCAACGCTCATAACATGACCCGCTGCCGTTCTTAGTTCGGAGTCGACGACGTTCCTTTCCCAACGCCTGCTAGAACAGTTTGAATTGCATTAAGCTCTAGCGGCTTCACCAAATGGTGATCGAAGCCGGCCTCCTGGGAGCGCCGTCGGTCGTCTTCCTGGCCCCAGCCCGTGAGGGCGACTATGACCATTCCGTTTGACCATGGCTGCTCTCGGATTCGCCGACAGGCGTCATAGCCGTTCAGCTTCGGTAGCCCTATGTCGAGCAGGATAACGTCGGGGCGGAACTGTTCCGCCGTCGCCACTGCTGCAAGTCCGTCATGGGCGGTGCGAGTATCGATGCCCATGAGCTTGAGCATCATCCCGAGGCTCATGGCCGAGTCGTGGTTGTCGTCGACGATGAGGATGCGCTGCCGTGTAGCATCCGCCGTGAGCTCCTTGTTTGAGTCCGGCATCAGGGGAGATGTCGCCTCGAGCTTCAGTAAGGGCAGCCGTACACGGAACTCGCTACCCTTACCCGGTCCGTCACTGTGCACCTGCACGGTGCCTTCGTGCATTTCCACCAAGCGACGCACAAGCGTGAGGCCGATGCCTAGCCCTCCTTGGGCCCGCTCCATATTGCCTTCCACCTGTGAAAACATCTCGAAGATGCGTGGAATCGCCTCGGACGGGATTCCCAGCCCATTGTCACGAACTCGTACGACCAACTCGTCCTGCGAAACCTCGGCCTCAAGCCAAATTTGACCGCCAGGCTCGGTGTACTTGGCCGCGTTGTTCAGTAGGTTCGAGAGCACCTGTGCAAGACGGGTCTCGTCCGCGTGGAGATGGACCGGCATCGGCGGGAGCGTTACCGACAGCTCATGGCGCGATTGTTCAATGAGGGGGCGACTGGTCTCAACAGCACTCTGCACGACAGCCGCGAGTTCCACTCGCTGCTTTTTTAGATTCAGTTTGTTGCGGGTAATGCGACTCACGTCGAGGAGGTCGTCCACCAATCGCACCATCTGATCCAACTGACGTTCCATCATGAGCCGGATGTCCCCGGCAAGGCCATCCTCGGAACCTGCGAGGCGCAGCACTTGGAGACCGTTTCGGATGGGAGCGAGCGGGTTTCGGAGTTCATGGGCGAGCGTTGCCAAGAACTCGTCCTTACGTCGATCCGCCTCGCGCAGCTCCCGGTAGAGTTGGGCGTTGTCGATGGCGATGGCTGCTCGGTCGGCCAAGTCTTTGGCAACGGCGAGATCCGCATCGTCATACAGATGCCCGGACTCGGCGGCGATGAAGGTGATGACCCCGAGCGTCTTCCCACGTACCTTGAGCGGCACGCCGATATACGATCTTAGCCCGAGGTTTCGGATGATGCTGAGACGCGACTCAT
>Ga0164290_1001187_pt1 | contig 47575 bp, 42 predicted proteins | sample Micstemetagenome_FD_108782 | JGI IMG/M metagenome (GOLD analysis project Ga0164290, IMG submission 108782) | Contaminated culture microbial community from soil near Moab, Utah, USA - Microcoleus steenstrupii SON62 (Illumina Assembly) | ecosystem: Environmental > Terrestrial > Soil > Soil crust...
CACCGAGAAGGAAGTGCTGGGCGTTGCCGCGATCCGCGCCTTCGACGGCAGCTATGTGCCGGCGATGTCCTGGCGCGGCGCCTACACCGGGGCGACGGTGCAGCAGCCCGGTGCGGCCGAACGGCGGGACGGCGCGGCGGCGGAGGTCGACAAGCAGTTCAGCGGCTTCGACGCCTTCCTGAAGCAGAGCGGTGACCCGCTGGGCCTTGCGGCCGAGTTCAGCAAGCTGCGGCAGCAGTGGGCGGCGGTGAAGAGCCTGGCCCCGAAGACACCCGGCGAGGCGCTGGAGCGGGCCGACGAGTTCGTCACCGGCGTGCGCCAGTTCATGGAGTCGGTCGCGAAGATCTCCAACCTCGCCCTGGACCCGGATGCGGACACCTATGCGCTGATGCTGGCCTACACGAGCGACCTGCCGAGGTTGATGGACTCGCTGTCGCGGGTGCGCAGCATCGGTCGCTACCTGGCGGACGGCAAGATCAGCGACGACGCCGACATGTTCATGTCGCTGCACAACGCGGACGCGCTGATGAGCGAGTACGTGGAGCGCGCGCGCGTCGACTATGCCGATGCCCAGGCCGCCAACCCGGAGTCCGTCAAAGGCCTGGCGCTCGACGCCCTGGACGCGGTGACGCAGGCGGTGGCGCCGCGGATCGACGCGGAGTTCCCCTGGGGTTCTGCGCCGAAGGCCCAGGGCAGCGAGTGGGGCAACACGGTGAACGGCGCGCTGGCGGGCCTGGCCAAGCTCCATGGCGACGGCGGTCACTCGCTGGAGCTGTTGCTGAAGGCCCGCCTGGACCGGCTGTCCCAGCAGATCTGGACCGCGTTGACGATCGCCTCGGTGTTCATCGCCCTGGGCATGTACCTGCTGGCGGGTTTCTATGCCGCCGCGGTGGGCACGCTGGCGGCGCTGGGTCGGCGCATCGCCAAGCTGGGCCAGGGCGACCTCAGCAGCAGCGCCGAGCTGACGGGCAGGGATGAGCTGGCGCATGCGGGCAACCAGCTCGGCGACGCGATGGCCAAGCTGGCGCTGCTGGTCACCGAGGTGCGCGCCACGGCCGATGGCATCGGCACGGCCGTCGAGGAGATCGCGGCGGCCAACCAGGACCTTTCCCGGCGCGGCGCCCAGCTGGCGGCGGTCGTGGAGCAGACCAGCGCCAGCACCGGCACGCTGGAGGCGACCGTTGGCGAGAACCTCACCAGCGCCCACGAGGCGAACGAGCTGGTTCAGAGCGCCGCCACGGTGGCCGGGCGGGGCGGTTCGGTGGTCGAGCAAGCGGTGCGGGCGATGAACGAGATCACCGGCAGCAGCCGCAAGATCGGCGACATCACCCAGGTCATCGACACCATCGCGTTCCAGACCAACATCCTGGCGCTGAACGCGGCCGTCGAGGCCGCGCGAGCCGGCGAACAGGGCCGCGGATTCGCGGTCGTTGCCAGCGAAGTGCGGGCCCTGGCGCAGCGCAGCGCCGGTGCGGCGCGTGAGATCAAGGGCCTGATCGAGGACTCCATCGCCACCGTGAACGCTGGCGGCCAGTACGTGAACGAGGCCGGCAGCACGATGAGCGAGATGGTGAAGGCGATCGAGCGCATCACCACGCTGATGAGCGACATCACGCGCCAGAGCAACGGCCAGGCGCAGCAGATTCGCGAGCTCGGCGCGGCGATCCGGGAGGTCGACAGCGCCGTCCAGCAGAATGCCGCCATGGTGGAGGAAACGGCGGCGACGGCGGCTTCGCTGAACGATCGGGCGCGAACCCTGGCGTCGGCCGCAGGCCAGTTCCACACCGAATGAGGCGTTAGCGCCAGGAAGCTCGCCAGCGTGGCGTTCGCCCTGGTCGCTGGCCGCCGCAGGGCTTTCAGCGAAGGGAGAGCAGGGCATTGGATGAGCGCATCGGTACCGAGCTGGCGACATACGCGCTGCGCGTCGTTGACCGCGCGCCCAGCATGCTGGCCTACTGGGACCATGAGCTGGTGTGCCGCTTCGCCAATCAGGCCTACGAGACCTGGTTCGGCGTCAACCCGCGTGATCTGATCGGTCAACGCATCTGGGAACTCCTCGGCCCCGAGCTGTATGCGCGCAACAGGCCGCACATTGAGGCGGCACTGCGCGGCGAAGTCCAGATCTTCGAGCGCGTGATCAAGGGCCCGGACGGGATCGAGCGCCACAGCCTCGCCAACTACCTGCCGGATTGGCAGGACGGCCGCGTGCGGGGCTTCGTCGTCGTCGTCACGGAGGTCACCCAGCTGCGGGAGACGCAGGCCGCACTGGCCCGGGAGCGGCAGCTGCGCCAGCAGCTCGAGCAGCGATCCGACGAGCTCAAGCGCCTGCTCGTCGAGCGCGACGAACTCGTCGATCTGCTCGCGCACGAGGTGCGTCAACCCCTGCACAGCGCCTGGGCCGCGTTCCAGGGCGCGGAGGCGGCGCTACGCGCCGGGAGCCTGGAGCCGGCCACGCAAGCGCTGGAGCAGGCGCGCTACATGCTCGGCACGATGACGGCGACGATCGACAACACGCTGGCGGCCGCACGGCTGCTGGTGGGTCGACACCCCTTGGGTCTGGCGGACACTGACATCGACATGCTGATCGCCCTCACGCTGGGCGATTTCCCTCGCTCGGCGCGGCAGCGCGTGCGCGTGCAGCGCAGCACCCGCACGCGCAGTGCCTTGCTCGACTCCGGGCTGCTGCGCCTGGCGCTGCGCAACCTGCTGGCGAACGCGATGGAGTACAGCCCCGCCGGCAGTCCGATCGACATCGTGCTGGGCGAACAGGAGGATCCGCCCGAGCTGCACATCGACATTGCGGACCAGGGGCCCGGCGTGCCGCCGGAGCTGATCGACGGCTTGTTTTCCCGCGGGGTCACCGGGCGGCGAGGCGAGCAGGCCAGCGGCCACGGGCTCGGGCTCTACGTGGTGCGGCGGGTGATGGAGCTGCACGGCGGCTCGGCGGAGCTGCTGACGCCCGGCCGGCGCCCGACCGTGTTCCGCATGCGCCTGAGCCTGTCGCTGGAGCCCTGATCAGCGCGCCTTCAGCGGCGCCCGGAACTGGTAACCGATGCGCGACTTGGCCTGCAGCGGCACCACCGCCGGCGTGGCCTTCTCGATGCGGCGCTTGAGGCGGTAGACGACGGCGTTCAGGCCGTCGCCCTTGCTCTCGTCGGTCGGGCATTTGCCCAGCGCCGTCGCCAGCGCATCCCGGCTCACCACCTGGCCTTCGGCCTCGACCAGTTGCTCGATCAGGATCTGGTCGGCGTCGCTGAGGTCGACGCGCTGGCCGTCCGGCGTGATCAGCTGGCGGGCACGCCGGTCCAGCACCCATTCCGACTGGCCGTTGCCGGGGACCTCGACCCGGCGCTGCACCGCCTGGATGGCGATGCTGACCTGCTCGAACTGCACCGGCTTGGTCAGGTACATGTCGGCGCCGGCCTGCACGACCTGGCCGAACACCTCCGGCGCCAGGCGTCCGGAAACGACCAGCACGCCGGCCTGTGTGCGCCGGCGCAGCACATCGATCAGCGCCAGCCCGTCAATGCCCGGCATCGTCAGGTCCAGCACGTAGAAGCCGAACTCGTAGGCCATGGGGTGGACCAGCAGGTCGGCGCTGTGCTGGAAGCTCTCCACCTGAAGGCCTTCGCCGCGCAGGAAGTCAGCCAGGCGCGAGGTGAACGTGCTGTCGTCGTCGACCAGCGCCACCGGGCGGCTGAGCAGGGCGGTCAGGCTGTGGGGGCGGCGATCAGAGCGGTACGGCATGGGGCGAGCTAAAGGATTCGTGAGCCGCGGTTCCGCGTGGGGTCTTGATCCGATCGCACCACGGCGGCGACCCGGAGTGTCGACCAAAGCGTGGCGACATCGCGGGGTCGCTCAGGCAGTTCAGGCCGGCAGCGCCAGCGCGTCCAGCAGTTCGCTCTCGATCTGCAGTTGCAGGCGCGGACTGCCCAGCGCGGCGCCGCTGACCAGGAAGGTGTCCTCGACCCGCTCGCCCAGCGTCGAGATCTTCGCCAGCTGCAGGTTGATGCCGTGCCGGGCGAGCACGCGGGCGATCGCGTAAAGCAGGCCGGCGCGGTCGCTGGCGGACAGTGCCAGCACCCAGGCCTGGGCACGTTCGTCGGGGCGCAGTGACACGCGGGGCGTGGTCGGGAAGCTCTTCACCCGGCGCGACAGGCGGGCGCGGCGTGGCTCGGGCAGCGGGCTGGTCTGGGTCAGTGCCGCCGCCAGGCGCTGCTCGACCAGCGGCACGAGGTCGCGGTGCAGCGCCTCGACGTCGTTGCTGTGCACCTGGAACGTGTCGAGCGCGAAGCCGTCGCGGGTGGTGTGCACCTTGGCATCCAGGATGTTGAAGCCGGCGCTGTCGAAATAGCCGCAGATGCGGGCGAACAGGTCCGGCACGTCGCGGGCGTAGACCAGCACCTGCAGCCCTTCGCCGATCGGGCTGGGGCGGGCGCGGACGATCGGTTCCGCGCTGCCCAGATGGCGCCAGAGCGCACGCGCATGCCAGGCCAGCTCGGCGGCGTCGTGGCGCGCGAAATAGCTGACCTGCAGCGTCTTCCACAGCGGCTGCTCGGTGTCGGGCAGCATCGAGTGCAGCGCCATCAGCTGCTGCGCCTCGAGCTTGCGCGCCTCGATCACCGCATCCAGGCTGGGCGCGGCGCCGCCGAGCTGGCGCAGCGCCAGCCGGTACAGGTCCTCCAGCAGCTTGCCCTTCCACGCGTTCCAGACCTTCGGGCTGGTGCCGCGGATGTCGGCCACCGTCAGCAGGTAGAGCGCGGTCAGGCGCCGGGCGTTGCCGACCTTGGCGGCAAAGGCGGCGATCACCTCGGGGTCCGACAGGTCCTCCTTCTGCGCCGTGTGCGACAGCAGCAGGTGCTGGCCGACGAGGAAGGCGAGCAGATCCTGGTCGGCGCGCGGCAGGCCGTGCGCGCGCGCAAAGCGCCGCACCTCCTGCTCGCCCAGCGTGCTGTGGTCGCCGCCGCGGCCCTTGGCGATGTCGTGGAACAGCGCCGCGATGTAGAGCAGCACCGGCTTGTCGAACGCCGCCGCCAGCTGCGAGCAGAACGGGTACTCGTGGGTGTGCTCGGGAATGAAGAAGCGGCGCACGTTGCGCAGCACCATCAGGATGTGCTGGTCCACGGTGTAGACGTGGAACAGGTCGTGCTGCATCTGGCCGACGATGGCGCGGAACACCCACAGGTAGCGGCCCAGCACCGAGGTCTGGTTCATCAGGCGCAGCGCGTGCGTCTGGCCCTCGTAACCGCTGAGCAGCGCCATGAACGCCTGGCGGTTGCGCGGATCGGCGCGCCACTTCGCGTCCATCAGCGGTCGCGCGTTGTAGAGCGCCCGCAGCGTGCGGCTCGACAGGCCCTTCAGACCACGGGTCTGCGCATACAGCACGAAGGTCTGCAGGATCGCCTCGGGGTGACGCTCGTAGAGGTCGTCGCCGGCGACCTCGATGAGGCCGCTGCGGTCGAGGAAGAACTCGTTGCAGTTGGCGATCGGCCTGACCTGGGTGCGAGGCGCCGGGTCGATGCGCTCCTCGAGGTTCAGCAGCAGGATCTGGTTGAGCTGGGTGACCGCCTTGGCGGCCCAGTAGTAGCGGCGCATCAGCTGCTCGCTGGCACGGGCGCCGTGCTTCATGCCCTTGGCCTCCAGGCCCAGCAGCGTCGCCACGGCGGTCTGCAGGTCGAAGACCAGGCGATCTTCCCGGCGCCTGGCGGCGCAGTGCAGCAGGCAGCGGATCAGCCGCAGCATGCCCTCGTTGCGGCGCAGCTGCTGCGCCTCCAGCGGCGTGATTAGGCCCCCGGCGGCCAGCGCCTTCCAGGTCGATCCGAGCTGTGCCGCGCGGGCGATCCAGATCAGCACCTGCAGGTCGCGCAGGCCGCCCGGCGATTCCTTGCAGTTCGGCTCCAGCGCGTACGGCGTGTCCTCGTGCTTGGTGTGCCGCTGCTGCATCTCCAGCGTCTTGCCGCGCAGGAAGGCCAGCGGGTCGAGTTGGGCCTGCAACGCCGCCGCCAGCTGCTCGAACGCCTTCGCCGGTCCGGCCAGGCGCCGCGCCTCCAGCAGCGCGGTCTGCACCGTGAGGTCGCCGGCGGCCTCGCTCAGGCACTCGTCGCGCGTGCGCACCGAGGAGCCGATCTCGAGGCCGAAGTCCCAGCAGGCGGTGATGAACTGCTCGAGCGCGGTCTTCAGCGGACCCGGACGGTGCGCCTCGGCGCCGTCGGGCAGCAGCACCAGCACGTCGACGTCGGAGTAGGGGAACAGCTCACCGCGGCCGTAGCCGCCGACGGCGGCCAACACGGCGTCCTTGGGCAGGCCGGCCTGGTTCCACAGCAGCAGCAGCTGCGCGTCGACATGCTGCGCCAGGCGCCGCACCAGGCGCTCGGCGGCGATCGGCGTCGGTGGCGTGGCGGTGAACGCCTCGAGCAGGCCCTGCTTGCCGTCGCGATAGGCCTGGCGGGCCGCGGCCAGCGCCGCCGCGGCGAGCATCAGGCCTGGCGGATGAAGTCGGGCGGCGGCGGGCTGCCGGCGGAAAGCGTCAGCACTTCGTAGCCGGTCTCGGTGACGGCGATGCTGTGCTCCCACTGTGCCGACAGCGAGCGGTCCTTGGTGACGATGGTCCAGCCGTCCGGCAATTCCTTGATCTCGCGGCGGCCGGCGTTGATCATCGGTTCGATCGTGAACACCATGCCCGGCACCAGTTCCTCGAGCGTGCCGGGGCGGCCGTAATGCAGCACCTGCGGTTCCTCATGGAACTTGCGACCCACGCCATGGCCGCAGAACTCGCCCACCACCGAGAAGCCGGCCGGCTCGACATAGCTCTGGATCGCATGGCCGATGTCGCCCAGGCGGGCGCCCGGCTTGACCTTGGCAATGCCCTTCCACATCGCTTCGTACGTGAACTGGCACAGGCGCCGCGCGGCGATCGAACCTTCGCCGACGATGAACATGCGGCTGTTGTCGCCATGCCAGCCGTTCTTGATGACGGTGACGTCGATGTTGATGATGTCGCCGTTCTTCAGCGGCCGGTCGTTCGGGATGCCGTGGCAGACCACATGGTTGACCGAGGTGCACAGCGAGGCCGGGAAAGGCGGGTAGCCGGGCGGCTGGTAGCCCGCCGTGGCCGACACGGCGCCCTGCACATCCTCGATGTAGCGCAACGCGATCTTGTCGAGCTCCAGCGTGGTCACGCCGGGCTTGATCAGCGGCGTCAGCATGTCCAGCACTTCGCTGGCCAGCCGGCAGGCCTCACGCATCTCGGCAATCTCGGCCGGGGTCTTGATGACGATACTCATGGTGCGATTGTCTCAGGCCGCCCAATTCACCCAGCCGAACTGGGCCGTTGCCAGCACGACGATGCCGAAGGCGATGCGGTACCAGGCGAAGGGCACGAAGCTGTGCGACGCGACGTAGCGCAACAGCCAGCGCACGCAGACCCAGGCCGACAGGAAGCTGAACAGCAGGCCGACGGCGAACATCGGCGCGTCGGCCCAGGCCAGCAGCGCGCGCTCCTTGTAGAGGCTGTAGGCGCCGGCGCCGATCAGCGTCGGGATGGCGAGAAAGAACGAGAAGTCGGTCGCCGCCTGCCGCGACAGCCCGAGCAGCATGCCACCGATGATCGTCGCGCCGGATCGGCTGGTGCCCGGGATCATCGCCAGGCATTGCACCAGACCGACCTTCAGCGCGTCGAGCGCGCTCATCGCGTCGACGCTGGCGACGCGCACATGCGCCCGCTGCCGGCGTTCGGCCCAGAGGATCACCAGGCCGCCGACGATGAAGGCGCTGGCGACCACGGTCGGGGTGAACAGGTTCTCCTTGATCGCCTTGCCCAGCAGCAGGCCGAGCACGACCGCGGGGAAGAAGCCGATCGCGACGTTGGTCACGAAGCGCCTGGACTGCTCCTGGCGGGGAAAGCCCAGCGCCACCGCCTTCAGGCGCTGCGCGTAGACCAGGATCACCGCGAGGATGGCGCCGGTCTGGATCGCGATGTCGAACACCTTGGCCTTGGCGTCGACCATCCCCAGCAGGCTGCCGGCCAGGATCAGGTGGCCGGTGGAGCTGATCGGCAGGAATTCCGTCAGGCCCTCGACGATGCCCATGATCGCGGCCTTGATCAGCAACAAGACATCCACCGACAGCCCCAGATTCAAAAGGCCGGGAGTGTACGGAGCCTCTTTAGAATCGCCGCCGTTCCCCATAGAGAGAAGAGCCCATGGACTTCGAGCAGGCCCGCTTCAACATGATCGAGCAGCAGATCCGCCCCTGGGAGGTGCTGGATCCCGCGGTGCTGCAACTGCTGTCGCTGGTGCGGCGTGAGGACTTCGTGCCCGCCAGGCTGCGCCATCTGGCGTTCAGCGACACCGAACTGCCGCTGTCGTCGGGCAGCGACGGCCGCCGCATGCTGGCGCCCAAGGTCGAGGCCAGGCTGTTGCAGGAGTTGCAGCTGCGGCCGCAGGACCGCGTGCTTGAGCTCGGCACCGGCGCCGGCTACCTGACCGCGCTGCTGGCGCACCAGGCGGCCGAGGTCGTCAGCGTCGACAGCGACGCGGCGCTGATCGAGCAGGCGCGAGCCAGCCTGCGCCGCAGCGGCCTGTCGCGTGTCGAGCTGGTGCTGGGCGATCCTCTGGCCGGCTACGCCGCCCGGGGGCCCTACGACGCGATCGTGCTCACCGGCTCGGTTCCCGAGCTGCCCAGCCAGCTGCTGGCGCAGCTGAAGGCCGGCGGCCGCCTGCTGGCGATCGTCGGTGAGCAGCCGGTGATGCGCGCGCAACTGCTGCGTCAGGCGGCGCCGGGTCAGACCGCGGTCACGGAGCTGTTCGACACGGTGGCGGCGCGGCTGCCGGGTGTCTGCGAGCCCAGCCCCTTCGCGTTTTGACGCCGTCCGAGCCGCGAACGCTGCAGTCTGTCGCATGGCGAAAGCCACGGCGGACCTTAGCCCTCTATAAACGCGGCCGTCGCGCGGCGGCTGCTGCCGTGCTCCACCATCGAATCAAGCCCTGAGAGAGGATTGGTCATGCCCCGCATGCTGCTGGCGTCTGCTGTTTTCACCCTTGCCGCAATGGCCCCGGCCGTGCAGGCGCAAAGCCTCAGTGAGCTCTATGAGGCGGCGCGTGCTTACGACGCCAGCTACCTGGCGTCGCGCGCGCTGGCCGAGACCGCCCAGCACCGCCTGGCGCAGGCGCAGGCGCTGAAGAAGCCTCAGCTCGGTCTGGGCGTCAGCGCCACGCACCAGCAGATCGACCCGCCCAAGGTCGTCGTCGGCGGTCAGCAGGTTGTCGGCGATCGTGTCGGCTCGACCACGCTGCAGGCCGGACTCTCCGGCAGCTACTCGCTGTACAACCGCGCCAACGGCGTGACGATCAGCCAGGCCGAGCGCGCGGTGCTGGTCGCCGCTGCCGACCTCGAGGTCGCCGAGCAGGACCTGATGGTGCGCGTCGCGCAGGCCTACTTCGACGTGCTCGCCGCGCGTGAGGTGCTGGCCACGGCCCAGGCGGCGAAGAAGGCCAATGCCGAGCAGCTGGCTTCGGCCAAGCGCAACTTCGAGGTCGGCACCACCACCATCACCGACACCCGCGAGGCGCAGGCGCGCTTCGACCGCGCGACGGCGACCGAGATCGCCGCCGAGAACGACCTGCGCGTCAAGCGAGTCACGCTCGACACCCTGGTCGGCCGCGTCGACGTCAGCCCCAAGCCGCTGGCCGTGCCGGTGGCGCTGCCCGCCGTCGAGCCGCTGAACATCGAGCCCTGGCTGGCGCAGGCCGAGGAACTGCATCCGCAGCTGCGCCGCGCCAAGCTGGGCCTGGAAGTGGCGCAGCTGGAGACGCAGAAGGCGAAGGCAGCCGATGCGCCGACGCTGGACATGACCGGCAGCCTCGGCGGCCAGGATGCCAGCGGCCGCGGTGCGCAGACCAAGGGCTGGACCAGCAGCGCCAGCGTCGGCGTGCAGTTCAAGATGCCGCTCTACACCGGCGGCTACAACCAGGCTCGCCAGCAGGAGACCCTGCTGCTGGCCGAGAAGGCGCGCAACGATGTCGACTTCGCGCGCCGCAGCGTCGCCGAGGGCACGCGACGCAGCTTCTTCGGCCTGCAGTCGCTGCAGGCCCAGGTCAGGGCCTTCGAGGCGGCCGAGGCCAGCAGCAAGCTGGCGCTCGAGGCGACGCAGCTCGGCTACAAGGTCGGCGTGCGCGTCAACCTCGACGTGCTGAACGCCCAGGCGCAGCTGTTCGCGGTGCAGAACGATCTCGCCAAAGCGCGCTTCGACTCGATCATGACCAGCCTGCGCCTGCGCCAGGCCGCCGGCACGCTGCGTGCCGAGCATGTCAACGCGCTCGACGCGTTGCTGGCGAAGTAAGGTCTTGCTGATTCTGCTGTCGCCAGCCAAGACGCTGGACTACGAGTCGCCGCTGCCGCCGGCCTTCGCCGCGCTGGACACGGAGCTGAGTCGCCCCGCCTTTGCCGGCGAGGCGGCGCTGCTGGTCGAGCGCCTGCGGGAACTCGACGTCGCCGAGGTGGCGCGGCTGATGGAGCTGTCGCCCGCGCTGGCGCAGCTCAATGTCGATCGCTTTGCCGCCTGGCGACCCCGCTTCACGCCGCACAACAGCCGCGCCGCCGTGCTCGCGTTCGCTGGCGACGTCTACGAGGGGCTGGATGCGCGCACGCTCGATGCCGACGCGCTGCGCTGGGCGAACGCGCATCTGCGCATCCTCAGCGGGCTCTACGGGCTGCTGCGGCCGCTGGATCGCCTGCAAGCCTACCGGCTGGAGATGGGCCGGCCGCTGGCGACGGCGCGAGGCGCCAACCTTTACGCTTTCTGGGGTGACCGCCTGGCACAAGCGCTGAACCGGCTCGGCAGTGCCCAGGTGCTCGTCAACTTGGCGTCGCAGGAGTATTTCCGCGCCGTCGATCGCAAGGTGCTGAAGCGCCCGGTGATTGAACCGGTGTTCGAGGAGGTGCGCGACGGCCAGGCCAAGGTGATCAGCTTCTTCGCCAAGCGGGCGCGCGGCCTGATGGCGCGCTTCTGCGTCGAGCAGCGCCTGGACGACGTGCAGCAGCTGCGCGGCTTCGATGCCGAGGGCTACCGCTGGCAGGCTAAGCTTTCGACACCCGAGCGTTGGGTGTTTCAACGTCAAGCCGAAGGATGAGCCAGTACATCACCCCCGATCTGAAGCGCTGGCTGCGCGAGCAACTGCAGGCCGGTGTCGGCGTGAAGGACCTGGTGCAGTCGATGACCGCCGCCGGCTGGCAGCAGAAGCTGGCGCTGCAGGCGGTGGCCGATGCCAAGATCGACGGCTGGTTCGGCGCCGACGACAAGCCCGGCGTGGCGCTGCCCGAGCCCGACATCGCCAACGGCCGCTGTGTGCTGGACGCCGGCGACCGCGAGGTGCATGTGCTGACCACGGTGCAGCACCCCCGCGTGGTGGTGTTCGGCAACCTGCTCGGTGCCGACGAGTGCCAGGCCATCATCGAGGCGGCCCGACCGCGCATGGCGCGCTCCGAGACCGTCGCCGAGTCGGCCGAGGGCAGCGAGGTCAACGCCGCGCGCACCAGCCGCGGCATGTTCTTCGAACGCGGTGAGTTGCCGGTGATCGCGGCGCTGGAGGCGCGCATTGCCAAGCTGCTGCGCTGGCCGGTGCAGAACGGCGAGGGCCTGCAGGTGCTGCACTACCAGCCGGGCGCCGAGTACCAGCCGCATTACGACTACTTCGACGCCAAGCACGCCAGCACGCCCAGCATCCTGAAGCGCGGCGGCCAGCGCGTGGCGACGCTGGTGATGTACCTGAACACGCCGACCCGGGGCGGCGCCACGACGTTTCCCGACATCAAGATGGCGGTGCAGCCGGTGCAGGGCCACGCGGCCTTCTTCAGCTACGCGCAGCCCGACCCCAGCAGCTTGAGCCTGCACGGCGGTGCCCCGGTGCTGGAGGGCGAGAAGTGGGTGGCGACGAAGTGGCTGCGTCAGGGCAAGTTCGAATGAGCCCGCAGGGCCTGGGCTGGCAGCGCATCGAGCGTTGTCGCGCCGGATCGAACCGCCGACCGGGGCCTGTGTGAGTCTGATCCCGGTTCCTCTGCAGTTCGCTGAACTGGAGGGACTGCGCGTCGCCTACCGTGCCGAACGCTCCGACAAGCCGCCGCTGCTGCTGCTGCACGGCCACCCGCAGACGCACCTGATCTGGCACCGTGTCTGGCCCGAGCTGGCCCGGCATTTCAGCCTGGTGGCGATGGATCTGCGCGGCTACGGCGACAGCGACAAGCCCGCCGGCGACGCCGACCATGCGAATTACAGCAAGCGGCGCATGGCCCAGGACGCGTTGGCGCTGATGCGCCAGCTCGGCTTCGATCGGTTCGCGCTGCTGGCGCATGACCGTGGCGCGCGTGTCGCGCACCGCCTGATGCTGGACGCGCCGCAGGCGGTGACGCGGGCGGTGCTGCTCGACATCGCGCCGACGCTGGCGATGTACGAGCTCGGTGGCGACGCGTTCGCCCGCGCCTACTGGCACTGGTTCTTCCTGATCCAGCCGGCGCCGCTGCCGGAGACCCTGATGGGCGCGCAGGCCGCGGTCTACGCCGAGACCCTGCTGCGGGCACGCACCGGCGAGCTGTCGCTGTTCCACCCGGCCGCCGTCGCCGAGTACCGCCGCTGCTGCGCGCTGCCCGGCGCGTTCCACGCGATGTGCGAGGACTACCGCGCCGCCGCCGGCATCGATCTCGAGCACGACCGACACGATCGCGAGCTGGGCCGGCGCGTGTCCGTGCCGCTGCTTGTGCTCTGGGGGCAACAGGGCGTGATCGAACGCTGCTTCGACGCGCTGGCCTTGTGGCAGGCTGCGGCCGAGCAGGTCGAGGGGCGCAGCCTGCCCTGCGGTCACTACATCGCCGAAGAGGCGCCGCAGGCGCTGCTGGAGGCGGCGCTGCCCTTTCTGATGGAGTGCTGATGACGGTTTATCGCATCGCGGCGATCCCTGGTGACGGCATCGGCCTGGAGGTGTTGCCGGTCGGCAAGCGCGTGCTCGACGCGGTGGCCCGCCGTCACGGCTTCCGGCTCGACTGGACCGACATCCCCTGGGCCAGCTGCGACTGGTACCTGCGCACCGGCAGCATGATGCCGCCCGACTGGCAGGACCAGCTCGGCCACCTGGATGCGATCTACTTCGGCGCCGTCGGCTGGCCGGCGACGGTGCCCGACCATGTCTCGCTGTGGGGCTCGCTGCTGCAGTTCCGGCGCGCCTTCGACCAGTACGTGAACCTGCGGCCGGTGCGCCTGATGCCCGGCCTGCGCAGCCCGCTGGTGCGCCTCAGCGGGGAAGGGGCGGGCTCGCCGCATCCGCCGGGCTCGATCGACATGCTGATCGTGCGCGAGAACACCGAGGGCGAGTACAGCAGCGTCGGTGGCCGCATGTTCGGCGGCAGCGAGCGCGAGCTCGTGATCCAGGAGACCGTGATGACGCGGACCGGCGTCGATCGCGTGCTGCGCTTCGCCTTCGAGCAGGCGGCCAAGCGGCCGCGCGCGCGCCTGACCAGCGCCACCAAGAGCAACGGCATCGCGATCACCATGCCGTACTGGGACGAACGCGTGGCGGCGATGGCGCAGGACTACCCGGCTGTCCAGGTCGACCAGTTCCACATCGACATCCTTTGCGCGAACTTCGTGCTCAAGCCGCAGCACTTCGATGTCGTCGTGGCCAGCAATCTGTTCGGCGACATCCTCTCCGACCTCGGCCCGGCCTGCACCGGCACGATCGCCATCGCGCCGAGCGCCAACCTGAATCCGGAGCGGCGCTTTCCCTCCTTGTTCGAGCCGGTGCACGGGTCGGCGCCCGACATCGCCGGCAAGGGCGTGGCGAACCCGATCGGCATGGTCTGGAGCGGCGCGCTGATGCTGGAGCACCTGGGCCAGCCGGCGGCGGCGCGGGACGTGGTGCGCGCGATCGAGGCGGTGCTCGCCGACCCGCAGGCGCCACATACCGCCGACCTCGGCGGTCGCGCCGGCACCCTGGATCTGGGCCATGCGATCGAGCAGGCGCTGTAGCCGCATCGCGGCCCTCATGCTGGCCGGCCTGGGGGCGGCCACGCTGAGTCAGGGCGTCGCCGCGGCGCCCGAGCTGCGGCTTTGCATCAACGACACGCCGGTCGGCGGCACCGCGATGCGCCAGCGCGACCAGCGCGCCGTCATGCTGCTGGCCGAGCGTCTGCAGCTGACGCTGCGCCTGAAGGCGCTGCCGGGGCGCCGCTGCATCGTCGAGGTCGCGGCCGGGCGGCTCGACGGCCATGTCGGCCTGAGCGTGACGGCCCAGCGCCTGCAGATGCTGCGCTATCCGCAGCGTGACGGCCTGCCCGACGAACAGCTGCGCCTGAGCCGCGATCAGTACCACTGGTATGTGCGTCGGGACGATCGCTGGGCCTGGAACGGCGAACGCCTCAGCGGCGCGCGCGAGCCAGTGGTGGGCGCGGTGGTCGGCTACTCGGTCCTGGATACCTTGCGCGACGGTGGCTATCGCGTCAGCGAGGTCACCGGCGGTACGCCGGCGGCGCTGCGCATGCTGCTGCGCCAGCGCTTCGATGTCGCGGTGCTGCTGGCCGGCGAGGCCGAGCCCGAGCTGCAGGCGCAGCCGGCGCTGGCGCAGCAACTGATGCGGCTCGACCCGCCGGTGGAGAAGCGCAACTACTACCTGGTGTTCTCGCCGGCTTTCCACGCCGCCAACCCGGTGCTGGCGCGTCGCATCTGGGCCGAACTGCCCGCAGTGCGCGAGCAGGTCGAGCGCGAGACCTCACCGCCTCAGGGGCGCAGGAAGGACAGCGGGTCCTGACGCAGGCGGCGGCGCAGCGCCTGCGCCAGCAGCGCGCGCTCGCGCACATGGATGCCCCGCGAGCGCATCGCCAGGCGCAGTGCCAGCCAGAAGCTGACGCCAAGATTGAGCAGGCCGATGCCGGGCAGCGCAAGCAGGCACCACCAGAATTCGGCACGCTCGAGCAGTCCCCAGCCGAGGCCGCCGAGCGCAGCCGCCAGCTGGCCGGCCGACAGCGTGACGTGGCGGACCTCGATGCCCAGTCCGAGAAAGCCGAGCAGCGCTGGCAGCAGGCCGAGCAGCAGGCCCAGCGAGACGTTGGCGACGACGCCGGAGATGTTCTGCCGCCACCAGGCTGCCCAGCGCTGCGCACGCGCACGGCCGAGCCAGCTGCTGATGCGGGGGTTCCAGGCCAGCGCGCTGTCCAGGCGGTGGAACACGAACGCGTTCTCGGCCCAGCCGGCGATCAGCGAGCTGAGGAACAGCAGCACGCCGGTGAAGGCGGCGAACAGCAGCGTCGGCCCGAGCAGGGTCTGGCTGGCGAGCACGTACTGCGCCGTGCTCTCGCCGACCAGCGGCTGGCCCAGGCCCAGCCGTGCCAGCCATTGCGCCGCCAGCACCACCGGGAAGCACAGCGCGACGTTGCCGACGATGCCGGCGAACTGCGAGCGCATCAGCTGCGCCACCCGGTCCACGAAGGCCTCGACCGCAGGCGCGTTGTCGGCGCCGGGGCGCAGCGCCGCCAGGCTGTCGGCGAGCGCCGGTGCGGTCATCGCCGGCTGCTTGGTGGCCACCGTCCAGTGCAGCAGCATCACCAGCACGAAGCTCAGCGCGTAGTTCACGCCGGCCCAGAAGCCGCCCCAGAAGGCGCCCAGCGCGAGTGCCGCGATGCCGAACTTGACGAAGGTGGTGCCGGCGATCACCAGGCCGCCGCCGGCGGCACGCCGCAGCATGTCGCGATAGCCGGCGCGGTCGCGGGCGATGTAGTGCTCGCCGGTCTCGGCGTGGCGCTCGGCGATCTGGCGCGCCAGCAGCGAGTAGTGCTGACCGAGCAGCTGGCGCAGGCCGCGGCGTTCGCCGTTGACGGCCACGAGCTGGCGCAGCAGGTCCTTCCAGGCGCCCGCCGGGTCGGGGGCGAGCAGGCAGTCGAGCAATGCCTCGGCGCGATCAAGCCGGCGCTGCAGCTGCTCGCAGGCAAACACGATGTCGACCGAGACCCCATGGGCTTCCAGGTGCTCGAAGACGCTGCCGATCGCCTCGCGGCAGCGCGCCAGCAACGCCCTCAGATAGGCGGCGGCCTGCGCCGCGGCGGCGCTGTCGCCGGCTTCGATGGCCTCGCGCAGACCGGTCAGGCTGGCCGACAGCTGGCGGAACGGGCGCTCTTGCAGCAGCTCGGCGGCCATGCGCCGGCGCAGCGCCGGCGTGTGCGCCGCGCCGGCGACGGCGCTGAGCAGCAGCACCAGCGCGTCGAGCAGCGCCGTCGTCCAGCCGCCGCTCAAGGTGTCGCCCAGCAGCGCGCCCAGACGCGTCAGGCTGGCGTCATCCAGTCCGGCCAGCCAGCGATCGTCGTCGGCCTGGAACAGCAGCTGCACCAGCTCGCCGAGGTCGTCGGTGTCCGGCGTGCCGGGCAACCAGCGCAGCGCCAGCCGTCGCGCGATCTCGCTGCCGAGCGCATGCTGGGAGGCGAAGCCGTGGTCGGCCAGCAGCGCCGCGGCATCCACCTCGCGACCGACGGCGCAGAGCAGGTCACGCAGCCGCTGGCGCAGCGCCGGTTCCTGCTCCAGGCGATCGAGCCAGGTCTTCAGGCGGCTCAGCGGCAGGGCCGGGTCGATGGCCGCGCCGCGCCGCACGGGGCGCCGGATCCAGGCCAGCAGTTCGATCAGCCAGAGATGGCGTTCGGCCCGCGGTGCTTCCGGATCCAGACGGGCGAGCAGCGCCGTCGCCTCGTCGGCCGCCATCAGTTCAGGCGACGGATGCGGTCAAGCGGCGGGGGCGAAATCGCGCCCTGCGAGCGGACCCAGACTTCGATGGCCTCGATGTCGGTCGGTCCGGTGCGCCGATCCCTCCCGCGCAGGAACTCGGTGAAGCTGTCGCCGCCGACGGCCATGAAGGCGTTGACGGTGACGCGGTAGGAGGCATCGGGCTGCAGCGGCTGGCCGTGCAGGCGCACCGACTCGGGCAGCACCCGCTCGCCCTGGGGCCGGGCGGCATCCCAGGTGTAGCTGAACCCCTGCGACAGCTGCAGGCGATTGCACAGGTGATCGCTGCGGAACTGCCGCTGCAGCAGGCCGATCAGTTCGGCGCCGCTGAGCGTCATCGTGATCAGCTGGTTGCCGAAGGGCTGCGAGGTGAACAGGTCCTCGAAAGTGACGCGGCCGTCATCGCGCATCGCCAGGCCGGTGCGGATGCCGCAGTTGTTCATCAACGCGATCTGCGCGCCGGCGTCGCGGGTGGCGGCGAGCTGGGCGTCGGCGAGCAGCTGCCCCATCGGCGATGCGCCGGCCGGATCGCCGGCATTGGCCTTGACCTCGGCGGCGAGGCGGCCGACCACCCGCTCAGTCAGTGGCTTGGCACGCTCCAGGTAGCCGGCCAGCAGCGCGGTCTGCTCGGGATCCTTGCCGTACTGGTCCAGGCGCACCAGCACGTTGCTGGCGCTGCTGGCGACGACGTCGCGGCTGCGGCGGTCGATCGTCAGCTCGATGTCGGTGATCATCGACCCGTACTTGTCGCCGCTGGTCACCAGGCGGCCATCGATGCGGCAGGTGTAGGCGCGGTGCGTGTGGCCGGTGATGACCGCATCGACCGCCTTGTCCATGCGCTTGACGATGTCGACGATGGGGCCGGAGATCGCCGGGCATTCGTTGTGCCCGCCGGTGGGGTGGCCGCCCTCGTGGATCAGCACCACGATGGCCTCGACCCCTTGCGCCTTCAGCTCGGGAACGAGGCGGTTCACGGTCTCGGCCTCGTCATCGAAACGCAGGCCGGTGACGCCGGTGGGCATCACCAGCGTCGGCGTGGTCTTGGTCGTCAGGCCGATGAAGCCAACCGGAACGCCGTCAAAGCGACGGATCTGGTAGGGCGGCAGCAGCGGCTTGCCGGTGCTCTCCACGATCGTGCTGGCGGCCAGGTACTGGAAGCCGGCGCCCTTGAACGGCCGCGGTCCCTTGCAGCCTTCGACGCTGTGGCAGCCACCGTTCTGGCGGCGCATCAGCTCGTCCTGGCCGCGGTCGAACTCGTGGTTGCCGACCGCCGACAGGTGCAGGCCCATCACCGTCAGCGACTCCAGCGTGGCCTCGTCGAGGAACAGGGCCGAGATCAGCGGCGAGCCGCCGATGAGGTCGCCGGCGGCGACGAAGACATGATGCGGACGATCCTGGCGCAGCTGCTTGACGGCGGTGGCCAGCGCCTCGGCGCCGCCGACCGGGATCTGCAGGGTCTTGCCGGGGTTGGCCGGATCCGGCATCCGAAATGCCGCCGGCGGCAGCAGATTGCCGTGGAAATCGTTGATCGCCAGCACCTGCACCTTCAGCGGCGGTGGCGGCGGCGTGGCGCAGCCGGCCAGCAACGTGGCCAGGCCGGCGGCGGCAATGAAGCGTGCGGTCTTCAGCATGGGGTCGCATTGTGGCCGTCGAACAGCGACCGGATCAGCGCCTCGGCTTCTCCGACGCGGCGCTCCAGCGGACCCTGCAGCAGCACATGGGGCAGCCGCTGCGCCGGCAGCAGGGCCAGCAGGCGGTGGTGCACGGCGTCGCGAGCGGCTTCGCCGTCGCGCAGGCAGCCGTCTCCTTGCCAGCGGATTCCCTCGGGGCAGCACAGCAGCGTCAGCGCCACCGTTCGCTGCGACGCCAAGGCCGCAGCCAGCAGGCTGTCGTCGCCAAAGTAATGCTGGCTGTAGACCGCTGTCATCAGCGCCGTGGTGTCGGCGATCAGCAGCGGCGCGGCCGAGACGGCCAGGATGCGGCGCTGCTGCTCGGCGGCGATCGCCGCCTGCTCATGCTGCCGCGGCGTCCGTCCCTCGCGCAGGCACCACTCGCGCAGGTATTCCGGCACCGTCGGTGCCGCCAGCCGCTCGCCCAGGCGCTGCGTCAGGCTGCTCTTGCCGGTGCACTCCGCGCCGAGCAGGGCAATGATCACGGGCAAGGAGCGGCTCCAGGCAGCTGCCGCCGCCAGAGCTGCCAGCCGCGTAGCGCCAGCGGGATGAAGGCGGCGTAGAGGATCACCGTCAGCCAGTAGCCCTTGTGCCAGAACAGCACGACGGAGACGGCGTTGACGGCGATCCAGAACGGCCAGTTCTCGATCAACTTGCGGCCGAGCTGGAAGGTGGCGACGACGCTGGCCACCGTGGGCAGCGCGTCCCAGTAGGGCAGGGGAGAGTCGGTGCGCTGGTCTAGCCAGTAGCCGAACAGCGGCGCGCCGACCGCGATCGCCGCGAGGCTGAGCAGCCAGCCGCGGCGGTCCATGCGCCGCACCGGCAGCGCGTGGCCGTCGATGCCGCGCCACCACTGCAGCCAGCCCCAGCCGGCCAGCACGATGAAGAACAGCTGCAGCCCGGCCTCGCCATAGAGCTTGCCATGCAGGAACAGCAGGCCGTACAGCAGCGACGCACAGATGGCCAGCGGCCAGGCGCCGATCCACTGCCGCTGGTTGCCGATCACCATCGCCACCGACAGCCAGAAGGCGACGATCTCCAGCCACGTCACCGCACTGCCCCAGGCCGTGAAGGCGGGAGCGAACCAGAGTTCAGGCATTCATTTCAGGGGCACGAAGATCTCGTCGGGCTTGATCAGCCCGAGTTCTCCCCTGGCCTTCTCCTCGACCATCTCCAGACCCTCGCGCAGGTCCTTCAGCTCCGCGCGCAGGCGCACCAGCTGCTGGCGCGCCTGCTCGTTGGCCTGCTGCTGCGCCAGCAATTGCGTGCGCAGCTCGGACACCGCGGCCACCGAGCGCGGTCCGAACCAGAACTGGCCCTGCACACCAAGCAGGGCCAGCGCCAGGAGGATGGCCGTGAACTTCAAGCCGGTTTAGCGAAGGTTGTAGAACGCCGAGCGGCCAGGATAAACAGCGACATCACCGAGGTCTTCCTCGATGCGCAGCAGCTGGTTGTACTTGGCCATGCGGTCCGAGCGCGACAGCGAGCCGGTCTTGATCTGGCCGGCATTGGTGCCGACGGCGATGTCGGCGATCGTGCTGTCCTCGGTCTCGCCCGAGCGGTGGCTGATGACCGCGGTGTAGCCGGCGCGCTTGGCCATCTCGATGGCGGCGAAGGTCTCGGTCAGCGTGCCGATCTGGTTGATCTTGATGAGGATCGAGTTGGCGATGCCCTTGTCGATGCCTTCCTTCAGGATCTTGGTGTTGGTCACAAACAGGTCGTCGCCGACGATCTGCACCTTCTTGCCCAGGCGCTCGGTGAGCAGCTTCCAGCCGTCCCAGTCGCCCTCGGCCATGCCGTCCTCGATCGAGATGATCGGGTACTTGTCGACCCAGGTGGCGAGCATGTCGGTCCATTGCGCGGCCGACAGCTTGATGCCGCCTTCGCCCTCGAGCACGTACTGGCCATCCTTGTAGAACTCGCTGGCGGCGCAGTCCAGCGCCAGCGCGATCTGCGTGCCCGGGGTGTAGCCGGCGGCCTCGATGGCCTGCAGGATCATCTGGATCGCGGCCTCGTGGTTGTCGACGTTGGGCGTAAAGCCGCCCTCGTCGCCGACCGCGGTGCTCATGTGCTTGTCGTGCAGGATCTTCTTCAGCGCGTGGAAGGTCTCGGCACCCCAGCGCAGGGCTTCGCGGAAGCTCGTCGCGCCGACCGGCACGATCATCAGTTCCTGCAGGTCCAGGTTGTTGTTCGCGTGCGCGCCGCCGTTGACGACGTTCATCATCGGCACCGGCAGTTGCGTCGCGCCCATGCCGCCAAAGTAGCGGTACAGCGGCAGGCCAGACTCCTCGGCGGCGGCGCGTGCCACCGCCATCGAGACGGCGAGCATCGCGTTCGCGCCCAGGCGGCTCTTGTTCTCGGTGCCGTCGAGGTCGATCAGGGTCTTGTCGAGGAACGCCTGCTCGGAGGCGTCCAGGCCCATCACGGCCTCGGAGATCTCGGTGTTGATGAACTCGACCGCCTTCAGCACGCCCTTGCCCAGGGAGCGACTCTTGTCGCCATCGCGCAGCTCGATCGCCTCGCGGCTGCCGGTACTGGCGCCGCTCGGGACTGCGGCGCGGCCGAGGGTGCCGGACTCCAGCAGGACGTCGCATTCGACGGTGGGATTGCCGCGGCTGTCGAGGATCTCGCGGCCGACGATGTCAACAATGGCGCTCATGGTGTTCTCGGGGTAGCTAAAAAATTCGGGCGCGAGTGTAGGTTCGTACCTTCGCGGAACGGCTTCGTGAGTTACGGCTCGTAGCCTTCGACGATCAGCACGTTGAAGTAGTCGGTGGCGCCTTTGCGCAGCTGACGCGCCTTTGTGTAGCTGCCGCCGTCGTACCAGGCGCGCGCGTTGGCCAGGCTGGGGAAGCGCAGCACGACGATGCGGTCCGGGTCCCAGGTGCCTTCGACGACCAGCTTCTCGCCGCCGCGCACCAGGTACTCGCCGCCATGGGCGAGCAGCGTGGGCGGCGTGGCCGCGAGGTACTGCTTGAATTGTTCGGGGTCGCTGATCTTGCTGGTCAGGATGACGTAGGCGGGCTTGCTCATGGGCGGTCACCGGGATGGGATGACGGATTCTCCCTCGGCGCCCGCCCGCCACGCCGGCTTCAAGGCTTGAAGTAGGCAGCGTTCAGCTTGTAACCCTTGTCGAGGATCTGCTCCATCTCGCGATGCGCCAGGTCGTTGGCCAGCGCCGCCTTCACGTCGGCCAGCGGCGGCGCCTTGCGCTCCTCGACGCGCAGCAGGTGGAAGCCCTGCTCAGTCTGGATCACGTCACTGAGCCGGGCGATCGGCAACGCAAAGGCGGCCGCCTCGAAGTTGGCGCCCGTGGCGCCGCGCAGGATGAAGCCCATGTCGCCGCCGCGACTGCGGGAGCCAAGGTCGTCCGATTCGGCCTGGGCCAGCGCGGCGAAATCGGCTCCGGCGAGCAGTTGGGCTCGCAAAGCCAACGCCTTGGCCTTGGCCTCGGCCGGCGTCAGCTCAGGCAAGCCGGGTCGTGCCGCCACCGCCGAGCCAGCGCTGCGCACCAGGATCTGGCGCACTCGCGGCTGCGAGAAGTCCAGCTGGTGCTGCGCATAGTGCGCCGCCAGCTTGGCGTCATCCTTGATGTACTGGGCACGCAGGCTGACCGTGAGTTCGTAGGCAAGGAGTTGTTGCACCGCGTGGCGGATCTTCAGTTGCACCGAGGGCAGCTTGTCGATGCCTCGCTTGCGCGCTTCCACCTCCAAGGCGAAGGCGCGGGCGAAGCTGGTGGCAAGCGCCTTCTTGCCGTTCTCGTCTTGTGCAAACCCGACGTAGCGCTGATCGCCCTTCAGCAGGGCCTCGAACTCGGCCTTGGTGATGACCTCGCCGGAAGCCTCGATGACCGGTGTGTTGTCTGTGACCTGGGCAGACGTGGCCAAGGGCAGCAACAGGGCGAAAGCAAAGGTCTGGAGTGTTCGCTTCATGGTGGGACGTTGCAGGAGTGCAAGTGAAAGGGCCGGCACGAGGCCGGCCCTGGAAGCATGGCGTCAACTGCCCTTGCGCATCAGACGCAGTTCGGGAACTTGAAGCCGACGATGCGCGTGCGCCAGTTGAAGGTGCCGTTGGCACCGATGTACTGGGTCGTGTACCAGAGCGTGCAGTCGTCGCTGGGGTCGGTCTGCATCGTCGAGTAGTCGCCCCAGCGAGCCAAGTTCAGGGTCTGGCTGCCGGTGCCCGCCTGCACCGTGATTTCGGTGCGCAGCAGATTGCGCGGGTCGGTGACGCGGCGGCCGGCGATGCGGATCGACGGGTTCATCGTGGCCGATGATGCCGAGTAGCCGATGCCGATATTGCCAACCTTGTCGAACGCGGCCGAACCCATCCAACGGAAATCGGCATTCGGTCGGTAGGTGCTGTTCTGATGGACCACCGGCGCGGCGGAGCCGGGGTTGCGGATTTCCCACCAGCGCAGGTCGGCGGCGGTGCCGGCGACGTTGTCGGTGGCTTGGGTCACCAGCAACGCATCGTGGCCGCCGAACTTGCGGTAAACGAGCCGGTACATGTGGCGGCTGCCCAGCGTGTCAAGACGCTGCGTGGTTCCTGCTTGCGGCACGCAAGCGTTGCCGTTGTCGTTGCAGGCGGCCAGCGTTCCGGCCCCAAGGTCGAAGCCGACAAAGCTAAAGGTCGGGCCGCCGAAACCATCGTCGAAAGTTGACAGCGCCGGCGTCACGAAGTTCGGCTTGAACTTCGTCAACTGCATCGTGTACGGCGGCGCGGCCAGGAACGCCCAGTCCCAAGACAAGAAGTAGTTGGGTGTGCCCGCCGGTGGCAGGTTGAAGCCATCGAGATCGGCGGGCAGGTAGCTGAAGCGGGTCGTGCTGTTGAAGCAGATCTGTGTCGCAGGAAGGCCGGCAATCATCGCCGCGCGGTCGTAGGCACAGGCCTGGCCGCCGCCAAAGTTGTTGGCGTTGTTGCTGAACATGTTGTACGACATGTAGTAAGCGTCGGTCCACACACCGAGCTTTCCGTAGTCGGGCAAGCTGTTGCCAAAGTTGTACTGGTACAGCACGTAGCTGCCCAGCGCATTGCTGGTCGTGGACACGGCAAAGCACTGCGCGTTCTGACTGAAGTCCGCATTGAATGCGAACTGGGACAGGATCCAGCGCTGGGCAAACTTGTCGTACTGCAGGATCGGATCGCCGCGGTTGAACTGCCGGCACAGCGACCCGGCCGGAAGCGCCGACCAGATCTGGTTGCCATTCAGGAAGCCGGGCGCCGGCAGCAGAGGGTTGCCGGCCTTGTCGTAGACCGCGAACTGCGTGTTCACCCACTGCACGATCTGCGTCGGGCTCACCGCCAGGGTGGTGTCGGGTGGTGCCCCGCTGACCGAGTAGCCTGGGGTACCGACGCCAAGGGCCTCGAAATTCTTCAGCACCGCGGCGCCCAGAGGCTGGTAGTTTGAGGTCTGGGTGTAGGGCGTGCTGGCTGGGATCGGCAGGTTGGCCTGGATGTCGGCGGCAGCCAGCGTGCGCAGGTTGCTGGTCGCCTTCGGGATCTCGTGGCTTCGCGACACGCGGAACTCGCGCACGTTGAAGGCTGCCACGTCACCCATGCGGCCGACGTTGGCAAGCGTATCGGTGGTCGCGATATGGGCGGGGCTCGACACCAAGGGGCCGGACTGCTGGGCAAGCGCCGGCAGTGCCGTGATCAGCCCAAGCAGCAAAGCGATGCGAATCGGATTCATCTGCGTTCTCCTGATGGTGGGCTCAGAGCGATGCCGAGCGGTAGCGACGGCCGGCGACGCCGGCGGCGCCCAGGCCCGCGAGCAGCAGCCAGCCGGAAGCCGGCAGGGGAACCGGCTTCGGATCGCCAACACGGTCGCCGAACAGCGCGAACGCGTGCTCGAGGTCGGTGCTCAGCCAGCCCAGATCCGGCTGGTCCGTGAGGTCGTCGAAATGACCGAAGTCGCCACCGCCGCTGGAGCTGCTCTCCCAGTACATGTCGGTGTAGTCCGCGTTGCCGAGCGGGCCGTTGTGCAAAGCCAGCCAGTAGTCGCCGGCGCCCAGCTGCAGGTTCAGCGCGACGTCGAATTCGTACTCGGACAGGAAGCCGAGCACCGTGCCGCCGGTGGCCGAGCCGGCGACGGCCTGGGTGCCGGAGAACAGCAGACCACCGGGTGCGCCGCCACCGTTGCCGTGAATCGCCCAGTAGACGCTGCCGGAGTAATCGGCCTGAGAGGCCAGCAGGCCCCAGAAACGCAGGCCGGTGAGCGCGTAATTGCCGACGAGCGAGAAGCTCTCGGCAATCACGAACGAACTCATGTTGGAGCCGGTGACCTGATCAGGCCCCTGGCTGTGGAGCGTTGCCGCCTGCGGCGCCGCGGCGAGACCACAAAGAACCGCGCAAACCAATGCACGCACTTTTCCGAGCTTCATGTTCCCTCCGGCGACCAGTGATGGGGCACGTCAAAAGGAGAGCAGGCTCAGGGCGGGCCGTCGGCTCCGTTAACGCGTGGTCACACTCTGCCACCCGCTGACTTTTGGCAGAGAGGGATTGCCCTAGCGCGGCACCCCAAGTATTGGGGGCACTCGAATGAGGGGGTCAGCAGCTGAAGTCGTTCTCGAGCAGGGGCTGGGTCTTGACCACGCGATCGAGTGCCACCAACTGCTCCAGCAACGCCTTCATGTGCTTCAGCGGCACGGCATTGGGGCCGTCGCTGAACGCCTCGGCCGGGTTCGGATGGGTTTCCATGAACAGGCCCGCCACGCCAGCACCGACACCGGCCCGCGCAAGCACCGGCACCATTTCGCGGGCACCGCCGCGGGAGCCACCGAGACCGCCGGGCTTCTGCACCGAGTGGGTGACGTCGAACACCACCGGGGCGCCGGTGGCGCGCATCTCGGCGAGGCTGGTCATGTCGGCCACCAGGTTGTTGTAGCCGAAGCTGACGCCGCGCTCGCAGGCCAGGAAGTTGTCCTCCGGCAGCCCGACTTCACGCGCTGCCGCGCGGGCCTTGTCAATGACGTTCTTCATGTCCCAGGGCGCGAGGAACTGGCCCTTCTTGATGTTCACCGGCCGGCCGCTCTGCGCGACGGCACGGATGAAGTCGGTCTGGCGGCACAGGAAGGCCGGGGTCTGCAGCACATCGACGACGCTGGCGACCTCGGCGATCTGCTCGGTGTCGTGCACGTCGGTGAGTACCGGCAGGCCGGTCTGACGGCGCACCTCGTCGAGGATCTTCAGGCCGGCTTCCAGGCCCACGCCGCGCTTGGAGGTGCCCGAGGAGCGGTTGGCCTTGTCGAAGGAGCCCTTGTAGATCAGCGGGATGCCGAGGGCCGCACAGGACTCCTTCAGCAGCCCGGCGACGTCCAGCGACATCTGCAGGCTCTCGATCGAGCAGGTGCCAGCGATCAGGAAGAAGGGCTGGTCGATGCCGACCTCGAATCCGCAGAGTTTCATGACTTGGCTTCCTTGTGCTTCAGCGCCGCCTTCACGTAATTGATGAACAGCGGGTGACCGTCCCAGGGCGTGCTCTTGAACTCGGGATGGAACTGCACGCCGACATACCAGGGGTGCACCTCCTGCGGCAGTTCGACGATCTCGGTCAGCTTCTCGCGCTGCGTGATCGCCGAGATCACCAGGCCGGCCTGCTGCAGCTTGTCGAGGTACTGCTCGTTGGCCTCGTAGCGGTGGCGGTGGCGTTCGGTGACGACATCGCCGTAGATCTGGTGGGCCAGGGTGCCGGGCTTGACGTCGGAGCTCTGCGAGCCCAGGCGCATCGTGCCGCCGAGGTCGGAGTTGGCGTCGCGCTTCTGGATCGAGCCGTCGGCGTCCTGCCACTCGTCGATCAGTGCGATCACCTTGTGCTTGGCTTCGGGATCGAACTCGGTCGAATTGGCGCCCTCGAGCCCGGCCTTGTGGCGCGCGTACTCGATGGTCGCGACCTGCATGCCCAGGCAGATGCCGAGGTAGGGAATGCGGTGCTCGCGGGCGTACTGGGCAGCCAGGATCTTGCCTTCGACGCCACGCTTGCCGAAGCCGCCAGGCACCAGGATGGCGTCGACTCGGGCCAGCTTGTCGAGTTGGCCCGCCTCCAGTTCCTCGGCGTCGAAGTACTCGATGTTGACCTTGGCGTGGTTGTGGATGCCGGCGTGGCGCAGCGCTTCATTGAGCGACTTGTAGCTGTCGGACAGATCGGTGTACTTGCCGCACATCGCGATCGTCACCTCGGTCTGCGGGTTCTCGACCTCGTGCACCAGGTGGTCCCAGCGCGCAAGGCTTGCCGGCTTGGTCGACAGCTGCAGCTTGGTGCAGATCAGCTGGTCGAGCCCCTGCTCATGCAGCACGCGGGGCACCTTGTAGATGGTGTTCACGTCCCACATCGAGATCACGCCGTACTCGGGAACGTTCGTGAACAGCGAGATCTTCTCGCGCTCGTCGTCGGGGATGCGGCGGTCGGCGCGGCAGATCAGCGCGTCGGGCTGGATGCCGATCTCACGCAGCTTCTGCACCGTGTGCTGGGTCGGCTTGGTCTTGAGCTCGCCCGCGGCGGCGATCCAGGGGACATAGGTCAGGTGCACGAAGGCGGTGTTGTTCGGACCCATCTTCAGGCTGAGCTGACGCACCGCCTCGAGGAAGGGCAGGGACTCGATGTCACCGACCGTGCCGCCGATCTCGACGATGGCGACGTCGACGGCGTCCGGCGTGCCGATGCCGGCACCGCGCTTCACATACTCCTGGATCTCGTTCGTGATGTGCGGGATCACCTGCACCGTCTTGCCCAGGTAGTCGCCGCGGCGCTCCTTCTCGAGCACCGACTGGTAGATCTTGCCGGTGGTGAAGTTGTTCGCCTGCTTCATCCGCGTGGTGATGAAGCGCTCGTAGTGGCCGAGGTCGAGATCGGTCTCCGCGCCGTCATCGGTGACGAAGACCTCGCCGTGCTGGAACGGGCTCATGGTGCCCGGGTCCACATTGATGTAGGGGTCCAGCTTGATCAGCGTGACCTTGAGGCCGCGCGATTCGAGCAGGGCGGCCAGCGAGGCCGAGGCGATGCCCTTGCCCAGGGAGGACACGACGCCGCCGGTGACGAACACGAATTTGGTCATTGGTGCAGGGCGTTCCCACGTGCTGCACCCCCCTGGGGGGCCATGCAGGCCAAGAACGCTCAAGAGGAAAGCCGGAGTGTAATCGCGCGGGTTTACCCGGCTGCCCGCGACGCGGGCAAAGCCGTCGGCACGCAGGTCAGAACGGCTGCCCGCGACGCGGGCAAAGCCGTCGGAACGCAGGTCAGAACGGCTGCCCGCGACGCGGGCAAAGCCGCCTGAACGACGGTCATAAAGGCTGCCCGCGACGCGGGCAAAGCCGTCGGAAAGGGTTCAGGTGCGCGGCCTGCAGGGCCTTGCGTGGTGCAGGCCTAGCCCAGTTCGGCAAGCAGCTGCAGCACCACCTGCGCGGTTTCGTCCGGGCGCTCGAACGGAAACAGATGCGTGCCTTCGACCTCGCGGAAACGCTCGCTGCCGATCAGGGCCTTGGTGGCCGTCAGGCCACCCTGGCGCATCTCCACACTGCGTGTGCCGGCCACGAAACCGATCGGTGCGCGCAGGCGTCGCACCACCCCCGGCAGGTGGTGGGGCAGACCGGCGTAGATGCGCGTCTCGACACCGCGATGAAAGGCCAGGCGCAAGCCGCCGCGCTGCGGGTCGGGCTCGAAGCCGCAGGCCAGGTAGTCGGCCAGTACCCGCGGATCCCAGGCCTGGAACAGCGGCTTGCCGCCGAAATGACGGGCCACGGCGTCGGCGTCTGGCCAATGATCGCGGCGGCGCATGGCAATCGACGCCGGCGGCACCCGCCAGGCCAGGCCGCTGAGCTTGCCGACCCGCAGCATCTCGCGCCGCCAGCCGCTGATGAAGGGCGAATCCAGTTGCACCACGCAGCGCGCCAACTGGGGCCTGCGCGCGGCGAGCATCAGGCTGAGCAGACCCCCCAGCGAATGACCGACCAGGGCTACCGGCTCGCTGGGCTGCAGGGATTCGACGAAGTCCCGCAACTGCTCGACCAGATGCGGCCAGTTGCTGGTGACCGGGAAGCGCCGGTCGTGGCCGAGCTTGGACAGGGCCTCGACCCGCCAGCCGGCCGCGCGCCATGCCTCGAACAGCACCCGGTAGCAACCGGCGGGATAGCTGTTGGCATGGGAGAAGACGAGCAGACCGGGCGACATGGGCGCGCAGTTTGCCTGCGCCGGCGCTACTGCGTCAGCGTCAGCAGCACGTCCGCATACCAGGCCAGGTTCAGGCCGAGCGACGCATCGAGTTGCTGGTCGCGGCTTTGCATGTCCATGCGCGACGCATGCACGCCGAGCAACTGCCAGGGCAGTTCGGGGTCGGCACCGGGATGGTGGCGCAGCACTGGCGCGCCGCTGCTGCCGCGATGCAGCGGCGCGTCGGTGATGAAGCAGCCCTGACCCTGGAAGCGCACGCCGAAGGCGGATCCCAGCACCGCGCCGCGCACCACCGGCAGGTTGTGCAGGGTGTCGTAGAAACCGAGCGGAAAGCCGACCACCAGCAGCGCTTCGCCGACGCGGACCGAGTCGCCAGGCTGCATCAGATGGCGGGGCTCGAACGCGCGCCAGCAGGAGTCGGCCGGGATCACGGCCAGCGGAATCTCCAGCGCGACCACGTCCACGTCGCCGGCGCTGTCACGGGCCTGGCGCCAGAGCGCCAGACCCTGGCCGTAGAGCCAGAGCGAGACCGTGTTCCTGAGTCGCAGATCCGAGCCCAGCCGATGCAGGCTCAACTCGATACGGTTGGGGCGATGCTCGCTCGCGGGATCCAGCAGCACATGGCGGTTGGTGACCAGGAACAGCCCGTCGCCGCGCTGGAAAAAGAAGCCGCTGGCCGCCGTCAGCAGGCGGTCGCCGTCAAAGGTCGAGACGCGAACGCTGGTCAGCAGCAGCGCATCGACGGGCGGGGCGGATGGGGCGATGGCGTTCAGGCGAGTTCCGGTCGATGGGCGTTGCGGACAGCATCGGGTTGGCGCAGCGTAGCCTAAGGCTCAGACCGCTTCCGCCAGGGCCTTCAGCCGGTACAGCTGCTCCAGGGCTTCGCGTGGCGAGCAGCTGTCCAGATCGAGACCGCGCAGCGCGGTCAGCGCGGCCGGCTCGTCCACGGGCGCGGGGGTCGGTGGTGCGGCGAACAGGTCGACCTGGGCCGAGCCCTGGGCGGCGCGCGCCTCGAGCGACTCGAGGCTGGCGCGGGCCTGGCGTAGCACCGCCGCCGGCATGCCGGCCAGACGGGCCACCTGCACGCCATAGCTGCGGCTCGCGGGGCCGGGCTGCAGCTCGTGCAGGAACGCGATGTCGTCGCCCTGCTCGACGGCGCTGACATGGATGTTGTGCGCGTTGGCATGGCGTTCGGGCAACGCGGTGAGCTCGAAGTAATGCGTCGCGAACAAGGTCAGCGAGCGGTTCCGCTCGTGCAGATGCGACGCGATGGCGCCGGCGAGTGCCAGGCCGTCGAAGGTCGAGGTGCCGCGGCCGATCTCGTCCATCAGCACCAGCGACTGCTCGCTCGCGCTGTTGAGGATGGCCGCCGCCTCGGTCATCTCGAGCATGAAGGTCGACTGCGCGTTGGCGAGGTCGTCGGCGGCGCCGATGCGGGTGTGAATGGCGTCGAGCGGACCCAGCCGGCAACTCTGCGCCGGCACGAAGCTGCCGACCGACGCCAGCAGCGCGATCAGCGCCACCTGGCGCATGAAGGTGGACTTGCCGCCCATGTTCGGGCCGGTGATGACAAGCAGCCGACGCTTGGCGTCGAGCCGGCAGTCGTTGGGCTGGAACGCCACGCCCCGGGTTTCGGCGAGCCGGCTCTCCACCACCGGATGCCGGCCCGCCTGGATCTCGATCGCCGGGTAGCCGACGAACTCCGGCGCGCACCAGTTCAGGGTCTGCGCGCGCTCGGCCAGCGCCGCCAGGGCGTCCAGCGCGGCAATCGCTCGCGCCAGCTCGCTCAGCGGCCCGATGTCGGCGCCCAGATCGTCGAGCAGGCGCTCGAACAGGAACTTCTCCCGCGCCAGCGCGCGCTCGCTGGCCGACAGTGCCTTGTCCTCGAAGGTCTTCAGCTCCGGCGTGATGAAGCGCTCGGCGTTCTTCAGGGTCTGGCGGCGCTGGTAGTCGGCCGGCACCTTGTCCTTCTGCCCTTGCGTGACCTCGATGTAGAAGCCGTGCACCTTGTTGAACTGCACGCGCAGATTGGGAATGCCGGTGCGCGCCTTCTCCCGCTCTTCCAGTGCCAGCAGGAACGCGTCGCAATTGGCGTTGATCGCGCGCAGTTCGTCGAGCTCGGCGTCGAAGCCGTCGGCGATCACGCCGCCATCGCGCAGCCAGACGGCGGGTTGCGGCTGCAGCGACGCGAGCAGCAGCTCGGCCACGCGCGGCGGCGCGTCGAGCTGCGTGCGCAGTCGCTGCAGCAAGCTGGCAGCCGCTGGCACCGCGGCCTGCAGCGCCGGCAGCTGTAGCAAGGTGTCGCGCAGGCCCGCGAGTTCTCGCGGACGCACCTGACGCAGCGCGAGCCGGCTGGCGATGCGCTCGACGTCGGAAACCTGGCGCAGCGCGTCGCGCAGCGGGCCGTGGCCGCCCTGGATCAGGGCCTGGATCGCGGCCAGGCGCTGCTGCGCCTCGTCGCGCTCGCGCCGCGGTGTCAGCAGCCAGTGGCGCAGGGCTCGGGAGCCCATGCCGGTGCGGCAGACATCCAGCAGCGAAAGCAGCGTGGGCGACTCCTCCCCGCGCAGCGTCTGCGTCAGCTCCAGGTTGCGCTGCGTGGCGGGCGGCAGCTCGATCAGCTCGTTGGCCCGCAGCACCTGCAGGCGCTTGACGTGAGCCAGTGCGCGGCCTTGCGTGTGCTCGAGATAGGCCAGCAGTGCCGCCGCCGCGGCATGGGCAGCGCCCAGGCCGGCGGCATTCAGGCCCTGCAGGTTCGCGACCCCGAGCTGCTCGCAGAGCTTGCGTTCGCCGAGGCCGGCGTCGAACTGCCACGGCGGTCGCGCCGTCAGCGCCGTGCGCAGGCCGGCCAGCGCCTCGGCCTGGCCCTGGCTGCTGGTGTCGCGGGCGCTCAGCAGCTCGGCCGGCGCCAGCCGCGTCAGCCATCCCGGCAGCTCGGCAGCGCTGCATTCGAGCAGGCCGATCTCCCCCTGACTCAGGCTGACCCAGGCCAGGCCAAAGCGGCCGCCCAGCCCATGCAGTGCCAGCAGCGGCGCATCCTGCTTGTCGGCCAGCAGCTCGGTGTCGGTGATGGTGCCCGGCGTGACGATGCGCACCACCTTGCGCTCGACGGGCCCCTTGCTGGCGCCCACCTCGCCGACCTGCTTGGCGACGGCCACCGACTCCCCCATTTTGATGAGCTTGGCGAGGTAGCCCTCCATCGCCACCACGGGGACGCCCGCCATCACCACCGGCTCACCGCCGCTGGCGCCGCGCACCGTCAACGTGATGTCAAGCAGCGAGTTGGCCTTGCGCGCGTCGTCGTAAAACAACTCATAGAAGTCGCCCATGCGGAAGAACACGAGCAGGTCAGGGTGCTCGGCCTTGATGCGCAGGTACTGCTGCATCAGTGGCGTGTGCGACTCGAGCGAGGCGTTGTTCAAGATGAAAGGCAGGCAAAGGGCGGCCAAAGGCGCGGGGCGCGGATTATCCTGGCCCGTCGTCGGGTGTTGACCCGGTGGCCCGCTAGCGGGTAGAAGCGGCGGCAACGCATGCAAAGGGAGAAACAAGCGTGGCAGCACCGCTTCATCGTCGCCCTGAGCCCCCACCGTGGAGTGGCGGCGGTTTTGCTGGCGCCTGGCGCTACGACGCGAGGGCAGGGCGGCTGCGCTGCGACGACGACGTCGCGGCGGCGCTGGGACTGCCGACCAGTTGCGGCGTGGAGGATTTCTGGGCCGTGGTCGATGAGGCCGATCTCGTCGCCGTGCGTTCGGCGGTCGCGGCAGCGGTCGCCACGGGAGGGCGCATCAACCGCCGCTTCAAGCTGGTGGGCGGACCGGCGGCCGGGCAGTGGGCCCGGCTCAGCGGCCTGGCGCGCGACGGCGTGCTCGAAGGCGCGCTGACCGACCTGCCCGGCGAGGGTCAGCGCATGGAGAGCTGGCGCGACGCCGAGCAACGATTCCGCCACGCGTTCGACCAGACGCCGACCACCGCCGTGCAGGGCTATGACCGCCAGCGCCGCGTCATCTACTGGAACGCCGCCAGCGAGGAGCTCTACGGCTGGCGCCGCGAGGAAGCCTTGGGCCGGCAGCTGGAGGAGCTCATCATCCCGGCGCCGATGCGCGGCGACGTGGTGCGGCTTCACGCCGCCTGGGTCGAGCGCGACGAACCGATTCCTGCGTCCGAGTTGGAGCTTCAGCGCAAGGACGGCAGCCTGGTGCCGGTGTTCTCCAGCCATGTGATGCTGCGCAACGGTTGGGGCGACCCGGAGATGTACTGCATCGACGTCGATCTGCGCCAGCAGCGTCAGGCGATGAGCGAGGGCCGGCAGCGCGAGCACCAGCTGCGTCTGGTGAGCCAGGCCAGCCATGCCGGTTGGTGGGAGTGGGACGGCGTCAGCGACCGGGTGCGCTGGTCGACCGAGATCGGGCTGTGGTTCGGCGCCGGCGGCGCTGGCGAGGCGCAGCGCCGACGGCTGTGGGAGGCGCTGCCGCTGACGACCCGGCTGCAGCTCGAACCGCTCTGGTTGCGCCTGCACCTGAACGGCGACGCGCTCGACGAGGAGATCCAGTTGCGCGAGAGCGACGAGCTGGTGCGCCACTTCCTGTTGCATGTCGAGCCGGCGGATCCGGCCGCTCCGGAACGCCGTGTCGGCACCCTGGTCGACATCACCGAGAGCAAGGAGGCGGCATCGCGCATCGACCGCCTGGTGCGCTTCGATCCGGTGACCGGGCTGCCCAACCGGCTGCTGATGCGCGAGCGCCTGGACGAGGCCATCGCGCGGGCGCCCCGCGGCGGCGCGAAGGTGCTGGTGGGATGCATCGGCCTGGACCAGTTCCGGCTGGTCAACGAGTCCTTCGGCATGGCGACCGGGGACCAGCTGATCCATGCCTGCGCCGAGCGCCTGCAGTCGCGTTTGCGCGGGCACGACCTGGTGGTCCGCCTCGGCGGCGACCAGTTCGGGGTGCTGCTGGAAGGAGTCCGCGACGAGCAGGAGGCCGAGGCGCTCGCGGACAAGCTGCTGGGCCTGTTCGGCCAGCCCTTCAGCTGCGACGATCAGGAACAGTTCCTCAGTGCCAGCCTCGGCCTCGCGGTCTACCCGGACGATGGCAACAGCGCCGAGATGCTGATGCAGCATGCCGAAACGGCGCTGCACCGCGCCAAGGAGCAGGGCCGCGGCCATCACCAGTTCTTCCGGGCCGAGATGAACCAGCGCTCGCTGGAGCGTGTGCAGCTGCTGAACCGCTTGCGGCGAGCGCGGGAGCTGGGGGAGTTGAGCCTGCACTTCCAGCCGCAGCTCAGCCTGAGCCAGCGCGAACTGGTCGGCGCCGAGGCGTTGTTGCGCTGGACCTCGCCGCAACTCGGTGCGGTGCCTCCGGACCGTTTCATTCCCCTGGCCGAGGAGACCGGCCTGATCGAGGCATCGGCGACTGGGTGCTCAGCCGCTGCTGCGAGACGCTGCGCGACTGGCGCGCCGCCGGCCACCACAATCTGCGCATCGCAGCCAACCTGTCGGCGCGGCAGTTTCGCAGTGGCGACCTGGTTCCCAAGCTGCGTCGTGAGCTCGAGCGCTGCCAGTTGCCGGGCTCCGCGCTGGAGCTGGAGGTCACCGAATCGGTGCTGATGGATCGCGACGGCCGCGCGCGCGAGCAGCTGTTCGGGCTCAAGGCCCTGGGCGTGACCTTGGCGATCGACGACTTCGGCACCGGCTACTCGTCGCTGTCCTACCTGCGGCGATTCCCGGTCGACGTGCTGAAGATCGACCGGAGCTTCATCAAGGACCTGGGGCGGGATCCGGATGCCGATGCACTGGTGCGCGCCATCGTCGGCATGGCCCAGGCCTTGAAGCTTTCGGTGGTGGCCGAGGGCGTGGAGACCGCCGAGCAGGCTGCGTTCCTGACGGCGCTGGGCTGCAACTACGGTCAGGGCTGGCTGTTTGGCAAGCCGGTGGCGGCTGACGAGTTCGCCAAGCGCAATTTGTAGCCAGAGTTCACAGCGGCATCGGCTCCGTGGGCGCCGCGCCAGGCACATGCCGTGGCAACTTGAGCGCGAAGCAGGCGCCGCCCCCGGGTCGGTTCTCTGCCCACAGCGATCCGCCGTGGGCCTGCACGATCTTGCGGCTGATCGTCAGCCCCAGGCCGGTGCCGCCGGAGCCGTCCTTGGTGCGGCTGGACTGCGTGAACGCATCGAAGATCGCCTCCAGCTCGCCTTCGGGCACTCCGGGCCCCTGGTCCAGCAGGCGCACCTGCAGCAGATCCCCGGCCGCCCAGGCGCGCAGCTGCAGTTCGCCGCCGACCGGTGAGAAGCGGATCGCGTTGGCCAGCAGGTTGCGCAGCACCTGCTGCAGGCGTTGCGGGTCGGCCTTCAGGCGCAGCGGCTCGCTGCCCAGCTCCAATTGCAGCAGCAGCTGGCGGCTGTCGATCAGCGGCTGCAGTTCCCGCGCGACGGCACGGGCGAGTTCGCGCAGCTCGGAGCGCTCCAGGTGGATCGCGCCGACCACGCTGTCGAGCTTGGCGACATCGAGCAGGTCGTTGACCAGCGACAGCATGCGATGTCCGGCCATGTGGATGTCGCCGAACATCGCCTGCAGCCGTGGCTGGTCGCCGCTGCGGTGCTCGCCGAGCTCCGAGAACCCGATGATGGACTGCAGCGGCGTGCGCAGCTCGTGGCTGATGTTGGCGACGAACTCGCTCTTCGTGCGCGACGCCTCCTCGGCGGCGTCGCGTGCCTCGCGGATCGCACGTTCGGCATCACGCAGCTCGGTGACGTCCAGCGCCAGCGCGAGGATGCGCGGCCGCTGCTGCGCATCGCCGGGCAGCAGCAGCTTGTAGACGATGACATCGCGGACCGCCCCATCGCTGCGGCGCAGCTGGGTGTCGTAGCGCAGCGGCCGGCCAGCCGCGATGAGCTCCTGGTCCATCGCCTCGTGCTGCGCCCGCTGCGCGTCGGTCAGGCCCCAACCCACGCGGGTGCCGATGACCTCGTCGCGCTCGCGGCCGTGGAAGCGCTCCCAGGCCTGGTTGACGAAGACGTAGTTGCGCTCAATGTCGAACACCGAGGTCGGCAGGGGACTGACCTCGAGCACCTGCTGCAGGAAGGCCAGCTGGGCCTCCAGAAAGCGCTGGGCCTGCACGCGGGCGCTGGCGTCGACGGCACTGCCGGCGAAGCCGACCAGGCCGCCGTCTCGCCGCAGCGCCCGCAGGCTCAGATCGATCGACCGGATGCTGCCGTCGCTGACTGACTTCACCTGCACCTGCATCTGGTGCAGGCGCGGCTCCTGATCGTCGATGCGACGCAGCGCCTCGGCGCGCAGCAGGGCGATCAGGCGATGGCGTTGCGGTGGCTCGATCAGCTCCCACAAGGGCTTGCCGATCTGCCGCGCCAGCGGCAGACCGGTGAGCGCCTCGACCTGGGCGCTGGCAAAGCGCAGGAAGCCGTCGGCATCGCAGCGGAACACGGTCTCCTGCAGGCTGCTGACGATCACCGCCAGCGCTTCGTCGCGCTCGCTGACCGCGGCGCGGGCGAGGTCTCGCTGCATCAGGGCCTGGCGGCGGGCGCCCTGGCTGCGTGCGGCGAGCAGCAGCGCTGCCAGGCCCATCAGGCCGAACAGCGCGGTGGTTAGCAGGCCCTGGGCGCTGCGCGACCACCAGGCCCGCAGCGCATCGCGTCGGGAGGTTTCCACGACCACCAGCAGCGGCCAGCGCGACGCCATGCGGAAGTTGGCATGTTGCTGGCCGTCGCGCAGCCCAATACCCACCCAATGACCTGACTCGCGTTCCGGCAGGAACTGGGTGAACGGCGGCAGCTCGTGAATCGACTCGTTCCGTTCGCCATCGGCAGGAGGACTGGCGACGCGCCGACCTTGCCCGTCCAGCAAAGCGGCATGCGCGCCGTCCTGCTCCAGTGTGCGCGACATGAAGTTCGAGAAGCTGTCGGTATTGAGCTGGGTTAGCAGCAGCAGGCGGCGCCCGTCGAGCTCCAGCCCTTGAAACAGGGGCAGCAGGCCGACGCCGGGCGGCGTCGGCGGGCTGTCGGGCAGCAGACCGTCCAGGCTGCGCACCGGCAGCACATGGCCCAGCTCGACGGCACCCGGCGCCAGCGGCTTGGCGGACAGGCGTCGAAGCGGGATGCGCAGGCCCAGCTCCTGGGCCCGGGTGCTGGCGATCACCAGCCCCTCGGCGTCGAGCAGGGCGATCGCGCGCACATCGGTCTGGTAGGCCAGGGCCTGACGCAGGCTGTCCTGCAGGGCCGGGGTCGCCGGCAGACGCTGCGACCAGCTGGTGATCAGCTGGGTGCCGGTCTGCGCAGCACCGTCGAGGACATGGCTTGCATGGTCGGCGAGCACGCGGGCAAACAGGTCCTGACGCTGCTCCAGCTGCTGGCCATGAAGATGCCACTGCCAGCCCGCCAGCAGGCCCAGGCCGAGCACCAGGGCCAGGGCCATGCCGATGGCTAGGTGGGCGAGTTTGCGAGGTATCAGGCTCACCGCAGACGCAGGATGGTCTCAAGACCGTGGCGCTTGCCGGCGGCGGCCAGGCGGCCGTCGCGCTGCACGCGCGCGACGAACTCGTCGACCTCGCGCAGCCAGGCATCGTCCCCGGGCGCGACGGCGTAGGCATAGGGCAGCACATGAAACGGGCGCGGTGGCTCGATCAGCTGGGCCCAGTCGGCGTTGTCCAGCAGCCGGCGGCTGTAGGGGTAGTCGGTCATGAAGACGTCGACCCGGCCGGCCTCGAGCTCGCGCTCCCGGGTCGCAGGCGGCGCCACGCGCACCAGCGTGGCCTGGCGCAGCGCCGACGCCATCACCGGCTCCATGAAGGTGCCGGCCTGCACGGCCACATGGACGCCGGGCCTGTCGATGTCCTCCCAGCGCCGCACCACCCGGTTGCCGCGGGCCACCACGGCATAGATGTCGCTTTGCAGGTAGGGACGGCTGAAGCGCAGCTTGGCGCTGCGGGACGGCAGCATGCCCACCGCGAACATCGCGATGTCGCAGCGCTGCGCCAGCAGATCGTCGATCAGCGTGACGAAAGAGGAATCGACCCAGCTCACGGCGACGCCGAGGTCGCTGGCCAGGGCCTTGGCCATGTCGATGTCCAGCCCGACCAGTTGCTGCGACCGCGGGTGCCGCAGCGTGATGCCGTAGTAGTCGGGCCAGATGCAGACCTTGAGCTGGCCGGCCGCCTTCACGCGCTCCAGACGGCCCGCCGCCTGCACCGGCGCTGAAAGTTGGAACGCGAGAAGCAGCAGGCTCAGAACGCGGACGAGTGCCATGGTTCAGCTGACGGTGGGTTCGAGATCGGCCAGGCTCAGCGGCTCGCCCAGCAGGTCGAGGCGGCTGTCGGCTTGGTCGATGCGCAGGCGCAGCGAGCGCATCGCCGACGCCTCGGCCATGAAAGCGTCGACGACGCGGGGATCGAAGCCCAGCCCCCGCTGGGCTCGCAGCATGCTCAGAGCCTGCTCCTCGCCGAGGGCGGATCGGTAACAACGGTCCATCGTCAGCGCATCGTAGAAGTCGACGACGGCGACGATGCGCCCGCTGAGCGGGATGGCGTCGCCGGCCAGTCCCTGCGGATAGCCGCTGCCGTCCCATCGCTCGTGGTGGGACAGCGCGACCTCGGCGGCGAGCTGGAACACCGGAATGCGCGAGCGGCCGAGGATCTCGGCGCCAATCAGCGCGTGGCCGTTCATGATCTGCCGCTCGTCCGGCGTCAGCGGACCGGGCTTCTTCAGCACCGCATCGGGCACGCCGAGCTTGCCGACGTCGTGCATCGGTGCCGCCCGGCGCAGCTGGGCGGCCCAGGCCGGCGGCTCGCCCAGGGCCAGCGCCAGGGCCTCCGCCAGGTAGCCGATGCGCACGATGTGCACGCCGGTGTCGTCGTCGCGGAACTCCGCCGCCCGTGCCAGTCGCAACAAGGCCTCGTGGTGGGCTTGCGCGACTTCGCGCAGCGCCTCGTTGCGCTCGTGGTAGAGGCGACCCAGGTCGCCGAGCAGCTGCTCCATCTGATGGCTCGCCTGCGGGCTGAAGCAGAGGGTGGCGGCGTCGGTCATGCCGTTGCTCCCTGGCTCAGCACCGCGCTGACCTGCTCCAGCAACGCGATCGGGCTGAACGGCTTCACCAGGTAGGCCGTGGCGCCGGCCTGCAGGCCCGCCTCGCGATCCGCGGACTGTCCGCGGGCCGACAGCATCAGCACCGGCGTCGCCGCCAGCTGTGGATCGGACCTCAGCAGGCGGCACAGGTCGAGCCCGTTGAGACGCCCGGGCATCATCACGTCGAGCAGGACCAGGTCGGGCTGCAGACGCCGTGCCATCGCCAGTCCTTCGTCGGCATTCGCTGCTTCGTGGATGTCGTAGGGTTCGAACTCGAGTGTCATCCGCACCAGGCGACGGATGTCGGCATGGTCTTCGACCAGCAGGATCTTGGCGGCGGATGGCATGTCGGTGTCCAGCAGTAAATCTGCAAAAATGATAATCTCCAAATCGCAGTCGAACAAGAGCCAACAAACCGGCAACAATGCGATTCATGATTGAGCGTGAACAAACTGACGCCGATGCCGCGCTGAGCACCCGCGACGTCGCGGAGCTGCTGGGCATGGCGGTGCGGTCGGTGCAGCTGATGGTGGACCGGGGGGAGCTCAGCGCCTGGCGGACGCCGGGGGGGCACCGGCGCATCAGCCGGGCCTCGGTCGACGCCTGGCTGGCGCAGCGCGCCGGCAGTGCGCCTGCGGCCCCGAGTCAGGTGGCGCCTGCGCCGGCGAGCCTGACACCAGCGGGCGGGCGGCCCCTGCGCCTGCTCTACATCGAGGACTCGCGCCACTTCCAGAACTTGGTCTCGCTGCTGCTGCGCCAGCGCTATCCGCAGCTCGAGGTTCATCTCGCCGACGACGGCTTTGCCGGGCTGGCCCTGGCCGGTCAGTTGCAGCCGGAGCTGCTGCTCGTCGACCTGCTGCTGCCCGGGCTGGATGGCGCCACGCTGATCACCAGCCTGCGCTCGCAGCCGGCCTTCGCCGCCAGCCGGCTGATCGTCGTCACCTCGCTGGAGGCGTCGGACCTGGCGCCCTACGCGTTCGCGCTGCAGGGCGTGCCGGTGGTGCACAAGCCGCAACTGGTGCAGCAGTTGCCGCCCTTGCTCGACGCGGCACTGGCCGGCCGATGAGCGCGCTGCCGACGGTGCTGCTGGTCGACGACGATGCCGCCATCCGGCGGCTGGTCGAGCTGGCGCTGGAGGAGGAGTCGCTGCGACTCGTCAGCTGCCCCGACGCGGAGTCGGCCTTGACCCGCTTGCAGCAGGCGCCGGTCGACCTGCTGATCACCGACCTGATGATGCCGGGCCTGACCGGCTTCGAGCTGCTCGAGCGCTTGCGCGATCAACCGGCGTTGCGCGGCGCCGCCCGGCTGGTGGCCTTCAGTGCCGGCCTCAATGCGGAGCGCGCCGAACGGCTCCAGACGCTGGGCGTCGACGACCTGCTCGACAAGCCGGTGTCGATTGCGCGGCTGCTGGACTGCGTGCGCCGCTGCCTGCGCCCGACCCGTGACAGCGCGCCCGAGGCCATGCTGCTGCCCGCCGGATTCGGCGGTGACGTGGGGCTGCACGCCGCCTTCCTGCAAGCTTGTCTGGCCCAGTATCCGCAGGACTTGCGCGACGGTGACGAGGCGTTGCGGCGGCTTGATGCGGCGGCACTGCGCCGGCTGGCCCACAACTTGAAGGGCAGTCTGCGCACGCTGGGCATGGACGGGCTTGCCGAGTTGGCGTTGCGCGTTGAGCAACTGGTGGCCAGCGGTCCCGGCTTCGATCCGGCGGTGCCGGACGCCTGGGTCGGACTGCGCGATGCGCTGCAGCGCTTCGTGAACAAAAGCGCAATTGCATCAGATTAGATTCGCCAAAAGTATCACTTCTAGCGAAATTGACTAAGATGCTCTCCATCGCGTGCCCCAGGGCCGCCGAGCGGAGAGCCAGTCCAGGCCCCGCTGACCGTGTCCCGGCAGCACCGGACCGGTGCAGCGGGGGGCGGCACCTCGCGACGCACCTAGCGGCATGACCCTGAAACCGCCGACCAGCGGGTTGGCACCGCGTCAATCGTCGTCAAGGAAGTCCGTCATGCGCCTCTTCAACCACCTCAGGATCGGCACCCGGCTGGGTCTGGCCTTCAGCATCGCCATTCTCTTCACCCTGCTGATCGCGCTGTTCGCGCGGCATCAACTCAGTCAAATCGACGCTGAGCTGCAGCTGTTGTTGACCGACCGGGTTGCCAAGGTCAAGGTACTGAACACGGTGATCGACAACGCCAACGAGGTGGGCATCCGCTTGCGCAGCATGCTGCTGCTCAGTGACGCCGCGGCCAAGGCGAAGGAAGTGGACGGCATCGAGAAGGCGATCGCCCGCAACGCCGATCTTTACCGTTCGCTGGAGCCGAGCCTCGTCTCTGACGAGGCCCGACGCTTGCTGGCGCTGAATGCCGAGCGGCGGGCGCCTTTCCACGCGTCGGTGCGGAAGGTGATCGACCTGGGTCTGAAGGGCGAAACCGAGTCGGCTCGCGAGCTCATGGTCGCCGAGACCGGCGCGCTGCAGGCCACCTACTTCGAGACCATCTTCGAGCTGATCAGCCAGCAAGAGCGGCTGATGGCGGATGCGGGTGCCAAAGCAGCCGACACGGTTCATTCAGCCAGCCTGGCGATGCTCATCGCGGCCGCCACGGCGGCCGTGCTTTGCGGGCTGATGGCGCTGTCGATCACGCGCTCGATCGTCGGTCCGGTGCGTCAGGCGGTGAAGCTGGCCGAGACCGTGGCCACCGGCGACCTGCGCACCGAGCTCAGCGTCGATCGCCGCGACGAGATCGGCGAGTTGCAGTCGGCGCTGCAGCGCATGAGCCAGTCGCTGGTGGACATCGTCGGCTCGGTGCGTGGCAACGCCGAGTCGGTGGCCACGGCCAGCGGCCAGATCGCCCAGGGCAATGCCGACCTCAGCCAGCGCACTGAGGAGCAGGCCAGCAACCTGCAGCAGACCGCCGCGTCGATGGAGCAGCTGACGGCGACCGTCAATCACAACACCGAGACCGCCCGCCAGGCGGCGCAGCTGGCCGGCAGCGCTGCCGAGGTGGCGAGCACGGGCGGCGAGGTGATGGCCCAGGTCGTGCAGACCATGGAGCAGATCACCAGCAGCAGCAAGCGCATCGCTGACATCATCGGCACCATCGACGGCATCGCGTTCCAGACCAACATCCTGGCGCTGAACGCCGCCGTCGAGGCGGCGCGGGCCGGTGAACAGGGCCGCGGCTTCGCCGTGGTTGCCGGCGAGGTGCGTGTGCTGGCGCAGCGCAGCGCCGAGGCGGCGCGCGAGATCAAGTCCTTGATCAATGCCAGCGTCGAGCGGGTCGAGGCCGGCAATGGCCAGGTTGGCGAGGCAGGCCGCACGGTCGCCGAGGTGGTCACGCAGGTGCGCCGTGTGGCCGACCTGATCGGCGAGATCAGCGCGGCGTCGAGCGAGCAGAGCAAGGGCATCAACCAGGTCGGTGAAGCCGTCAGCCAGCTCGACCAGGGGACGCAGCAGAACGCGGCGCTGGTCGAGGAATCCGCCGCCGCAGCCGACAGCCTGCAGCAGCAAGCCCGTCAGCTGGCCAGCACGGTGGCGGTGTTCCGCCTTGCCGGCGATGCCGAGGCCGCCGCGCCGGCGCGCACACCGGCCGAACCGGCGACGACCGTGGCGCCTGGCCGCGCGGTGATCGTCAAGGAGGCCCCGCGGCGCGAGCGCGCGCCGCTGCGGCCGGTCGTGCAGCCGGTGAGCGCCGGCGCCGACGGCGACTGGACCAGCTTCTGAACCCGCCAGCGACATCGAGGCCCCCATGCAACTGCAGCCCCAAGCCCCCGTCGGCGCCGCGATCGCGCTGAGCCCGCTCGAAGCTCTGGCGCCGGACCAGGTCCAGGACGCGGCGGTCCCGCGCGGCTACCTGAGCTTTCACCTCGGTCGCGAGGAGTACGGCATCGACATCCTCAAGGTCCAGGAGATCCGCAGCTACAGCGAACCGACGCGGATGGCCGGTGCCCCCAATGTCGTCCGTGGCGTCATCGACCTGCGAGGGGTCATCGTGCCGGTGATCGATCTGCGCCTGTGCTTCGGCCTGGCCGAGGCGCGCACCGATGGCAGCACCGTGGTCATCGTGCTGAACCTGGCGCACCGCGTCGTCGGCATCGTCGTCGATGCCGTCAGCGAGGTCATCGAGCTGCGCCCCGCGCAGCTGCGCGCCGCGCCCGAGTTCGTCGGCGGCTTGCTCACGGATTTCATCCTCGGCCTGGCCCGCGTGCCGGCCGAGGGCACGGAACGGCTGATCATCGTCACCGACATCGAGAAGCTGATGGCGAGCCCCTCGATGGGCTTGGCCGCCTGATCTGGCGGCGGCTGCTTACAGCGGCGCGCTGTCGCCCGTCAGCCGGCGTGCCTTCGGGGCCGCGCCGGCGTCGGCCGGTGCTTCCTCGGTGCTGATGACGCGGCTGTAGGGCTGCAGCAGCGGCACCAGCTGCGCGTAGATCTTCGGCGTCCCGGCCAGCACCTCACGCTGATGCAGGAAGTCGGACTCGCCGGTGAAGTTGCCGACCAGTCCGCCGGCTTCGGTGACGATCAGCGAACCGGCGGCGACGTCCCAGGGCGACAGCCCGGTCTCGAAGAAGGAGTCGTAGTAGCCGGCGGCGACGTAGCAGAGGTCCAGCGAGGCGGCGCCAGGGCGGCGCACGCCGGCGGTCTGCTGCATGATTTCCTCGAACAGCTTCAGGTAGCGCTTGAAGTTGTCGCCCTTGCGGAACGGGAAGCCGGTGCCGACCAGCGAGTCCGACAGCCGGGTGCGGCGCGAAACCCGCAGGCGGCGGTCGTTCAGGTAGGCGCCGCGACCCTTGCTGGCGTGTAACAGGTCGTTGCGCGTGGGGTCGTAGACGACCGCCTGCTGGACCACGCCGCGATGCGCCAGCGCGATGCTGACCGCGTAGATCGGCAGGCCGTGGATGAAGTTCGTGGTGCCATCGAGCGGGTCGATGATCCACTGGTAGTCGCTCTGCTGATTGCCATGTTCCTTGCCCGATTCCTCGGCCAGGATGGCGTGCTGAGGGTAGGCCTCGAGCAGGGTCTTGATGATCACCGCCTCGGCGGCATGGTCGACCTCGGTGACGAAGTCGTTGATGCCCTTGGCGCCCACCTTGATGATGTCCAGATCGAGCGAGGCGCGGTTGATGATGGAACCGGCGGCGCGGGCGGCCTTGACGGCCACATTCAGCATGGGATGCATCGACGCAGAGGACATGGGTTTCCTGCTTCTGGAGTGAAAGGTGGGCTAGCGATGGGAAAGAGCGGTTCTGGCCGGGCCAGATAATCGCGGGATTCTACTGAGTGGCCTGGAGCCCGCTGTCGTGCATTCCACACGGTTCATCCTGCTGAACACCAGCCACCCCGGCAACGTCGGCGCGGCAGCCCGGGCGCTCAAGGTGATGGGCTTCACCGAGTTGGTGCTGGTGCAGCCTCGCTTTCCCGACGTGCTGCAGCAGCCCGAGACCCTGGCGTTTGCCAGCGGCGCACTCGATGTGCTGGAGCGCGCGCGCGTCGTCGGCAGCCTGGCCGAGGCCGCTGAGGGCATCCAGGTGCTGGTCGGCACGGCGATGACGCCGCGCGATTTCGGGCCGCGCTGCCACGCGCCTCGCGCCTACTTTCCCGAGCTGGCGGCGGGGGGCGCCGCCGTCGGCTTCGTGTTCGGCAGCGAGCGTTACGGCCTGGCCAACGAGGAGGTCTACCGCTGCCACGCGGTGGTCTCGATCCCGACGGCGCCAGACTACGGCTCGCTGAATCTCGCGCAGGCGGTGCAGCTGCTGGCCTACGAGTGGCGCCAGGCGCTGGGCGGCTATGCCGTCGAGTCGCGCACCAAGGCGCCGGAGCTGGCCGATGTGCAGGCGGTGCAGGGCCTGCTGGCGCATTGGCAGGCGGCGCTGGGCGACATCGGCTTCCTGGACCCCGCCGCACCGAAGAAGCTGATGCCGCGGCTGAACCAGCTGTTCAACCGCGCCGGTCTGCAGACGGAAGAGGTGCACATCCTGCGCGGCATCGCCGGGGCGATCCAGAAAGCGAGAGAGCGGTGTTGACGAAGGGTCAAGCTCGCGCCTGCCTACACTCGCCGCCCCTCGAAAGCCGCCGCCCATGTTCAGTCGAATCCGCGAAGACATCGCCTGCATCCTTGAACGCGATCCCGCTGCCCGCTCGGGCTGGGAGGTGTTCTGGTGCTACCCGGGGCTGCACGCGCTGATCATCCAGCGCCGCGCCCATTGGCTGTGGCGGCGCGGCTTCACGACGCTGGCGCGCTTCGTCTCGCATCTCGGGCGCTGGCTGACCGGCATCGAGATCCACCCCGGCGCACAGTTCGGTCGCCGCGTCTTCATCGATCACGGCATGGGGGTGGTCATCGGCGAGATGGCCGAGATCCATGACGACGTCACCATCTACCAGGGCGTGACCCTGGGCGGCACGACGCTGGTCAAAGGCGCCAAGCGGCATCCGACGCTGGCCCGTGGCGTGGTCGTCGGCGCGAACGCCTGCGTGCTGGGCGGTTTCACCGTGGGCGAGGGCGCGCGCATCGGTTCCGGTGCGGTGGTCACCAAGGCGGTGCCGCCGGGCGCCACCGCCGTCGGCAACCCGGCGCGCATCATTGAGGCGAGCAGCGAGCAGATCCGCGAGGCGGCGGCCAGCAAGATGGGTTTCAGCGCCTACGCGGTGACCCAGGGCGACGATCCGGTGGCGCAGGCCCTGAAGGGCCTGATCGACTCCGCGGCCGGGCACGAGCACCAGGTGGCGCTGCTGTGGGCAGCGATCAAGCAGTTGCAGGCGGCGCAGGCTGGCGCGCCCGACTGCGTGCCGGCCGATGCCCAGGCCGAAGAACACTTCGATGCCGAGCAGCTCAAGCAGCTGGTGAAGAGCTCCTGATCGCCGACTTCGGCCGGAACGCCTTGCAGACCTCGTCCCGCGTCTCGAGGTACGGACCGCCGAGCAGGTCGATGCAATAGGGCACGGCGGCGAAGATGCCCGGCGTGTCCGGCAGGCCGCCGAGCGTCTCGGCGATCGCCTTGGGTTGCCCCGGCAGGTTGAGGATCAGCGCCTTGCCGCGCGTGACGCCGACCTGGCGAGACAGGATGGCGGTCGGCACGAAGCGCAGCGAGATCTGCCGCATCTGCTCGCCGAAGCCCGGCAGTTCCCGGTCGGCCACGTCGAGCGTGGCTTCCGGCGTCAGGTCGCGCGGTGCCGGTCCGGTGCCGCCGGTGGTCAGCACCAGGTCACAGCCGGCGTCGTCGACGAGCTCGCGCAAGGTCGCGGCGATGGTCTCGCGCTGATCAGGGATCAGCCGCTCGACGAAGGTCAGCGGGTTGCGCACGGCCTGCGTCAGCCATGCCTTCAACGCCGGCAGGCCCTTGTCCTCATAGACGCCGCTGCTGGCGCGGTCCGAGCAGCTGACGATGCCGATGCGCACCGGCTCCGTCATTCGGCCTCCGGCACCGACTTGAGGAACTGGAACAGCTCGCGAAAGCCGCGGCCGCTGCGCGATTCGGGCTGCGCGGCAGCATCCTTGCGGGCCGAGCGCACCAGGCTGCGCAACTGCTGCACGTCGACGCCGGGGTGCTCGGCGATGTAGCGCTGCAGGGCCTCGTCGCTGGCCAGCAACTCGTCGCGCAAGCCCTCGAGCCGGTGCAGCTTCAGCTGGTCGACCGCATGGCCGAGCTTGAACGCGGTCACCGCCTCCTCGAAGGGCGCGGGGTCGACCCTGCGCATCAGCTTGCCGATGTACTGCATCTGGCGCCGCTTGCCCTCGTGGGCGGTGATCTTCTTGCCGTCGCGCAGCGCGATGCGCAGGGTTTCGTCCATCTCGATCTGCGCCAGGCGCGAGTCGGGCAGGCTCAGCAGATCCTTGCCCAGCTGCTGCAGCGCGTCGCTTGCGCGTTTGAGCTGCGACTTGCTGGGGATCTCAGGATCTTGGTCTGCGTGCGAGGGCGGCCCGGGTCGGGCGCGTCGCGGCTTCAGGGGATTCGACATCGCCTCATGATAATCAGCGCCCCTTTGACGAAGACCCAGCCATGAACGACGGATTCGCCCACACCCGCGCCGACTTCGAGCAGCTTGTCGAGCGCACGCTGCAACTGGCGCGCGAGCGCGGTGCCAGCGACGCCGTCGCCGAAGTCAGCGAGGGCGCCGGCCTGTCGGTATCGGCGCGACTGGGGAAGCTCGAGAACGTCGAGCGCAACCGCGACAAGTCGCTGGGCGTCAGCGTCTACCTCGGGCAGCGGCGCGGTCATGCCAGCACCTCCGATTTCTCGGAGGCGGCGCTGCGCGCCAGCGTGCAGGCGGCCTACGACATCGCCCGCTTCACCGCCGACGATCCGGCCGCCGGCCTGCCCGATGCCGACGACCTGCTGCTCGGGCCGGTCCCCGACCTCGATCTGTTCCATCCCTGGACCATCGATGCCTCCCAGGCGGCCGAGATCGCGCTGCGCTGCGAGGCGGCTGCGCTGGCGACCGACCGGCGCATCAGCAACAGCGAGGGCGCGGCGGTGTCGGCACAGCAGTCCCACTTTTTCGCCGGCAACAGCCGCGGCTTCCGCGGCGGCTACGCGAGCAGCCGGCATTCGATCTCGGTGGCGCCGATCGCGGGACGCGGCGCCGGCATGCAGCGAGACGCCTGGTACTCGTCGATGCGCGACGCGGCCGAGCTCGCCGCGCCCGAAGCGATCGGCCGCTACGCCGCCGAGCGCGCGCTTTCCCGCCTGAAGGCGCGCCGCGTGGCCACCGCCGAGGTGCCCGTGCTGTTCGAGTCGACGGTGGCCGCGGGTCTGCTCGGCGCGCTGGTGCAGGCCACCAGCGGCGGCGCGCTCTACCGCAAGGCCAGTTTCCTGGAGGGCAGCCTGGGCACCGAGGTGCTTGCCTCGCACATCGATATCGATGAGGACCCGTTCATCCCCAAGGGCAAGGGCAGCTCCGCCTTCGACGAGGAGGGAGTGCGC
>Ga0164290_1001188_pt1 | contig 47458 bp, 44 predicted proteins | sample Micstemetagenome_FD_108782 | JGI IMG/M metagenome (GOLD analysis project Ga0164290, IMG submission 108782) | Contaminated culture microbial community from soil near Moab, Utah, USA - Microcoleus steenstrupii SON62 (Illumina Assembly) | ecosystem: Environmental > Terrestrial > Soil > Soil crust...
CCGCTGTCCTCGATGACGCCGACCATCCTCGTGAAGGACGGCCAGCCCGTCCTCGCCATCGGCAGCCCCGGCGGTCCCACCATCATCAACACGGTGCTCGCGGTCGTTCTCAATGTCGCCGACCACGGCATGGACCTCGAGGCCGCGATCGCCGCTCCCCGCATCCACCACCAGTGGCAGCCGGACCAACTGTTCGCCGAGGCGTTGGATCCCACGGCCGTGCGAGAGCTCGAGCGCCTCGGCCACAAGCTCGTGTCCGGTCGAAGGCAGGGAACGGCCAACGGCGTCCAACTCCGGCAGGGCCAGCGAATCGGAGTCGCCGACCGCCGCTACCCCGACGCGACGGCGATGGCGGAATGATGGGATCGCTCGAATGCTCGATTGCTTGATGGAGAGGGTCCCTGTCATCCCGAGCGGAGCCGAGGGATCTAACGGTAGGCACTGACTACTTCTGGTCAAGCCCCTTCCGGTTTGGGAGTGCGGCGAGTTCTCGCCGCACTCCCAAACCGGAAGGGGCAGGATAATGACCGGCTTAGCTCGGAGAGACAGGGAACGCACCGCGCCCACGGGAGAAGCCTCCATCCGGACCTCGACCGAGTCTCGGTCGAACGCATCAGCGCACATCTAGGTGAACTCGAGCAACTCCTCAACCATTGACTGAGGAAAATGGGGACGTTTCCTCAGTTCAGCGAGCACCGAACGGGCATGGCCGACCGCAGGCGGATTCGCGCGGCTAGTTTGCGACAACCCCGCGCCAAGGAGATACAGATCGTCATCGGCGAGCCGCTCCGCTTCCGCAACCAGCGCCGCTAGGTGAGGCTGCAGCTCGCGGTACAACTCGTCCACTGCGATCAAGTTGTCGACGTCGGCCATGACTTCAAGAACGACCCGCCGCGTGGAAACCCGCTGAATCAGCCGCGTCAGCACGGGAACCGTCGCGTCCGGGTACAGCTCCCAGAACCCGAGAAGCAGCATCGCCGCGGACTGCTCCCACCGATCCTCGCCTCCCGTCCACCTTGGAGTGTGAGGATACGCCGTTCTTTCGATCACCTCGACGATCATCGGCTCGAGTTCAGCGAGTGCGCTTGGCCCAAGCATCGGAACGTACCGATCAACGATCTTCCGGAAGGGAGTCGCGTCTTCAGCCCAATAAGGTTCGTCATCTTGACCCGCATGGTGCCCGTACGTCAACAACTCGCCGAGCAGAATCTCGACCTCGGCCGTGTATCCCGGCGTCTCTAAATCATCCCACATCTCACCGCTGTGCCATCGACTCACGGCCGCCTTTACCCGGCGCGACTCGACTAGCGATGACGTCATAGACCCACTCGATCATTCCGAGTCTTGCGCTTCGCTGAACCCCTCTCTGAGGCGGTCGATCAGCGCGCGCTTCTCCTCCGCCGGTAGGAGCGCGGCGCGGCCGGCGTTCTGGGTGAGGGTCCAAAGGATGTCCTCGCTGAAGCCGAACGTCTCCGAGGTTCGAAGGAGCTCGTCCGTGATCGTGGTGTTGAACATGGGCGGGTCGTCCGAGTTGATCGTCACGTAGAGCCCCTCGTCCAGCAGTCGCGGAAGCACGTGCTCCTCGAGGCTCGGGAAGACGCCGAGGCGGACGTTGGAGGTTGGGCAGACCTCGAGGGGGATCTGCCGGTCGCGTAATTCGGCCGCTACGGACACGTCTTCGAGACAGCGGACGCCGTGGCCGATGCGAACCGGCTTGGCGGCGTCCAGCACCTCGCGAATGGAGTCCGCGCCGCGCGTCTCGCCCGCGTGCGGGATGAACGGCAGGCCGGCCTCATCCGCCATCGCGTAGGCGTCGGCGTACTGGGTGGCGGGCACGGCTCGCTCGATGCCCGCCAGTCCGAGGGCGCACACGACGCCGTCTCGGTGGCCGTCGATCGCCCATTCCGCAACCTGCCGGCCGCGCTCGGCGGGGTCCCCCCGAACGATGTCGAGGATGAACCGTGCGGAGACGCCGAGTTCCTTCTGTCCGTACTCAAGGGCTCGCTTCAGGGCGTCCTTCTGCTCGTTCCACGGGATGCCGGCGAACTTCTCGATCGTGGAGGCGGTGTAGGTCACCTCGCTGTGGAGCACGTTCTGCTCCGCCTGTCCCTCGAGGAACTCGCGGGCGATCAGCTCCACGTCGTCCGGGGTGCGGATCCCCTTGGAGACGGCGACGTACACCTCCACGAAGTGGGGGAAGTCGCGGAAGACGTACCACTCTCGCAGCCCCTCGAGATCGTGCGCGGGCAGGTCGATCTTGTTGCGCTCGGCGAGCTTGAGCACCGTCTCGGGCCGAATCGAGCCCTCCAGGTGGACGTGCAGCTCGACTTTCGGGATGGCGCGGACGAACGCTTCGGTGACCATATTGCCGGGGAGTTTACGTCACCGCCTTACCGCTTCGTCGGGACTGGGAAGGCTCCGTCGATCGGCACCACGTGATCCGGCTCTCGGCTTCCCGGCCGATTGCGCCCGCCATCGTCGACGCCGTTCGCGCCGGCCGCCCAGGCCACCCTCCGATTGGGGTCGTAGCCGAGGGGGCCGAGCCCCGTGGGATCCTCCATCCACTTCGCCGAGAGGCCCGTGTCCGCCAGGCTCGCCGGGTAGGCGCCATGTCTCAGGCGGTACGCGTTCGCCGCCAGGATCACGATGGTGAGCCGCTTGTCGGCCTCCGACGCCTCTTGGGCATCCAGCGCCTGCGAGCTCTCGGTGAAGATGCCGACCAGGCTGCGTCCGAGCGGGTTGTCGACGCTTTGAAGCACCCGGACGGCGCGCTCTAAGTCGCGCGGCTTCCTTGGGTCGAGACGTTCTAGCGCGGCAGCCACCGCAGGCGAGAGGGGATCCGGCTCTGGTTGCGTCGACGACCGGAGCGGGCGCGGAATCTGGAGGTTTCGCATCTGCCACTGTACGGCTCGTGCGGCGAGAGCGACCGTCGCTCGGCGGTCTAGCAGCCTCGGAAGCCGAGCCGCCATCTTGCGCAATTCCGGCTCCGCGGCGGAGGCCGGATCAGGAGTCCAAGCGACCAAACGCATCGGCCCATCTTCGAACTCGCGCCGCAACACGAGGGCATAGGCCTCCACCCCAGGCGCACCCTCGAGTACGGTGCGAAGCCGCTCGAGATGCTCGGCCGAAAGGGCAGGATGCGCGGCTGCCCGCTGGATGCCTCGATTCGCGATGGCCCGGATCGCGATTCCGACGAGGTTGTTGATCAGCGTGGTCTCGCTCGCCGCCAGACGATCGCCCATTTGGCGCACGAGGATCAGGTCGTCGACCGCCTCATCGGTGCGGCCGAGAGCCAGCCGCGCCTCGGCACGCAGCTGGAGCGCCTTCGCGAGTTCCTTCAGTCCTGCGGTCTGAGGGAACGACATCGGGTCGATCGGGCCGGATGGCGGTACATCGCTCCGCATCCGCGGCGGCACCCAGAACGGTCGCGCTACGGCGGCGCGGAGGGCCCGGATGCGCGGTTCGTAAATTCGCAGGGCCGCTTCGATGCGGGGCGCGGACTCGGGCGTGGGACGGTTCACCCAGTCTTCCGGCTTTAGGTCTGGCCGCGGCGAGGGTTGCTTGCGAGAGTCGGCCAAACGAAGGATGTCCTCGGGCCGCTCAATCGTGGGGCTATCCATTTGGCCGCTCGCGAGCGTCGCCAGCGTCCACCCGTTCTCCGAGTCCTTCACCGTGCGAGCGGGGAGTCGAATTTCTGGCGGTACCGCTTGGCGCAAGACCGAGGTCGGGAGTGGTGGATTCGGTTTTTGGGCGACGACGAGCAGCAGGCCGAGCATCGGAATCAGCATACGGCACGCCCGCTTGTGATGTTGCAGCGTTGGCGAGCTCAGCCCGCGAAGATGTCGACGTGATGGCGCAAGCCACGCGAGTCGATCGCGATCACATCGAAGCGGTGGTCGCGGTCCGGCTCGCCTACGGCGTGCAGGTAGTCGGTGGCGGCGTCCGCCATGGCCCGGCGCTTGCGATCGCCGATCGACTCCTCGGGCACGTACTCCTTCGCGTAGCGCGCCTTCACCTCAACGAACACAAGCAGGTCCCCGTCGAGCGCCACCAGGTCGAGCTCGCCGTGCCGCGCCTTGTAGCGGCGGGTGACGATGGTGTAGCCGAGCCCGCGCAGGAACTCGGCGGCGCGGTCCTCCGCCTCGCGACCGACTACTCGAAGGTTAGGCACGGCTGGACCCAATCGCGGACGGGGCCGAACGAGCGGCGGTGGATGGGGCAGGGCCCGAGTTGGCGGAGCGCCTCCAGATGCTCGGGCGTGGGATAACCGAAGTGCCGCTCGAAACCGTAGCCGGGGTACTGCGCGCCGTACTCGACCATCAGGCGATCGCGCTCCGTTTTGGCCAAGATGCTGGCCGCGGCGATGCAGGCGATCTTGCCGTCTCCCTTGACCACCGCTTCGGCTTCGCAACCCATCTGCGGCGGGATCCGATTGCCGTCCACGAACACCTTGACGGGAGCGATCCGCCGCACGGCGCGTGCGAGAGCCGCCTCGCTCGCGTGGAGGATGTTGAGACGGTCGATCTCGGCCGGCTCGGCGAGCTCGATCGCGTAGGTGGCATGCGAGAGAATCCGCTCGCGAAGCCGGTCGCGCGTCGGCGCATCCAGCTTCTTGGAGTCGTTCAGCCCCTTCACGTCGAACCCCTCGGGCAAGATCACCGCCGCGGCCACGACCGGCCCCGCAAGCGGCCCACGCCCCGCCTCGTCCGCCCCGGCGAGGTTCGGAAGGTGGAGAAGCGGCATGACGCGGAGGGTACCGTGCGCGGAGCGCCTTAGACTGCGGCGATTCATCCCCGCTTTGGGGGACGTCCGTTGGGTGTTGGGAGGGGGAGACTAACCACGAAGGCACGGCGACAGGGTTGGATGACTCCGTCGTCACAGAAGGCGCTAGCTTTCACCCCGTCAACCCGTCACCGACTCGGAAACACCTCGCTGCAAACCGGGTCTAATGCGGGGCATGAGCGCGACTCAGGAACTCGCCCCGCCACAGGTCCGGTGGGACCTCACGGCCCTCTTCAGCGGGATGGACGACCCGCGCATCGACCAGACTTGGGACAAGGCGATGGCCGACGCCGAGGCGTTCGAGGCCGCGTACCGCGGGAAGATCGACTCGCCCGACCTCACCGCCGAGACGCTGCGCGACGCCATCATGGCGATCGAGGCGATCTACAACGAGGTCGCCAAACCGATGGGGTACTCCAACCTCGTCTTCTCCACGGACAGCGGCGACCCCAAGACGGGCGCCTTCCTGCAGAAGCAGCGTGAGAAGGGCACCGCGCTGAGCGTGAAGACGATGTTCTTCGAATTGGAGCTGCAGGCGGCGAACGCTGAGATCATCGAGCGGCTGCTGATGAGCGACGAGCTGGCGAACTACCGCCACTACGTCGAGTCGACCCGCGTCTACTCGCCCTACCGGCTCAGCGAGAAGGAGGAGATCATCCTCGAGGAGACGGCCAACACCGGCTCGCGCGCCTGGGTTCGACTGTTCGAGGAGCTCACCGCCAACCACGTGTTCAAGCTGAAGCTCCCCAGCGGAGAGGAGAAGGACGCCACGGAGCAGGAGGTGCTGGCGCTGCTCCGCCACCCGGACCGAGCCACTCGGCAGGCCGCGGCCGATACCCTCACCGCCGGTCTCGCCGAGATGGAGCGGGTTCTCGTCTACAACTACAACAACCTCCTGCAGGACAAGGCGGTGGAGGACCGGCTGCGTGGCTACGAGTACCCGGAGAAGAGCCGCCACCTCAGCAACGAGCTGGATAAGGAGACCGTCGATCTCGTGGTGCGGCTCTGCAAGGAGCACTACGGCCTCGTCGCGCGCTTCTACCGTGTGAAGCGCGAGATCCTCGGCCTGCCCGAGCTCACCCACATCGACCGGTACGCGCCCCTCTTCGAGAGCGAGGCGCCGGTCGGCTGGGAAGAGGCGCGCGAGATCGTGCTCTCGTCGTTTGGCACATTCAGCGAGACGATGCAGCAGAAGGCGGCCGAGTTCTTCGAGAAGAACTGGATCGACGCCGAGCCGCGGAAAGGGAAGCAGGGCGGCGCGTTCTGCGCCTACAACACGCCGGACACCCACCCGGTGGTTTTCCAGAGCTACCTGAACAAGATGGACGACGTGATGACGCTGGCCCACGAATTGGGACACGGCGTGCACGCCTCGCTCAGCCGCGCACAGAGCTACGTCAACTTCCACGGCACCCTTCCGCTGGCCGAGCTCGCTAGCACCTTCGGCGAGATGCTGGTCTTCGAGCGCCTCGTGGGGGAGGCGTCCGCCAAGGACAAGCTCGCGCTCTACGCCGACAAGATCGAGGGGGTCTTCGCTACGGTCTTCCGTCAGGCAGCGATGTTCTCGTTCGAGCAGCGAAGCCACCAGACCCGGCGAGCCGAGGGTGAGCTCACGGTAGAGCAGTTCGGCGACATCTGGCAGGAGGAGCTGCAGGCCATGTTCGGCGACTCCGTGAAGCTGGGCGACCAGCACCGGATGTGGTGGACCTACGTGGGCCACTTCATCTACGCGCCGTTCTACGTGTACGCCTACTCGTTCGGCGAGCTCCTGGTGCTGTCGCTGTACCAGATGGCCAAGAAGGAGGGCCCGTCGTTCGCGGACAAGTACATCGAGGTGCTTCGGCTCGGTGGTTCACTCACGCCGCAGGAGCTGATGTCGATCGTGGGGGTCGACCTCAAGGACGAGGCGTTCTGGCGCGGCGGATTCGCCGCGATGGAAACGCTCGTCGCCGAGTTCGAGCGGCTTTGGGCTGAGTACAAAACGGCGGAGGCCTAGGCCTCCGCGCGAGTGAGATAGCCGGCGAGGAGCTTCCGAACCTCGCCGGACTCGAACGGCTTCGTCACGTATCCGTTCATTCCCGCCTCGAAACAGGTCCGGCGGTCCTCTTCCCGGGCTGCGGCGGTCATCGCCACGATCGGCACCCGATTGCCGGCGTTGCGCAGTCGTCGCGTCGCGTCGGCACCGTCCATCCTCGGCATGTGGAGGTCCATCAGCACGATGTCGTACGTCTTCGCGCTGGCCATCTCCACCGCCTCGTGGCCGTCCCACGCGATGTCCACCACGAGCCCCATATCTTCGAGCAGCGTCTGGGCGACCAAGACGTTGACCTCGTTGTCCTCGGCCAGCAGAACGCGTCCCACCAGGGGCGTTTCGTCGTTCTCCTGCGGCGCGCTTGGGAGGTCCATCACGATCTCCGGTGAGCATTCCTCCGCCGGAATCTCGAACCAGAAGGTGCTGCCGTGGCCGACCTCCGACTCCACGCCCAGCCGGCCGTTCATCAGCTGAACGAGGCTTCGGCTGATGGTGAGCCCGAGGCCGGTGCCGCCGTAAACGCGGCTTGTGGAGGCGTCTGCCTGCGTGAAGCTCTCGAAGATCTGCGCCTGTCGCTCCGGAGGGATGCCGATTCCGGTGTCGGTCACGGAGACGCGGAGACGGCCCTCGTGGAAGGCGATCCTGAGCGTGACCTCGCCCTCCTGGGTGAACTTGAGGGCGTTGCCCAGCAGGTTCGTGCTCACTTGCCGGATGCGCGGAGCGTCGACGAGCAGGAACGGCATCGGCGTCGACGGGAGCTCGATGTTGAGTCGTAGCCCCTTCGCGTCCGCCATGGGGCGGTACAGCCGGTCCATGTCGCGGAAGATCGGCTCGATCTGCGTCGGCAAGGGGGTGATGGCGAGCTTGCCCGCCTCGACCTTGCTCAGGTCGAGGATGTCGTTGAGGATGGTGAGCAGCGACTCCGCGCTCGCGCGGATGGTGTCGACGAAGTGCCGCTGCTCCTGGTCGAGCGGGGTGTTGCCCAGCACCTGCGCCATGCCGAGCACGCCGTTCATCGGCGTGCGGATCTCGTGGCTCATGTTGGCGAGGAAGGCGCTCTTTGCCTTGCTCGCGGCCTCGGCCTCCTCGCGCGCCCGCATCATCTCGGTGATGTCGGTCACCGCGCCCACCATTCGCGTGGCCCGGCCGTGCTCGTCGCGCGTGTTGGTGGCGCGGCTCAGCAGGTAGCGTACGGAGCCGTCCTTGTGCCGGTAGCGATGGGTCGCCAGGTACTCGTCCAGCTTGCCTTCGTTGAAGGCGATGGCGCGGTTCCAGGCGTCGGCTCGGTCTTCGGGCAGGATCGATCCGCGCCAAGTGGTCGAGTCGTTCGGCAGCTCGTGGTCTTCGTAGCCGAGGATCTGCTTCCAGCGGGGGGAGAACCAGATCTCGCCGGACTGGAGGTTCCAGTCCCAGATGCCGTCGTTGGTGCCGCGAACGGCGAGCTCGAAGCGAACGGAGGTCTCTCGGAGGGCCTCCTCGGCCATTCGCTGCTCGTGCACGTCCAGGTACACGCCGCTCCAGAGGATGCTGCCGTCGGACTGCGGGGTGGGATTCCAGGTCCCTCGAATGTAGCGGAGCCCGCGGGTCGTCGTCACGCGGAACTCGTGGCCGCCGGGCTGAACGTCGGCCTGCGAGGTCTCCATCGCGCGGAAAAAGCCGCGGAGATCCGATCGGTGGATCAGCGCGAACAGCACGCCGGGGTCCATGATCGCGTCGTCGGGATCCACTGCGTACATGGCGCGGGCGCTCTCGCTGATGTACTCGAACTTGCCGCGCTCGCCGGGGCGGGTGCGGTAGAGGAACGCCACGCCGGGGAGGTGCTGGTTCATGAACCGCAGCTTCTCTTGCGCCTCTCGTTCGGCGGTCACGTCGTTCGCCACGACGTACCAGGTGCGCGTGGGGAAGTGGAAGACGCAGGACCACCGGATCCACTTGGTGCCGCTCACCGTGGTGGTGAATCGAGTGACCGAGCCCGCGAGTCGGAAGAGCGCCCCTTGGACGTCGTCGCGGTCCTCGGGTAGCAGGCAGTCCACGAGCTTTTGGCCCGGCACGCCCGTCTCACCGAACGCCCGCTCCCACGCATCGTTGACGCGCGTAAGGACGCCCGCCGCGTCGAGCACGGCGGCCGGCTGAGGGCACAGGTCGAAGAAGCTGGCGTCCATGGGGCCGAAGGCGTGATCCGATTATCCTGCCGCGCTCCCCTGTTACTTGTGGGGGGAAACGGTTCCTGCACCCATATCGACAAGATGGTGCGCGTGATATATTCGCCGGTCGCGTACTGTGGGGGCGGGAACGATGGCGAGGAAGGACACAGAGTACGAGCGATTCACGGCGATGGACCGTGGGGAGTGGCGCCAGTGGCTAGAGGAGAACCACGCCGACTCGCCCGGTGTTTGGCTGGTGTACTACAAGAAGTCCAGTGGACGATCGCGCGTTGGCTACGTCGAGGCGATGGAGGAGGCGCTCTGCTACGGGTGGATCGACAGCCGCCCGAATAAGCTCGACGATGAGCGCGCCATGCAGCTCTTCACTCCTCGCAAGCGTGGCAGCGTCTGGTCGCGGCTGAACAAGGGCCGGGTCGAGCGGCTCATCTCGGAAGGCCGAATGACTCCCGCGGGTCTCGCGAAGATCGACGCCGCCAAAGCCGACGGCTCGTGGGGGTCGTACGACGCCGCCGAGGAGATGCACGTGCCACCGGACTTGGACGCGGCGTTCGCGGCGAACCCGCAGGCGCGCCGGAACTTCGACGCGTTCAGCGACTCGTCGAAGAAGAACATTCTTTGGTACGTGACCAGTGCCAAGCGGCCCGAGACGCGGGCGAGGCGCGTCGAGGAGACCGTTCAGATGGCCGAGCAGAACCTCCGAGCGAACCACTACAAGCAGCCTAAGCGCGCTGAAACGTCGCCGTCGAGCTGAGAGGCGGTAGCCTTGCGCAGAGCGCGCGCGCCGCGCGAACAGGAGGAGACACAGCATGACGAGAACCGCGAATGCCGTTTGGAACGGCGGACTCAAGGACGGAAAGGGAACCCTCAGCACTCAGAGCAAGGGGCTGAGCGATACTCAGTACAGCTTCAAGACCCGCTTCGAGGATGGCGTCGGCGTCAATCCCGAGGAGCTGATCGCCGCCGCCCACGCGAGCTGCTTCGCGATGGCCACCAGCGCCCAGCTCGGTGAGCGCGGTATCACGCCTCAGAGCGTCGAGTCGACCGCCGCCGTGACGATGGAGAACCTGAGCATCACCAAGAGCGCGCTCACCTGCGTCATCACCGCCCCCGGTGCCGACCGCGCGCAGGTAGAGGAGGCGGCTCAGGCCGCCAAGGCCGGTTGCCCGATCTCCAAGGTCCTCAACGCCGAGATCACGCTCGACCTCACGGTCAACGTCTAAAGCGGTCCCCGGAGCGGGGGATCATCCGCTCGTCGGTCAGCGTCGAATCCGGCATGACCGACGAGCAGCCGACCGTCCAGCCGGACGAGAACAACGAACCGGCCTCTCCCCCGTCGCATGGCGTGGCCAGCGGCCCGGATGGCATCCCGAAGGGCGTCGACACCGAGCCGCAGAGCAGCCCGGACGACCCTGCGATTCCGGGACAGCCGGAGACCCCAGACGTCGTCGGCGGTCTGTAGGACCGGCCCCCGACGCGTCCCTTATACTCAGGGCGTGACGCCTACGATCGAGACGCTGTTGTCCGACGTCCTGGCCATGCCCAAGGACGCCGTCTTCTACGCCCTGAGCGAGCGCCTTCGCGTGCTCCAACCGGGCCGCTTTCTGCTCGAGAGCGAGAGCGGTTACTTCAATGTCGAGCAATTCGCGCGCGAGGGACTCTGCACGCTCACCCCTCGCCCCGGAATCCACAGCCAGCTGCAGACGGACTACAACTCACTCGACAACAGCTCCTACGAGAGCCTCAGCAACGCTTGGTGCGAGATCGAATGGGAAGGGCACCGGTTCGAGTACGTGCTCGTGGGACTCAGTGGAGAAGGATGCCGGAATGAGCGGGAGTTCCTCATCGGCGACGACGAGGCGACGACGCGCGCCTTCTTCTGCGAGGTCTGCCGATGGAACAGCGAGGTGCGTGGCGAGGTGCTGGTGTACAGCGGGCGCTGGTACAAGGACGAGGCGCTGTACCAAGACATCCAGCGTTCGACGATGGACAACCTGGTCCTTGAGCCCGGCCTGAAGGAGCGGATCGTTGAGGATTTCGAAGCGTTCTTTGCCGCGCGCGAGACGTACGAGCGTTACGGTATTCCCTGGAAGCGGGGCGTCCTCTTCCTCGGTCCTCCCGGCAACGGCAAGACGCACTGCATCAAGGCGCTGGCGAACCGGATGGGCGTGCCGGTTTTGTACGTGCGCACCTTCCAAAACCGGTACTCCACCGACTTCGACGCGATGGAAGCGGTCTTCTCCCGTGCTCGGGAAACGACACCCTGCCTCATGGTGTTCGAGGATCTCGACTCGATCCTCAACGACAACAACCGGTCGTACTTCCTGAACGAGTTGGACGGCTTCGCCTCAAACGCCGGCATCATGATCGTAGCGACCACCAACCATCCGGAGCGTCTCGACCCCGCGATCTTGGAGCGCCCAAGCCGGTTCGATCGCAAGTACACCTTCCACCTTCCTGACGAGGACAGCCGACGCGACTACCTGACGACGTTCAGCAGCGGTCTGGAGGAGGCGCTCCGCCTCGCTCCAGAGGACGCCAAGATGGTCGCGACCGCGACGGAGGGCTTCAGCTTCGCCTACCTGCGGGAGCTGTACCTGTCGTCGATGATGGAATGGATCTCAACCGGGGGAACGCGTCCCATCAGCGAGGTCCTGCTGGGCAACACGGCACCGCTCCTGCAGCAGATGCACACCGCCCCGCCCGAGCCGATTGCCACCGACGAGGACGACGATGACCCAATGGTCGCTTACATGCGGCGCTGGCAACGGTGAGGAGACCGATTAGCCGGAAGCGGCATGACCAAGCGCAGTCAGGTCCCTCGGCATCGCTCGGGATGACGGCCTCCCATCCCCGATCGAGCAAGCCCTAGGGACCGCTCAAGAGTTGCATCTGAACCACCCGCTGTCCGTTCGTCCGCTGCTCCTGGCGGACGACGCCGATGCCGGGTTGGTACCAGGTGGTGAGCTCGATCGTCCCCTTTGGGACCTTGACGGTCAGGGTGGCGAGCGTGGTGCTGACCCGGCGGTTGCGCACCTCGATCTTCTCGGTCTTGTGGGTGAGGGTCGCGTTGGCGGGCGACTCCTTGCCCAGCACCTCGATGCGGCCGTGGTAAGTGCGGTCTTTGCCGTCCTCGGCGACCAAGGGGATCGCCGGCCGGAACCACGCGTTGCTCGTCGCCTCGGCGAGCAACACTCCGTCCTTCCAGGCCACGCGCGAGACGCCGAGCGGGCCCTTCATCTCGTACCCATCGGTGCCCGCCACGGTGAGCCGTCGCGCGACCGTGACCGCCTCGACTCGAGTGTCGAACCCCGACCGCACCACGTACTTGAGCGTCCGACCGGCCTCCATCGGCATGAGCGGATGTGCCGCGCCACAGCCGGCGGCAAGAAGGGGGACGAGCAGCGCGAGAGGGTGCGGGCGCACGCTTTATTGTGGGCGAGATGCCGAGCGGATTGGCCAACGGAAAGGCGGATCGCCCTTGGAAAAGCCGCCCAACTAGCCTCGTCAACTTGACAGGGTGTCCGGCGGCAGAGGGCATACTGCTCTGATATGAACGGCAACGGCACGGACGCTGCGCCCGATAAGAAGAGAGGAACGGACGTCCTCATCCGGAACAACGTCAAGGTTCTCGGCCTTGGGTCGCGGCCAATGCTGTTCGCGCATGGATTCGGCTGCGATCAGAACATGTGGCGTTACGTCACGCCGGCGTTCGAGGCGGACCACAAGGTCGTGCTGTTCGACTACGTCGGGAGCGGAAAGTCGGATCGGGGCGCTTACGATCCAGCGAAGTACGCTACGCTCGACGGGTACGTGGATGACGTCCTCGAAGTCTGCGAGTCACTCGACTTACGCGACGTCGTCTTCGTTGGGCATTCGGTGAGCAGCATGGTCGGCGTCCTTGCCGCCGCGAAGGCACCGAAGCGGTTCGCGAAGCTCATCCTCATCGGCCCCTCGCCGTGCTACATCAACGACGGGGATTACGTGGGTGGCTTCGAACGGGACGATATCGAGGGGCTTCTTCAGATGATGGAGAAGAACTACATCGGCTGGGCGAGCTTCCTTGCGCCGGCCGTGATGCAGAACCCCGACCGGCCGGAACTCGCGGGTGAGCTTGAGGAGAGCTTCTGCTCCACTGACCCGATCATCGCCCGCCAATTCGCGAAGGCGACGTTCCTCTCGGATAACCGCGAAGACCTTCGGCACGTGGACGTTCCCGCGCTGATCATGCAGTGCTCCGAGGACATGATCGCCCCAAACGTCGTCGGAGAGTATGTGCACCGCCACCTTGCGAACAGCACCCTCAGGGTCATGTCCGCCACGGGCCACTGCCCCCACATGAGCCACCCTGACGAGACGGTTTCGATCATGCGGGGCTGGCTCGATGGATGAGGTGCTGGAGCGGCTGCCGGGCGGGTTCCTCGCGTTCGGAGACGACAGCATCGTTCGCACCACCAACGCCTCGCTCAGAGCGATGCTGGGCTACCTGCCGGGCGAGATCGAAGGCAAGCACGTCGAGACGTTGCTCACGGTCCCGAGCCGCATCTTTCATCAGACGCACGTCTTTCCCCTGCTGAAGATGCAGGGTCACATCGGCGAGGTGTACCTCTCCGCCCGTAGCAAGACGGGAGAGGAGATCCCCGTGCTCATCAACGGGAGCCGCGTTCTGGCGGCGGGCGAGGCGCTGAACGAGTGCCTGCTCATTCCGATGCGCCGACGGAACGAGTACGAAGACGAGATCCTGCGCGCCAAGCGGACTGCGGAGGAGGCGACCGGAGAACGCGAGCGGATGCACGCCGCACTGCTGTCCGCGAACGCGGCGCTCGAGCGGCAGCGCGAGGAACTCGTCGCCCGCAACGTCGAACTCGAGGCGCTCAAAGAGTCTCTGGAGGAGCGCGTGGTAGGCCGTACCGCCGAGCTGACCAACCTCATCCACGAGCTCGAGGGCTTCAACTACTCCATCGCCCACGACCTCCGGACGCCTCTGAGGGCGATCATCGCGGTCAGCGACATCCTCACCACTCAAGAGTGCGACGGCCTCTCCGACGACCAGATTCACCTGCTGCAGCGGCAGAAACACAACGCGGTCAAGCTGGCGTCCCTACTCGAGGATCTTCTGCGTCTCTCACGGCTGGGGCTCCAGCCGATCGCTGCCGAGCCGGTCGACCTTTCCGCGCTCGCGCAGGAGGCGGCGCTCGCCACGCTCGTCGACCAGAATCGCAGCAACATCGTGCTGAGCATCGAACCTAACGTGAGCGTCCGGGGCGACCGGGCGATGCTGTCGACCGCCATCCAGAACCTCATGGAAAACGCGGTGAAGTACTCCCCGAACCGAGGCGTCGTCAGCTTCGGATCGACGCTCGTCGAGGGTGAGCGGGCGTACTTCGTAAAGGACGAGGGGATGGGCATCGATCCGGCGCACGCCCACCGGATCTTCCTCCCCTTTGAGCGCCTCCACCGCGAAGGCGACATCCCGGGCAACGGCATCGGCCTCGCCAACGTGGAGCGAGTCGTCCGCCGCCACGGCGGCCGCATCTGGGTTCAGAGCCGACCTGGCGAAGGATCGACCTTCTTCTTCACGCTGCCTGGGTGACGGAGCACGTGCGGTCCGACTGAGGCCACAGTCCGTGGCAACGATTCTGGCGGTGTTCGCCAGCGACCGTCTAGAACTGGTCCGTCATGAACATCTGCGGCACGCCGGGGACCTTGTAGCCCATGACGTACAGGTCGACGGTGATCTTCTCGACGGGGAGCTCGAGCTGGTCGGCCATGAAGGTGGTGCCGAGCCACTCGGTGCCCGAGGGGAGGGGCATGGCGTTGGGCTTGCCGGTGAAGAGGGCCTCGCGCAGGACGCCGGGCTCGTGGCAGAGGTAGCCGTCTCGGAAAGGGCCGGGCACGCGGTACTGCCACTGCCAGTAGCGCCAGCGGCGCTCATCGCGGCGTAGGCGGTCGGGGTGGGCGTTGGACCAGGCTTCGTATTGGGCGCGCACGTCTTCGAACTCGAGGGGATCGTCTAGGACCTCCCGCGTCGTCTTCAGCTCGGCGCGGATGACGCGGTCGAGCGGTTCGAAGCCGTTGCGCTCGTAAACCTTGGTCTCCCGGGCGAACAAGAGGGCGGCGGGCTCGCCGCGCCGCTCCCCCTCCCGCAGTACGCGCTGCAGCAGGCGGGAGGCGTGGCCCTCGTGCTGACGCTCCTTGCGGGTGGCGACGCCGGCGATGCCGAAGGCGCGGCCCCAACCGAATTCCAGGGGCGTCGTCGTGAGGATCGACACCATCTCCGGCCCCTCGAACAGTGCCCACTTGCGCTCGAGGTCGAACATCGGCTCGGTGAAGAAGACGTCGTACGCGCGGTTGAAGTCGAGCGTGAAGACGTCGCAGAGGAGTTGGAGGAACGCCTCGCCCTCCCCCTCGCGAATCGGGCGGATCTCGGTCATGGGTTCGCTCCGCCCGACGGCTTGATGATGACGCGGACCCGCACCTGCCGCGGCCGGACCTTGAGCCCGCGCGGCACCTTCAGGCTCACGAGGAACGGACGGTCGGCGGTGAGGCCCGTGATGTCGATCGGCTCCGTCTCCACCTTCGAGAATCCGGCCAGGATCAACGCTTCGCCGCTCACCACCACCTGATCTGGCTCGACTGCGTAGGCGGCGCTCACGTATCCCGGGGCTGGCTTGCCGGTGATGCGGGCGAGCACGAAGACCGGCTTCTCCTGGGGAGCGGCCCGGAGGATCGGCGTGACCTGCACGTACGGCGGTTCGATCCGCAAGTCCTCCAAGCGTCGGCCGTCCCGATCGTAGGCCCAGACGCGGACGTTGATGGGGTCGCCTTGCTCCGGATCCACGGTTCCGAGCTGCAACGTCGCGCGGACGTCGGTGACGGCCGAGATGAGCGTGGAGGCGCCGGACAGGGTGACTTGCTTCGGCTCGCGCAGGAGCTCGTCCAGCAGGTAGTTCCGGTCTCGGAGCTGGCCCGTAGTCTCGACGCGCGCGTTGAACGCCAACCGCCGAACCGGCTCGAGCTCGACCAAGATCTGGGGATCTGGATCCGCCGCAGCATCGCGAACCCGGGCGGGCAGCGCCACGGGATAAGGGTTTCGCCCCTCGCGCGAGGCGCTCAGGTCGAGGGTCGCCACCTCGCGGGACTCGCGCAACTCTTGGATGCGCTGCTTCGATCCGGTGACGAGCACCGCGATGCTCTTCGGCAGCTCACCCACCACGGCATACCGATTCGGGTCGAGGGCGCCTGGCTCCAGGCGCACGTCGATCCGCTGCTGGTCGGCCGGCGTGTTCTGGGCGAACACCACGGCCCACAGCATGAGACTGAGCAGGAGCGAGGCGATCAGGATCGGGATGTTGACCCGGCCCTGGTGGTCGTTCACGACTGGGCCTCCGCGCTCTTGCTGTCGCCGCTCCGCCGCAGTCGGGTTCGTCGCGGCCGCTCCGGCGGCTTCTGATCCTCCTCCAGGCTTCGCAGCTCGCGGTTGAGCAGGGCGCGCAGTTCGAGGTGCGAGCCGAGGCGACGCAGCCGGCCTTCGGTGGCCACGCTGATGGTGCCGCGCTCCTCGCTCACGACCACGGCGATGCAGTCGAACATCTCCGAGACGCCGACCGCCGCGCGGTGGCGCATGTGCACGTTCTGGTCGAGGCGCGACGACTCGCTGAGCGGAAGCCGGCAGGCCGCCGCCAGGATCTGGTCGCCGCGGACGATCACGGCCCCGTCGTGCAGGGGATTGTTCTCGTAGAAGATGGAGCCGAGGAGCGGTGCGCTCACGCGGGCGTTCAGCGCGACGCCGTTGGAGGCGATCTCATCCAGCGGCGCGTCCTTCTCGATCACGACCAGCGCGCCGATGCTCTGCGACGCAAGCTCCGCCATCGCCGCCACCAACTCCTCCACGGTGCGCGCCTCCGCACGCTCCTCGGCGCCGCCGCTCGTGACGATCTTGGTGAGGATCGTGGTCGGGCGGCCGAAGCCCTCGATGGCGGCGCGCAGTTCCGGAAGCAGCAGGACGACGAGGGCGGCCGGACCGAGGTAGGTCGCCTTTTCTAGCATCCAGTGCAGAGTGCTGAAACCGAGGCGATTGCTGAGGAAGAGGGCGAGCACGAAGCCGATGACTCCGAGAATGATCCGCCACGCACGACTCCCCCTTACCAGCAGAAGCAGCCGGTACACGAGAAAGGTGACCAGCAGGATGTCCAGGACGCTGATGAAGATTTCGCGCGTCGTGAGCTCCCGAAGGCTCTGAAAGGGGCGGAGGAGGTCTTCCAAGGAACTTCGCTCGGTTCCATTCTATCCGTCTGGGACCGGCAGGCTCTAGGGCGAGCGGGCGTTATGCGGTGTTCCTTTTTAGAGACTCGGGGCCATAATGGTCGGCAACGTCCGCCAAGGTTGCCGGACAGGGACTACCGTATGCCCGAAGGCACCCCCATCCGTCCGCTCGAAGAGATCCGCGTCGACATCGACGCCATCGACGCCAAGCTCGTGGAGCTGCTCAGTCGCCGCGTGGAGCTGGCCCAAGAGGTCGGCCGCGTGAAGGGCCGCGACGGCCGCCCGTTCTTTACGCCGGAGCGCGAGCGACAGATCTTCGAGCGCCTGGAGCGCGAGAACCCCGGACCGATGCAGTCGCGCCAGCTGCAGGCAATCTTCCGCGAGATCATCTCCGCCGCCCGCGCGGCCGAGAAGCCGCTGGTGGCGGCGTACTGGGGACCGGCGGGGACCTACACGCACATGGCGGCGATCCAGACCTTCGGCTCCAGCACGGAGTTCATGCCGAAGGACGGCATCGCCGACGTGTTCCAGGCGGTGGAGCACGGCAACGTCGACTACGGCGTGGTGCCGCTGGAGAACTCGGTGGCGGGCGTTGTCCCCGAGACGCTCGACATGTTTCCCCAGACGAACGTGAAGATCTGCGCCGAGATCTATATTCCGATTCACCACCATCTCGCCTCCATTGCCAGTTCGCTCGACGAAGTCCAGCGAGTCTATGCCTTCGGGCAGCCCGCCACGCAGTGCAAGCGCTGGCTCCGCGGTCATCTGCCGAACGCCGAGATTATCGAGACCGCCCCGACGGCGCGGGCCGCCCAGCGCGCCTTGGAGGACCCGAACGGAGCCGCGATCTGCAACCGGCTCGCGGCCGAAGTGGTGGGCATCCCGATCCTCGTCGAGCACATCAACGACAATCCGGCCAACCGGACCCGGTTCATCGTTCTGGGCTACAACGAGCCGTCGAAGACCGGTCGCGACAAGACGAGCGTGATGTTCAACCTGCGCAACCGACCGGGCGAGCTCGTGAAGGCGCTCGCCTGCTTCGAGAACCATGGCGTCAACCTCACGATGATCGAGAGCCGCCCCGCCCAGCGCGCTACCTTCGAGTACCTGTTCTACTGCGACTGCGGCGGCCACCGAACCGACCCGCAGCTCACCGCGGCGCTCGACGAGCTCCGCGAGAGCGCACTCGAAACGGTGATCTTGGGCAGCTATCCGTTCAGGGATCCGCTGGATGCGTAGGTTCTTGGTTCGTTAGGTCGTTAGGAGGGTGTGATCCCGTGGAGCCGAGGGATTTGGCTTTAGGGCCGGTCGTGGCTTTACGCGCACAGGGCGCGTAACCGCGACCTCTGGTAGGGACGGCTCTCGTGTAGCGGTACGGCGTGCTGTGCGGGAGCCTCCCTCCAAAGCGCTCCTGTAGTCGCGGGCTTCCTCTCACTCATCGGCTACCGGCTCGTCCGCAGCCCTCCTCGGTCTGAAGCCCGCGACTACAGCAGACCTACTTTTGAGTCATCTTGTCGTGGGTTTAGCCAGCGGACGCTGTCATCCCGAGCGCAGCCGAGGGATCTAACGGGAGGCACTGACTACTCCTGGTCATGCCACCTCCCCTTTGCGTCTTTGCGCGAGTCTCCCTTTCCGGTCGGCGCGAGGAGCGCCGGCTACACGCGCCTTCGCGCGTACCTGAGCCTGGGCCGTGGCGTGACCGGAAGTAGTCAAGGTCTACCGTTAGATCCCTCGGCTTCGCTCGGGATGACAGCTGGCGTGGAGGGGAGTGCCATCCTCACCCCCAGTGCCCCAGTGCCCCAGTGCCCCAGTGCCCCAGTGACCCTACGACCCCATTCCCCGCAGCAGCGCGAGCGTCCCCGGCTTGTCCAGCGACTCGTTGCTCACTTCGCATCTCGCGCTCAGGAGGCAGGCGGGGCAGCCGGCTTCGCAGGGGCAGCTGGAGACGAGTTGGAGGGCGGCGCGGATCCAGGTGCCGGCGGAGTCGTAGAGCCGCTCGCAGAGGCCGACGCCGCCGGGGGTCTTGTCGAAGACGAAGACGGCGGGGCGCATCGTGTCGGGGAAGACCGTGTACCAGGCGCTGCCGAGGTCGGCTCGGTCGCAGCCGGCGAGCAGCGGGGCGACGGCGAGCAGGGCGTGCTCCAGGCCGTGGATGCCTCCGATCTGGGTGAGGAGGTCACCCTCGGTGTCTAGGTCCGGAAGGTCGAAGCGGACGCAGATGGTGTCGTAGGTTTGGGCCGGGAGGTCCAGGGGCTCCACGCTCACCACGGTGTCGCCATCCAGCGCCTTCTTGCGGAAGCCCGTGACCATGTCGGTGACGGTCACGCCCGAGAGGTTGGCGACTCCGATGCCCACGCGCGCGTCGCGGACGGTCACCTTAGGGTCGAGCACGGACTGGGCGATGCTCTGCGTGTAGTATCCGCCATCGAACGGCACCACGTCGGCCCGGCCGTTCTCGAGGTCGAGGGCGGTTACTAGGAACGTCCCACCACGGTGGAGGTACACCGCGCCTTCGTGGGCGCTCGTCATGGCACGCCACTTCTCCATCGTGCCCAGCTCCTGGCCATCAAGGATCAGCCGCACCTGATCGCCGCCGGAGCCGCGGATGTTCACCCGCAGCGCGGGCGGCTCCATCGAGGGATAGAAGAACATCCCAGCCCGGAACTCCAACTCTCCACTCCGGTCCAGGTTCTCAGCGACGTCGATCGCTCCCGGGCCGAATCTCGTGAGCTCGCTCGGGGCGATGGGCCGCTCATGCGCGGCGCAAAGCAGGTGATTGCTCAGAATCTGGGGATTGCCCGGGTTAGCCCCGACGTTCTCGTTCCGAGAGTCGAGGAGCATGCGAGGCTGCCGCACCAGGAACTGCTCGAGCGGGTCGTCGTGCGCCACGAAGACGGCGAGACCATCGCGCCTGCCTCGCCCAGCACGTCCCGCCTGTTGCCAGAACGAGCTGGCGGTGCCTGGATAGCCGTTGAGCACGACCGCGTCGAGCGCGCCGACGTCGACGCCGAGCTCCATCGCGTTGGTCGCACTCAGGCCGAGGAGCTTGCCCTTGAAGAGCGCCTGCTCGATCTGGCGGCGCTCCTTGATGGTGTAGCCCGCGCGGTAGCTCTCGATGCACTTCGGGTCGACGTGTCCGCCTTCTTCCACCCGCTTGCGCGTGTAGCGCAGCACGAGCTCCGCCGAGACGCGGGCGCGGCTGAACGCCAGGGTGCGCTGCCCCGCTTCTGTGAGGGAGGCGAGGATCTCCGCGGTGGAGACGTTCGCGCTGAGTCGCTGACCGTTGCCGAGCTCGGGCGGGTTCCAGAAGACGAAGGTGCGTTTGCCGCTCGGTGAGCCGTCCTCGTCGATCAGCGTCGCCGTGCGGCCCGTGAGCTCCTCGAACAGCTCTCGCGGGTTGCCGATGGTGGCGCTGCAGGCGATGATCTGCGGCCGGCTCTTGTGCCACTCGCAGAGCCGCAGGAGGCGCCGGATGACGTTGCCGACGTTCGAGCCGAAGACGCCGCGGTAGACGTGCATCTCGTCCAGCACGATGTACCGCAGCGACTTGAAGAACTTGGCCCAGTTCTCGTGGCCCGGCATCACACCCACGTGGAGCATGTCCGGATTGGTGAGCACGATGTGCGCCAGCCTCCGCAGGGAGCTGCGCTGACTCTGAGGCGTGTCGCCGTCGTACGTGCCTACGCGAACGCTGGGAGGGGCAAGCACCTCCAGTTTGCCAAGCTGATCCTGGGCTAGCGCCTTGGTAGGGAACAGGTAGAGGCAGCGCGCCACGGGCTCGGTGAGGCACGTCTGGATCGCCGGCAGGTTGTAGCAGAGGGTCTTGCCGGAATTCGTGCCGGTGACGACGATCACGTCGTTCCCCTCCATCGCCTCGTCGTAGGCCCGGGCTTGGTGGGAGTAGAGGTGCTCGAGGCCGACCTCACCCAGCCGCTCGACGAGCTGCGGGTGCATCTCCCGTCGGGGATCGGCGTAAGAGGGCTCGCGCGGCGCCAGCTCCTCGATGTGAGCGATCTGCGACGAGACTCGCGGATCGGAGAAGAGGGGCTGGCCGTCAGTCAATCGCTTGGGCTGCTTCCTGGCGCCGCCGCTTGCGGCCCTGGGTGAACTTCACCGCGTACACGCTGATGATGAAGAGGAGCACGAGCGGCACCGCCATCATGAGCATCGTCAGCGGATCTTGGCTCGGCGTGATCACCATCGCGACCACGAAGATGGCGGTCGCCGAGTGCCGCCAGTACTTGATGAGCGTCTCGGCTTGGAGCAGCTCCAGCGCGCCGAGGATGTACACCACCAGCGGAAGCTGGAAGGCGACGCCGAACGCCATCATCATCTTCAGGATGAAGAAGGAGAGGGTGCCCGCCGGGTTGATCGGCGTGGTGCCGGGAAACTCCTCGATGTAGGTGGCGAACCACCGCAATGCGCTGGGCATCACGAGCCAGCAGAAGCCCGCTCCCATCGCGAACAGCAGCAAGCTGACGGGCGCTATGCGCCGAAGCGGCTGACGCTCCTTGGGCGTGAGCGCGGGCTCGATGAAGCCCCACAGCTGCAGGGCGAGGAACGGGAAGGAGAGCGCCAATCCGATCGCGAAGGAGAACTTCAGCTTGAGGAAGAACGCTTCCGTGATTCCGATGGACCAGACGACGGTCAGTCCCTTGGGAAGCACCGGCTCAATCGCACGTCGCGCCATCGACTCGAGGAAGTCGAAGACGGGGAGGACGACGATCCACCCAATCACCCACGCGACGGTGAGGATCATGATGGAGCGGATGATCCGATCTCGGAGCTCCTCGAGGTGCTCTACAAGTGTGAGGCGGTACTCCTCGGGATCACCCGAGAAGCTCCGCCTCTTTCCCCTCCGGTCCTTACGATCCGGATCTTGTTCGTCGTGCGAACCCTCTAGCAGGGCAGCCATAAGTACCTTCTACGCCGGAGTTTACCGGGCCAGCGTGAAGGTCTGCAGGTATCGAACGCGAGTAAAGGTCGCACCGCCGCCGCCCGGGCCACCCATGCCGCCGGGACCCATGCCGCCAGGACCACCCATTCCGGGTCGCCCCATGCCGCCCGGGCGACCCATGCCGCCGGGGCCCTGCTGACCGCCGAAGCGTCCGCCGGGTGCGCCGGGGAGGCCCCGCTGTCGCATGCCAGCGCTGCCGAACGTGCTCTTGTCTTCCTGGCCGCCGCCGAATCCGCCCGGGGACGCGCCGCTGCCGCGGGGACCCATGGCACCGGGGCCAGGGCCACCGAAACCGCCGCCCATGCCACCCATGCCGCTCTTCTGATCGATCTGGATGTCTCGGACGATCTTGATCACCTGGCGCGTGTCGAGCGCGAACCAGATGGTCTCCTGCACGCCGATCTTATCGGCGGTGAACTGGGCGCCCGACCGGCGGAGCTTCTCGGCATCCGGGCTGTTGGTGCCCTGCTGGATGATGTTTCGGAGCTTGGCGCACGGGTGCCCCATCTCCCACTCGACGTTGACGAACTCACCGCGAGCCGGGAGCTTCGCAACCAGCGAGGTGATCTCGGCGCCCTTCTCCAGATCGATCGCGCCCTGCTGGAAGCGAGACTTCCAAGAGTCGCCGGGGCGAACCGACTTGGACGGGAGCGTCGGAAGCGGGAAGGCCGCGTAGAGGCCACCCGGCACGCTGGCCGAGCCGCTCTCGAGCGGGGTGTAAGGCGGGAGCGAGCCGAACACCTCGTGGCCCGTGCTCTTCACTCGCATGTAGAGCGGAGGAAGCTGGTCGTCGTAGTATCGCTGCGGCGAGGTGTCTCCGGCGGCCGTGAGGTCGGTGTAATCCTTCCCCTTGGTCGGCAGCGCCTGGAGGCGAAGGAGTCCGTCGCCGTTGCCGTAGCTGTTGACGACGGCATAGGAGAGGCGAAGCTTCTCGCCCTCAGCCTCGAACTGCGCCGCTCGGCCGCCGCGGCTGTTCTGCTCCTCGCTCAGGTTCTGGATCTGAACGCGCTGATCGATGTTGTAGGTCAGCTCGGTTCCCGGAACGAAGCGATAGCGAAGCGAGATGCCTCGGTTCGGGACGTTGATGCTGGCGCGGTTGCCGATGCGCACGTCGACGGAAGAACGATCGACGACGCGGCTCCGCTCGCCCGCCTCACTGTAGAGGACGAGCTCAAGCTTGTCGGTCTTGCCCGACTCCGTGTCCTTGAGACCGCGCCCCTTCGTGTCGAGCACGTACTCGTGGTACTTGCCCTTGAGAGGAGGCACCACGGCCTCGAGGAGCTGACCGTTGAGGAACACGCCCACGTACCCACCGGGCGGGATGCTGCCCTTCGGGATCAGGACGCGAACCTTTTCACGCACCCGCGACCCATCCGCGGGTCGCACGATGGTGAAGGGCGCCTGGGCCATGACCACAGAGGCCATGCCTGCGAGTACGAGACTGCCGATCCATCGCTTCATTACTGAGTTCTCCCGACGCCGACGCACGCGGACGATCCACGGCTAACGAAAGCGTCGCACTGATTCACGCATTATGACGCCGCGTTTTGACGGGATGTCACACCATGTTTCGGCGTGCATTTTCGGGCGCGAGCGCCAAGCGGGAAAGGTGCAATCCCTGGCCCTGCCGCGGCGTCATTTAGGAGGGCGCTCCGCGCCTCCACTTGCCGTTCGGCCAGTCACAACTGGCTGCCGCTGTCCCATAATCCCTAGACACATGTCCGCCGTTCTCGATCTTGAAGCCCTGAATCCCGAGCAGAGAGAGGCCGTCCTCCACCCCGGTGGGCCGCTGCTGATCTTTGCGGGCGCTGGTTCGGGAAAAACACGGGTCATCACCTTCCGCATCGCGCGGCTGCTGCGCGACGGGGTGCCGGCCTCGCGGATCCTTGCCGTCACCTTCACCAACAAGGCCGCTCGCGAGATGAGGGAGCGGATCGAGGCGCTCGTCGGCGAAGGAGCGAAGGGAATGTGGGTCGGTACCTTCCACTCCCTGTGCGCCAAGATCCTGCGGATCGACGGCCGCGCGATTGGGCTCGATCCCAACTTCGTCATCTACGACGACGGCGATCAGCTCTCGCTCATCCGTGAGGTGTTCAAGGCGAAGAACATCGACGACAAGAGCATCCAGCCGAGGGCGGTGCTCAGCGAGATCTCCAGCGCGAAGGAGAAGCTCCTCACCCCGGAGGAGTACAGCCGCAAGGCCACGGGCTTCTTCGAGCGAATCTGCGCGGACGTTTACAAGTCGTACAACGCCCTTCTGCACAAGGCGAACGCCCTCGACTTCGACGACATCCTGTACTTCGCCAACCGCCTGTTCGAGCAGCGCGCGGACGTCAAGGAGAAGTACCAGGAGCGGTTCCTCCACATCCTGGTCGACGAGTACCAGGACGTCAACTTCGCCCAGTACAACATCGTCCACGAGATCGCCGGCCGGCACAAGAACGTCGTCGTGGTGGGCGACGACGACCAGTCCATCTATGCCTGGCGCGGGGCCGACGTCAGCCTCATCCTCCGCTTCGGATCGGACTACCCAGACGCGCGGATCGTGAAGCTGGAGCGGAACTACCGCTCGACCAAGAACATTCTCTCGGCGGCGAACGAGGTGATCCGGCAGAATCGGTCCCGCGCGAACAAGCAACTCTGGACGGAGAACGACGAGGGGGTGCCGATCACCGTCACCCAGGCGGGTACGGAGCAGGACGAGGGGCTGATGATCGCCGAGGCGATTCTCAAGGACGTCGGCGTGGGGAGGCGGAAGTTCTCGGACTATGCGGTTCTCTACCGCACGAACGCCCAGAGCCGCGTCATGGAAGAGGCGTTCCTCACCCGCCGGATTCCGCACGTGCTCGTCGGCGGCCAGCGGTTCTACGAGCGCAAGGAGATCAAGGACATGATCGCCTACCTCCGCCTTGCGCTCAACCCACGGGACGACGTCTCCTTCCGCCGCTGCATCAACACCCCCACGCGCGGCATCGGACCGACGGCGATGGCGAAGATGGAAGACTGGGCGGCCGGTCGCGGCGAGACCCTCTGGGTCGCGGCGAACGATCAAGAGATCCAAGCAGCCCTGCCCAAGAAGGCAGCCTCTTCCGTTCGCGCCTTCCTCGGCGTCATCAACGAGGCGCAAGACCTGGCCGAGAAGGGACCGATCACCCCGATCATGCGCGCCCTCATGACCGGGTCCGGCTACGTGGACATGCTGAAGGGGGAGCACTCCCAGGAGGCCCTCGGCCGGCTCGAGAACCTTCAGGAACTGCTCAACGTCACCGGCGAGTACGACGCCACGGCGGACGAGCCTTCGCTGAGCGGCTTCCTAGAGAGCGTCTCGCTGGTGGCGGACGTGGATGCGTTGGGCACGGCCGGCGGCGACGCGGTCACGCTGATGACGCTGCACTCTGCCAAGGGCCTCGAGTTTCCCGTCGTCTTCATGACCGGACTGGAGGAAGGAGTCTTCCCCCACTCACGTTCGCTCGGGTCGGACACGGAGCTCGAAGAGGAGCGTCGTCTCTGCTACGTCGGAATGACGCGCGCCCGGGAGGAGCTCCACCTCCTGCATGCCCACCGGCGTTCGATGTACGGCACGCCGAACTTCAATCGGCGCTCGAGGTTCTTGGACGACCTTCCGAGCCACCTGCTGGACACGCTCAATGCCGGGGGCTACCATCCAACGGTACGCGACCCGATCGCGCACGGCCCCGGCACGCACCGCACGATGACGCCGACCCAGGTCGTTCCCGCTCCGGCGGCGAAGCCGTCCACGTGGAAGTCGCCGTTCGACATCGGACAGCGCGTCAAGCACCCGAAATTCGGGATCGGCGTGGTCGTCGCGTGCAACCCGGTGCGCGACGACGTCGAGGTGACGGTCGCGTTTCCTGGCGTCGTCGGCGTGAAGAAGCTCGTTCAGAAGCTTGCCAAGCTGGAAAAGGTGTAGTCAGCCCCTCGAACCGGCATGGCGGTCACCAACTTGCCGGCAAACACGAAAGCGCCCGCCTCTCGATTGAGAGGCGGGCGCTTTCGCTTCGCTCAGGATTGGGCTTACCGTCCGCCCTTTCCAGGGACGGTCAGCTGAGAAGGGCCGCCGCCTCCGCGCTCGGGCGCCGCACCCAGCGCCTTCTGCCCGGCCATCATCTCTTGCTCCTTCTGCTTGTCGGCTTCAGACATCTTGACCTCGGCCTTGTAGTTGGCGTCGGGACCGCTGTCCCCGCAGCCAACCATGGTTCCAGCCAGAACTCCGAGCACCAGAAGCGTGCAGAGCCGCATCAGTTCTGGTGGCCTCCCCAGAGGTACTTCTCACCGTCGAACACGCTGCTGTTGGCAGGGTTCGCACCCGCCCAGAGGTTCGGCGTCGGAAGGGTCTTGGCGTGGCCATCGACGAAGCTGACGCCGACTCGTCCGCGAACGAAGTCGTACGAGCCGCCGTACTGGAACCACTCGTTGTTGTTGGTGAACTGCCACGGGCCGAACCAGTAGCTCGTTCCGCTGTTCCAGAAGCTGGGGGCCTGGACGAACCAGTTACCACCGCCGGAGGGGCTTCCGCCAGCCCTGTCCCAAACGGAGTCGACCGTCATGATCGTCTGCGCCGGTCGGGCCATCGAGGTCGTGCTCTTCGGCATGAAGACCGCCTGGCCTCCGACGTCCGTCAGCGGGGAGAGGTAGAAGTAGTTCCAGCCTCGGTTGGAGCGGAGGCCCATGTTGTACTCCTGCTCCGCGACGATGCTGACGCGAGGCTTCAAGGCGCTAAAGGCGTGGATGTCCCTGAAGGCGTACGGGGTTGATCGCTTCGCGGCTCTGATTGAACAGAACGTGGACCAGGCGAAGTACCTCGCAGAGCTGATCGACGCCGAGCCCGCACTCGAGCGCATGGCGCCGGTCCCGCTGAACATCGTCTGCTTCCGCTACCGGGCGGAGCTCAACTCCGACGCAGTCAACCAGGAGATTCTGTACCGCCTGCAAGAGCGCGGCCTTGCGGTGCCGTCCTCCACGCTTCTGGGCGGAGCGTTCTGCCTTCGCGCGTGCCTGGTGAACCACCGTACCAGGCGCGAGGACCTGGAAGCCCTGGTGCGCGACGTTCTCGCGATCGGTCAGGAAGTCACGCGAGAGGCGTCTTAGACAGCCGCAATCTCAAGGACTTCTGGTCAGGCGTGAGGGTTGGGATCACTCGGCAGATGATCCCAACCTAGGGCCAAGCTACAGCGCCTTGGTGTCGATCAGAAGCACTTCGTTACCGGCCGCCAGGGCTACCCTGCCGTTGCCGAGGGCGACCATTCGATTGAACTCCTTGTCGATCACCACGCCGCTGTTCGACATCGGCACGAGGACCTCGCGCACGAAGCCGAATGTCACGGTGTCGAATATTTGGAGCTTGGCAGTTATGCCATCGCTCGGCTCGAGAAGAATGTAGGCGCGGTTCTCGGTTGCGCTGATCGCGGACAGCGACCGCGACCGGTCGCCGAAGGGGAAGGTGCCCTCTGGAGCGTAAGTGATCGCGTCGATCACCTGTCCGCCTGCGGAGTAGATGCGTTCGCCGCTGAACTCGATGTCGCCCACGTCACCGCTGAAGGCGTTCGTGATCGGCTGCCCGAGCTGGATGCCGTTCGCATCGACCGTCATCGGGTAGAGCGGGGTGCCGAAATCGAAATCGATGCCATTCAGCCGATCCTCCGCGGGTCCCCAGGCGAGGCGGCGCGGCCCAGTGCCCATGGCAAAGGTGTTCGCGACGCGCACCCCGTTTTGGTACAGCGCCACGTCGTGCTCCCCAATCGACGCATTTCGAGGGTAGCGAACAACGGCGATGAGGTTCGGGTCGGTGGGGCTCACCGCGATGTCCATCGCGTAGTACGGACCCTCGTTGCCATGCGCTCCGAGAGATATTCCCGGGCCGGCTGTTCCGGTCGCGAGATCGACCCGGCGCACGGTTCCAGACCCCTTTAGCCCTACGTACGCTGCGCTTCGGTCGGCCGACATGGCAATTACGGTGGGATCGCTCCCGATCGGCACCGAAGAGAGCACCGCGCCGGACGACGCGTCGATGGTCACGAAGTGGTTGGCTCGATCGGGCGAAGTGGGATCTCCCAGGGCATAGATCCGGCCGCGGATGGGGTCGTGCGCGAGTCGGCTCGCCCGTATGTTGATCGATTTGATGGGGCCGGTCGCGGCGTACCGAACGGTCACCGTCCCCGTGGCGCGCATATCGTCCATCGTGACCTCAATCTCCGCGGGCCCCGGCACGAGGCCCGTCAGCGAGCCGTCCTCGTTCAGGCGCACGGACCGAAATGCGAATGGAGGGCGGAAGCTAAAGCTTCCCGGCGTTACGGCGACCACGTTCCCTTGCGCGTCCCGAGCAACGCCGTTGAGGAACTGCCGAGCTCCGAGATCGAGCGTCTGATTCGGGGCAACCTCAATCGACTTGACGACGCCAGCGCTGAAGACGGTCCCGAGAGCGCCCCCGGCGGCATCGCCGAGGGTGCCGTCGGCTCGGAGGAGGGCTCCGCTCGTCGCCACGCCGATAATGGGGCCGTTGCCTCCCGCTTGAGCGTGGAACTCGACACGAAGGTTGACCGCGCCTACCTTAGCCGGAGAGGGGGCGACGTGGGTGGAAACGTGATCCGTCCGCGGGACCTCCCGGTTCACGGTGAAAGAGAGGTCCGACCCGTCCGGCCGTGCCTGCTGGAAGGTGATCACGGCCGAAAGGGCCGCCGCGGGAGCGTTCACCGCTTGGCTGCGGGCAGCCCAATAGAGGTCGATCGCGGGAGTGGTCGTTCCGTCATCAACCCGGGTTGAGCCACCGCCGCCCGAACCCCCACACCCCACTAGAGCCACCACCACCGCGGCCAGACACACTCGGTTCATGCGGGCACTATAGCGGTCGCTCCGTTCGGTTTGGAGGGCACCATCTCCGCGCACTCCGATTCGGCACCCAAGATTGGTATCTTTGCCAGCCTCATGCCGGCGTATAGAGGGACCCCTCGCCGCGCCTCTGATCGCGACAACTTTTCTGGAGCGCGCGATCCGCGTCGGTAGGGTAGGGACCTCGCGGAGATATCGCTGAAGACGACATGTCGTCACCAGGCGAGATCCGGGGAGCTCGTCACCGCTAGCTAGGTCCACCGTGTGCAATCGAGCAGGCCCTCTCCTCGCCCGCGAGGCGGGCGAGGAGAGGGATCGTGCTTTAGCCGAAGGGGACTTCTACGTTGAGGCGGTTGAGGTGCTGCTCGAGGGTGACTCGAGCGTGCGAGGTGTAGACGAGGTTCATCCGGACGACGGAGCCGTAGCTGAACACCTCGGGCGGCTCGCACTCGTGGTCCACGAAGGTGAGGTCCCACGAGCCTTCGCTCTCGATGCGTCGGACGAGCTCACGGAACCGGCGGTGGTTCTCGTCTAGTTGGGCACGGAAGCTCGGCACCGTGCCGTCGTGAGTGGTGCCGGGCTGGTCGTCCAGCATGTGGATCCAGGGCTCCCCGAATCCGCAGCAGCGGCCCATCAGGTCGCGGAGGGTCTCGTCGTCGGCCATCCAGGGGAAGGGGTTGGTGCCGGGCAACACGGTGTCCCAGGTCTCGGCCGGCAGTCGCTCGCAGAGATCGAGGTTGCGGTGCATCACGCGGCGGTGGTCGTCGAGGATCAGGTCAAGTAAGTTCATCGTCATCGCTCCTTGCCGACGGTCGAGCGAACTGGGGGCAGGCACGAAGTGCAGGGCACTACCCGTCAGTCGGTAATCCGTGGGAGCCAGCTTTCGGTACTGCGAGGGAGCCACTCCGTAGGCGGTCCGGAACGCCCGGGAGAATCCCTCCAGCGATCCGTACCCGGAGTCGAAGGCGATCTCCGTCGCCGATCTCCGGGTGCGGGTGAGTTCGTAGGCAGCGCGCTCTAAGAGGAGCCGGCGTCGCGTGGCCATCGGCGTGCCCGAACCGGTCCGGCGGAAGAGCCGGTAGGTGTGGGCGACGCTGTAGCAGGCGGCGTCGGCGAGGGCGCGCGAGTCGGTCGGGGCGTCCATCGTCCCCACCAGCAGCTCCAACATCGGATCGTTTCGCGTTTCCATCGGCTCTTTCGTTGTCGCCCAATGGGGGTGACCGGAGCTTGACGGTTCTTCTCCAAGCCGACGATATGGTACGCGCGGAAACCGTGAGGGCCGTGGTAGAGTCGCATCCTTTCGACCGCTCGCCATCGCCGGGAGCGGTCCAGGAGCGCGAAGCGATGACTGAAGAGAACCCGAACGAAAACGAGAGTGCGATCGAGGACCTGGCCCTCGAGTACGCCCTCCAGAAGCTCGTCGATGGAGAGGATTTCGCGCTCGCCGGACTCGGCCGCCGTCACGATGGCGAGCTCGAGGCACTAGTGGTGCAGGCCGAAGGCGAGGACGAGATGATGCGGCACGTTCGCGAGTTCGTGAAGTCGAACCCCGTCTCCGAAATCGCCCTCGTGGGCACCGGCCAGCTCGAAGAGCCCCCGACCGACATCCTCGTCGTGTACGCCCAAACCATGGACGACGCCAAGGTGGTCTGTCTCATCGCGCCGTACGAGATGAGCTCCGAAGCGAACGGCGAGACGGAGATCGCCCTTGGTGAGTGGGCGAGGCTGCCCGACACCGAAGAGCTGTGGGTCACGCCGCCACCGGTGGCGTAGGCCGCCGCGCGGCCCTTGAACGTCCGTCTTGGCGCCCCCTCCCCTGCAGGAGGGGGTACCGCAACAAGCTGATCGAGGTCCCTCATTGGTAGGCACCCGTGGCTGCGGCATTCCTGCCGCGGATCCGGCGCAGCCGGATAAAAGCCGGGTAGCTCATCACGGACGTCTATCGAGCTTCGCTCGATCCGCGGCAGGAATGCCGCAGCCACGGGTAGTTGATCGTGTGGCGCCTTTCTGACGAGGTGTGTCGGCCTAGCTCTGCAGAGATGGGAGCGCCGGAATCAGGGCTCCCCGTGCCCCCATTCGAGCAATCAAGCACTCCCGCATTCGAGCAATCCCGGAGGGGGGGTACCCTCTTGGGCTAGCACGATGAGAATTTACACCTCCGAGAGCGTCAGCGAAGGGCACCCAGACAAGCTGGCGGATCAGATTTCCGACGCCCTTCTCGACGCCTTCCTCGCGCAGGATCGACACAGCCGCGTTGCGGTCGAGACTCTCCTGACCCGCGGCGTCGCCGTGGTCGCGGGCGAGGTCACGACCGAGGGGTATGTCGACGTCGCCAACGTCGTTCGCGAGACGATCGCCAACGCCGGTTACACCGACACCGACCTCGGCTTCGACGGCCGAACCTGCGGCGTCCTCGTGGCGATCCAGGGCCAGTCGCGCGACATCGCCCAGGGCGTCGACGTCGGCGGCGCGGGCGACCAGGGCATGATGTTCGGCTACGCCACGCGCGAAACGGCCGAGCTGATGCCGCTGCCGATCGCGATCGCTCACGCGCTGATGCGGGAGTCGCACCGGGTGCGCCGAAACCACCCGACGCTCGGCCTTCGGCCGGACGCGAAGGCGCAGGTCTCGGTGGAGTACGGCGAGGACAACAAGCCGCGCCGCATCAACACCATCGTCGTCTCGCAGCAGCACGGACCGGGCCTCGAGAGCTCCATCCAGGAGCTCGTCCGCGAGCGCGTGATCAAGCCGGTGCTCGAGCAGTACGGCGAGTACGTGTCGGGCGACATCACCTACCACATCAACCCGACGGGCAAGTTCGAGATCGGCGGCCCTCAGGGCGACACGGGCGTCACCGGCCGCAAGATCATCGTGGACACCTACGGCGGAATGGCCCCCCACGGCGGTGGCGCGTTCAGCGGTAAGGACCCGACGAAGGTCGACCGCTCGGCGGCGTACATCGCCCGCTACGTGGCCAAGAACATCGTGGCCGCCGGCCTCGCCGACAAGGCGGTCGTCCAACTCGCCTACGCCATCGGCGTGGCGCAGCCGGTCGCGGTGAACATCGAGACGTTCGGCACCGAGACGGTGGACCCGAGCGAGATCGAGCGACGCGTCCGCGAGCGGTACGACCTCTCGCCGGCCGGCATCATCAAGCAGCTCAACCTGCTCGACATCAAGTACCACCCCACGGCCCGCAACGGCCACTTCGGCAACGCCGAGTTCCCGTGGGAGCAGACGAAGGACGCCGACGTCCTGAAGTAAACGTGGCGCGGGCGCCCCGCCCGCGAGCGGTCCCGCGCGTAGGTGAGGACCAAGGCGAAGCAGAAACCGAGGATCTCTCGGTTTCTGCTTCGTTCGTTTGTGGGCTCGTCCCGTGCGGGACGAGCCCACTTCATTGGGGCAGTTTCTCTTTCGCTAAGGAGACTCCCTTCCTCGTGAGGCCGGTCGCGGGCGGGGCGCCCGCGCCACGTATAATTCCGGCATGCCGGACATCCTTTGGGCCCCGTGGCGGATGGAGTACATCGAGCGGCCCGGGACGGGCAAGCCGGGGGGAGACATCTTTCTCGACCTGCCGGCGGCGAACGAGGACGACAAGAACTTCATCCTCTTTCGCGGCACCACCGCGTTCGTGATGCTCAACGCGTTCCCCTACACGAACGGTCACCTCATGGTCGCGCCGTACCGGCAAGTGGCGGACATCACGCTGATGACCGACGAGGAGCTGCTCGAGGTGAATCAGCTGGTGGCCAAGGGGGTCAGTTGGGTGCGCGCCACCTACAATCCCGACGGCTTCAACATGGGCGTGAACATGGGCCACGCCGCCGGAGCCGGCATCCCGGTCCACATCCACTGGCACATCGTGCCCCGTTGGAACGGTGACACCAACTTCATGACCACCGTAGGTCAAGTGAGGGTGATGCCACAAACGCTCGAGCAGAGCTACGCCCGGCTGATGGAGGCCGTGCGCCGTGACGTTTGAAGAACTGCGCGCGGCGGCACAGGGCTGCCTCGCGTGCGACCTCGCCAACCGCCGCACCAACGTCGTCTTCGGCGAGGGAGACCCGCGCTCGCCGCTCGTGCTGATCGGCGAAGGCCCGGGGGAGAACGAGGACAAGTCGGGACGTCCGTTCGTGGGTCGGGCCGGACAGCTGCTGGACAAGGCGCTGGCCGAGGCCGGCGTGCAGCGCTCCGAGGTCTACATCACGAACACGGTGAAGTGCCGCGCCGCGGATTGGACCACCGGCCGCCCTGTGAACCGTCCGCCCACCGAAGAGGAGACCCGCGCCTGCCGCCAGTGGCTGGTCCCCCAGCTCGGCCTCATCAAGCCGCAGGTGATTCTCTGCATCGGGGCGCCGAGCGCGAAGAACATCATCAAGAAGTCGTTCCAGATCACCAAGGAACGGGGCATGTACTTCCCGTGCGAGTTCGCCCGAACGGCGATCGCGACGCTGCATCCGGCTTACATCCTGCGGCAGATGAACATCGACGGGGACGGCGGGTACGGGTTCCTAGTGGCGGACATCCGAAAGGCGTGGGAAGCTGCCCAGAAACTCGCGGCGAAGGGGCCGGTGGACGGGTTGCCGAAGGCCGTGCCGAACCCGAGCGACAACGAACAGGGAAGCCTGTTCTAGCGCTCGGAATCCGGACACGAGGTTCCCAGCTAAGCTCCGAAGGTGAAGCCTCGTTGCGTCCGTTGCGCCGTGGCGTGAGACTCCTTCCCTACTGTGCGGAGCAGCATGCGGAAGAGAGGAGATTTCACGCCACGGCGCAACGGACGCAACGATCACTCGGGCATGGAGTTGGCGACGCGTTTGATGCCGTCTTTCAGGTGCTCTTCTCCAAAGTTGATTAGTAGCCCAAGACGCTTGTTGGCTAGGCGTAAGTAGGTCAAGAGAATTTTGTAGTGCACCGGAGCAACTTGCTCCAACGACTTTAGCTCGACAATGACTCGGCCGCAGATCACGAGGTCAGCCCGGAACCCGTCTTCGAGCTTTAAGCCATCGTAAAGCAAGGGAATGGGAACCTGCCTCTCGACAGCAAGCCCCATTTGCGTTAACTCGTGCTCCAGCACCGTCTCATAAACTGACTCCAACAGACCCGGGCCAAGCCTCCGGTGAATCTTGAAAGCCGCATCAAGCACGAGCTTCGCAATTTGGTTCTCGGTCATCCTGGCGAGATTGCCACATTCCTTCCTTTTGATGGCTCGCAGCTAAATCGTGCTCGGCTGTCCTAGAATGTCCGGCATGCAGCGTTTCAAGGGGATTCCGCTCGTTTTCGCGATGGCCGTCGTCGCGGGGGCGCAGACTCGGCCCCATAACTTCGACCTTACCGACGTTCGTTGGTCCGTTTCCTTCAATGAGCCGAAGGGAAAGCTCATGGGTGACGTCACCAACACGCTCATCCCCAGCCGCAACGCGCGCGAGATCACCCTCGACGCGGGCGAGATGCGGATCAAGAGCGTTTACGTCGACGGCAAGCCGACGCGCTTCCGGCACCTGAACCAGCGACGGCTCGCGGTCACCCTCCCCCGGGCCGGCGACGGCAAGCGGGCGGCCAAGGTCCGGGTCGTCTACGAGTGCAACCCCGAGGCCGGCGCCTACTTCGTTCCCGCGTCGCGCGCCTATCCGGCCACCACGTCGGTGATTTACACGCAGGGCGAAATGGAGGACAACCGTTTCTGGCTCCCCACCTACGACTACCCGGACGATAAGGCGACCAGCGAGGCGTTCATCGAGGTCCCGGCCGGTTACACCGCCATCAGCAACGGCCGGCTCGTGGGAGTGAAGCCGAAGGGGAAGAACCAGGTCTTTCACTGGAAGATGGACCAGCCCCACGTCACGTACCTCATCTCCTTCGTGGTGGGGCAGTACGAGCAGGGGAAGGAGACGTGGGACGGCATCCCCGTGACCTGGGGCGTCCCCAAGGGGCTGAAGGCGCAGGGTGAGTCCACGTTCGGCGGAACGGCCGACATCGTTCGGTTCTTCTCCAAGCTCACCGGATTCCGCTACCCCTACGCCAAGTACTCGCAGAACGCGGTGCCGGATTACATGTTCGGCGGCATGGAGAACATCACCGCCACCACGCAGACGATCGGCGCCCTCCATCCCCGCAACACCAAGCCGCTGGAAGACGCGACCGGCCTGGTTGCCCACGAGCTGGCGCACCAGTGGTTCGGCGACACGGTGACCACCAACGGCTGGAGCGACATCTGGATCAACGAGGGCTGGGCCTCGTTCCTGCCGAGCTTCTACCTGCGCGAGCGGGACGGTCAAGAGGCGTTCGACATTTCCCGGTACGAGATCTTCCAGGGTGGACTCAGCGGCGACCGCAACCGGCCCGTCGTTTGGAAGGGATACAAGGATCCGCTGGACATGTTCGACGGCCACGCCTACCCGGGCGGCGCGTCGCGCATGTTCATGCTGATGCGCCAGCTCGGTGAGGACACGTTCTGGAAGGCCACCAAGGCGTACCTAGAGGAGCGAAAGTACACGTCGTTTGACACCCAGGCGTTCTTCAAGACCTGGTCCAAGAACGCTGGCCGCGACCTCACGCCGTTCATGCAGCAGTGGTTCTTCACCGCGGGCGCTCCCGAGCTCACGGCCTCCGTGTCGGGGAACGAGCTCGTCGTGACGCAGGGCGCGGTGAACTTCAACCTCGATCTCCCGGTGTGGATTCTCGGAACCGACAACCAGTGGGTGAAGCGGAGCCTCGCCGTTCGCGGCAAGGAGAGCCGGATGGACCTCGGCGATCTCGCCGGAAGGCCGGTACTGCTCGACCCCGAGGTGTGGACGATGGGCGTGTTCCGCCACTCCATCCCGCTCACCTTCGAGCAGCGGCTCGCCCTTTGGGACGCCCTCCCGAATGCGGCGGCGCAGCTTCGCTTCTTGGAGTTCTTCACCGGCGAGATGAACGCAGCCGAGAAGGAGACTTTCGCTCGCCGCATCCGCTCGCCGCGGATGTTGGAGCGGTTCGTCGGCCGGCTCGACGCGACGTCGGCCAAGTTCCTGATGGAGCAGTCGAACAGCCCCGATCGCCGACTGGCGAACGCCGCGATGGACAGACTCTCCCAGGTCGATAAGTCGCCCGCCACGCTCGCGCTGTTTCGCACCGTTTACGCGGGCGATCCGAACGAGAGGTTGCGCCAGTGGGCCGGGCAGAGGCTGCTTCAGGCGACCAACGACGAGAAGCTTGCCCAGCAGTTCTGGGGGAGGTCGGGCTTCCGCGACGCTTATCGGCAGATCGCGCTCGATTGGTGGGTCCGCAATCGGCCTGAGCTTGCGAGGGAGCGCGCGCTCGAGGCGATTCAGAAGGGCTACCCCGAGCCAACCCGCGTCGAAGCGATTCGGCATCTAGGTCGCCTGAAGGACAAGCCGGGCGAGCGCCGCGTGTACGACGTGCTGGTGAAGGTCCTGAACGAGAAGTCGTTCGGAGCGCGCAACACCGCGATGAACGCGCTGGCCGACTACGGCGATAAGCGCGCCATCCCGCTCCTGGAGCCGATGACGAAGCACTCGCTCGTCTTCTTCCGCCAGACTGCCGCCGGCGCCATCGCCCGCCTACGCGGATAACTCACGCCGGGACCGCCGGCTTCAGCCGGCGGTCCCAGGGGGCTTATACTCTTCGGCATGACGAACATTCAACAAGCCGATCCGGCGCTCGACCTGGTGCTGGAGCGAACGGTCGACGTGCCGCGTGAGCTGATCTGGGAGGCCTGGACCAAGCCGGAGCTGCTGAAGCAGTGGTTCACCCCGGCGCCGTGGACGACGGCGGAGTGCGAGATCGATCTGCGGCCCGGCGGCAAGTTCCGCACCCTGATGCGCGGCCCCGAGGGCGAGGAGTTTGACGGCGTGAGCTGCTTCCTCGAGATTGTGCCGAACCAGAAGCTGGTGTGGACCTCCGCCCTCGGCGAGGGGTACCGACCGCACCCGCCGAGCGAGGGGTGCACGTTCACCGCGATCATCACGCTCGAAGAGCACCAGGGCGGCACGAAGTACCGCGTCCTGCTGGTTCATGCCGATGCCGAAGCGAAGAACAACCACGACGGGATGGGCTTCCAGGAAGGGTGGGGCAAGGCTTTCGACCAGCTGATCGCCGTCGTGAAGCCCGCCTAGCGGGAATTGCCGAAGCCGGACGCGAGAACGGGGCGGCGACCGATGGTCGCCGCCCCGTTCTCGCGGACTGTTGACACGTGCGCGCCGGCTTACTTGGGCAGCGCGCTGCGGATGAGAACGTACGGCTTCAGGCGCAGATCCTTGCCTTGGTTGAACCGTGCCTGCCGGTGCAGCTGGTTGGCCAGCACGTACAGGTCGCCGTTGGGGCCGACGCTGAGCGTATCCGGCCAGTACCGGCGGTCCATCTGGAGGATCGGCTCGAAGCGGCCGTCGCTCAGCCGCTTGCGGAGCACGCGGCTGTTCTCGTAGTCGGTCACCAGGATTCGGCCTTGGGGATCCGTCTCGAGGCCGTCGGAAGCCGGCTTGGTGCCCTCATCCTTCACCGTGGCGGCCACCTCGTTCTCGAAGGTGTCTCGGTTGGCGAGAGCCTCGACGCTCACCGAGTACAGCTTGTTGCCGATGAGCGGGCAGTAGTAGAGACGGTCGCCGGCGAGGCTGATCGCGATGCCGTCGGCACCGATCTTCGGCTTCTGAGCCTGGCCGAACTTCGGTCGGATGAGGAGCGGGCGTCCCTCGGCCTTAGGCTCGTAGCTGAGGTCGGCCTTGGTCGACGGGTGATTGTTCAGCCGACGCCAAGAGTTGCCGCTCGCGAGGTCGACCACGATGATCGCGTTCGGGCCCTTGTCGCTCGAGTCGGTGATGAAGGCGTACCCATCGCTGCCGCGCTTCATGTCGAAGCGCACGTCGTTGAGGTACGTGGTCGGCAACGCCACGTTGGACGGCAGGTTGATCTTCTTCACGACCAGATTGGTGGCGAGGTCGAAGCAGACCAGCTTCGGCCCATTGGGCATGGTGTAACCCATGTTCACCGAGCCGGTGTCGACGGCCCACAGGCGGTCCTTCGGGTCGACGACGGCGCTCTGGACGTTGATCAGGTTCTCGGCCGCCTTGCTCTTGTCCAGCTCGTTCATCGCCAGGTTCGGGTAGGGAACCTCGGCGCCGTTGCGCAGCTCGACGAGCGTCGCGCGAACGGGATCGCCCCATCGGGGGAAGGTCACGAAGGTGCGGCCGCTGCGGGACACCGTCACGCCCGTAGGCATCGGTCCCTTGAATCGGTGGATGATGGTCGCGCCCCGTTGGGCGAGGACGAGGGCTCCAATTGCCAGTGTAAGACTCATGCTTTTCTCCCTTCCGATTGGAAGAAGAAGCTAGTCAAAGGTTCGAAACGAAACGCGGGAGAGGGTGCGAAGCACCCTCTCCCGCGTCGAAGTGGCCGGACGGCCCAGCCACGATTAGGTTCGCTTAGCGGTTGACGCCGACCTTCTGGACGGGTCCGACCTTGCTGCCCTTGGCGACGAGAGCCTGGCGGCCCTCCTTCGCGCTGCCCTCGCAGCCGAAGTACTGGTACCCGGTTCCGGCGACGAAAACCTTGAACGGCTTCTTCGCTTCCTTCGCGTTGCAGCAGCCCTTGGCTCCCTTCACCACGACCTTCTCGGCGGTCGACTTGCAGCAGGCCTTCTTGCCTTCGGCCGTGAGGGCCATCTCCTGCGCCTGGCGCAGGAACGCATCCTCGGCGCTCTCCTTCTTGGCACAACACTTGTCACCGGCCAGCGCCATGCCGGCCACGAGGGCGAACGCGAGAGAGAACAGGGTCTTCATGACACGATTAGTATAGCTTTGCGGCGACGAGAGGTCGTTCGGCAGTGATGTTCTCCGGAGCGCGATTGCGAGGGCCTTCCTCCAAGCCGCTCGCGGGTGGCGCTGCTGTAGTCGCGGGCTTCAGACCGCGGGCAGCCGAGCTCGCGCCGATTGCGAGCGGCACGTCCACGGTCCTCCGCGGTCTGAAGCCCGCGACTACGGGAGGCTTACTCTTGGGCGAGGGCTTCTGTCGAGCTTCGCTCGATCCGCGGCAGGAATGCCGCAGCCACGAGTGTCTTCTTCTGGGTCGGCTTGACCTTGAGTAGTCAAGGCCTACGGTCGGGTCCCTCGGCTTCGCTCGGGATGACAGGGGCTTACTGGTGCCAGCCTCCCCCCAACGACCGAACGACCATCTGCTCACCAGGTACCCTCTACTGCCTAATGGCGCAGTCGATACGAGTGGCGGTGGTTGGGGCGAGCGGTTACGGCGGGGCCGAGATCGTGCGTCTGCTTGCGAACCATCCCCAGGCCCGTATCACTACGGTCACCTCGGGCCGAAGCGCCGGGAAGCCGCTGCGCGGCGAGTGCCCCTGGCTGGCGACCGATCTGGTTCTCAGCGAGTACGCGCCCGACCGGCTCGACGCGGATTTCGTGTTCCTCTGCCAAGAGAGCGGATTCGCCATGGAGCGCGCGGCGGAGATTCTGCCTCACGCCCGGGTGATCGACCTCTCCGCCGACTTCCGTCTGCGCGACTACGATGCCTACCACGCCTATTACGGGCGGGAGCACGCGCGCCCGGCGTTGCCAAGCGAGCCGGTGTACGGCCTTCCGGAGCTGGCTGGCCACGAGGAGATCGAGCGGGCTCACCTCGTGGCGAACCCGGGCTGCTACCCGACGACGGCGCTCCTTTCCTTGATGCCGCTCGTCCGTGGCGATCTGGTGACGGGCACCCCGGTGATCGACGCGAAGTCGGGTGTCTCCGGCGCGGGCCGCTCGCGCAAGGAGACGGAGTACCTCTTCACCGAGCTGAACGGCGGCTTCAAGGCGTACGCGGTGAACGGCCACCGGCACACGCCCGAGATCGAGCAGCTGGTGGGACGGCCGATCCGCTTCACGCCACACCTCATCCCGGCGACGCGGGGCATCCACTCCACGACGCACGTGCCGATCAAGCCGGGCTTGGACAAGGCTCGCCTGCGCGAGCACTTCGCGGAGTTCTACCGCTTCGCCTCCTTCGTTCAGGTGGTGGACGCGCCGCCCAGCACGAAGCAGGTGCAGGGCAGCAACCGATGCGACTTGTACATCGACTACGACGACCGAACCGGTTACGCCGTGGTCATCGGCGTCCTCGACAACCTCGTTAAGGGCGCGGCCGGCCAGGCCGTGCAGAACATGAACATCATGGCCGGGCTTCCGGAGGAGACGGGCCTACCCGTCCACGGCGTCTGGCCCTAGAGATTGCTTGAACGTTGGATTGCTTGAATAGGGTGGGCAAGCTCCTCGTTCGAAGGCATTCCTCACCTCAATCCAGCGCTCTAGCAATCGAGCATTCAAGCAATCGAGCAATCTCATGGTTCCAAAAGGATTTCTGTTCTCCGGTGTCCGCTGTGGTCTCAAGAACAAGCGGAACGACGTTGGTCTGATCCTCTCCGACCGCCCTGCGCGGGCGGCCGGGGTGCTGACCACCAACCACGTGCGCGCGGCGTCCGTGGACTACACGCGTCGTGCCCTCGAACCCGGCGTGCTGCGGGCGGTGGTGGTGAACAGCGGCAATGCGAACTGTTGCACCGGCGAGCAGGGCGAGCGCGACACGGCGCGGATGGCGGAACTCGCCGCCGAAGTCGTGGGGATTCAGCCGGACGAGATCGCGGTGGCTCAGACCGGCGTGATCGGCCACCTGCTGGACATGGCGAAGGTTGAGCGGGGCATCCGCGAGGCGGGCACGAAGCTCGGCGACGATCCGCGGCCGTACATGGACGCGATCCTCACTACGGACCTTGTTGAGAAGTGGGCGTACCTGTGCTTGGGCGAGGGCGGCGAGCCGGTGACGGAGGTGAGCTCCTTTGCCGCGGGCATGGCGGCTACCCCGAACTCGGTGCCGTCGAGCGCCAAGGCGAGCGTCTACGGCGTGGCGAAGGGCTCGGGCATGATCGCGCCGAACATGGCGACGATGCTCGGATTCGTCGTGACCGACCTAGACGTGGAGGGGATCGATCTCCAGGCCGTCCTCAAGCGAGTCGCGGACCGCAGCTTCAACTGCATGACCGTGGACGGCGACACCTCGACCAACGACATGCTCCTCGTTCTGGCCAACGGCGCCTCGGGCGTCAAGCCGACCGAGGCGCAGCTCGAACGCGCGCTGTACGAGGTGTGCGTCTCGCTGGCCAAGCAGATCGCCCGCGACGGCGAGGGAGCCACGAAGCTCGTGGAGGTTCGCGTGAAGGGCACGAGCGATCCGATCCGAATCGCCCGCACCATCGGCGAGTCGCCGCTCGTAAAGACGGCGATGTTCGGCTGTGACCCGAACTGGGGCCGCATCCTCATGGCGGCCGGCCGCGCAGGAGTGCCGTTCACCACCGCCGACGTGCGGCTCGCCCTCCTGGTAGACGGGGAGGAGTACGTGCTGTTCGAAGACGACGGCCCCGCCTCCTTCGACCCGAAGCGCGTGTCCTCGGCACTGAAGTCGGACTACGTGGTCATCGACTTCGACCTCGGTGAGGGCGAGGCGGCGACGGTCTACACGTGCGATTTCGGCTACGGCTACGTGCGGATCAACGCCGAGTACCATACTTGAACTCCTGACGCTATAGCCGTCGTCATCGAAGTCTCCAAACCTGGCACGACACAAGGCCGCTGGCTCGCCACGAACGAGTCTGTGCAGGAAGCAACGTGCCCTTGACGCCAAAGACTTCCTCCAAACGTCGTCAACGGACGCCTGTCTCGCCCAGCAAATACACTTGTTATCTGGAGGATTTGTCCTCCAATTTGGTTCAATTTGAACCTGGAAGCGTCACCAGGCAAGCCTTCGCCTGTATAAGACAGACAAAATCCTGTAACCGTGGCGCTGTCTAAATCGTATAATTAGGTGTATGGACGACAGGAAGCGAAGCCGAAGCTACCCAGGGGCGGACCTGGAGGAATGCATCCAGTTGGCGAAAACGGTGCAGAGCAGCTTGGGTCCTGGCGATCATTCTCGAGAGGACATCTCGAAGGCTCTCGGATCGAAAGGGGTTACCGGGGGAACAGCGCGGAAGATTGCTGCCGCAGCCGCCTTTGGGCTCCTGAAAAAGGCTGCGAGTGGATATGCGCTCACCTCCATAGCACGGAAATTTATGCGCCCGATCCCAGGTGAGGAGCCTGAGTTGCGTCAAGAGTGTCTGAGAGCGGTCCCCCTCTACCGTGAACTGCTTGACAGATACATGCCCGAGGGGCGACTTCCTTCTGCTCTCCCCGCGCTGCTTGAGAGAAACTTCGGCATCATGCACCCGAACGGTAGCTATGCTGCCAAGGTCTTTCTTGACTCGGCAATGTACGCAGGACTGATCGACAGCGACGGAAGCTTTATCGAGGCCGGCCCTTACCAAGAAACGGATATGGAAGCGGAAGCCGATGAACAACAGGAGTCTGCAGATGATCAGGCTCGTACTGCGTCCGATAAATCCGAAAAACCTAAAGATTTTCCTCCTGAGGTCATCAGTATCGAATTGCCAGTCCCGGGCATCAAGCTGATTGCGCCAAAAACGATGACTCAGAAGCAGAAAGAGCGAGCCATTTTATGGCTCGACATGGTTGCAAAACCATGGCTTCAGTTCATCGTGGAGGAGGAACAAGAAGAAGGCGAGGCTAACTATGCATAGCCTCGCCTCTCCCCGAACGGCCAGAAGCCAATCCGTGTTTAGCCAACACAATGGTACCACGTTCGGGCGTATTCGCCAACCCCCCGCATCAGGGGTCCCGACTCTGGCGGCTCCCCCTGATGCTTTGGCAGATTTGGGAGGTTTCCGCTATGTCGGACAAACCAAACAAACCCAAGGGCAAACGCCTTATCTTCCGTGCGTGGAAGTACCATCCGACTACGGGTGAGAAGATGTGGGCGCGTGACTACGGGTATAAGGCTTGGCCCATCTGGGTCTAAGCTAGGCTGACATCAAAACTCCTGGGCATGGCATAGCACCCCAGGAGCATTGTTCCGTTACATTAACCGCTTCGGGCCACTGCTTGCGAGGCAGGTGCGACCCCCCGTAGTGAGGAGTCCTTTCCAAGCGCCTGTCCACGACCTCAATCATAGAGCGATATTCATTCTAGAACGCCGAGTGCCACACTTCGGGAGGGGATGGGGACGAGTGGATTGGCCGCTTGGCGCCTATCCCCGTCACCCAGCCTGTCTCTCGGCTACGAGCGAGGCAGATGTGCGGCAAGGGATACACCTCAAGCGACCAACTTGTAAACCGCCCGATTGCGGAGCACCAAGATTAGGAACACGACTTTTAAGTCGTTGTTCAGCCGCGTTCCTACAGGAACCGCAGTCGCGACAACAGAAGCCGAGACGACATCCTGCCAGCCCACCAAGATCCAGGCGTCGCGTATGCCGGGAACGACTCTCTGTTCTCGCGCGCGTCAGGCCACGACGCCGAGTACAGCGAACACGAGAAAGAACAGAGTCGAGGCGAGCGCCCAACGTGTACAAAAGCCTGGCTGCGGGTTGCCCACGTCGACCTCGGTTTCGACTCTACGGCCGGCTGGCCGGACAGGTTGTTCGCAGTAAGCAGCAACAGCTCGGCCCGCCTTTGCAGTTCGGACAACCACAGATGGTAGCGTGGCTAACCGCCGCAGTACGGCTGAGGTTTGGAGCAAGGCTGAGCGCGCTCGTGAGCAGAAGCGCGGCCACGAGGAGCCCGCGGACCGGAACGGTCCGCGGGCGTGGAAGAACGAGGCTCACGGGAGGTTGTCTCCGTAGCTGAGCTTCGGTTGCCACCCGTTCGCGCCGCCGTCGAGCATGTCGATGAGCGGCCAGACGGCGCAGAAGTCGTCGCCGTCGTCGAAGACCGCTTTGGCGACGCGGACGATGGAGCCGTCTGGCTCGCGGTGGAAGGTGGAGACGCCCGGCCACGGGCCGTTGCCCCAGAAGCCGAGGTCCTGGAAGAAAGGGCTGTCGTGGGCGGAGACCATGCGGAAGCGCCAGTTGCGCTTCTCCGCGAACCGCTTCTGAACTTCCGGCTTGTCCGGCGAACAGACGACGAACGACGCCCGGTCCATGAGGTGCGCCGAGAGGCCATTGAAGCCATCGGCCCACATCGTGCACGCGGAGCACCCGGTGCCCATGTTGTGGATCACGATGAGGTCGTCCTTGCCGCCGAACAGCTCGGAGAGCCGAACCTGGTTGCCGTCCGGGCCCAGGAGCACGTAGTCGGCGATCGTTTCCTTCGGTCGACGGCGACGCGCTTCGCTCAGCCGCTGCTTGGCGGCTTCGACCTCTTTCTCGAGGGACTCGATCTCGCGGTCGATGTCGGTAGTTACTTCGGGCATGGGTGTCTCCTGGTGGGGTGGGGGGTAAACGAACTTCGAGAAGTCCGTAAGGATCGCCATGAGGCACTCCTGGTGGCTCTCGAAGCGATCGGGGAATTGACGATGGGCGGCGCAGAGGCCGTCGTGGGCGAGCATCTCCGGGTCGGCGACGTGCCAGATGGGGATCAGGCCCGCATTCTCGTAATGGATGCCGCAGGCGCTGGGGAGCTGAGTTCCCAACCGGGTCCGTCGGTAATCGCGCGGAGGCATTCCGTAATAGGCCTGGAACACCCGGGCGAACGCTTCCTGCGATCCGTAGGCGGCATCGAACGCGATCGTTGCGACCGCCTCGTTGCCCGACTTGAGTCGGTGAGCCGCTTGCTCCAGCCGAAGGCGACGGACGAAGTCCATCACCGACTCGCCCAGCACGGCGCGGAAGATCCGGTGGAAGTGGTGAGGCGAGAAGCCAGCGACCCCGGCGAGCTGCCGGGGCGTCAGTGTCTCGTCGAGCGCGGACCGAACGTACCGGACGACCCGTGAGATGGCCTCGAGATACTCGGCCTCGGTTCGGCTGGTCGTTTCCACGGGCTTATGGTACGGCCATCGGTTTGCTGCCATCTGATCGCCAGTGCGGGATCCGCAAACACCCGCTAGGAGGCCGCGATATGGGTCCTCACGTCCGAACCGGACGGTGGAGCGTCTAAGCAGCCATGAAGAACTTCGGACTCGTCGCCGTTGCGGCGGCGGTCGTTGCGATCGGTTGCGGCGGGGCCGGCACGGCTGACACCAACTTCGACGCGAGCACGGCGACGACCGCGACCACGGCCAGCACCGCGTCCACGGCAACGAACGGCTCCACGAACACGACCGCCACGACGGGCGGCGTCGAGGATCCGAGTCCGTTCCGCGGGACGTTCCAAGGCGACTTCACCGGCAGCAACACCAGCGGAGCCCGCTACAACGGCGACGGCTCGGCGGACATTGCCGCCGATGGCAGCGCCACGTTCAGCTACACGGCGCTCCTCCCAGGCAACGTGCAGGTGATTCGAACCTTCACGGGCACGGTCAGCGCCACCGGAGCCTTCACCGGGAAGACGGACTCCGGCGAGAACGCGACGGGCACCGTGGTGCTGCTGGACACCCAAGGCCTGCAGGCGTCGCTCAAGTGGGACAAGCGGACCTCGAGCGGGTCCGTGTTCTACACGAGCACGGAGACGTTTACGCTGGATCGGAAGGATGGGCTTTGAGGGGGCGTCAGGTCACTAGGTCATTGGGTCGCTAGGTCATTCGGGGAGGGTGCTGCCTCCGCTCCGAACGACGGAACTACCGTCCCACCATCCTTGCCACTCCCTCAAGCCGTCCCGCGAACTCCGGCATCGCGACTCCCGCGACTTGTGCGTGCCGGGCTCCTGGCACGATCCAGGTCGGGCAGTCCGCCGCTGCCGCGAGTCGTTCGGCGTGCGAGCGGTCGATGAGGTCGTCGTCGCCCGCTTGGATCACGAGGGCGGGTCGCCCGCGCCACTTCTCCGCCGCCCGGACCGGGACCACCTGCGAAGGGTCGAGGCCGCTCATGCTGGAGGCGAACCAGACGACCGGCCGGAGATAGACGGGCGCTCCCGGAGCCTTGCGGCTGAACCAGCGGTTCATCGCTTCCTCAAAGTTGGCAAAGGCGCTCTCCGTCACGACGGCGTCCACCTTCGCGCCAGCCTCGGTGGCGAGCCAGCACGCCGCGCCGCCCATCGAGACGCCGACCAGCACCACCTTCGGTTGGCCGATGGCGTCCACGACCTCCTTCAGCCGCTGGGCCTCCTTCAGCCCAAAGCCGGTCGTTCTATCGCGCACGTCCCGATGCCCCGGAAGGGTGGGAATAACGACGCCGTACCCCCGGTGAGCCATCTCGGCGCCGAGCTCGCGCCAGTGGCCGCGATCTCCGCCGTAGCCGTGGGCGAACACGAAGGTCACTCCGCGCGCAGGGGCCTCGCCGGGCTCGACGTTCGTCCAAGTCGGTTGGGTCCCGGACTTCAGCGGCAGGTCGACCGCCCGAAGCCCTTTCGGTACCGGTCCGGCGTCCCCGACGAGGGGGCTGAGGTAGCTCTTCGCCAACTGCCAGCAGAGCAGCGGGTAGACGAGGAGCAGGCCGAGGGCGAAGAGCCCCAAGCGCCTAAGCCAAGGTCGCTTCCGCAGCATCGACGCAGTTACTCAGCAGGCTCGCCACCGTCATCGGGCCAACGCCGCCCGGAACCGGCGTAATCCAGCTCGCCACCTGGCGGGCGGACTCGAAGTCGACGTCGCCGACGTCGCCCTTGCGCCCCTCGACCTTGTTGTATCCCGCGTCGATCACGACGGCGCCCGGCTTGATCCAGTCGCCCTTCACCATCTCGGCTCGGCCGACGGCGGCAACGAGGATGTCCGCTTCGCGGCACAGGTCCGGTAGGTTTTGGGTGCGAGAGTGGGCGATGGTGACCGTGGCGTTCTTCTGCAGCAGCATCAGAGCCATCGGCTTCCCGAGGATCACGCTGCGGCCGATAACTACCGCGCGCTTCCCGGTGCACTCGATCCCGTAATGCTCGATGATGCGCGTGATGCCCAACGGGGTCGCACAGCGGAAGCCGGGAAGGTCCGCGACGAGGCGGCCGAGCGACTGCGGCGTTATGCCGTCCACATCCTTCTCCGCTCCCAGCGCCATTAGGGCGGCGTGCTCATCGAGATGCTTCGGCAGCGGATGCTGGATGAGTACGCCGTGCACGTTCGGGTCGGCGTTCAGCGCGCCAATGCGGTCGATCAGCTCCGCCTGACTGGTGTGCTCGTTGATCTCGTACGCCTCTCCGGCCATGCCCGCCGTCTCGGCCCACTTCCGCTTCATGCGCACGTAGGCGAGGGAAGCGGGGTCTTGGACCGCGACCAACACGTCCAAGCGGGGTACGACGCCCTTGGCGCGAAGGGCGTCCACTCGCTCCTTCAGGCGCTCGCGCGTCACCTTGCTGAGGGCGAGGCCGTCGAGGATCTGTGCGCCGGCGGGGCTGGTCTCAGTGGGGGACGCCATAGACGTACAGGAAACCCCACTCGGGCGTGTCGTCGCCACCAGGTCGGAGGAATTCCGGCCCTCAGCCCGGCAGGCCAGCCGCCTGCACCAAGGTCTCGAGCCGCTCGGGATAGG
>Ga0164290_1001189_pt1 | contig 47442 bp, 39 predicted proteins | sample Micstemetagenome_FD_108782 | JGI IMG/M metagenome (GOLD analysis project Ga0164290, IMG submission 108782) | Contaminated culture microbial community from soil near Moab, Utah, USA - Microcoleus steenstrupii SON62 (Illumina Assembly) | ecosystem: Environmental > Terrestrial > Soil > Soil crust...
ATCGATCGCCATTGACTCCTGAGAATCTCCCCTCGGGGCGGTCGATTGCGGTTTATGCTGAGCGTGGACGCGGCACAAATCCTATGTCTCACCTCGGCATCGCCCTGATCTCCTTCGTCGCCCTTACGATTCCGGCCGGATGCGCTTCGAACGCTCAGGCGGCGAGCGGAAGGCTGGTCAACCCGCCTCCGGCCAAGACGTCGCTCGCGATCAACCTCAGCGGGGCCGCCGACTGGAGCACGGAGATCCCGTTCGTCGACCTGATGCGCTTCTCTCGGCCTTGGGTCAGCCAAGAAGAGGGCAAGCCGTGGGGGCAAGGGCCGAAGCTGGAGCTCGATGCGCAGGGATGGGTGAAGCGACTTCCGGATCGCGTCTTCGCCGAGACGTTCCTCACGAGCTTCGAGACGCACTACCCGGCGGGCGACTACGTGGCGCTTTACGAGGGCGAGGGGGAGATCGTCTTCGGCGGCAACGCTCAGGTGATTCAGCAACGGCCCGGCCGAATGGTGGTTCGGGTCGACCCGAAGCGCGGATTCTTGACGCTCCAGCTCCGTCGCACCAACCCCGCGAAGCCGGTCCGCAACCTCCGCGTCATCGCGCCGGGGTTCGAGGCGACTTACGCGAAGAACCCGTTCCACCCAGCGTTCCTCGCGCGCTGGAAGGGAGTGTCCGCGATTCGCTTCATGGACTGGATGAGCACGAACAACTCGCCGGTCACGAAATGGACGGATCGCCCGAGAGTCGAGGACGCGACCTGGGCGACGCCCAAAGGGATCCCGCTCGAGATCATGGCGGACCTGGCGAACCGCCTCCAGGTGGACGCTTGGTTCTGCATGCCGCACCGCGCCGACGACGACTACGTGAGCAACTTCGCGCGCGAGACGAAGCGGCTCCTCTCACCAAACCTCCGCGCCTACGTCGAATACTCCAACGAGGTCTGGAACGGACAGTTCGAGCAGAGCCGGTACGCCGGCGAGCGAGGCATGGCGCTCAAGATCGGAGAGAAGCCTTGGGAAGCGGCGTGGCACTACACCGCGCGCCGCTCGAAGGAGATATTCAAGGTATGGGAGCGCGAGTTCGGGCCCAAGCCGCGTCTCGTGCGCGTGTTGGCATCCCAAGCTGGCAACCCCTACGTCTCCGAGCAGATCCTGAAGTTCGACAACGCCGGAGCGAGCGCCGACGCCCTGTCCATCGCGCCGTACTTCGGCCTGAACGTCGGGCCGGAAAGCAAGCCGAATGTGTCAACGGTCTCGAGGTGGTCGCTCGACGAGCTGTTCGGGCACATCGACCGTGTCGTGCTGCCCGAGGCTCAGGGGTACATCACCGGCAACAAGAAGGTCGCGGACCAGTATCGGTTACCGCTGATTGCCTACGAGGCCGGGCAGCATCTCGTGGGCATCCAAGGCGGCGAGAACGACGAAGCGCTGACAAAGCTGCTGCACGCAGCCAACCGGGACCCGCGGATGGGCGCGGCGTACGACCGCTACCTGACGGGTTGGCGACAGGCGGGCGGCGGATTGCTCGCGGCGTTCTCGTCGGTGAGCTCTTGGAGCAAGTGGGGTTCGTGGGGAGCGATGGAGTACTACGACGAGGACCCGGCGAAGTCGCCGAAGATGGCGTCCTTGCTGAAGTGGGCGCGGAGCCAAGGTCAGAGCATCGGAGCGAGACCATGATCGTGCGTCCTGGGTGACTCTCACCCAGGACGCACCGCGGGCTTTCACCTACTTGCCGGCGTACCAGAAGGCGCGGCGCCAGTTGTGCCGCCGCAGCTTGATCAGCAGCTCCTCCGGAATGTCGGGCAAGTCGGAAACGCCGCAGTTGGCCTCGGCTTGGGCCGCGTTGCGCATGCCGGGGATGACGGTGCTGACGGCGGGATGGGCGAGGGCGAACTTGAGCGCGACCTGCGGAAGCGTAAGGCCCGTTCCCTCGATGTCCGCACGGATCTCCTCCGTCCGGCTCACCGCTCGCTCCAAGCGATCTCCCGCGAAGTAGTTCCGGCGGAAGTCATCCTCCGCAAACGACGTCTCCTTCGTGAACTTGCCGGTGAGCACCCCTTCGTCGAAGGCGACCCGCACGATAATCCCTGTCCCCGTCTCGCCCGCCACGTCGAGCAGCTCGGCGGCCGGCTCCTGCTCGAACAGGTTGTAGATCACCTGGACGGCGTCGACGTGTCCCCCGCGCATGAGGTCGATCACGGCGTTCTGATCGTGCTCCGGGGTGGAGATCCCGATGAGGCCGAGCTTCCCTACCTGCTGCAGCTTTCGAAGGTGCTCGAACGGAGTGGGGTCGCGGTTCCAAGCCCGCGTCCAGGTGTGGAGCTGGAGGAGATCGATGCGCTCGGTACCGAGGCACTCCAGCCGCTCTTCCACGTTTTGACGGAGATACGCCGCGGAGTACCGCTCCTCAGCGACGTCGTAGGGCGACGGGGGCCAGGTGCCCGGAGCAGGTGGCGTCTTGGTCGCGACGTGGGTGGTGGCGTCGCCGCGCTCACGCAGGACGCGACCGATGATCCTCTCGCTCTTGCCGCTTCCGTAACCGGCCGCGGTGTCGATGAAGTTCACGCCCAGGTCGAGCGCGCGGTTCAGAGCGGAAAGCGAATCCTCCTCGGACTGCGGTCCCCAACTTCCACCGATCGCCCAGGCCCCGAAGCCGATCTCCGAGACCTGAACGCCATGCTTGCCAAACGGGCGGTATTTCACCCGGCGAGATTACTCGCCAGAGGTTTCCCCAGCCCCGACGCTGCTCGCACCGGCTGAGCCCGCGACGCTGCGCGCGCGATCCTTTGCCGCCTGTCCCACGCCGCCCATCCCGGCACCGCCGACGCTCTCCGTTCCAGACATCGGCGTCATCCCGCCGGCGGCCCCGGATCCGATCGGAGCCACGCCCCCACCGGAGGGCTGGGCCGCCGTCGCGCCGGGCGTCGCCTTCCCCGCCGCGGGATCGGCGGCAGGTTCGGTGGTCTTGTTGCAGCCGAAGGCGGCGAGGAGGGCGAGGAACGGGAGTGCGCGTCTCATGCCCTCATCTTAGCGGCAAAGTGTCAGAAATACCGGTCGGGCTCCTTTATCGCCCGCTCAGCGAACGCCGAGTTTCTCGCTCACGACTCGCTCCAGGTCGGCGAGGCCCTTCTTGGTGTCGAAGCCGACTTGGGTGTGAACAATCTTTCCGGAAGCGTCGATCACGTAGGTGATCGGGTGCCCTTGTCCGGCCACCTTGTACGCCTTGGCGGCGGCCTGCTGCGTGTCCACGCCGACCGGGAACGAAAGCGGGGGCTTCGCGGCGGCCAGGAACTTCCGGATCTCGGGTGCGGCGTCAACGTCATTGATCGCCACGACCTCCAATCCCTTTGCGCGCAGTTTGCGATACATCGCGTCCAGGTGGGGGAACTCCATCAGGCAGTAGCCGCAATTGATGAACCAAAAGTTGACGACGAGCCCCTTCTTCCCTTTCAGCAAAGAGTCGAGCGAAAGTCGGCCACCCTTGGGATTCGGCATGTCGAACTTCGGGGCGGCTTCGCCGGGACTCAGGAGTTCCAGCTTGCGTGGGTTCTTGTCCTGGTTCACCGCGTCTTCGGGTGGCGAGAACACGAAGTCAGCGGCGGTGAACTTCCGATCGAAGCGAACGTCGCGGTACGTCGTTCTCACCACCGAGGTGCCGGTGATCTGCTCCTGCCCCAGCGGCAGGTAGGTGACCGGATCGACGAAGAGCCGAAGTCGAAGGCCGGGCATCTCCTTCGGTTCGGAGACGAGGACGAGCGCGTCCTGGCCGCCGAGCGTGCCGCGTTCCAGTCGCTCGTACTTCGGCTTCCAGTCCTTGGGCGGGCTGTACATCTCGAAGCCGGAGAGAAGTGGGATGAGCATGCCGCTCTCTTCCTTCATGAAACGGCCGTATCGCTTCAGCTGCGGGTAGTAGATCCAGGCGTCCTGGCCGTCGTTGAGCATCACCTGGTTGTCCGACTCGGCCCAGTAGAAGTTCGGCCGCATCGCACGGACGGTGTAGCTCCGCCTGGCTGCCTTCTCCGACGCCATGTCCACCGTGACCGAAAGGGTGTTCGCGGCCTGCATGTTCTTGCGCAGGCGCTCGATCACCGAATCCAAGGTTGGCTCTTGAAGGCCAGCGAGCGTGAGGAGGGCAGCGGTAAGAATCATCGTTGAGCGGCTCCGAACCGACGATACGCACCCCTAAGCGTGCACGGTTCCTTGCGCGCCTGCTAGTTCACATCGACCAGGGTGCCGCCTGAGCGTCGTGGGCGTCGGCCCATCCGCGTTGCAGCCTTTCCAACTCGGCCACGATTTCTTCGGGCAGAGGTTGGGGTGCCTTCGCGGCTTCGGTGAACTCGCGCAGGTTCACCGAGCGTGCCGTCGCACCGACGGTTGCCTTGACTTGCGGATTGCCCAAGGCGAACCGCACGCAGAACTCGGTCCAGGTCTCGCAACCGGATCGATCGTAGATTGGAGCGACCTGGGTCGCACGCTCGCGCAGGTAATCAGGAGCATCGGCGGATTCACGAAGCCTTTGAACGGAGCCCCCCGCGACCGTCCGCATCGCGACGATCGGGACTTGCCGATCCCGCATGGCATCCCAGAGCGCGTTGCTGACGAAGCGCTGCAACGGGTTGAGATAAAAGATGTAACCGTCGAGGAGCCGGTCCGCGTGTCCAGCCTCCAAAGCCGCGAGCGGCGCCTCCGAGTTCCACGGCCAGACTTCCAGCACGAAGCGGTCGACGAGGCCCTCGTCCTTCAGGCTCAAGAGACCGTCGATCTCGGGGCCACCCATTCTGAGGGCGTCGACCAACTTGCCACCTAGGCAGAGCTGCCCCACCGTCATTCGCTCTAGCCCGATCGCGTCAAGCTGGTGCCGGATCTGCTCGCGAATCTGATCAACCGAGTCCCAGCCGATCTTGAAGAACGCGGACGGAACGCCGGCGTTCTTCCCATGGATCGCCGTACTGAGCACGCGGAGGGCGTCTCCGTATTGGTGGCTGGTGTGGATCCACAATCCCGCACCGATCGCCTCGGACGCGACCCTGACCCGCTCCTCGAACGGCAGAGACTCGTCGCCCAGGCGTGTGGTGCCGTAGACGTAGCGCGAGGGCTGGAAGGAGGACTCCACGTAGCAGGCATACCCGTTTTCCCGGCAGGATCACCGGAAAACGCGTCATCCTATGCCCGTGCTCAAGCTCGTCATCCTCCTCGGGGGACTGCTGCTGGTGCTCCTCTGGGGTCTCGCGCTCTTGCTGCGCATGGGCGTGATCCAGATTCGCGGTTTGGGACCGAACCAAGACCGAGACGATCGGCGGCGATAGCGCACCTATCACGCCTATCTGGGCGCCAACACGGCTAAACTGCGAGGATGGCCAAGAGGCGATACGAGATCACCTTCTACTACAGCGTCACGATCTATCGGGATGCCGAGGTGGAGATCGAGGTGCCGGACGACGCGGCTCCCGATTTCAACCCGTTCGACGGCAAGCAAGCCGCCGAGGTGCTCGGACAGTACGAGGAGTCCCTCGGCGATCCGCGCCTCGTTGACGAGGACGAGAATCCTAGCGTTGCCCAGCTTGAGGCAGTGCTTCTCGAGGACCTTGAGTCCGAGACGCTGGTGCTGAGTGAGCGCGACGAGCGAAACATCCTCGTTTCCGCGCCCATCGAAGACGACGAAGACGAGGCGTAAGCCCGCTCATTCGCGGTTGAGACAAGGAAGGGGCCGTGGCGGAATACTCCGCCACGGCCCCTCTCTCCTTTTCTGATGCCACGCCTGCCGCAACCGGCAGGAACGAGAAGATTCTCCCCTTTGGGACGTCCGCACCGACACGGGCAGACGTTGGTCATGGGACCCATCGATCGTTGGGTTCCCGCCGTCGACGGGATCGCTCCTCGGGTCTTGACTGGTCACGCTCTGGACTGGAGCACCGACTTGGGTGGGGCGATGATCGGCCTTTCGTCCAGGTCACGCCCGGCCATCGGAGCATACTGAGTTCCCCCCTGAGGCGCACTCCCTTGGCACTTGCAGCGAAACCCGTTCTCACGGACATGGAGCGAGAGCTCGACGTGATGAGAGAGATGATCCGACTCGTCGGGACGAGGGCGGAACTCGCGCCGACGCTGGGCGAGATCGCGCGAGGCGCCTGCGATTTTCTCGGTGCGGACAACGGCACGATCGGCCTGGTGCAGTCCGGCGGAGGATCGATCCGGATCGAGGCGGCGCATCGCATGCCCGTCGACGAACTCGGAAGCGTTTCTCCGATCGGAGTGGGGCTCGCCGGCACCGTCCTGAAGACCCGACGCCCCGTTCGGCTGGACCGGTACGACGACATCCAGGTACGTCCGCGGACCGATCTCGTCGAGAACGCCATCCTCGGCGTGCCGATCTGGTGGGGCGAGGAACTCATCGGCGTGTTCGGCCTCGGAGCGGCTCCGCCCCGCCGGTTCGACGAGCGCGATGTCGCGCGCCTCGAGATCTTCGCTCGCTACGCGGCGGCAGTCATTCGGCACAAGCAGCTGGACGCGGACAACGAGGCGCGGCTTCGGGACCTGCGGCTGCTGTACGACACCAGCCGATCGATCGCGCAGGCACTCGGGATCGACGAGGTGATCTCTGCCTACCTCGATCAGGTTGCGGCACGCGGCTCTCTGGCATGCAGCGTCGTTCTGTACGAGCCGGATGCGAAGGGAGATCGAGCTTGGAACGTATTGCGAGGTCGATGGTCGCCAGAGGAAGGGCGGTGTCTCGAGCCCATCAGGTTCCCGCATCGGGAAGACGCTCTGGATCTCCTGCTCGACCGTGGCGAGACCGTCCGCATTTCCAACGTCCATTACGACCCGAGAGCGGACGATTCGTTGCGCGCGATGCAGCTCGAGAGCGGACGTCCCGCGCTCGCGATGGTCCCGCTGATGGTGCACGGCAACCGGATCGGGTTGGTGGTGCTCGCCTCCGCACGTGAAAGCGACTGGTCCGACGCGGAGCTCGCGCCGTTCGAGACGACCGCTTACCTCCTCGCAACCACGATCGACAGTCGTCGCGAGCACTGGCGGGCGGTCGAGCAGTCCCGAGAGATCGTACGGCTTCAAGAACGTCAGCGATTGGCACGCGATCTGCACGATTCCGTCACGCAATCGATGTTTGGCGTCGTTCTCACGGCCGAGGCCGCCCTCGCGGGCGTTCCCGCGGCCCTGCCGGCCACCGAGCAAAAGCTCGCTCGCGTCGTCGAGATGGGACGTGTGGCGCTCGGCGAGATGCGGTCGCTACTCAATGAGCTCCACCCTCAGCCGGGTGGGTCGAGCGAAGCGATCGGCTCCGTCGAGCGGCTTCGGATCGAGGGACTGAGAGAAGCGCTCGCGCACCAACTGGCTTCCCTACCCCCAGGTTCGCCACGCACGGAACTGAGGATCGGTCACTACGAGCGGCAGAAGATCCAGATCGAGGAGGGTCTCATGCGAATCGCTCAAGAGGCGCTCTCGAACGCGGTGCGGCATGCCCGTGCGAGCCATGTTTGCGTCAGTCTCGATGCCGATCCGGAATGGGTGGAGCTTAGCGTTCGTGACGACGGCGTCGGCATGAACGAGCACGAGGAGTCCTCGGGGTATGGCTTGGTCAACATGCTCGAGCGAGCAACCGCCCTCGGGGGAATGACGACGATCGAGTCTTGCCGTGGGCTAGGGACGACGGTTCGGGTGAGGCTACCGAGATGACGATGATTCGAGTGGCGATCGCGGACGATCATGAGCTGGTTCGGGAAGGCCTGCGCAGTTTGCTCAGCGCTTTGCCGAACGTGACCTTGGTCGGTGAGGCGGCGAACGGCGCCGAAGCCGTCGCCATGGTCGAACGCGAGCGGCCGGACCTCCTGATCGTCGACCTTTTGATGCCTGAGATGGATGGCGCGGAGGTGGTCGCGGCCCTGAAGCAGCGGGGATCCGCGACTCGAGTCCTCGTCCTCACGAACTATCTGGAGCCGACGAAGATGCGAGACGCCTTGCGGGCCGGCGCGCTCGGCTACCTTTTGAAGGACGTCGTCCGGGCCGAGCTCCAGCGGGCGATCGAGGCGGTCTCGGCCGGCAAGCCGTACCTGCATCCCGACGTTCAGCGTCAGCTCATGACCGACGCCTTCGGCGAAACGAAGGATCCTCTGGACGAGCTGACTCGGCGCGAACGGTCGGTGCTCTGCGGCATCGCGCGGGGGCAGAGCAACAAGGAGATTGCGATCGACCTGGGGGTTAGCGAAGGGACGATCAAGAGCTACGTCAGCTCGATGCTCGTCAAGCTGGGGGTCTCGGACCGAACCCAAGCGGCTCTGTATGCCGTGCAGCACGGCCTCACCTTCGAGTAGGCGAAGTCAGCCTTCTTCCTCGACGATCGTTTCGCCATGCTCGTCCGGCGGCATAGGATTCGCGCGTACCATCGCGAGAGCCTCGGCAAACCTCTCCTTGGGGAAAGTGCAGGTTCGACGCCCCTCGCCTTGCAGCCCGAACTCGAGCCGAACGGTGCCGTTCTCCGCCTCGATCTGCACGTAGCCGCCGAGGGCGGAGAGTTGGATCGGCTCGCCGGCGAGCACCGCCTCGAGCTCAGCGGTGTCTGCCCAAAGCCGGAGTGCCGTCCCGTCGTGAACGACGACCAACGCCCGATCGCCGCTACCGCTAACGCTCACGCGCAACCCCTCGTCGCACAGAACTCGCTCGGCCATGTGAGAGGAGGCTACCCTAGGCGACGGCTTCGTTCTCGGCGAGAACGCAGAACGGCGCGGGGCGGTCCACCGACGGGTCGAGCCAGCGCTGGGTAATCCGTCTGACGCACTCGATGTACTCCGTGAAGTCCACCGGCTTCACCACGTAAGCGGAGGCGCCGAGCGCAAGGCAGCGGGCGACGTCCGATCGATCATCGGACGAGGAGAGCATGACGTAGGGGATGTCGCGGAGCGCCTCGCTCGCGCGGGCTTGGGCCAACACCTGATCGCCGCTCAGCTTCGGCATCTTGTAGTCCGAGATGATGAGGTCCGGCAGTCGCCGATGAGGGTTCGCGCCGGCTCCGTCGAGGCCCATCGACTGGAGCGCCTTCTCCCCATCCCGAGCGACGCGAACAAGCAGCGGCAGGCCGCAACCGCGCAGGGCGCGCAGGGCGAGTTGCTCGTCGTCTCGAGTGTCCTCGATCAGCAGGACGGTTAGAGGTTCGTGGATCATGATGGGCCGCACGGGTGGTTATGACGCCGGTACCGATTGGAGCACGCGTACCATCGGAGCCTCCTGCTAAAATTGTCAGCAACGGCGCACCGTTCTATGTCATGGATTTCATGCGCACATTTCCGAGGCGTACGTTGGCCAAGGCACAAGGCTAACATTCTCCAGCGACCGGGAACCCGGGCCGGACGTGACCGGTCGCATCTGTGGCTGGACGGCGGACTTTCGCCGGCCGCACCTGCGAAAAGGAGAGGCGACGGAGGCGCGGGCGGCGCTCACAGGGCAGCCCGCGCCTCGTCGCGATACCTCTCGATACGGCAGCTTCGGGTGAGTTAGGAGACGGCGTGGACGAGATTCGGGTCGAGGACGAACGACGGTTTATGGTCGTGGGATTCGGGCTTTGGGTGAAGGACGAGTACTTCCCCCACGGTCACGTTCTGAGGCACTCGCAGATCGGTACGCAGGCCGACGTCCTCGTCATGCGAGGCCTGATCACTGAGGTCGACTACGACCTTGCCCGGCTGAAGGCCGTCGGCAGCGACGGCCCCTACTCCGGTTGACCCGATCGCCGCTACTCGGCGATTCGCTCGGACTCGGGAAGATCGATGCCGTCCACGCTCACGAGTTCGTCGAGACGCACCTCGCTCTTGTCCCCCAACAGCACGTACTCGGCGCCATCCCGTACGTACACGTCCTCGATCTTGGCGGTCGTCCTTCGATCTTCGCCTTGAGATCGGTAGATCACCTCAACGGGCTGCCCGGTGGTCGCTCGAGCCTCCAGCACGTCGTGGAACTCACAGTCGATGGGGCGGTACGGTCTCGATTCGCTCATAAGTCAGTAGACGGCGATGTCCAGGGCAATGGGACTCAAGTGCCCCTTAGTCCCCTACCGGATAGAAGCTTTGAGCACTTCTCGGCCCCTTGATCAGCGGTCTCCTCGCTTCGGATCGGGTTCGTGGCGGTAGCGCGCGGCACCCAACCGCAGAATAGTCGCAGAAATCCGTTACTGATAGGTTTGCCGGTTTGGCGCTAACACGGTTAACTAAACCCCTTCTGAAGGTGCATCATTGTGCAGGTGAACGCGATGAAGCACTTTGCCGCGCCCCAGAAGAAGGAAAAGAGCCGGATTCCGGCGGAAGCCATCGCCGTCGGCGGCGGCCTTCTTCTCGCTCAGGCGAATGCTTCATCGGTTCGTGCCTAGCCTTGAACCGAAGAGGAAACCCATGAACAAGATCCTTACTACGAGCGTCCTCGCTGCGATGGCCGTCGGCGCTTTCGCCCAGACCGGCCCGACCCAGACCTCCCGCGTCTTCACCTACGACGGATCGGTCGCGACCAACGGAGCGGTCTCCCTCGAGTTCAACGGCAGCCCGTTCTTCAACAACAGCTTCGTTTCCGGCACCTACAACAACAGCGGCCTCGACAACGTCGACGTTAACAAGACGGCCCGCTTCAAGGCCGTGACCCGCGCCCGCGTCAACACGTACGTCTACATCGGCGGCACGTTCAGCGGCGAGTACACCGTCGACGGCTTCGGCTCGGCGGCGACCCAGGCGTCGGTCAACACGAACAGCATCACGGTCTACACCAACCGCAGCCTGTCGATCACGCCCTACAACTTCACCGGCCTGAAGGACGAAGCCGCCAACAACGGCATCGACTACGCCAACGTGAAGTACTCCCTCCAGTTCGCCAAGGGCGACGGCAACAACGGCACCTACCGCTTCGGTCCGGTCGTCTCGGGTGAGAACATCTACTTCAACGGTCAGTCGCTCATCCTCGACCTCGAGAACACCGAGGCGGGTCACAACGGCCAGTTCTATCTCCAGTTCGATCGACAGATCACCTGGTTGAGCGAGCGAGCCCAGGGCAACAAGACGTACTCCTCCACCGGCTACCTCACCTTCACCGTCCTCAACTAAGGACGAACACCCCAGCGGTCGTGGCGGCCGAGACGCCGCCACGACCCTAGGCGCTTAAGGATCGAGCGCCTTCACGAGCAATCACGGAAGAGACGGTCGTGCCCCGCCACCCCGCCCCCACGCTCCGCAGTCGCGCCCTCTCGGATCGCGCGGCACTTCCGTGTTTGCTCCCCCGGAACGAACTCCTTGGGCCGGTGACCTCTTCGGGGTCGCGTCTTCTCGTGACTAGCCTCTCCCTGTCCAGAGGAGCTAAACCATTGTCAGGGCTCCTACGCCCGAACCGACCATGATGCCCCGCGCGCGCCTCCTGACTCCGCTTTTCGCGACCGCCTTGGCCGCGCTCGTTCCGACACCGGCAAAGGCGCAAGAGGATGGCCTCCGCGGCTTCGTGGTCTCACCCGCGCTCATTCGGGAGCGAGCCGCCAGCGGACGCCCCGCGACGGTGGAGCTGACGATCGAGAACTTCGAGCCCGCCATCATGCAGGGCACCATCAAGCTCGATCCAATGCTGCCTGAGAACGGCAGCTACCGCCCGCAGGCGGGCATGAAGCACGCAAGAGACTGCAGCACTTGGTTCGGTGAGACCACCCAAGAGTTCCAGATCCCGGCTCGGGGACGAACGACGCTGAAGCTCAGTGCCAAGATCCCCAAGGTCCCGTCCGGGCCGTACTGGTGCGTGGCGACCATCGCTCCCCGCTTCGGGAATAGTCGGAAGATCGTCTTCCAATACCAAGTCCCGGTGATGCTCTTCGTCGGCACCCAGCCGCGCCCAGATCTCCGATTCACGACCCCGAACCTGTCGATTCAAGGTGGGCGCGCGGCGGTGGAGGTGCCGATCGACAATGTGGGCGCGGGATTCGCGACCGTCGGAAGCCGGATCGAGCTTCGCGAGGCGGCGACCGGTCGGCTCGTGCGGCGGCTGCAGGATCCAGAGCGAGACCTGTACCCCGAGACGAAGCGGACGCTTCGCATCGATTTCGGACCGCTTCCCGACGGAACGTACACCGTGAACTCGGTGACCCGAGCGGGAGTGCGCAACTATCCCGCGCTTTCCCGGACGTTCGCCGTCAAGGGCCAGAAAGTGCAGCCGTTGTCGGACCAGGATACGGTCGAGCTCGCGCCGGTCACCCTCGAACCGAGTCTGATCCGGGCCGAGGTGCCGGCCGGGGCTCGCCGGACGATGGCCTTCCGGGTAACCAACGTGTCGGCCAACGAAGCCACGCTGGACTTCGCCGTCCGAAGCCTCAGCCAGACGGAGAATGGCACTTACGAACTCGGGGACAAGGCACCGACTTCGGGGCTCAAGCTGGAACTGGATCCTCCTAGCGTCACGTTGGCGCCGAAGGCGGCGGCAACGGTTCGGCTTGTGGCCGAGCTCCCTGCAGGAGCTGCGGGGGACCACTGGTTCGGCGTGATGGTCAAGTCGCGCGAGAAATCGAAGATGTCCGAACAGGTCGCCGGGCGCATCAACGTGCCGGCCACCGAGCAGCCAAAACTGACGGCAAAGTCGCTCGGCTTCGAGCGGATCAACGGACGCGCCAGCAACGTCACGGTCCAGCTTCAGAACACCGGCAATACCGCGCTGCGGCCGATGGCAACCGCCGAGGTGCTGCGCGATGGCGTCCGAAAGGTCACGACGCTAGAGGTTCCGACCTTGGCGGACGGCGGGATCCTCCCGGGCAGCGCTCTGAACTATCGCATCCCGCTCCCACTCAACCTCGACCCGGGCACCTACGCGATCGTGGTCACCTACCAGTTCGGCGAGACGCTGTTCGAGCGCCTGACGGTTCCGCTCACGATCGCCGCGCCGCCCGCGAAGAAGTCCGGCAAGGCCAAGAAGTAATCCGATGCGACGGAAGCCCACCCATCGAAGCTCGGCGCTGATCGCGCTCGCCACCGTTATCGCGGCGAGCGCGATCGTCCTGCCATCGCTCGCGGAGGGCGCGGGCCCGCAACGGCGACAGCGGGGTAAGAGCGTCCGGCGGAGCAAGGTCAAGGTTCAACCGAAGACTCAGCCTAAGGTCGCACCGTCGGGAGCGGCGAGCGGAGATCTCGTTTGGCCGAGCGGCGGAACGGTGATGACGCTCGTCAAGCACGCGAACTCCACGACTTCCAGGCCTGCGGCAGCGACCTCCAAGAAACCGAGTTCGGCGAGCGCTTCGAACACTGCGAGTGCTTCGACCACCGGGACGCGGGCCGAAACTCAGGCCCCACCGACGAAGCCGGTCGAGCCGACCGTGGCACCGAAGGTCGAGGAGCCCGCCGCGCCGAAGGTGGAACCTCCAAAGCCGGAGCCGGAGCCGGTTAAGCCGCAGCGGCCGACGCAGACCGATCCGCCGAAGTCGGAACCGGTCAAGGTCGCGCCCACGATTCCGGCTCCGCCTAAGGTGACCGGAGTCGAGGGCGACGTCGAGACCGTCAAGCCGCCCAAAGCGGACGAGCGGCGCATCAGCAACGTCGCGGTCGACTCCGACATTCGGGCCTTCATCAACGAGATCGGCTCGCAAGCGGGGGTCACGATCGTGCCGGACGAGACGATTCCGGAGATGAACGTCACCGTCGAGTTCAAGAACGAGCCGATCGAGTCCGCACTCGAAAAGCTCTCGCTTCTCGCCGGGGCCTACTGGAAGCGAAAGTCGCCGGGCGTGTACCTGCTGAGCAAGGCGACCCCGACCGCGTCGTTCTTCCGTGAGTTCGCCGCGACCAAAATGTACTTCCCGCGCAACCAGCCGGCGACGAGCATCACGGCGGTGCTGTCCAACGTGTTCAAGCCGTACGTGTCGGTCGACCAGAAGATCAACATGATCGGCATCACCGCGCCCGAGCCGCTGCTCCTGCGGATCATGGAGGACGTCCGGATGGCGGACTCCGCATCGCGGCAGTTCGTGGTCGAGGCGATGGTGGTCGAGCTGAACTACGAGAACGGGAAAGACTTCGGCTTCAGCTGGAGCTGGCAGAACTTCGGTCTCGGCGCCGACCTGACGCTGAACTACGCGAAGGCCGGATTCCAGGACATCGTTAAGCTGAAGGCGCTGTTGGAGAACCGGCAGGCGAGCCTACGCGCTAACCCACGCGTGAACGCCTTCGAAGGGCGCGAGGCGCAGTTCACCGTCGGTCAGGACAGCTACTATTCGCTTCTCAGCGGAAACGCCAACGTCCCCTTCTCGCAGATTCAGCTCATCCGAACCGGCGTGACGCTCAAGTTCACCGGACTGGTCGGCGAGGACGGCACGATCACCCTCAACCTCGAGCCGGAAGTGAGCGACGCGGTGGTGGCGATCAACGGCAACCCGACGACGAACGTGCGTCGCGCGAGCACCAACATACGGCTCAAGGACGGAGAGACGATCGTGCTTGCCGGCCTGGTTCAGCAGATGACGGACAAGCGTGTCGTTCGCATTCCGCTTCTGGGCCAGATCCCGATTCTCGGCAACCTATTCTCCAGCCAGCGATCGACCAACCGCAAGACCGACGTGATCATCCTGATCACCCCGCATCTCACCGAGCGCGGGGCAGGCGTGGGCGGGATGGACATCGGTTCGGGCGCGGGTGGCTCGATCAAGGGCGAGAAGCGCGACTAGGACTTAAGGTACGTCACCCTACCCACCGTACTGAACTCTGGGCGAATCGCAGCGTCATCCCTCCCCAAGGAGACGGGGTCCACCAAGGGCTCCGCGACCAAGTCCCAGGAGGGATCTACCGCTATGTCCAACAAATTCCGCACCCTCGCAATCGGCGCTCTCTGCCTCGGCGCGTTCGGCCTCGCCGCCGTTTCCCCGGCCCAGTACGGCAGTGGCCGCTACAACGATCGGTACGGCCGATACCAGGATCGAGACGACCGTCGTGAGATCCGCAACGACCGCCGCGACGTTCAGCGCATTCAGAATCGAATCCAAGACCTGCAGCGTCAGCGCGCCCAGCAGCTCCGACGCCGCGACCGTTCGGGAGCGTATCGCACCGAGCGGATGATCGAGGCGCTCCGCCGCCAGCTCCGGGAGGAGCGACGCGACCTCCGCAACGAGCGCCGCTGGTAACTCGTTCGCCGGCTCCCGAAGAAGGCCGCCCCTCTTGGTGAGGGGCGGCCTTCCTTCGTTTCCGATCCTGTCTTTAGCGTGGTGGGAAGATGGACGGCGCGAACTTGAGGAACGCGATGCGCCACATCTCGCTGTCGTGCCCGGCCACGTACAGGTCCAGGGTAGCGTCTGCGCCCCATCCCTTTACCGTGTCGTACATCATTCTCGTTCCGCGGCTGAACGACTCCAGCGTCCCGGCCGCGAAGAAGAAGCGCGGCAACCGCCCCGCAGGCTTGGGGTCTGGCGTGGGAACGCCGAGCGACAGGGGGACGGAGTAGCCGAAGAAGTCGGGCCGCTTGATCGCGATGGCGGCGGCGAAGGCACCGCCGTTCGAGAACCCGGAAACCGCGCGGTCTTCCCTCCGAGTCGAGATGTTGTACTGCCGCGCAAGGAACGGTGGCAGCTCTCGGGTGACCCAATCCATATGGCGCTCGAATCGATCCGCGTCCTCACCAGGCACGTACTCGAGCCCGCGGAAATCCAGCTTCGTGTCGTAAGGCTTCGATCGGTCGCCGCGGTAGGCAGAGCTGTGCAGACCAACGATCGCGAACGGCCGAACCTTTCTCGCCAGAATCATCGGCTCCAACGCCTTGGCCCAGCCTTCCGCACCCTGCCCATCCGCCATGTAGAGCACGGGAATCGGACGCTTGCCCGGATTCGGCGGCAGGTACACGGTGATGTCGCGCTCTTCCCCCAGGCGCTCGCTGCGCACCTTGAGATTGTGGACGGCGCCCTGAAGCTTCTCAGCCTCGACGGGCAGCGCTGGGCCGTTCGCGCCTCTCCATTGTTCCAGCTTCAGGCGGCCCGTCGGCGTTCCCGAGTCGAGGAAGACGTACGAGACGAGCGCCTTGTCCCAGTCCGCCATCTTGGCCCGAAGCACGTACACGTCCGACTCGCCCACACGAGCAAGTGCGTGCTGAAGACCACCGGAGACGTTCACCGGTCCCGAGGCGGCTCGGCGAACGAAGGTCAGGACGTCTCCATCGAGGTAAACGGCTGAAGGCTTGTCGCCCAAACGTGCGGCGTAGGGAGCCGGGTCGGTGGGCGCCGGCAGCAGCTCATAAGGGGTCTTCCAGGGCAGCGGGCGCTGGGCCACGAGGGTGAGCGCGAGCAGCGAAGTCAGGGGCATGGACATCCGTACGATCAATGTCGTTGGTACGGTTCCCCGAGAAACTGTCGGCACCCGTGCGTCAGGAGGCACGGTTCGGCATAAACTGGCCCCTACGCCAACGGAGGTATCGACACAGTTGTCCGAACAGATTCCGAATGAATTGACCCGCCGATCCGTGCTTCGCGGCATGGCCAGCGGGCTTGCCATGACCGCCCTTCCAGGCTGGTTCGTTTCCGAAGCCCACGCCGCCGAGGCCGAGACCGCGCTTCAGCGCCCCCGCCGAATCGGGCCCAACGACACCATCCACGTTGGTCTCATAGGGCCCGGCGGTTCCCGAGGCGGCTATCGCCAAGGCCTCGGCGTCACGCGCTGGATGTCCTCGAAACCCGGAGTGAAGGTGGTCTCGGCCTGCGACGTCGACCAGGTCCACCTAGGGAGGCGGCCGAAACGTTCGGTGCCGGCACCGCCAAGTACCGCGACTATCGCGAGCTCCTCCGGCACAGGGATCTGGACGCCGTCGTCATTGGCACCCCGGATCACTGGCACGCGACGCAGGCGATCGACGCGATGCGCGCGGGCAAGGACGTCTACTGTGAGAAGCCTCTCACCCTGACGATCGCCGAGGGACGCGACATCGTGAATGCGACGAAGCGGCACGGCCGCGTGCTGCAGACCGGCAGCCAGCAACGCTCGGACGCTCGGTTCCGCCTCGCCTGCGAACTCGTGCGCAACGGCCGCGTGGGACGCCTCCGATCGGTGGAGACCCACCTACCAGGCGGGCCCGTTGGGGGTCCCTTCGAGGCGAAGGCAGTCCCCGCGGATTTCGACTGGAACCTCTGGCTCGGCCCGGCGCCGATGACCCAGTACCTGCCGGAACGCACGCACGGCAACTTCCGCTGGTGGCTCGAGTACAGCGGCGGCATGCTCACCGACTGGGGCGCGCACCACAACGACATCGCCCAGTGGGCGCTCGGGATGGACGACTCCGGCCCATTGAGCGTGATGGCCACGGGCAAGAACCCTCCGCTGGTGGGCAGCAACGCGTACAACACCTTCCCCGAGTTCGACGTGACCTACGCCTATCCGAACGGCGTGACGCTGCGGTGCACGAACCAGGGTGAGAACGGCGTGCTGTTCACCGGCGACGAGGGATGGATCTTCGTCAGCCGCGGCCGCATCGGGGCGAGCGACCCCAAGATCCTTGAGGCTCCGCTCCCCGCGACGGCGACGCGCCTGCAGGCGACGCCGGACCACGTGCAGGATTTCCTCGACTGCGTTCGCAGCCGAAAGAACCCGATCTGCCACGCCGAGGTCGGCCACCGGTCCGTTACCGTTTGCCACATGGCCAACGTGTCGCTGCAGCTCAACGGCCGCAAGCTCGACTGGGATCCTCGAGCCGAGCGGTTCCGCAACGACGAAGAGGCCAACCGCCTGCTAAGCCGCCCGCGGCGCAAGTGGGATTAGGTTAGGGATGAGTGACGAGTAGAGGGGGATGAGAGGAGATCCCCCTCATCCCCCTCTACTCGTCACTCACTACTTCTGAAGTGCCTGCAGGTTCTGCAGGCACTTCTCCACCGCCTGCAGGCCGGGCATCTCCGACTCGTCTTCGTGCTCGATGACGAGCCACTGCGTACCGCCCGTAGTCCGGGCGGCCTCAAGGACTCGGGGCCAATCGATGCCGCCCTCTCCCACGAGCGCCGGGCCGCCTTCCGTTTTCCAGCCCTTGAGGTGGAGCGACACGCTGCGGCCAGGCCAGTCGAGGATCGGCTGGACGGGATCCGCTCCGCCGGCCATGCCGTTCGCGGTGTCGTACTGCATCAGGAAGTCGCTCGGCGTCCCTTCCGCCAGGATGTCCCAGGCGCTGCGGCCGCCCTCGAGCGGTCGCATGTCGCCATCGTGGGCGTGGAAACCGGCAAGCAGGCCGTGCGGCTTCAGGGCTTCGCTGATCTGGGCAAACCGCTGCGCGGTCGCCTTCGCGGCGTCCGGCGAGTTCCTCATGCTCTCCGGGATCCAAGGGATGATCACGTACTTCGCGCCAAGCGTGTGGTGCAACTCCACCGTGGCGCTGAGGTTCTCGTCGCTCAGCGCATCGATCGGCGTGTGCGTCCCCTCGGCCTTGAGGCCGAGGTCGTCCAATGCCTTCCGAATGTCGCCCGCCGAGTGGCCGTAGTAGCCGGCGAACTCGACGCCATCGTAGCCCATCCTCGCGACCTCACGAAGAACGCCGAACAGGTCCTTCTCGCAGTCGTGACGAACGGAATAAAGCTGAAGCGCAACGGGCAGTGCCATGCCTGCCAGCATCCTCCTTTCCGCCGTGGAAACGCAAGCGAGTCGCTTGCTTTCGGATGAACGCGACGCCGTGGACGCAAGGCCGTCGCGAGAGCGCCTGCGTGGGCCTCGGACCACTTCAGCCCGAAGGACATCTGCCACGAATCCCTTACGGGAGGAAACATGATGGGGGAATGGACTTCCCTACACACCTTCGAGCGTGAAGAAGAACGTTGCTCCCTCTCGCGGTCGTCCCTCGGCCCAAACTCTGCCGCCATGGCGGGTGACGATTCGCTGGACGTTCGCGAGTCCGATGCCGGTGCCGGCGTACTCCTTGTCGGAGTGGAGCCTTTCGAATGGCTGGAAGATCTTGTCCACGTAACGCTGGTCGAAGCCAATCCCGTTGTCCCGCACGAAGAAGGTCGTGGGCGTCTCGCCTTCCAGCATCCCGAACGAGATGACCGGGCTCCGATTCTCGCGGGAGAACTTCACCGCATTGCCGAACAGGTTGTCGAGCACCAGCCGCAGCAGCAGTGGGTCACCCTTTGCTTGAAGGCCAGGCTGGACTTGAAAGTCGATGTGCGTCGTCGGCAAGTGAGTCCCAAGATCCAGGATCACCGAGTGAGCCAGATCGGACAAGTCCACGGTCTGAAGCGTCATCTCTTGACGCCCGAGCCGGGAGAATCTCAGCAGATCGTCGATAAGGGACGCCATCCGTTTGGCCGCGTTCGCCATACGGGTGAGCTCCTTGGCCGCCCCCTCCGGAAGGTCGGGCGCGTAGTCCTCGAGCATGATCATCGAGGCGCTCATCATGCTTCGGAGCGGCGCGCGCAGATCGTGGGAGACGGAGTAGGTGAACCCTTCGAGCTCCCGATTCGCGGCCACGAGCTGCTCGGTGCGATCCTCGACGCGGGCTTCCAGCGTCTCGTTCAGCTCGTGCACCTCGCGGAAAGCCGCGTTGCGATCCGTGATGTCGGTCAGCGTGATGACGCATCCGACGAGGCCGCTGCCTTCGGCGAGGGGTCCCGCTCCGATCAGCAAGTCGACGATGCGGCCATCGGGTGCCGTCAGTTCGGCGGAGAGGCCGCGCACGGTCGCCCCCTGGAAGGCTGCCGCCAGGGGACGGGGCAGCTCAGCCGTGACCGTGCTTCCGCTGAGCCTCACTGGAAGCGCCCGATAGAACGGTTCGAGCGTCGCGATGGTGCCGGCCAGCCGTTGGGCGGCGCCGTTCGCCCGAACGATGCGGCCTTCCGCGTCGCATACGACGATCGCCTCCGTCGCGTTCTCGAGGATGGAGTGGGCCAGCCGCTCCGAAGCGAGCAGCTTCTCGTTCCGTTTGGGTTCGGTCAGGTCCGTGAAGGTAATCGCGAACCGCGCTTCTTGTTCCTCGAGGGAAGTGATCGAAACAAGCACCGGAAGTGTGACGTCGCCGGCTTGGAGGGTGAGTTCCGCCTTGCTCGTGCCCCGGCGCGCGCGTTCTAGTAGGTCCGCGAACATCTCTCGATCGGGCTCGGCGATGTACGGCTCGAACGGCTGACCCATGACGCCCGTCAGTGGAGCCTGGAGCATCTCCGCCAGTCGAGGATTGGCGTACAGCAAGCTGCCGTCGTCGGCCAGGGTCGCCGCTCCTTCCTGCATCTGCTCCAGGAAGACTCGGTACGGCTGCTCGGCTCCCTTGAGCGTGAACACCTGTTCGCCGCGATCACCGTAGACGACGAGCGCGTCGACTTCGCCTTGGCGAATCGCTTCGAGCGTCTGCTCCGCCTCATCGAGACGCTGGCGCAGCGTCTCGAATTCTAAGAGCACCTGGGTGATCTTTGGCTCGCGCATGCTAGATGGGCTCAATTTCCAACGAGACCAAGACCTTGCCCTCGTCGGACATGTCTCCGATGACGCGTCGAGCTGGCAGCGGTTCCTCGCGAACGAGGGTTGGCGCAGCGATGACCTGACCGTCCTTCGCGAGCTCCGGATTTAGGTACAAGTCGACGACTTCGAGGTCGTAACGACCCGCGAGATGGGTTTCGCAGAGCGTACGGATGTTTTGGATCGCCTTGGTCGATCGCGGCGTGGAGCCGGTGACGTAGAGGCGGAGGCGAAAGGCTCCCTCCTTTCTCGCCGACAGCGCGGCTTCGAACTCTCTCAGGGTCGTCTCGTCCGCCATCTAAGCCCCAGCCGCCAGGTTCATGCTGGCGAGCGTCTTCTCGGTATTGGACAGATCCCCGATCACCTTGCGAACCGGCTGCGGATTCCGGCGCACGAGCGTCGGAATCGCGAGAATTTGGTGCCGCTGGGCGAGCTCGGGTTGCTTGAGGAGGTCTATCACTTCGATCTCGTACCTCCCCGCGAGGTGCTCTTCGCACAGCCGCTTCAAGTTGGCGAATGCGGCGATGGACTTAGGCGTCTGACCGGCTACGTAGAGGGTCAGTTCCCAAACCTCAACCTCCAGCTCGTTCACGACGTCTCACTTCCGCGAGACTCTCGGCTCACCTGCATCGCGCGTCGAACGGCCTCCTCACGCTCTCGCCACGCGCTCTCGGTGGCCGTCTGCGCCGAAAGATCGCGTTCCTCAATGGCCAAATCAGCCTGCAACAGCGCGATCTGCGCCTCGAGCGCGCGCCGTCGCCGCTCGATCTCAGCACGCCGACGCTCCATCTCTTCCTGGCGTGCCGCCTCTTGCAGCCGCTCGCGGTGCTCCTGGGCGACGCGAGCCGAGCCGGTGAGGACCCCTTCCGGTCCCAGGTAGACCTCGCGCAACTCGATTCCGCCGCTCGTGATCATGAACTCCCGAATCTGGTTCGAGTGACTCATTCCGCGCGACTTGAGGACGTAGAGTCCCCGGTTTCGCTCACCGTTGAGTTCAATGTCGCGAAGCAGGAGCCAGGTGTCCATCAGCGACGAGAGACCGACGGCGGTCGATTCCGTCACTTCGCCTCCCGAAGTGAGGCTCACGAACAGACCGGTGATGCCCACCGCCTTCAGGTTGTCCACCAAGCGGATCAGCATGGCGTTGACCTCGGCGGGCGTTCCGACGGCCTCGAAGTTCGTGACGGGATCGATCACGACCGCCGCTGGCTTGAACTTGGTGATCTGGCGATTCATCGTCGCCAAGTGCATCTCCAGACCGTAGTGCATCGGACGGCTGGAGTGAATGACCAGGAGCCCTTGATCGATCCAAGGCTGAAGGTCGAGGCCGATTGAGCGCATGTTGCGGATGATCTGGGCTTCGGACTCCTCGAAGGCGAAGTAGAGGCACCGCTCGCCGCGGCTGCAGGTGGCGTTCGCGAAGTGCGCCGAGAGCGAGCTCTTGCCGGTACCGGCCGTGCCGCTCAGCAAAATGCTGCTTCCGCGGTAGTAACCACCTCCGCCGAGCATGTCGTCGAGACCCTGGACGCCAGAGGAAACGCGCTCGCCGGATGTGCCGTGCCGCAGCGACATGCTGGTCACGGGCAGCACGCTGAAGCCGTCCTCGTCGATGAGGAACGGATACTCGTTGGTCCCGTGAACGGAGCCGCGGTACTTCACGACCCGGAGCCGTCGCGTGCTGACCTGGTTGATCACCCGGTGGTCGAGCAGGATCACGCAGTCCGAGACGTACTCCTCAAGTCCTTGGCGCGTGAGCTGTCCCTCGCCGCGCTCCGCCGTGATCACGGCCGTGACTCCCTTCTCCTTGAGCCAGTGGAAGAGGCGGCGCAGCTCCGCGCGCAAGATGGCTTGGTTGCTCAGTCCGCCGAACAGCGTCTCGATGGTATCGAGGACGACCCGCTTCGCACCGATGGTGTCAATCGCGTATCCGAGCCGGATGAAGAGGCCTTCGAGGTCGTACTCGCCGGATTCTTCGATCTCCGATCGGTCGATGTGGACGTGGTCGAGCCGGACGAGATTCTGTCGGGACAGCTCCTCAAGGTCGAAGCCCAACGACGCGACGTTCGTGACGAGATCGCCGGTCGGCTCCTCGAAGGCGACGAAGACGCCAGGTTCGCCGAACTGCGTTGCGCCACGGACCAAGAACTCCATGGCGAAGAGGGTTTTGCCGCAGCCCGCGCTGCCGCACACGAGACTGGGGCGCCCTTTCGGCAGGCCGCCGAGGGTGATCTCGTCAAAACCGTCGATGCCCGTTGGGGCCTTTTGGAGCACTTTCGAGCCGAGGACACTCCCCGTCTGCTCGGCGACAGATTCAATCACGGTAGGTCATTCTTGCTTCCTTGGGCGCAAGAATGCAAGGGGTCTCGCCACGATGCTCCTCGGGGACAGTCTGAGCCTCGATCCAAGCAAATGCCGATCGAGGCTGATCGAAAGGGCGCGAGGTCCTCTCCACACCGCCAGAACTCCGCACCGCACCGGTTAGCGCGGCCCGAGGATTATCTCCCGTTTGCTATCTTTGGCGGATCTGCCTTCACCGGCTGAACACGCGCAAGGCCATCGAGCGCGCGGCCTGTCGCTCGCCGCAAGGCCGCGCGCGCTCGCGCGACGTCGCCGCGAGCACCTTCGACATTTCGCTCGGCGGCGAAGAGCGAGTTCTGGGCGTCGGTGATCTCCAGGAAGGTGCCGATGCCGCCGCGGTAGCGCCCCTCGGCGAGCCGGACGAGCTCCCGGGCATTGGCGAGCTGCTCGATCGAGCTCACCAAACGCTGCTCGGCGGTGAGGAGGTCGACGTAGGACCGCGAGACTTCACCCACGACGGTGAGCTCGGTTCGGCGCAGATCCGCCCGGGCGGTCTGCTCGTCGGCCCTCGCCGTGCGCGTTCGGCCGGCAGTGAGGCCACTGTCGAAGATCGGCCAACTGAGGTTGATGCCGAGCGAGGCGTTCTGACTGTCGAACGGGTTCGACTCCCCTCGACCGTTCAGCCCGAGGCTTAGGTTCACCGAGGGGTTGTTCCCGCGGCGCGCCACGGCCACCCCGAGCTCGGCGGCGCGGATCGATGCCTGCGCCTGGCGAATCTCGGGACGGAGGCGAAGCGCGGTGTCGACCATCGACTGCAGCTCCTCGACCGGCTCGACCGGCTCTTCATCCAAAGCAGGTTCGATCGGCGTTCGCGGGTCGACGCCAAGCGCCTCGGCAAGAAGGAGGCGGGAGGTTTCCTCGCCCGCCCGCGCCTGGGTGAGCGCGATCACGGCATCGGCGAGGCTGGTTCGGGCGCGAACCACGTCGGCCGGAGCGCCGAGACCCTCGTTCAAACGGGCTTGCGCCACGGCCAGCTGGGCCTGCCGGTTGGTCAAGTTCCCCTCGGAAACGAGGGTGAGGCGTCGGGCTTGGGCGAGGTCGTAGAACCGCTGCTTCACCTGAAGCACGAGGTCAGCTTGGACGCGCGTCAGGTTCTCGCGCGCCGCCGACTCGAGCGCAGCCTGCTGCCGCACTTGGTCCCGCGTTCGGTTGAAGTCGAAAAGGAGCTGGTTGACAGCGACGCTGGTGCGGACGTTGGTGGTCCCGCCAGCTCCGCCGGCACCGCCGACGTTGCCTCCGGTTCCGCCGTTGGGGTCGGGCACGCCTCCGCCCGCCGCTCCGCTACCGCTGAGCACCTCGGTCCTCGTGTAGCCGGCGCCGAGCGTGACCGACGGACCAAGTCCCGCGCGAACCGCCTGGGTGCGGCCGATCGCCGCCTCGATGCTCGCCCGTGCCGCCTCGACCAGCGGCTGCCGTTGGAGGGCGATTCGCGCCGCCTCGTCGGCGGTGAGCGGTCGGTTCTCCACTTCGCTCTGGGCAGGCGGCGGCACCGTCACCCTGCCCGGAACGGTGATCGGGGGCGTCTGCGGCTGGATCGGGGGCGTTTGCGCCCAGCCACATCCCACGATTCCCAAAGTTCCGACCGCGATCAACTGCTTCTTCATCTTTCGTCTGCCCCTTTCCCATCGATCGGTAGCGGCCGCTCGATGTCGTCCAAAACGGAAACCGAGTTCGGTCCCTTTCCCGGCACCGAACGTGCCGCCTTGAGGAACACCTCAAGGGCGTCCAGCGTGTTCTTCTGGTCCGACTCGCTCATCGTGCGGAGGACCTCGGCGACGCGCTTCGTGCGGCAAGCCCGACGTACCCGCATGAGTTCCTCGGCGTGCGCCGACACCGTGACGTGGCGCACTCGCCGATCGTGCTCGTCCTCGGTGCGGTCGAGCAGGCCCGCCATCTCCATGCGGTGCGTCACCTGTGAGAGTCCGCTCAGCGACATGCCCATCTCGTGGGCCAGATCGCTGAGCGTACGGCTTCCCGACTCGAGCACGCGCAGGACCCGGAGCTGCACGATCGGCAGCTCGGCCAGCGGGTCGTTCTCATCCGAGCGATGGACCGCGCGCATCACCATCGGCAGGAGTTCCTCCAGCCGCTCCGCACGGCGATCAGTCCCGTCCATCTCCTCGCTCGAAGCCCGGCAGGACCGGTTCGGGATCGGGCGACCCGCCGCTTGCGGCGACGCTCGGCTCGATGAGGTCTGAGTGGGCCAGGTCGCGCGGATCCTTTCGGAAGCGCCGCGCGAGGTCGTCGAAGAACGTGTAGACGACCGGCACGACGAACAGCGTGAGGATCGTCGAGGTCGTGAGCCCGCCGACGACCGCCGTGGCGAGCGGGGCCTGGATCTCGGAGGAGGCTCCGAGGCCGAGGGCTAGCGGAAGCATGCCGAGGATCGCGCACAGCGACGTCATAAGGATCGGCCGGAGGCGGGTCGGGCTCGCGATGAGCACCGCCTCGTCCCGTCCGATTCCCCGTGACCTGAGCTGGTTGGTGTAGTCCACCAGGAGAATTCCGTTCTTCACGACGATACCGATGAGCATCAGCAAGCCGACCCATGCCGTGAGACCGAAGGCACGGTCGCTGAGGAACATCGCGATGATCACGCCCGAGATGCACAGCGGCACCGAGCAGAGCACGATCAGCGGGTAGATGAACGACTCGAACTGCGTCGCGAGCAGCATATAGATGAGCGCGAGCGCGAGGAACACCGCGAGTCCGAGGCCCGAGAACTCCTCGGCACGTCGCTTCTGGCGATCGCCGAAGTCCCAGTAGGTGCCCTCGGGCATCTCGACGTTCCGCAGCGCCGCGGCGACGTCCGCTTGAACGTCGCTCTCGGCCCGATCGACCACGCGACCGCCGACCGACAGATACCGCTGGCGGTTGAGACGCGTGATCTCGTTAGGACCGACGGTCTCAACGGGCGTCGCCACTTGGGAGAGAAGCACCTGGGGCCGCGGAGCTTGCCCTGCCGTCGTGGTGCCGGAAGGGCGGATCGGAAGGCGCAGCAGCTCCTGCACCGTCCTGCGCTCCGTCACCGGAAGCTGGACGTAGATCGGATACTGGAAGCCGCCTTCCTGGAAGTAGGTCGCGAGGCGGCCACTCGTGCTCGCGCCGATGGCGTCCGCGATGTCCTGGGACGTGACGCCAAGGGCCGCCGCCTTCTGCCGATCGACCTTCCACTGCAGCTCAGGCGTCGCTTCCTCGACCGACAGATCGACCCCCTCGAGTCCGGCAACGCCGCGAATCGCCTCTTGGACGACCTGGGCCGCCTGCTGAATCTGAGGCAGCTCCTGGCCGAACACGTCGACTTGGATGCCCTGATTCTGGCCGCCGAGAATGTTCGACACGAGGTCGAACGGCGAGGCGTTCGCGCGGATGCCCGGAATCTGACCCAGCTGACGCTGGACCCGGCGAATCACGTCCTCCGTCCGCGTCTTTCGGTTCGCCTTGAGGTGAACCGTCGCACCGCCTTGGTAGGAGCTGCCGCCGCCGATGCCTCGGGTGCTCACGTTGGCACCCGAGGCGAGGAGTACCGTATCGGTATCCGGGTCGGCGAGGAGGATCTTCTCCACCTCGGCCATCTTCTCTCGCGTTTCGGAGAGGGCGGTGCCGATCGGCAGTCGTACGCGGACGCTGTAGTCGCCGCTGTCGGTCTGGGGGAGCGTCTCCGTGCCGATGTACTTCCAAAGGGGCAGCACTCCGACGGTGGCGAGCACTGCGGCCGCGATCACCATCCAGCGGTGCTTGAGACCCCACTGGAGGCCGCGGTGGTAGCTCGCGTCCATCCGATTGAAAAACCGGCCGACCCTGTCGAAGATCCGCGTTAGGAAGCCCGCCTTACCTTCGCGGAGCTCAGGATGCTCGAGCGTCTCGATCTCCTTCTCCTTGATGAATCGGGAGGCGAGCATCGGCACGACCGAGACTGCGTCGAAGAGCGAGACCGCGATGGCAAAGATGACGACAAGCGCGAACTGCGTGAACGTCTGACCCGCTTGCCCCTTGATGAGCAGGAGCGGGAGGAACACCACCATGACCGTCAGGGTCGAGGCGACGACGGCGCCCATGATCTCCTGGGTGCCGGAAACCGCCGCGTCGGCCGAGCGCTTCTTGTCGCGCTCGATGTGGCGGAAGATGTTCTCCAGGACGACGATCGCGTCGTCCACGATGAGACCCGTCGCGAGCGCGAGAGCGCTGAGAGAAATCGTGTTCAGCGTGTAACCGCCGAAGTACATCAGCGAGAAGGCGCTGATGATGGAGATCGGAATGGAGAGCGCCACCACGAGAGTGCTGCGGATGTTGCGCAGGAAGAAGGTGATGACGAGGATCGCCAGCACGCCGCCGATGATGGCCGTCTCCTGAAGCTCGTGGATCGAGCCCTCGATGAAGCCGCTCTGGTCGTAGACCAACCCGAACTTGAGGTCCGGGTAGCTCTTCTTCACGGCCTCGAGCTTCGCGATGACGTTCTTCGACGTCTCGACGGTGTTCGCCTCGCTCTGCTTGACGATGGCGATGCTGACGGCGGGCTCGCCGTTCAGGCTCGTGAAGACCCGCTGCTCCTGGGCCGCGTCGCGGATCGTAGCCACCTCAGCGAGCGAGACGAGTCTGCCGTTGTAGGTTCCGAGCGGGAGCGCGCCCGCCTCGGCGATCGAATCGAAGTAGACGCGGGTACGGATGGTGTACTCGCGGTTGCCCTCTTGAGCGATGCCCGCCGGCAGCGAGATGTTCTCCGCCTGCAGCCGGCGCACGACCTCCGGAAGCGTGACGCCGTAGGCCTGCAGCTTTTTGGGGTCGACGTCGACGATGACCGCCCTCTCCTGGCCACCCGAGATCGTCACCTGCGCCACGCCATTGGCGGACTCGAGGATGGGACTGATCTGGTTCTGGAGCAGGGTGCGGAGCTTGACCGGGTCCTGGATGCCCGCCACGCCGTACACGAGGATCGGCGCGGTCGAGGGATCGAACTTGAAGATGACCGGGTCTTGGAGCGTCTGGTCGTTGGGGAAGCTGCGGCGCGCGCGCTGCACATACTGCAGCACGTCGACCGCGGCTTGGTCCACGTCGACGCCGTAGTTCAACTGGACGCGAACCGACGAGCTACCAAGGGACGAGGTCGAGCTGACGTTGTACAGTCCCGGCACTGTCGAGACGGCCTGCTCGATCGGACGCGTGATCTGCGTCTCCATCTCCTGAGGCGCGGTGTTCGGCCAGTTCGTGTTGACGGCGATCGTCGGCACGTCGACACGCGGCAACAGATCGACCGGTAGCCGCATCAGACAGATGAAGCCGAGAAGGACCAGGGCGGCGATTCGCATCGTCACCGCAACCGGCCGGCTTACGGACCACTTGGCGATATTGTTCACTGAGCACCTGTGGGGGCGGATCGCCCTCCTTGCGCACGGCCACCTTCCTGGCCTCCGGCGGCTCCGCGGCCGCCACCTTCACCACGACCCCGGCCACCGGCACCGCCCCGGCCACCGCCGGGTCCGCCCTCGCCTTCCTCTTCCGGACGCCCGATGCGAACCGTCTGGCCGTCCCGCACCGGGGAGTACGACAGGGTGACGACACGCTCCCCAGGGTTCACGCCCGAGGTGACGGCCACGAACTTGGCGTCGCGGGCACCGAGCGTCACGGGCTTCGTCGTCGCCTTGTTCTCCGCGTCCAGCACGGTTACCGTGGTCCCGCGGGGCGTCGTTCGAACCGCTTCGAGCGGAACCACGACCGGCGGGACGACCCGCTCGGTGACGATGCCGACCCGCGCGAACATGCCGGGACGAATCTCTTCGTTGGGATTCTCGAGTCGGATTCGGATGGTGAACTGGCGACTCTGAGGGTCGGCCGCGCGGTTCACCTGGGAGACGCGGCCGGTGAAGGTCCGGCCGGGAAAGGCGTCGAACTGAATGGTGATCGGCTGCCCCTGCACCACTTTCCGGCTCTGATCGATCGGAACGGTAGTCGTGACGTACAGCCACTTGAGGTACTGAACGGTGAGCACGGGCTGACTCGGCGAGGCGAGGGTGCCCGGATCGGCCGTCCGCTCCGTGACGGTTCCTTCGATGGGGGAACGGAGAACCGTGTCGGCGCGGCGAGAGCCAGCTTGGCGAAGCTGGGCCTCGGCGGCTTCGACGCCGGCCTGCAACGCAGCAAGGTTCTCGCGGTACGCCGGACCCTGGGAGCGGTTCGCGGCGGCGACGGAAAGCTGGGCGCGGGCCTGAGTGACCCGGGCTCGGGCGGCGGCGATCTGAGCTTGACCGGTTCGCCGAGTGATCAAGACTTGGTTGGCGGCCGATGCACGCTGGGCACGGGCCGACTGGATGGCGGACTCGGCCGCGCTGACCTGCCCCTGGGCGACCCGCAGGTCTCCCTCCTCGACCTCGACGGCCGTGCGGGCGTCGTCCACGTCCTGCGCGGCGATGAACCCTTGCTTGTACAGATTGAAGGTTCGGTTGTAGCGGGTCTGCGCGTTCCGAAGGTTCGCGCGGGCGGCTTCCACCTGGGCGCGCGAGTTGCGGAGCCCGGCCTCGGCCGCTTCGATACGCGCGTTGGCGTCGGTCACGGCGGCCTGGGCGGCCGCGATCTGGGACGAGAGGTTGCGCTGCGTCTGCTGGGCTTCCGCTTGGGCGCTCTCGACGGCGGCCTGCTGCTGGCGAATCTGGCTCGTGATGCCGACGTCGGTGGCACCGGCGGTCAGGCGCGCCTGGGCCAGTCGGCTGCGAGCCTCGGAGACGCTCGCCTGCTGCTGCAGCACCTGGCCCTCGATCTCGCCCGGATCGATCCGGACGAGCACCTGGCCAGGGGTGACGCGGTCGCCCTCGCGGACCTGCAGGAAGTCGATGCGGCCAGAGACGCGCGGCGCGAGGCGCACGTTGTACGGCGCCTCGGCGTTGCCCACGAGTTCAAGGCGCTGCTCGATCGGACGCGCGCTGGCGACGGCAACCTCGACCGCGGGCGAGTTGCCCCGCCGCTGGCGTTGCTGCTGTCCCTGCTGCGCCTCCTTGCCACGCTCGGCGTTGAAGCGCCAAAACATGGCGCCCCCAAGAAGAACGATCGGAATCCCCCATCCAATCCAACGTTTCATGTGTCTATTCCGGCTGTAACGGTGCCGAGAGAGAATAGTTCATACGCGTGAAGTTTTCCCATGCAGATTGCCGGGGTACCTCACACTACGAGAAGCCGTGGTCCTGGGACCGCCTTGGGTTTGAGATGAGTTCCGACGGATAATCCTGTTCTCCAAATCTGGCAAGAGCCTCATGCGCCGCGTCGACCTCCACCGAGACCTACTCTCTGTGGCCGCGCTGCGCCCGACCCTCACGACGAAGACGACCCCGCCGGTGGCGGGCTAACTCTCACTTCCTCACGTCTCGTCGTTTTCCGTCTGCCGCTCCGAAGCGGCAAGGAGGGTCCCATGGCTCTGCTTCGTCACGTCGTCAATCAGCTCGATTCCCTGTTCGGAGTCCGTCAGTCGGCTCCGGATCCCGCATTCTCCCGCTTCGTCCCGATGGTGTACGGCCCCGCCGGAACTTACTGGCAGGAGCGGTTCGAAGCCGATTTCGCTCGTCGCTTCAATGGCCTCATGCTTCGGGGTGACGAAGAGGTCTGCCGCGTATTCCTGATCGTCTTCCCTGCCGAAGACGTGCTCGACGCGGTGCTCGCTCACGCCCGAGCCGGTGATCTCGTCTTCTCGCACCACCCCTTGGACATGCGTTGCGGCGACCCGCGAGGAGACTGGGGCGATGGCTTCCGACCGATCGCCGAGAGGCATCTCGACGCCTTACGGAGCGCCGGCGTGTCGTTCTACTCGTGCCACGCCCCGATGGACACCCACCGGCAGATCGGCACCACGGCGGCGATGGTCGAGGCGCTGGGAGGCCGCTACGTCGGAGGCTTCATGCCTTACGGCAACGGCTTCGCGGGCGCGATTTGCGACATCGATCCTCTGAGCTCGGAAGCGTTGGCCGAGAGAGTTCGCGACCTTTTGGAAGTGCCGTACGTGTTTCAGGCGGGTCCGGAGCACGCCGAAGTGACCCGAGTGGCCATCGTGCCCGGATGCGGAGACGACGTTCCGAGCATGGTCACGGCCGCCGAGATGGGCGCTCAGGCTTACGTCACCGGCGAGGTGCATTGCCACATCGACAACGACTACGGTCGCTCGAAGATGGGCGCGATGCGGGAGTATCTCGCGGTGACGCCGATGGCGATGATCGGGGGCTCGCACGCGGCGTCGGAGTTCCTCGTGATGCGCACCCAGATGGCGGGCTGGTTCGAGCGGGAGCTGGGATTAGAAGCTTGCCCCATCGAACCGCCGATCTGGTGGCGGTAAGGGCAGAGTTGGCGCGGCGTCGTACGCCGCGCCAACTCGCTAACCTAGGGTGATCCCGTTGAGCTGGAGCGATCCGAGGCCGTAGACGGCGACGTAGCCGACCGAAGCGAACCGCATCGACCACCGGATGAAGTTCGGACGAAGCGGGCGGATTATCTCGATGATCGCGATCGGAATGAGGAACGTGAGCGCCTTCACGACGGCGAACGCCAACCAACCCTGAGCGACGACCGGAGCGAGGAGCGGATTTCCCTCGATGGCGTAGCCGGACTCGATGACGTAGACGGTGCTAAGGAGATCGAGCATGCAGAGCAGTGCGAAGACCATCGACTCCCAGAGGACGGGACGGCGCCGAGCCCGTCGGCCAAGGACCGCATAGCGGATCATGTCTCGCAGACTGATGACGGCCCTGCGTACGTTCCCGGTAATTTTCATGGGTAAGGAATTGTGCCCTTTTGCCCGATGCTCCTAAGGAGTCATCGCAACTCAGCGGCACCAAAAGCCTATCGCAAGTTCCCTCACATCACGGCCGGTAATTCCGCTAAACCGTGAAAATCGGGCCGGGTGCCGGAGTTGGCAGCCGGCCGATCTCGCATCCGGTTACTGCGTCAGGTAAGCCGGAGGCGGCAAGGGTCGAAGCCCCGCCTCGATCTCGCCGCGCCGCTCCTCCAAGAAAGGCGGCAACGCGATCCGCTCTCCCAGGCTCTCCATCGGCTCGTCGGCGTGCATCCCCGGCCCGTCGGTGGCGAGCTCGAACAGCACTCCACCCGGCTCGCGGAAGTAGAGCGAGTGGAAGTAGAACCGGTCGACGTACCCCGAAGTGCTGAGTCCGGCGCTCTCGATCTTCTCCTGCATCTCGCGCAGCTGCTCGTCGTCTCGCACCCGAAACGCGACGTGATGAACGCCCCCCGCTCCGACGCGGCCGAGTCGACGCTCCATCGGAACCAGCAGGGCAATCTCCGGAGTGCCGGGATCTCCCTCGACCCGATAGATCCCATCCTTGTTCGTCTGAAGCCCTAGCAGTTCCGTAAGCACCCGGTGCGTTCCGTCCGGCCGTGCCGACTCGAGCGCGAGGCCGTGAAAGCCACGCGTCGCGTGCTCCACCGGCACGGTGCCGGTCCACGGTTGGACGTTGGTCGGGGCGTCGCTTCCGACCAACTCCAGGCGCTGCCCCTCGGGATCCGAGAAGCGAACGCTCGTGAGACCCGAAGGAGTCTCGCCCTCCTCGACGTAGAGGCCAGCTTCGGTCAGGCGTCGCTCCCACCATTCCAGCGACGCGGTCGGAACCCGGAAGCTGGTGAGGGCGGTGGTGCCCGCCCCGGGCGAGTTCGGACCGATGTCCGGCCAGTCGAAGAACGTCATGTCCGTTCCCGGCGAGGCGATCGCGTCCGCGTAGAAGAGGTGGTAAGCCTTGACGTCGTCCTGGTTGACGCTCTTCTTCACGAGGCGCAGCCCGAGCGTTCCGGTGTAGAACGCCTGATTCCCGACGATGTCGCTGCTCACGGCAGTGACGTGGTGGATACCGAGAACTCCCATGTGACCTCCTGGTCTACGTAAGACCGTGTTGAGTAGAGCATGGCGCTCTTTGATATCCTATTGCAAGTAGGTTCCCCGAGGGTACTCACTACCCGTCTGGATACTGACTCGGCCGCCGACGTGTCCGCAGGCAGGCCGATGCCGCTCGCCAACCGAGCAGGTGTCCCAACCCATTGCACCTAAGAGCGCATGCCGAGCCGTTCCGCTCCATGGGGGCATCGTCAGGTAACGTCCCGGCCATTGGACGCCGATGTCCCTCTTAGGAGAACTGCCTTGAAAACTGCCCGCGCTCTCGCCCTTCTCGTCGCCTTCGCCTCGCTGGCCGCCGTCGCGCCCGCACAGGCGGTCGATCCTTCGCTCTTCGACGGCCTGAAGTGGCGGCTCGTCGGTCCCCACCGTGGTGGCCGTTCGCTGGCGGCCGCCGGATCGGTCGCCCGTCCCAAGGAGTACTACTTCGGCGCGACCGGCGGCGGCATTTGGAAGACCACGGACGGGGGCGTCAACTGGGCGCCCGTCTCGGATGGATTCCTGACGACCGCCACCGTGGGCGCGATCGCCGTCGCCCCTTCCAACCCGGACGTCGTGATCGCGGGAACAGGTGAGCGAGACATCCGCGGCAACATCTCGCACGGCGACGGTCTCTACCGGACCGACGACGGCGGCAAGACGTGGCGGCACATCGGACTGAAGGAGACCCAGACGATCTCCCGGATCGTCGTCCATCCCAACGACCCCAACACGATCTACGTGGCGGCGCTCGGCCACGTGTACGCGAGCAGCGGTCCGAATCGAAACGTGGGTCGGGGCATCTTCAAGACCACCGATGGTGGCAAGACTTGGCAGCAGATCCACGCTGGGTTCGACCGCGCGGGCGCCGTTCACATCACGATGGATCCCACGAATCCGGAGGTGCTGTTGGCATCGACGTGGGAAGCGTGGCGCACCCCCTACACCATGAACAGCGGCGGCCCCGGCAGTCGACTGATGAAGACGACCGACGGCGGCCGGACTTGGACGGACCTCAGCCAAAACCCCGGGATGCCGAAGGGAATCCTTGGGAAGATCGGTATGACGATCTCGCCCGTGGACTCGAAGCGGTACTGGGCGCAGATCGAGGCGGAAGCGGGTGGGCTCTACCGGTCCGACGATGCCGGCGCGACTTGGACCCTCGTCAACGACAACCGCAACTACCGCCAGCGCGCCTGGTACTACACGCACGTCTACGCCGATCCCAAGGACCGCGATGGCGTGTACGTCCTGAACGTCGGCATGGGCCGCTCGGCAGACGGTGGCAAGACGTTCAGCCCCATCGGCGCTCCGCACAGCGACCATCACGACCTGTGGATCGCGCCGGACGATCCGAAGCGGATGATCAACGCCAACGACGGCGGCGCGAACGTTTCGCTCGACGGCGGTCGCACCTGGACGGAGCAGGACTTCGCCACCGCGCAGTTCTATCACGTCTCCACCGACAACGGCTTCCCGTACCGCATCCTCGGCGCGCAGCAGGACAACAGCACCGTCCGGATTGCCAGCCGAACGCGCGGCGCCGGCATCGGCAAGACCGATTGGACCGACACGGCGGGCGGCGAGAGCGGTTACGTGACGGCGAAGCCGAACGATCCCGACGTGGTGTTCGGCGGAAGCTACGGCGGCGACCTGTCGATGCTCAACCACCGCACCGGCGAGGTGCGCAGCGTCGATCCGTGGCCGGACAACCCTATGGGACACGGTGCGATCGACGCGGCGCAGCGGTTCCAGTGGACGTTCCCCATCGTCTTCTCGCCGCACGACCCGAACGTTCTGTACACCTGCTCGCAGTTCGTGCTACGAAGCACGAACGGTGGCCAGTCGTGGACGAAGATCTCACCCGACCTCACCCGCAACGATCCTTCCACCCTCGGTCCGTCCGGCGGTCCGCTGACCAAGGACAACACGAGCGTGGAGTACTACGGCACCGTCTTCACGGTGGCCGAGTCCCCGAGGCGACGCGGCGTGATCTGGGCGGGTTCGGACGACGGCCTGATCCACGTCACCGAGGACGGTGGCAAGACGTGGCGCAACGTGACGCCGACCAACAAGCCGAAGTGGGGATTAGTGTCGATGATCGACCCGTCGCCGCACGAGCCGGGCACGGCGTACGTTGCGGTCGACAACCACGAGAACGACGACCTCGCTCCCTACGCCTACAAGACAACGGACTACGGCCGAACCTGGACGCCGATCGTAAACGGCATCGGGAAGGAGGCGTACGTCCGCGTGGTGCGCGAAGACCGACGACGCAAGGGGCTCCTGTACGCCGGCACCGAGACCGGCATGTACGTGAGCTTCGACGGCGGCGCGAACTGGCAGAGCCTTCAGCTCAACCTTCCGCTCGCCCCGATTCACGACATCGCTTGGAAAGAGGACGACCTCGTGGTGGCGACGCACGGCCGCTCGTTCTGGGTGCTCGACGACCTGACGCCGCTCCAGCAACTCAAGCCGGGCGACCGGCCGAGCGGAGCACGACTCTTCGCTCCCAAGGACTCCTACCGCGTTCGGTGGGGCGGCTCACCTCGATCCGGCGACGTGGGTCAGAACCCGATGAGCGGAGTGGTGCTGTCGTACTACCTGCCGCAGGACGTGAACGACCTCAAATTCGAGTTCCGCGACGCGCGGGGCCGAGTGGTGCAGACGCTCACCGGCTCGCCGAGCAAGAAGGGATTCCAGCGCACCTCGGCGTGGCTGCAGGCACCCTCCTGGCGGCCAGTCTCGGGCATGATCCTCTGGGGCGCTTTCCCGTCGCAACTCACCCTGCCGCCGGGACAGTACACGGTGACGATGCTCGCCGATGGAGTGAAGCAGAGCTCCGGCTTCCGCTGGCTGAAGGACCCGCGCAGCTCCTCGAGCGACCGCGACCTCGTCCAGCAGTACGAGTTCGCGAACAAGATCGCGGCGCGGGTTAACGAGGCGAACGACGCGGTTCTGACCGTCCGCAAAGTGCGCACCGGTCTCGCTACGGCTCGGGAGGAAGCGGCCAAGAAGGGTGACCTCGGCACCTTGGCCAACTCTATCGACACGCTCACGGCAAACCTCACGAACATCGAGGAGGCGATCTACCAAACCAAGAACCGAAGCGGTCAGGACCCCCTGAACTACCCGATCCGGCTGAACAACAAGATCGCCGCGCTGATGCACATCGTTCAGTCCGGCGACTTCCGGCCGACGGACCAATCGTACGAGGTGTTCGATCGACTCTCGAAGGAGCTCGCCGTTCGGCTTACGAACCTCCAGACCCTCCTGAAGGTCGACCTCGCCGCGATCAACCAGGAGCTCACCCGCCGAGGCGTCAAGCCCGTCGACCGATAACTCGGTCCGCCCTCTTCCCATGCGACTCGCATGGGAAGAGGCCCCCTGGGACCGACGGCTTCAGCCGGCAAGACAACCTAGGAATTACCGCTCCAACAACGAGCTGGGCACCGCCTAAGCCGCCGCGCGATAAGCTCCGGGCGTCTGGCCAACCGTTCGTTTGAAAGCCCGGGCGAACGCGGCTTCCGACTCGTAACCCACCGCCCGCGCCACCTCGGCGACGGCCGTCCGGCCGGCGCGCAAAAGGCTTGCGGCTCGGTGCATCCGCCATCGCACGAGGTACTGTCCCGGCGTCTCGCCTGCCAGCGACTTGAACCGCTGGGCAAAGGCCGAGCGCGACATGGTCGCCTCCTCGGCGAGTCGTTCCAGGGTCCAGTCCGTCGCCAGCTCCGCGTGCATGAGGGCCATCGCGCGGCCGACGTCCGGGTCCTTCACCGCCCGCAGCCAGCCGCGCAGTTCGTGGTCTCGGCCGACGTGGCTTCGAACCGCTTGAACGAAGAGCACCGACAGCAGGCTGTTGATCACCGCTTTGGAACCAGGTCGGTTCGAAGACGCCTCGCAAGCGATGAACGCGAGCGTCATCTCGAGCCACTCGGTCTCCGGTCCGTCCGATGCCCTCACGACGAGCAGTTCGGGCAACGCGCGCAGCAGCGGATGCGTTTCGAGGTCCTCGAACATAAACTTGCCCGAGAGTGTGCGGGTCTCCGCACCTCCACCGCCGTAATGGTAGGCGAGCGATCGTTCGCAGAGCAGGTTCTCGCGGCGCAGCACCTCGTAGATGCTCACCGCCGGCGTGTGCGGGGCGTCGCGGATGACGTGTGGCTTGTCCCCGAGGGCGACGGCGAAGTCTCCTGGGTGAAGCCGCACCGGCGGGAGACCGTCGACTTCGATGATCACGTGCCCTTCCTGCACCAGGAGGAACTTGCCGGCGAACCTCTCACCGGGCAGTTGAATTCCCCATGGAGCGGTCAGGATCGCGCGCGACGTGACGACGGTTTGCAGGCGGAGATCGGCGAGGGCTTCATCGAGGACGGGCATGGCTTCGCTCTCTTGGACTATCGAGCAAAGAATAGCGCATATCGAGCACTCATCGTCCAAGCGTGCTCCCGCATGATGATGCAGTCACGCAACGGAGAAAACCATGAGCATCGTCGTCACAACCCCGACCGGACAGATCGGCCGCCGAGTCGTTCGCAACCTCATTCAAGCCGGAGAGCGCCCCATCCTGATCGTTCGAGATCCGTCGAAGCTCGATGCCGAAGTGCGAGAGCGGTCCGACGTTCGCCAAGGCGACCAGAAGGACGCCGACTTTCTGCGAGAAGCGTTAACCGGAACCGACACCCTGTTCTGGCTGAGCCCGCCGGACTACGGCGGACCCGACTTCATCCAGCACACTCGCACTCTCGGGGAGTCCGTTCACTCAGCCGTCCGAGCCACCGGCGTCAGCCGCGTCGTGCATCTGAGCGGCATGGCTGCCGAGCGGCGCAGCGGGATGGGGATGATTGATGGCCTGGGCATCGTCGAGGAGGCCCTTGACGCCACGGACGCGGACGTGGTGCACCTCCGCCCCGGCTTCTTCTACGAGAACTTCTTCTTCCAGCTCGATGCGCTCCGGCACGAGGGCGCCGTCTTCTACGCCATGCCCGGCGACCTTCGTCTTCCTCACGTGGCGACGAGCGACATCGCGCAGGTCGCGACGCAGCGCCTACTCTCCCGCACATGGCGCGGCAAGATCGCCCAAGGCGTCCACGGACCGCGCGACATCTCGTTCCGCGAAGCGGCTGAGGAGGTCTCGCTCGCCCTCGGCCGCGAGATCCGGCATGTCGAGATCACGGACGAACAGTTGGCGGAGGCGTTCGCCCGAACGGGAGCGGGCCCGAAGACGGTCGAGGGGTACGTCGGGATGTTCGCCGGACTGCGAGCGAACCCAACCCCCGCCGAGCCGCGCACGATCGAAACGACGACTCCCACCACGCTGGCGGCCTGGGCGATTGAGAACCTTCGGCCCGCGCTCACACCGCAGCTCGTGTGAGAGTGGGTCCTTGCATCCGGGTGCTTGGAGGGCAGTGCACACGCTGCCCTCCAAGCCCTGTCATCCCGAGCGGAGCCTAGGGATCTAACGGTTGCTGGTGAAGGCGACTCAGGAGTAGCCACCCGTGGCTGCGGCATTCCTGCCGCGGATCGAGCGCGAGCTCGATAGGAGCGTCACCGCAGAGAGGCGCCGTGGTGCCGAACCCGTTGCCAACGTTGCCTGAGACTCTCCGCTGGGGGGAGAGACTCACCACAGAGTGCATAGAGTTGCACCGAGCCCCTGTCATCCAGAGCGGAGCCGAAGGACCTGACGGTAGCCCTTGACTACTGCTGGTCAAGCTGCCTCCCTTAAGCGGCGAGTCCCTGGACGGCCCGAGGAGCGCCGGCTACACGCGCCTTCGCGCGTACCCTTGCCTGGACGGTGGCATGACTCCAAGTAGTCAGTGCCTACGGTCAGGTCCCACAGCTTCGCTCGGGATGACAGGGGAGCGTCGGGACGTTCGCGAGATCTCGATCGCGACGTGGCCGTACGCGCCCATCGATGCTCCGCGCTGGCCGAACAAGACCTTGCCCATCGGCAGCGCGACGCTCTGCGGTCGATCGGTGAGATTCACCGCGACGACGACGGCCGCACCGTCCTTCTCGCGCCGGAAGGCCAAGACGCTCGGATTACCCAGATCGAGGACGGTCTGCCCCCCCTCTTGGAATGCGGAATGGCGCTTCCTGAGCCGGATCAGCTTCCGATAGAAGTTCAGCAGCGAATCAGGATCCCGGTCCTGTTCCTCGACGGAGACGCCGTCGTTGTCGCGCGAGAACTCCAGGCTCCACCACGGGCCGGTGTCTCGGTACCACGTGGCAGTGCCAGGGGCGTCCAGGGTTCGGTTCCATCGGTGTGCGAGACGCACGGGAATGTCGTTCCCATCGGTTCCCCACTGCCCCTGCTTGCCCGCGAGTCCGATCTCCTGGCCGTAGTAAAGTGCGGGAATTCCCTTGAGCGTGAAGTTCAGAAACGCGCCGAGTCGGAGCAAGCGGGGGTCTCTTCCGGCTGCGGTTGCGTAGCGACCGACATCGTGGTTCTCGATGAAGACGAGCTGCGCCTTGCCCGTCGGAGTCGCCTCGTTCGTAAGTCTCAGCGCACCGAGGATTTTTGCTCGGTCGCGCTCCACGAGCGAGAATCGGAGCGGGATCGCGTATACGGCATCGGCGCCGCCTCGCCGCAACAAGTCGCCGCCGAATCCCCAGTCCGCTTGCTCACCAACGAAGAAGGCACTCGGCTTGACGCGCCGGACGTCGGCGACCAGAGGAAGCCAGAAGTTCGCCAGGAGGTTCTTCTTCGCCCCGACGTTGTCGAGGTCGTCCATCATGTGATCCAGGCGGAAGCCGTCCACGCCAGCATCGGCGTCTCCGTTGGGGGCGACCCAGTAGCGGAAGAGGCGTCGCATGTAGTCCCGCACTGCCGGGCTGTCCATGTCCACCGCAGCCGCACTCACGGTCGTGCCGTCGTAGAGCGGCAGTGGCCCGCGCGTGAAGATGGAGGGACTCTCCCACAGGTGTCTCGGGGTGGGCGAGTTCGTGTCTCGCTTCCACGCCAGGTACCACGGGTGACGATCGGCGACGTACTGGACCTCCATGTCCAGGAGCACCTTCATCTTTCGGCGATGGGCGGCGCGCACCAGGGCGAAGAAGTCGGCGTTCGTGCCGTACTCCGGGTCGACGCGCATGAAGTCGTCGGCGAAGTAGTTGTGGTACATCCGCGACGCGAAGATCGGGTTGATCAGCAGCGTCGTGACGCCGAGACTCTTCAAGTAGCCGAGCTTTTGCGTGATGCCCCGGATGTCTCCGATGCGGTCGCCGTTCGAGTCTCGAAAGCTCCTCGGAAAGACCTGGTACACGACCTCCCGCTCCCAAGGCGAGGCGACCGGGCTCGCCAACGTAGCGGAGGCTGCGATGAGCAACGTGACCAGGGGCATGTCCCCCTAACGTTACCGGGTGTTACGGCTCGACGAACAGCGACGCGCCAAGCTTCTGCACTTCCTCACGTTCTGCGTTGAGCACCGCGACGAGCTCCGGGTCGCTCGCGCGCCCAATCAGGTTATCCAGTTGGCGCTCGAGCCGCGCGAGGACGGACGGCTGGGTCCGTGCGCTCCAGCGCAACTCACCATATGCTGCCTGAACGACGCTTTGCCACGTGGAAGTCGGAACCACCATGCGCAACGCACCGCTCTTTCCCCGGCGGTAGCCGCCCGGCAGACCGATGGCGATGAGGCGCGCCATCGAAGCGGTGATGCGATCGACGCAAATGATCGCGGTGAACGGATCGTTGATGGCGGGCGAGAGCGCGCGAACGCCGATCTCGGCGATCTGCATGAAGGCGAACTCGACGTCGTCGTACCACGTTCGCTGGCGCCCGTAGGCGAACGCGGGTTGAAGCTCGCTTTCGAGGTCCGCGTCGAGGGTCGGCCACACGCACGCGATCGTTTGATCCGGCAGCACGTAGTCGCCGGGACGCACCCGCAGCAGCATCACGAGGTCCCGCTCCTCGGCAAGGCGCATGAGCGCGGCCTCGTCGATCTCCTCCAAGTAGCCGATTTGGTCCGCGCGGAGCTCTTGCGGCGGCCCGTCGGGCAAGTCGCAAGGCTCGCTCTCTCGACCGACCGCGTGCGGAAAGATGTGATTGAGAGCCCGGTCGAGGTCATCGGCCGCGACGTTGATAACGTTGGACACCTGGATCGACTGCGCCACGTGGTGGATGAAGTAGATGAGAACGCCGAGGCTGACGAGGGCGAGAAACACCCCAACGCTCACCGCGATGTGCGGCACGAACGGATCCTTCTCCGTGCCGTAGATCGTGCGCAGCACCAGGATGCAGTAGAGGAAGGTCGAGGTGAAGGTCCCGAGAACGACCTGGTTGCCGACATCTCGAATGAATCCCTTGAGAAGCCGGGGACCGAACTGCTGCGACGCCAGAGTGAGGGCGGCGATGGTGATCGAAAACGTCGTTCCGGCGACGGTGATGATGGAGCCCGCGATCGTCGACAGCACGGCGCGGGCCCCATCCGCGCCACCGGTGTACACCCAGCCGCTCCGCTGGAGCCAAAGGAACGACCGGTTGTGATCAAGCTCCAGAACTCCCACTACAAGGAGCGTGGCGGCCAGGCACATGATGGTCGGCAGAAACCAGTAGCTCGCGCGAATCCGCAGCCACAACGCCTGCACTCGCGCCACTAATGGCACCCCCGCACAGCATGGATTGCGGAGAGGATCAGAAGGGGCATGGAAGTCCGAGCTTACTGCCGCAGGTCGAGCGTTATCGAGATGACTCCACCGACTTGGCACCGCACTCATCTCACGTCACTCCTTCCGCGGCGAGCCCAACCCGGTAAAGAGCCCCATCCGGAGTTGGGCCTTTAGGAGCGGGCCGTATCGTTCGGCGCGGCACGTCGAGAGAATCGGTGCTTCCCTGCGCATTGGTGCAGGTGTTAAGGAGAGTCAAAGAATGGGTGTGTTTCTCAGCGCCGCGTTGGCGGCGTTCATCATGCCAACTTTCACGAACGGAGCGAATAAGCCCGATCGGGAGATGTTGTTCTCGGGCCTCGGCGCCCATCGTCGGACCGTCAGCACGTCCTCATCCGCCGCTCAGCGGTACTTCTCGCAGGGGCTCAGCTTCCTGTATGCGTTCAACCACGACGAGGCGTCGCGTGCCTTTCGCGCGGCCACTCAACTAGACCCGAACTGTGGGATGGCCTACTGGGGCATCGCGCTTTCCACGGGGCCGCACATCAACAATCCGTACTTGAGCCCAGCCGATGCCGCTCGGGCGGTCTCGGCGCTCAAGAAGGCACGTGCGCTGAGCGCGAAGCTGACGCCGGTGGAGCGGGCCCTCGTCGACGCCGCGAGCACTCGGTACCGATCGCCGCAACCGTCCGATCGCTCTGGGCTGGATCGCGCCTACGCCGATGCCATGCGCCGCGTCTGGCGACGTTTTCCGAAGGACGCCGACGTGGGCGCCCTTTTCGCGGAGTCGATGATGGACCTCCGGCCTTGGAATCTCTGGAAGCGAAGCGGCGAACCCCAGCCTGGAACGCTGGAGGTGACTCGGACTCTGGGTGAGGTGATGAAGCTCGACGGCTATCACCCGCTCGCACTCCACCTGACGATCCACGCTTGGGAAGCCTCGCCGACACCCGAGCGAGCGGACATCGCCGCAAACCGTCTGAGGCTGCTTCAGCCTGGGCTCGGTCACATGGTTCACATGCCTTCGCACATCGACGTGCTGCGGGGACGATGGAAGGAATCCATCCTCGCGAACGAGCGCGCGATCCGCACCGACGACGCGTACCGCCGCAAGCGGCCGCGGCAGGGCTTCTACCGCATCTACATGGCGCACAACCGACACATGCTCGGCTTCAGCGCGATGATGGTCGGGCAGCGGAAGAAGACGCTCCGCGCCATGGACGAGATGGTCGCCGGAATGCCGACCGAGTGGGTTCGGCAGATGGGCGCGCCCGTCGAGCCGTTCGTTATCATGCCGCTCGAGGCCCGCGTAAGGTTCGGTCGATGGGACGAGGTGCTCGCGTGGCCCGAGTATCCAGAGTGGATGCCGCTGTGCCGCGCCTTGCGCCACGCCGCCCGAGGTGTCGCGTTCGCGGCGAAGGGACGCGTCGTGGAGGCGGAAGCCGAGGCGATGCTCTTCGCCGACACGAGAACGCGAGTGGCCAAAGACGCGCCGGTTGGAAACAGCTCGGCTCAGGTGGTGCTGACGCTCGTTCAGCACATGCTTTCAGGTGAGATCCTGCTAGCAAAAGGTGACACCGATGCAGCGATCGGCGAACTTCGTCTCGCGGTGCAGGCCGAGAATCAGCTCGGTTACGACGAGCCGCCCGACTGGATCATCCCGACGCGGCACATCCTCGGCGTCGCGCTGCTGAAGGCGAACCGCCCGGCGGAGGCCGAGGCAATCTACCGCCAGGATCTCAAGCGGCTCCCGAACAACGGATGGTCCTTGTACGGCCTTTCCGAGTCGCTCCAGCGGCAAGGAAAGCTCACCGCGGCCTCCTCGGCTCGGGCTCAGTTCCAAGCCATCTGGAAGGGTGCCGATACTCCGATCACGTCGTCCTGCATGTGCGTTCCGCACGGCTAGACGCATCGGTCATGTGCGACGCGGGAGAGATTCCGCGTCGTTCATGGGCCTAGCAACTGTTCCGGGCGGCTTCACCCGCCCGGCTCTGCTTTCCCCGGACTCCAACTCGACTGAGCGCCGTCGCTACGCTTCCTTTGGTCGAAGGTTGTGGCGCAGCCAGAAATCGGCCGTGGCACGAGCGGCGGAGACCGTTCCGCCCTCGTGCTCGCACGGAGTGACCGCGTTCGCTCCGTGCCGAATGCACTCGTAGAAACCTGGATCGCACGATCGCCCGAGCACGACGATCGGAAGGACGCGAAGCGGATCGTGGGCGCGAAGATCGCGAACGCAGGCCACTGCCTCGTCCGCCGCGTCGGCGACGATCAGCGCGAGCTCGGGCGTGCGCCGCCCGTAGTCGTCGCACGAGCTCAGGAGCTCGCCGGCTTCCGACAGCTTGCCACCGAGGGCGACGCAAGGCACGCCGCCCGTCCGGAGGGCCGTGAGAACCTCGTCACGGACCTCCCGCGCATCGCTGAGGAGAAGCACCATGCGGTCCGTGCTGCTCATAAGTCAGCATTGTAGAGCGGCGAGCAATCTAGGACAACTGCCCCCTCTCGAACGCTGGCGCCTTGGGCCTATTGCCCCAACTCTGAAGAATCCGCTTGGCAGCGGCTACGGAGTGTCCTTCACTAGGGTTCGACGCTCAGGTCACCGCACGACGAAAATGCCTGCGTCGGTTGATCCCCGCTCGCCGGGACCCCAATGACTCGCACACCGACCACGCGGATCGACTCCGGAAGCGTGACGGAGAAGGGTTCTCCGGGCACGATCGCTGCATCCGATTGGGCCGTCGTCGGGGGATAGCTCTCTAGAGCTCCGACGTCCTCCCATCGGCCCCCAACCGTTCGTTGCACCTGCACGCGCGGCTTTCCCTTGCTCGCATCGAACCAACCTCCGTCGTGGAAGCTCTTTCCGTGCCGGAACGTGATCCGCCGCACGGCAACGGGCTGACGCCAGGCGAGCGCGTACCAGTCTTCCGTCGGCTTTCCCGTGTCGAACGTCACCACGAACGTCTCGGGACGGCCGTCGTTGATGCTTCCCTTCGCGTTCCCTGGCCTGGATCGGCTCTCACGGGCGAGTCCATTGAGGTCATTGGGCAAACCCGCCAGCGACTGGCGGAGCCACACCTGCTGATACGTGCCGCTCGCGCCCGCCTCGGCGAACGGCACGAGCTTGGCCAGCAGCGTCGGACCGTCCGCACGCTCCAGAAACGTTCGGAATTGAGGTGGTTCAGTGGCGGAGCCCCCAGTTACCTGAAGTCTCGCGGCCTTCGGCAGGGCAAGGTGCCCGGCAAACGGGCCGTCGGGATTGCGCCCCTCGTCGTACGCGAGGACGAAGGGTCCCCAAGTAAGGGCAGACCGTCCGGGGACCGCCACCCCGCCATCGACGACGTTCGGCGTGACGCTCAAGCTGACCTTTACTTCCTCGCCCGCACGCCAGGTCCGTTCGGGGAAGCGCAGCCACCCTTCCTTCGCTTGGGCGCCGGCGCTGCGCATCGAGTTGGCCCACTCTGGAATCCGGACGCGAAGAGCCATCCGAACCGGCTGATTGGCATCGACGCGCAGCGTCAGCGCGTTAGGCTGATCCCAGCGGTATGTCTGGCGCAGCGTCACTTCCCTTCCCTCGATCCGAGTGCGGAACATCGAAGTCTCCAAGAAGTTCACCCCGATCTCTCGCGAACCGAACCGAACGTAAGCCAGGGTGGGCAGCATCGCCATTCCGCGGGGACCGCTGGAGAGGCAGCAGTTCGTCGCCGAGCCGTACGGCTTCTGCCCTTCGAGCGGAGTGTAGTAGCACCAGGCACCCCCGTCGGGTCGCTGAGCGCCGGCGAGATGGTTGAAGGCGGATCGCTCGAGCTCCGCTCCGTACTTCGCCTCGCCCGTGCGGCGCAACAGCTGAGCATTGAGCTGCATCCAAGTCACCGTGACGCACGTCTCACCGACGTTCGATCCTTCGTCCCCCGGCAATTCGGGCCCCGGGTGAAAGTGCTCGAAGTGACTCGCCGTCCCCGTGAGATACCGCTGGTTGGCGCGCACGTCCTTCCACGCGTGCTCCGCCGCGCGATCCCACGTCACGTTCTTCGAAACGCGCCCGAAATCCACCAGCCCCACGAGGTTCGAGAGCATCTCGTACGCCTTCCCGTTCGCCACGCGATGGACGGGCGTTGCCGCGAGCAGTGCCCGACCGACGTTCGGACCGCCCGGCGATTCCCAGTCGGCAAGGATCTTCTTAGCAAAGGCTAGGTAGCGCGGCTCACCCGTCACTCGATACAGTTCGACCACCGACTCCAAAACGCTCGTCGCCGCCATGCCGACGTGGGTCCCCGCCGTCACGATGCTCCGCTTGCCGGGGCCGAACTCGGCGATCAGTCGATCTGCGGCGCGGCGGGCGGCGCGAAGCGAAGCGGGATCCTGCGTGTACCGATGGTAGGTGAGCAAACCGATCAAGCAGTACTTGTGAGACCACACGTCCCAATCCGAGCCCGGCTTCAGCTGGAACCGATCCGCGGGAAGGTAAGTCCCGAGGTAACCGTCGGGCTCCTGGGCCGCGACCAAGCCACGCGCCACGCGATCGATCTTGGCGCGCAGGCGAGCGTCTCGGTCTTGCGCCCACGCCAGCGTCCCGGCATGGAGGAACTTGCCCACGTGCTCGCCGATCCACGGATGCACGCCGGGCTTCTTCCGATAGCCCGCGAGCAACTCATCCTCATCGACGGCGAGCAGCCGGACCTTTGCGCTCCTGCGGGACCGCTTGCCGAGAAATCCCGCCAGCTCAACCTCGGCGGGCGCGGCAAGCGTGACCACGTCGGGTGGTGCGACGAGGGGGCGGTCCATCGAAGCGACGAGCACAATCAGGGCGAGCACGCTCCATTCTCGCACGTAGCCAGCCGGTAGGTCGGTAGGCTGTTCCCTGCGCTCCTCTCGACAAAGCCATGGACACGTTACGCGTTATCGATTCCCACACCGGCGGCGAGCCGACCCGAGTCGTTCTGGAAGGGAGCATCCCGCTCGAGGGCACCACGATGGCCGAGCGGCGGGATGACTTCCGCAATCGGTTCGATCACTTTCGATCCGGCATCGTGAACGAACCGAGAGGATCCGACGTGCTCGTTGGCGCGGTGCTCACACCTCCGGTGACGCCGGGCGCGGTCGCCGGGATGGTGTTCTTCAACAATGTCGGCTACCTCGGCATGTGCGGCCACGGCACCATCGGAGTTGTCGAAACTCTGCGTCACCTGGGCCGGATCGAGCCCGGGCCGCTCACGCTGGACACCCCGGTCGGCCCCGTGACCGCGGTGCTCGACGCGAACGGAGACGTGACGATCCGAAACGTCGAAAGTCGGCGATTCCGGGCTGGAGTTAGCGTTTCGGTCGACGGACTCGGCATCGTGATCGGAGACGTCGCCTACGGCGGAAACTGGTTCTTCGTGGTTCACGAGCCGACCTTCGACATCCGGCTCTCGGACGCCGCCCAGTTGACCGACGCCTGCTGGCGGATCCGGCGCGCGCTCGAACGAGACGGCATCACCGGAGAGGGCGGGGACGAGATCGACCACATCGAGTTGGTCGGGGCGACGGAGACCGCCGACTCCCGGAACTACGTGCTCTGCCCGGGGGGAGCGTACGATCGGTCGCCGTGCGGCACCGGGACCAGCGCCAAGATGGCGTGCCTATACGCGGCGGGCAAGCTCGCGTCCGGCCAGGAATACGCCCAGGAGAGCGTGACCGGCAGCGTGTTCTATGGCAGCGTCGAGGCGACGGACGGGGGCGTGATTCCGACGATTCGCGGGAGGGCCTTCGTTACGGCGGAGTCGACGCTGATCTTCTCCGCGGCGGACCCGATTCGGTGGGGGCTGTAAGAACCCGCGTCGGTCGCGCAGGCACCACACGATGCAGCGGGCCCTCCTGATCGACCTCGACGGCGTTCTGAGGATTTGGGACGATCCTCGCGAGGAAGCATTCGCGGGAGTGCCGACTCCGGTCCTACGCAAGACCGCCTTCGACGCCGAGTTGCTTCTCCCGGCGATCACCGGGCGGTGCACCGACGAGGAGTGGCGCGCCGGCATCGCAAAGCGGCTGCGCGAGGAATACGCGACGGCCGAGGACGCGGTGAGGGAATGGTCGGAACCACCCGGGCGCATCGACCCACGCGTTCTCGAGCTCGTGGCCCGCTGTCGAAAGAAGGCCGCGGTCGTGCTCGTCACAAACGCGACCTCGCGCCTGCCGCAGGATCTCGAACGACTCGGCATCTCAAACGCGTTCGACGCGATCGTCA
>Ga0164290_1001190_pt1 | contig 47415 bp, 42 predicted proteins | sample Micstemetagenome_FD_108782 | JGI IMG/M metagenome (GOLD analysis project Ga0164290, IMG submission 108782) | Contaminated culture microbial community from soil near Moab, Utah, USA - Microcoleus steenstrupii SON62 (Illumina Assembly) | ecosystem: Environmental > Terrestrial > Soil > Soil crust...
ACCGAGCGGGTGATCTCCTCATGCACGGCAGGGTCGGGTGCATCGACGAGGGCAAAGACGGTGTCGCGCATGATGAGCGGTGGCTCTGCAGGGTTGAGGATGATGATCGCCTTGCCGGCCCGCGCACCGCCGACCTGCGTGATGGCGGCGGAGGTGGTCTCGGTGAACTCATCGATGTTGGCGCGGGTGCCGGGGCCAGCGGACTTGCTGGCGATCGAAGCCACGATCTCGGCATACTCCACGGGCGCGACCCGCGAGATCGCGGCGACGATCGGGATCGTTGCCTGGCCACCGCAGGTGACCATGTTGACGTTGGGTGCGTCCAGGTGATCCTCGAGGTTCACGGCGGGGATGACGTACGGGCCGATCGCCGCAGGCGTGAGGTCGATGAGGCGTTTACCCAACGGCTCGAGCTTGGCGGCGTTGGCCTCGTGAGCCTTGGCCGAGGTGGCGTCGAACACGATCTCGATGTCGTCGAAGTCCGGCAGGGCCATGAGCCCGTCGACGCCCTCATGCGTGGTCTGGAAGCCGAACCGCTGGGCGCGAGCCAGTCCGTCGGAGGCGGGGTCGACGCCGACCATCACGCCCATCTCGAGGTGCTGGGAGGTGCGCATCACCTTGATCATCAGGTCGGTGCCGATGTTGCCCGACCCGATGATGGCGACCTTTGTCTTGGTCATGGAGTTTCTCACTGGTCCTTCTCGTTGGCAGGGCTGAACGAGGCTGAAACTGAGCCCAACCCGGTGATGGAGGCGATCACGGTGGAGCCGGGCGCGACGGGTCGCATCGGGCCGAGAGCGCCGGAAAGAATGACCTGTCCGGCGCGGAGCGGGTCACCAAGGTCACGGGCTTGGCGGGCGAGCCAGACGACGGCGTTGATCGGGTCACCCAGGCAGGCGGCTCCGCTACCGTCGGAAACCTCTTCGCCGTCGATGCTCATCGACATGACGACGTCCTTGGGGACCACCTCTTCGAGGGTCTTGCGCTCATCGCCGAGGACGTAGGCACCTGCGGAAGCGTTGTCCGCGACCGTGTCGCCGAAGCTGATGTCCCAATCGGCGATTCGACTGCCGCAGATCTCGAGGGCGGCGACGGCATGGCCGATGGCGCCGCGGACCTGCTCGGCATCCAGGGGACCTTCGGCGAGGTCATCCTGGAGGACGAAGGCGACTTCGGCTTCGACGCGGGGCTGCAACACGGTATCCACCGACAGGGTTGCGCCGTCGGTATAGGCCATGTCATCGAAGAGGATGCCGAAGTCGGGTTGGTCGACGCCGAGCTGTCGCTGGACGGCCGGAGAGGTGAGTCCGATCTTGCGCCCCACGATCGTGGCCCCCATGGCGAGCCGGTGCGCAGTGACCTGTTGCTGCACGGCGTAGGCCGCTGTGAGGTCGTCTGGACCGACCAGGTCCCTCACCGGCGAACAGGGGGTTCCCGTGGCGGCGGCTGCCAGGAGACGGTCTGCTGCGGTCACGATGGGAGCGTCGGTGATCGAAGTGGTGCTCATGTTTTCCATCGTCACCGTCCGGCCTGCGTGGGGTAAACGGTCGAGTTCGGGTCACCGGAACTTTGCTCCGAACTATCCAGTAGGGCTTCCACGGTCCATGGGCTAGCCGCCAATACGCCGGCTAGCCCGATGCCTGCTCCGGTGGCGACCAGGAGCCACAGGGCGGGCGTCCAGCCTCCGGTGAGGTCGTGGAGGAGGCCCACGCCGAAGGGGCCGACGACAGCAAAGATGTAGCCGGTGCTTTGGACGAAGCTGGATAGGGCCGCAGTCGCGCCGGGGGTTTGGGCGTGCTTGCCGATCATGGCGAGGGTCCAGGCGAAGCTGCCGGCGCCGAAGCCGATGAGCGCAGACCACAGCCACGTGAGATCGGCGGGTGCGATCAGCAGCCCTATCCATCCGACTGTCGTCGCTGCAGCGAAGCCGATGATCGTGCCGCGGTCGCCGAACGCGGTAGTGAGAGCTGGCAGGGTCAGGATGGTCGGGACGCCGACGGCGGTCAGGACCGCGAACGCCGTTGTTGCTTGTGCCCCGCTCAGCCCGGCGTCGATCAGGATGGCTGGGTACCAGCCGAGTTGGGCGTAGGCCTGGGCGGAGACGAGCCCGAAGCAGGCCACCAGCGGCCATGCCGGCGCCAAGCGTGCGAGCCGGCAGGCGCGTAGGGGCCGCGCCGCGCCTCGATGACCCGGCCATGCCGCACAAGGGCGACCACAAGGAGCTGCACGGCTGTGAGTGCCGCGACCGCGGCCAACGCTGGGCGCCAACCCCACTGCTCGTCGACCCATCCCCCCTCGAGAGCACCGAGAGTCGATCCGCCGATGATCGCCGCCCCGAAGAGCGAGCTGATCAGGGCTGTCTGGTGCGGGAAGTGCGTCTTCGACACCGCAGGGAGCAAGACGTTGCCGATCGCGATCGCCGCGAGGACCAGAAAGGTCCCGCCCAGGAAGATCAGGCTGGACCCTGTCGCGGCGCGCAGAATGGCTCCGAGGGTCATCACGACCTGCACGACCACCCCTGCGCGGTGAAGCCCGATCTTCGCCATTCGCGGACCCAACCACAGGCCGATGGATGCGAAGCGCAGGACGGGGAGGCTGGTCACGAGGCTGGTCTCGACGCCGGAGAGGTCAGCTCCTTACGAACATCGGGGAGGACCACCGCAAGGCTGCTGATCGGAACTCGTAGCGTCAGACCGAGACCGACGACTGCCAGCAGCGGCAGGACAGGCCGGCCTCGAAGGCGCGACAACGACACCGTGCAGTGTCCGCGGATGGCGTCGGGTCAGTCAACCAGCAGGTTACGATGAGTAGAACTAGTCGGCGCGAAGGGCCGCGCGCCGTGCCATCGTGGCGGTGATACCCGCGGCTGCTGCATGAACCGCGCTGGCATGACGAGCGGGCTGGAACCGACCGACCGGTCCGGTCACGCTGATGCCGGCGACGACGACGTCGTGAATGTCGAGGATCGGCGCTGCCACACAGGTGATGCCGACGGCGGATTCTTCGTACTCGAAAGCCACTCCGCGTTCGACGACATCGCGCAGTTGCTGGCGAAGCACGTTCCGGTTGACCACCGTCCGCGGTGAGCATCGATGAAGGCTTGCGGCGAGCACATCTTCTTGGACCTGTTCGGGGGCCCACGCCAGCAGCGCCTTCCCGATGGCGGTTGCGTGCAGCGGCATCCGGCCACCAAGCCGCGATGGCGAGCTCGCTTGGCGATGGCCGCCCATCTTCGCCACATAGACGACCTCGTGCCCTTCGCGAACGCCCAGGTGAACGGTTTCGTGGGTGCGCTCGTAGAGCTCCTCGAGGAACGGGATGGCCACCTCGAGCAACGTGCGCTCCACGGACGCCCGCATACCGAGCTCGAACACCAGTCGCGACAGTCGGTAGCGCCCATCGACACGTTCGAGGAGCCGAGCCCCGACCAAGTCACCGAGCAGGCGGTGCAGCGTGGCTTTCGGCAGCCCCGTACGGCTGTGGATCTGCGCGAACCCGAGGACGTTGTCCTCCACAGTAAAGGCGAGCAGCACCTTCATGGTCTTTCCGAGGACGGTCTCCGGGCCCGGGGCGGTGGGCTCGGCCATGGTCACGCGGTGTCGTCGAGAGTGGCTTCGAAGATGGCCACGGTGCTGACGATGTGGGATTCCATGGCAACGCGCGCGATGTCAGCGTTCCGGGACTTGATGGCGGTTCGGATGACGTCGTGGTCGTGGTTGCGGTCGTGCAGCGAGTTCGACAGCGGGCGGGGTCCACCGATGGTGTTGATGAAGAAGTCCGACAGGTCCCACATGCGTTCGCTGAGGTCAGCCATCACCCGCGAGTGCGACATGCGGTGGATGACCAGGTGGAGCTCGCGGTTGAGGAACCGGTAGCCCTCCGACCGCACTTCGGGGTCCTCGGCACTCTCCAGGTCCTCGATCCTCTGCCAGGCCGCGTCGAGCTCCATCAGTTGCGTCTCGGAGCGACGGGTTGCCGCGGCGGCCGCGATCTCCCCCTCGAACCGGCCGAACAGGTTGAAGAAGTCCCTGATCTCCTGCACCGAGTAGTGCGCTACGCGGCATCCGCTCTGGGGCACGATTTCGACGATGCCGGTCGCCTCGAGGCGGCGCATGGCGTCCATTACGGGCTGCTTGCTCACGCCGAACTCAGCGCGGACCTCCTCGATCGAGATCCGTGACCCGACCGGGTACTTGCCCGACAGCAGGCGCTCCTTGAGCTCGTCCAAGACGACCTTGCCCAGCCGCTGCCCGGATCGGGCAGTAAAGGTGGGGTCAGACACGTGGAGCTCCTTGGGTTGCGACGGAACACCGAGTCTAGGTGCGCCGGCTGCCGGGCGCTTCCTCATGCCGAGGTCCCCGCAGTCGAGGTCTTCGTGGCCGTCGTCGATGCCGACTTCGCACCGGCTCCACGGGTGACCGTGCCGTGGGGGTCAGGCCGGCCGAGACGGCCGGGCAGGAGAAGCACCGAGACGACCGAGACGGCGGCTACGACGACGAGGTAGCCGACGACCAGGTTGCTCGAACCGTTGACGGCGAAGAGGGCGGTGGCGATGGTCGGAGCGAACGCGGACCCGCAGATCTGGGAGATGGTGTAGCCGACCGATGCGCCGCTGTAGCGGACCTCGGGAGTGAACACCATGCTGAACAGTGAGCCGGTGACGCCGCCGGCCGGGGCCATGGCGATGCCGAACACGAGCACCAACGCGGCCCCGAACCCGACCGCGGAGCCGGTGTTGATGAGCGCGAACGCGGGAGCGATGGTCACCAGCATCGCGACGGCGCCGAGCAGGTAGATGGTCTTGCGGCCCCAGCGGTCGGCGAGGGCACCGAACACGGGATAGAGGACGACCGCGATCACGGCGGCGACGAACACGCCCATCAGGACCGAGGGTCGGGCGATTCCGACCTCCTTGGTGGCGTAGGAGACCAGATAGGACATGCAGATGTAGGCGAACACTCCTTGGCTGAGGTAGGTGCCGGCTACGAGCAGGATCTCGCGGCGGTGGCGGCGCCAGGCCTCGGCGACGGGGACCTTGATCTGGTCCGCGCGCTCACGCACGGCCTCGAACTCCGGGCTCTCGGCGATGGTGAGCCGGATGACCAGCCCGACGACGACCAGCAGTGCGCTGAACAGGAACGGCAGTCGCCACCCCCAGCTCTCGAAGTCTGCGGGGCTGAGCTTGGAGACCAGGAAGAACGCGATGGTGGCCAACGCCACGCCAGCAGGAGCACCCATCTGCGGGAAGGCACCGTAGAAGCCGCGCTTGCCCTGCGGTGCGTGCTCGACGGCCATCAGGGTGGCACCACCCCACTCGCCGCCGACTGCGAATCCCTGCACCAAGCGCAAGAGAGTCAGCAGGATCGGCGCGACGAGGCCGATCTGGGCGTGGGTGGGCATGAGGCCCATCAGCACGGTGGCCAGGCCCATAGTGACCAGGGAGATGACGAGCATCTTCTTGCGTCCGACTTTGTCACCGAAGTGGCCGAAGACGACGCCACCGACGGGGCGGGCCAGGAACCCGACGCCGAAGGTGGCGAACGAGAGCAAGGTGCCCACCAGTGGGCTGGAGTCGGGGAAGAACAATGCCGGGAAGACGAGGGCGGCAGCGGTGCCGTAGATGAAGAAGTCGTAGTACTCCACGGTGGTACCGATGAAGCTGGCCGAGGCCACCTTGATCGGGGAGGTGGTCGCAGGTGCAATCTTGGCGGTTGTGATGGTCATCAGGGATCTCCGAAGGGGAGGCAGCCGTGAGGCTGTCAGTCGAGGGTGACGGTGGTGAGGGCGAATCCGGCGATGAGCTCGCGGATCGGGCGGTAGTAGCTGAACTGGACCGAGTACTTGCCGGCCGCTCCGAGCGCTGCGTATCCGGCGATCCAGGTGCGGACCTCGTGCGAGGAGTTGCCGGCGATCCGGGTCATCTCTTTTGGGGTCCAGGCGTCGAGGATGCTGAGGTCGCCCGAGGCGAGGATGCGCAGCAGCTCTCGATCCCACTCGGGCGCGAGGTCCTGGATGGTTGCCGTGCCAGCGGCGAAGTCGCGGGCTGCGTCGATGACCTTCTGTTGCCGAGCTGCGCGCGCTTCCGGTGTCATCGGGCCGGCCTGGCCGAGCAGCATGCGTCGCTGGTCGGCGGTAGCGGTGGACAGGCGCGGCACTGGCGGGTCGTGGGACAGACCGCCGGAGGAGATGAGGAGAACCTTCTTGTCGAGCGTCGACAGGTGGCGGCCGATGGCCTCACCGAGCAGCCGGACCCGGTTGAGCGGGGTGAACGGCGGAGCGACGGAGTTGATGAAGATCGGGATGAACGGCTTGGCGGTGATGTCGCCGTAGACGATCTCCATCGGCTGTACGGCACCGTGATCGACCTCCATGTCCAGTGAGACAGTCAGGTCGATGCCGTCAGCGATGACGGCCTCAGCCAGGTCGCGGGCAAGGTCCTCGGGGACGTCGAGGGTGCCCGCCTGCGAGCCGTAGTCGCCGATACTGGTCGCGGCGTAGCCGATGCAGAACGCTGGCATCAACCGGTAAAAGAACCCGTTGTAGTGGTCGGGGCCGAGGTTGACCACGACGTCGGGGTCGAAGTCGTGGACGAACCGCTTAGCTTCGGCGAACGCAGCGTCGAGCTCGCCAGAGACGTCGTCGGGGAGGTCGGCGTATTCCAGCAGCGGGCTGTGGCTGGTGGCCAGGAGGGCGAGAGTCATGAGCGTGCTCCCCCGCCGTCACCGGACGCGGCGTCGGCCAGGAGGAAGTCGAGGTGGACCCGGTTGAAGGTTTCGGTGTCCTCGTACTGGGGCCAATGGCCACAGTTCTCGATGACCTCGAGATGACCGTTGGGGAGCAGCGAGGCAATCCGGCGGCCCTCGTCGACCGGTCCAGAGGGGTCCTTGGTGGTCCAGATGACCAGCGCCTCGGTCGTGATGGCGCGCAGGTCTGCGTCGGTGATCATGTTGCGCTTGCGGATCTCGAGGTCCTGCAGCGCCATGTTCATCTCGCACGCTTTGAGCCAGTCAGGCTGCTCGAAGATGGCCTGGCGGGTGCGGATGAGGTCGTCCGTGACCATGGCGGGGTCTGCCATCAGCCACTCCAGGCGTGCCTTGACCCGCTCCCAGGACGGGTCCTTGGCGGCCTCCATCGACAGGGTGAACAGCCGCTCCATCACGGCCGGGTTAGCCATGGTGCCGCCCATGGTGTTGAGGACGATCTTCTCGACCCGCTCGGGGCGGAGTTGGGCGAACCGGGCGGTGACCCAGCCGCCGAGAGACTCGCCGGAGAAGTAGGCCTTCTCCACACCGAGGGTGTTGAGGACGTTGGTGACCTGGTCGATGTAGTGCGGGATCTCCAAGGGGTGGTCGGGCTTGGTGGAGTAGCCGTGTCCGATGAAGTCGATGGCATAGACGTTGAAGTGCTCGGCGTGCGCGGCCAGATTGCGGACGTACGCCTCGGCGTGGCCGGTGATGCCGTGCATCAGCAGGAGCAGCGGCTTGGAGTCGTCACCGGCGTGGAGGTAGCGGGTGCGGTAGGGCCCAGCCTGGAGGTAGCCCTGGGCGAACTCGACCTGGGCCAGATCGCTCCACACGCTGGTGTAGGGGCGGGCCGACGTTGCGTCGGCGCTGCTCGAGGTGGTCGTCGGGGTGGTCATGGGTGCTCCTTAGTCAGGTCGTCTTGAGGTGCGTGTCGAGCAATCAGGCGTCAGCGGTGTCGGGGGTATGCATGGGGACGGTGATATCGACCGAACGGGTGCTGTACTCGTGGCGCCCGGCGGCCGCGTCGGCGTCGGCGAGTCGGTTGGGACGGTCCAGGACGCGGCACAGGGCCGTCTCGACGAGTTGCAGGGCCTCGTCGGCGTCCCAGACCTCGCCGTTGTGGCGCCAAGCGATGTAGCCGTCCGGGCGGACGAGTAGGGCACCGGCCTCAGGGATCTCGCGGATCTGCTCCCAGTAGCCGTAGGGGTCAATCGTCCCGGGCTCGCCGATGACCACTGCGCGCAGGAACGGCAGGTCGAGCTTCTCAGCGGCCCGCTTCCAGGCAGCGCCGCCCAGCCCGGTCAGCAACGTCATCTGGCCCTTGCCGGTGGCGTCGAGCGTGGAGATCCGGCGGCCGTCGGGGCCAACCAGCCAGGCGTGCGGGAGCTTGGCGCCGGGTCGCGTAGTGGCCTGGAGGTACAGCTCGCGGTGTCGAGTCCATTCCTCCTCCCCCACGCTCGGGTCCGGCAGGACCGCGCCCGACTCGTAACGCTGGTTCAGCTCCACGCCCTGGGCGTTGAACTCCGTGTTTTTGAGTTCGAGGGCCTGGTAGAGCCGTTCGCGCTGGGCGACACCTTCGGGGGTGGGGGCCTTGAGGTTCTTCAGGCCGGAGGTGACTGGGTCCTCGGAGTCGTGGTCGAACCACTCGCGGAGTCCGGCGTAGTCCTTGCGGGACTGGTTGGCGCGGGCGACGATCTGCTTGCCGACAGGCACCCGCTCTTCGGAGTAGGACTCCAGCAGTCGCGGGCCGGCGTAGCCCTTGACAGCGAAGGCGACCTTCCACGCCAGGTTGAACGCGTCCTGCATCGAGGTGTTCGATCCCAGACCGCTGCTGGGTGGGTGGCGGTGGACGGCGTCGCCGCCGCAGAGGACACGGCCCTGTGAGTAGCGGGTTGCGTGCTGCTGGTTGACGTACCACAGGGACTTGCTGATGATCTCGGGCTCGATCATGGGGTCGCCGACCAAGGTGCGGATCTGGGCGATGACCTTGTCGTCAGCTAGGTCGGGCTCCCCGGCGGCCATGTCGAAGCCCCAGCCAGCGATCCACTCCTGCCACGGGTGAACGGCGCGGAGCAGGCCCATGCCGATCTCACCGAAGCCCGCGTTGGAATTGAAGATCCAGTACAGGATGCTCGGCCGGTGCTCGACGTAGCGAGTCAGGTCGGCGCGGAATCGGATGTAGGCGGTGCCGGCGCGCGCGAGCTCCCCCTCCAGCGGGAGGCCAAGCTGCTCCACGATGCGGGATCGGGCGCCGTCGAAGCCGAGGAGGTAGCGGGCCCGCTGGGTGAAGACCTGGCCGGTGCGTCCATCGCGGAAGCGGACGCTCACACCGTCCTCGTCTTGCGTGTGATCGAGGTACTCGGTGTTGAAGCTGATCACAGCACCGCGCGAAGCTGCGGCGTTGATCAGAATGGGCTCCATCTGCGGCTGCGGCAGATCGAGCATCGTGCACGGGCTGCCCTTGAGGTACTCGCCGTAACGCAGATCGCCGGTCCCCCACGTCTGCAGGCGGACGATCTCCTCCCCCGCCAGGCTGGTCGTGAACAGCGTGTCGCCCATCTGGTCCCAAGGCGTGGCCTGGCTGCGGGCTTCGTCCTCAAGCCCCAGATCGCGCAGCACCTCGACGGCGCGCTGGTTCGTGATGTGGGCGCGAGGGCTGTTGGCCACCCACGGGAACACCGTGACCGCGTGGACTCGCACGCCGTAACTCGCGAGAGCGGCGGCCGCTACGCCACCGGCGGGCCCGAGGCCCACCACGACGACGTCGGTGTCGAACCCGTTGGGGTCTCGGTGGAAGGGCTCGAACATCGGAGCCGGAAGCGCGTCATTCATGAGGAACCTCATCGAAGTGGATTACAGGCACGGGAGTGACCCGCATCACTACAACTAGCATGCTAGTTCATCGGTGGTCAACCCCCGCGCAACGACAAGCAACACTGAATGTGCGCCTGAAACGTTGGGAATTTCGGCAGAAGGGTTGTGGTTGCGGTCACAGTGTGGCTATCGTCACTAGCACGCTAGCCGGTCAGTTGTACGGCGCCCGCCCAAGCAAGGAGTCCACTGATGGAGCTGAACAAGTCCACGACAGCGATCGTCGCCTGCCACTTCGAGAACGACGTCGTGGGCGCCGAAGGTGCCTTCGCCCCCTTCTTCCGGGCCGAGATCGAGCGCCGCGGCGTGCTCGAGGTCGCCAAGCGTCTCCTCGACGGCGCGCGGACAGCCGGCACGCAGGTCGTCTACACCCGCGTTGCCTTCCAAGAGGGCCACAGCGACCTGGTCACCAACATCCCGCTTCTCGGCGTCGTGGCTCAGCAGGGCAGCCTGCTCGACAACACCGCCGCGACCGAGATCATCGACGAGCTCAAGCCCGCCAGCGACGACTGGATCGTCACCAACCCCAAGGTCAGCGGATTCGCCTCCAGCGACCTGGACCAGCGTCTCCGCGCGGCCGGCATCGACACGATCGTGCTGCTAGGCGTCGCCACCAACATCTCGGTCGAGAGCACCGGCCGCTCCGCCGGCGACCTCGGCTACCGCGTGATCGTGGTCGAGGACGCCTGCTCCGCAGCCGCACCGGAAACCCACGACGCCACCATCGCATCCTTCGGCCTCCTCGGGGAGGTGGCCTCGGCCGACGAGGTCCTGGCGGCCCTCTGAACGGGCGCACCCCTCACCCGGTCAGCGCCTACAACCCCACCCATCCCCTGAAACAGGAGAGAAACCCATGCAGGACATGCTCGCGGCCCGCCTTCACACCATCGGCGAGCCGATGCAACTCGAGCGGGTGCCGCTTCCCGAGCCGCGCTCGACCGACGTCGTCGTCAAGGTCATGGCATGCAACATCGTGCCGAACCTGAAGAACGTGCTCGCCACCTACGCCGAGTGGTTCCCCTACCTGCCCCTGCCAAAGCTGCCCGCCATCTTCGGTCTCGACACCGCCGGCGTCGTCTCTCAGGTCGGCGACCAGGTCACCAACGTTGCCGTCGGCGACCGCGTGTACATCAACCCCGGCATCTCCTGCGGCGGCTGCCGCGCCTGCAAGCGCGGAGAAGCACCCAACTGCGAGCTCTACACGTTCATGGGCTACTTCTCCTTCGGCAAGGACGGCCAGAAGCTCTTCGACGCATACCCGTACGGCGGCCTCGGCGAATACACGACCGCCCCCCAGGAGAACCTCATCAAGCTCCCAGACTCGGTCACCTTCGAGCAGGGCGCCCGCTTCGGCTACCTCGGCACCGCCTACTCGGCCCTCAAGAAGGCACAGGTCGGCCCCGGCAAGACCGTCCTCATCGACGGCGCTAGCGGCACCCTTGGGATCGGTGGGGTCCTCAACGCGCTCGCCATGGGCGCAACCAAGATCTTCGGCACCGGCCGCAATGCGGACCTGCTCCAGGACGTCAAGGCGCTTGCCCCGGACCGCATCGAGGTCCACGCCGTCGGCGACGGCAGCCTCCGTGACTTCGTCCTCGAGCACAACGACGGAAACGGCGTCGACGCCGTCATCTCCACCCTCGGGCCCGGCTCGCCGAAGGAGACCCTTCTCGAGGCGCTCTCCACGCTGTCGCGAGGCGGCAGCCTCGTCGACATCGGGGGCATGATGGAGCACCCCGAGCTCGACCTGTTCCACATGATGTGCAGCCAGAACTCCGTCATCGGCAGCCTGTGGTTCACCAACGGCGAAGCCCAGGAGATGTCCGACCTGGCCGGCAGCGGAGCGCTCGACCTGTCAGTCCTCGAGAACCACGTCTTCCCCCTCGAGAAGATCAACGAGGCCCTCGACGACGGGATCCCCAACCGCCACGGGGGCTTCACCAACTTCATCATCAGCCCTGACCCCGCGCGCGTGGCCTAGGGTCCAACGAATGCCAGCCCTGACCCCGCCGCTGAGGGGAGGTCAGGGCTGGCTACATTGCGGCGACCAGCGGTCGTCAGTGGACCTGACGCTCGAGTCCGGCCCAATAGGGTTCGCGCAGCACGAACTTCTGAATCTTCCCGGTTGATGTGCGCGGCAGCTCCCTCACGAACTCGATGATCCGGGGCACCTTGTAGCCGGCGATCAGCTCGCGACAATGTGCGACCAACGTCTCGCTCGAGACGTCGGATTGGACCACGACCAACGCAAGTACGGTCTCACCCCATCGGTCATCGGGGACGCCGATCACCGCCGCTTCCTTCACGGCAGGATGCGACATCAGCGCGTCTTCCACCTCGATGGAGGATACGTTCTCGCCGCCGGAGACGATCACGTTCTTCTTGCGATCGGAGATCGTCAAGTAGCCCTCGTCGTCCACGTAGCCGCCGTCGCCCGTATGGAAGACGCCGTCCGCCAGTGCGACTTCCGTCGCGTTAGGCTGATTCCAGTAGCCCTTCAGAACACTATTCGACGACGCGACTACTTCACCTTCGGCAGAGATGTCGACCCGCGTTCCTAATGAGGGCACGCCGGCGCGGCCAAGTTTGCGTGCCCTCGCGGGTGCCGAGAGCGTGTCCCACTCAGCCCGCTGCCTGTTGAAGGTCAGCAAGGGGGACGTCTCGGTGAGACCGTACAACTGGCAGAACTCCCAACCCAGTTCGGTCATGACGCGTTCAATCACGCGGGAAGGTGGCGGAGCGCCCGCGACGACTACGCGAACCCTTCCAGAGCCGGGAATCTCGCTCTCCCATGTCTGAGCGGCCTCGAGAATGATCGAGAGCACAGCAGGGGCACAGCAGAGAACAGTGACCTCGTGTTCTGCAATCCGCTGCAGGATCTCAGTTCCATCAACTTGCCTCAGCACCACATGCCGCCCACCAACTCCGGTCAGGATGTACGGCGTGCCCCACCCGTTGACGTGAAACATCGGCAACGTGTGGAGCAACACGTCGCGGTCGGTCATGAAGCCCTAGCACCGTGGCGTTGAGCCACAGGTTCCGATGCGTCAGTTCAACGCCCTTGGGATTGGCTGTAGTCCCGGAGGTGTAGTTCAGTGTCGCAGTTGCCCCTTCATCTGGTTCGGACCACGTCCTGGGCTCTGCGCCATATCGGTAGAGGGAGTCGTCGTCCCCAAGCACGAAGGCATGTGGCAGCCGCTGAGGCTTGAGAGAGTCCAGAAGCTCTGCGCGGGAGGGATCGACGTAGACAGCAGACGCTCCTGAGTCCTTCAGGATGTATGCGATCTCAGGCGCGCTGAGCCGGAAGTTCACCGGCACCAGTACCCGGCCCCACCCGCTTACGCCGAAGAAGGAGGTGAGCAGGCGAGCAGAGTTCTGCGAAACGAAGGCGACCCTGGCGCCAGGCCGTATGTCCAGTGCATCAAGTTGAGCGGCTTGAGCTCGAGCATCGACTGCGAACTGGCGATAGGTGCGACTCCCGAGGGACGACGCCGGCTGGTCCGGCTCATCGACGACCGCGACGCGATCGGGGTAGGCGGCCTCGGCACGATCGAGAAAGTCGCGGATGGTGAGTGCTACTCGCATGGCCGCTCCTACTGCGCTCGCAGGTCGAGAACGACCTTGCTCGCCGTGCCCGACTCAACGAGCTCGTGGGCTTCCACGAACTGCTCCAGCGGAAAGCTTGTGATGGGAAGAGCAGTAAGCGCGCCGTCTCCAGCGGCCTCTGTCACCGACTGCGCTGCCAGTTCAAGGAGCGATCGCGGGTGTGTGTAGAAAAGGAAGAAGCGTATAGCTAGCCCCACACGCATCGCTTCACGCAGCGACAGGGCCAGGTCGCGACCGTCCGTAGCGTAAGTGACGATCGTGGCTCGTGGAGCGGCCACCTCAAGATCGAGTCCGAAGTTGTCGACCAACGCGACCTCGACGAATCGGTCGATCGGGCCGAACTGCCGAATGGCGTCGACGGCCCCCGGTTCACGGTAATTCACGACGACATCGGCGCCAGAGGCGTGAGCCAGTCTTGCCTTCTCGGGATTGCTGACGGTAGAAGCGACTCGAGCGCCGGACCAGCGTGCGATCTCGACGGCGAAGTGTCCCACTGCGCCCGCTCCTCCAGCCACGAGGACGCGCGCATCCTTGATCGGGCCATCGCTGAGCAAGCACTCATGCGCTGTAATTGCCGGGACGCCCAGACACGCTCCCAGTTCCAAACTGGCAGCGTCGGGCAGTCTCACCGCCTGCGCCTGGTCCACCACGCAGTACTCGGCCGCGGTGCCCCAGCGACTCTGAAACGCAGCACCCCAAAGCCACACGCGTTCACCTACCCGTTCCTCGTCAACTCCCGGACCGACAGCTTCGATGCGGCCCGCACCATCCATGTGGGGAATCTGGAACTCGTCGATGGGGCGCGGCGTGTACCCGGCCCTCGTCTTGACATCGGAGGGGTTGATAGCGGAGAGGGCGACCCGCACGAGGACTTGACCCCGGCCGGGCTGGGGGCGAGGGACCTCAACCAAGCGCAGGACGTCGCGCGCCGCGCCGGTGTGGCGATACTCAAGCGCACGCATTGCACCCCTCCTTCATTGAACCGTGGTCGCCTCGGTGGGTCCGGTGGTGAGCGAGGGCAAGGCGGAGAAGCCTTGATGAGCCCGGGCGCTGTATGGCATGGGGAGTCATGGGAACCTTCCTGGTCCTGCGGTAGGAATGCTGGCTGATTCGAGCGGTACTCGATCGTCACTTCAGCACTGCCCCGCTGCTCCGCGCCTATGGGAGCGGAGCAGCGGAGACGTCTTCGGTGGGCGGAGTCCGTCAGCGCTTTGCGAAGTAGCTGACGTCGCTGTTGTCGATGAGGTCGGGCACAGTCCAGCCGTTGAGGTCGTACTCGCCGAGGAAGGTGTCGGCCAGTGACCGCATGCCGTCGACGGTTCCGGTGGCCTGTGCTGCGAAGAGCAGCTCCGCCTTGACGTTCTCGTGGTTGCCGGAGTAGTTGCGTTCGTACAGTTCGTGTCGCCCTCCGAACTCCGAACCGATCGAATCCCACAGCGCCTTCATCACCTTGACCCGGTCGACGGCGGTAATGCCGCCGGACCCGCGGACGTACTTGTCGAGGTACGGACGGACTTCGGCTGAGTGGAAGTCAGCAGCGGACGAGGGCAGGTAGATGAGGCCCGAAGCGACGTCCTGCTCGATGATCTCCTTCACCCGCGGGTAGCCCTGCATCATGAACAGTCGGTACGTGAGTCCGTACTCGAGACGGGGAAGCTTCGCGTCGCCGATCCACGAGTCGGGGTTGCGGGCCATCGCTTCGCTCAGAGCCCAGAACAGGTTGCGCCAGCCGATGACCTCACCGACCCGCGTCTGAACGCCGCGGAAGTCGCCTGCGCCGGTGCAGTCAAGTGCCTTCAGCAGTAGGCCGGCAATGAAGTCGAGCTTCACCGCCAACCGCGTGCAGCCCTGCATCACTGCACGCGGCAGGAAGCCGGACTGGGGGAAGAAGGCATTGACGCGGTCGACCTGTCCGTACATGAAGACGTTTTCCCAAGGCACGAGAACCTTATCGAAGATGAAGATTGCGTCGTTCTCGTCGAGTCGGCTGGACAACGGGTAGTCGAAGGGGGTGCCGACAATCGCAGCGTTCTGGGCATAGGAGGCACGCGAGATCAACTTGACCCCGGGACTGTCCATGGGAACGGTGCAGATGAGTGCGAACTCGCGCTTCTTGATGGGCAGGCCGTAGTGGGCGATGAAGTTGTAGTTTGTGATGGCGCTGCCGGTGGCGACCACTTTGGCGCCAGACACGACGAGGCCGGCGTCGGTCTCCTTCTCGACGCGCATGAAGACATCGCCGACCTCGTCGGGCGGCAGCTGGCGGTCCACTGGCGGGTTGATGATTGCGTGGTTCCAGAAGAGGACCTTCTCCTGGGACTCGCGGTACCAGCGCTCCGCGTTTGCCTCGAACGGGGAGTAGAGCTCCTTATTGGCGTGCAGGGTGCCAAGGAAGCTGGCCTTGTAATCGGGCGATCGCCCCATGAATCCGTAGGTCGTCCGCGCCCAGGCTGCAATGGCGTCGCGATCCTTCAGCATGTCCTCGGTGCTCGTGGGCGTCCGGAAGAACGGCATGGTGACGCCGCCGCTACCGGTGTCGGTGGGCGTAGTGACGGTGTCCTTGTCTGGGCCTTCGTGCATGGAGTCGTAGAGCCGGGCCACCATGCGGATCGGGTTGCGGAAGGCCGGGTGTGTCGTGACGTCCTCGACGCGTTCCCCGTGGATGTAGACCTCGCGATGATCTTGGAGAGACGCGATGTACTCGTCGCCAGTCATGGGCGCGGTGGCGAAGTTTTTCTGTTGGTTCACTGGCGCCTCGGCGGCGGGGTTAGTGGTGCTGGTATCGACCAGCGTCTCTCCGGCCGAGTTGATGGTGGCGGTCACTTGAGTTCCTTCCATTGTGGGTGAGTTCGTCAGGCTGGGGCGCCGGACAGGACGTGCATCGGCATGAAGGTGGTCTTGGCGTCGAACCAGCCCGTATTCGGATCGTCCGAGCAGCCGTTCCAAGCGGACGCGTCGAGGCATGGGCCGATTCCCCTGAAGGCGCTGCGGTGGAACAGCAGTGGGGCGTCGTCACCGAGTTGAACGTCAGTGATCTCGCCGACAAAGATCAAGTGATCCCCGCCGTCGTAGGAGGCCCAAGGGAGGCACGAGATTGTTGCGGCTGTCCGACGAAGGATCGGAGCGGTAGGCCCTTCGATGACTTCCGGCGCCGGGCGGGCCGGCCGACCAGCGAAGTGCCAAGCCACGTCGACCTGGTCCTCGGCCAGGATGTTGACAGCAAAGGGCTGACCAGCCATGTACTGGCAGGCCTTTGACGTTCGCGTCAGAGTGACCTGGCATAGGGGTGGGTCCAGCGAGATCGGCGTGAATGCTGTGACGGTCGCCCCATGCGGCGCCGCGTCGACACTGCTTTCACAGGTCACAACGGTCACTCCGGTGGCGAAGGCACCGAACACGTCCCTAAGCAGGCGAGCGTCCATCAGACGAAACCCTTCCGTTCGTGGTCCGGGGTGGGACCCGCAGAACGTATGACTGCCATCACACGCTCGCGATCCGAACGACGCATCGGCCATCCGCGAAACGCAACGCTTAGGTGGGCCTATCCGAAGCGCGCAACGCCGGTCCGCACAACGCAACGACGGGATTCGGTTTTCCGTGTGCCCTTGAGTGACTGCCATCACACCCGCACACTTGAGCGTGTTCTCTCACCTCTCGAGGAAGGTCGCTCGTTGAGATACGCAAGCACCGCCTCGGACACGTTCGACGGCTGGGACGACGTTCACGACGCCGTCGCGGCGGCCTACTTCCCCCACTCGATGAAGCCGTTGTCCGCGGGTCCAGCGGCTCGCTCGGTTCTCGACGTGGCGGATCTGGGCCCGTGCCGTCTGGCCAGCATGGCGCTCGGCGCGACTGTCTCGATCACCTCGGAGCACCCGGGGGCATACGCCATCAACATCCCCCTGAGCGGCGTCCTCCCGTCCCTGATCAGTGGAACCGCGGTGGACACCGTGGTGGGCATGGCGGCCGTGTGTCCCCCAGACACCACGACGAAGATTCCGCAGTGGGAGCCCTCATGCCAGGTGTTGGGCTTTCGGGTTGAGCGAGTGTTCCTGGAGCGGGAGTACGAGCGCGTGCTTGCCCGTCGTCCGAGGGCGTTGCCGCTGCAGCTCGACCTCCGCTCTGAAGATGGCCGCGACTGGCAGTCCCTGCTCCAGGTCAGCTTCGATCAGGTCCGTCGGAGCCACTCCCAGATGGCGACGGACCCGCGCTTCACGACCGTGATGGCCAGCACGCTGATCACCGGGCTGCTGCTCGCCACGACTCCCGAGGACCGCAACGACCGCTCCGGGACGCGCCCTCGCATCGTTCGCAGGATCATCGACGCCATAGAGGACGACCCGGCGCATCCTTGGACTCCTGCCGATATGGCGGAATTGGCTGGCGTGAGCGTGCGGCGGGTGCAACAAGGCTTTCGGGAGTATGTCGGCCAGACCCCGTTCCAGTACCTCCACGATGTACGTCTCGAACGAGCGCATCGCGATCTAATCGACGCCGGCCCTGGGGCAACGGTGACGGACATCGCGATGCGGTGGGGGTTGACCCACACCGGGCGTTTCGCCGGCGACTACCGCCAACGTTACGGGCGCTCGCCTTCGGAGACGCTCTCCAGGTAGAGGGCAAACGAGCGATGAGCCCTGGCTGGCCACCATCGTGGCCAGCCAGGGCTTTTCCTAATAGGCGAGGAAGTCTTCGACGATCCGGTTGAACGCATCGGCGTGCTCAATCTGGACCCAATGCCCACACTGGCCGAACACGTGGAGTTGGGATGGGCCAATGAGCGTCGTCAGCCGCAGGGAGTTTTCCAGCGGGATCACCTGGTCGTCACGGCCATGAATCACCAGTGTGGGCTTGTCGATGCCGGCGATGAGGTCCTCGTCGACAGTCAGCCCATCCACCCCTTGTTGTCGGGGTGCAGGAAACATTGAACTGAACGCCTCTTGAACCCCGGGGCGGGTGGCAGCCCGAAGCCGGGACTCCGCTAGCTCATCGGTCATCCTGGACTGGTCGTAAGCGAACACCTCGAACAACTCACGCATGTTGTCCAACGAAGGCTCGAAGCCCCACACCTTGTCGAGGCCCGGAGTGATCTGGAACGGGACGCCGACGCTTCCCATCAGCACCAGCTTGGAGACGCGTTCCGGGCGCGTCGTGGTCATGCTGAGCGCCAGAGCACCACCGAAGCTATTGCCGACTAGGCACACGTTCTCGAGCCCGAGCGCGTCGAGGAACCCAAGGAGGTGTTGGGTCCAGTTCTCGAGATCGTACCTCGCCCCCTCGGGACGTTCGGTGTAGCCGAAGCCGGGGATGTCCGGTGCCACGACACGGAAGCGCTCGGCAAGCGCCGGCAGGGTCAGACGCCAGTTCGCCCACGCCGATACGCCCGGACCGGAGCCATGAATCAGAACCACCGTCTGCGGACCCTGCCCGACGTCGTGGTAGTTGGTCAGGACCCCGTTGACCTCGATTGACTTGGCAACCTCAGGGTTCGCGTCCACGGTAATCATCAGGTCACGACCTCCAAGAACTTCGCATCGATCTCGCGGTGGGTGTAGTTGATTCCGCGCGCAGCCTGGTCCATGGTCCAGGTGATCGTGCGCCAGTCCTTACCCGTCCGGTACCCGCCGGAGAACACCTCGTTCCGGTTGCCCGACGGGTCGAAGAAGTAGATCGTCTCGCCCCGCGTGATGCCATGCCGAGCGGGTCCAAAGTCGATCGGTACGTCATTCATGGACATGACGTCACTCGCCTGCAGCAGAGCCGACCACGAGGGCAAGTGATAGGCGAAGTGGTGCAGTTTGCCGTTCTGCCCCTTGACGAAGGCAATGTCGTGCGCCTGCTCCCCGCAGAACATCCATGAACCGACAAGGTCACTGTCCTCGGCGCCCGCAACCAGTCGTTCAGCCGCTTGGAAATCGAGGACGTCCTCGAAAAAGCGCTCGAGAAGGGCCGGGGCCTCCGTGGTGATCAGGGTGTGGTCCAGTCGCGGGACACCGATGCCACGGACCCCCCCGCGCGGCCAAGGGTCGGGGTTAAGAAGACCCGTCTCGCTACCGACGTACTCAATCTCGCTGTATAGCTCGAGGGTGTGGTCCGAGGGGAGGGTGATACGTACCCCATCGCCCACCGCCAAGTTCTCCCCCTTGCTCATTCTCTCGACGGTGGCGCCGAAAGCGTGAGCACGGTTCTCGATGTCGTCGAGCGCCTGCTCGTCGGTCACCTTGTAGCCCAGCTTGACCAGCCCGACTCCGCCTTCTTGCAGGACGACGGAGTGGTGGTCGGCCTCGTCCCAAGACTTGAGGTAGACCATGCCGTCGCTTTCGTCGATGGCGGTCATACCCATGGTGTTGATGTAGTGGTCCCTGGCCTCGGCGAGGTCGGTGACCTTGATGTGCACGTACCCCAGTCTCATGACAGACACGGGCTACTCCCTTCGTGTGAGCCGCGGGCGACACCCTCGGCTGGTGTGGGTTCTCCCCTTCTGGGGAGGACGGCTCCGAGTACGTCGATGACGTCGTCGGAGGGATCGAGCATGAGATCGACGTCGCTTTGCGGAACCGCGCGACAGGGAAGGCACTTGGTACCTCGGTCCTCGACAGGCGACAGGTCAGCGCCGGCCACCACGTCCTGACAAACGGCTGTGGGGTAGGACAGCTCCCCAGCCAGGACGGTGGCGCGGCAGGCACCGCAGCCACCGCGGCGGCACTTGTACCTCGTCCTGAGCCCCTGCCGGCGCAGCGCGTCGACGATAGTTTCGCCCTCTCTGACCAGCACCTTCACACCTGCCGGGAAGATCGTGACGAGGTGAGATGTCGGGTCTTGCTGCGAGGCCCGAACATTCATTGAGGTGCCGCTAGCTTCCGTCTCCATGCTGCCTTCTTTCTGCGGGGACATGGAGAGGCTAGGAGCGAGGCGCAGGTTCGCCGATCCTCGTGGCGCAGACCCGGTCCGGACAACGCAACGGGTGTGATCGGCGCCATGCCGATGGACCACAGAACGGTCGCTTCACGGGGCGCTAGGCGTGACCCAGAAGGTCACGAGCCTCCGTCAGCCGTCCGATGTCGCGCAGTTCGCGCAGCCACGTCGATGAGCAGCGTTGACCACCCGAGCGCACGAGCGGCACCGACTCGGTGTCGAAGCCGTGCCGTACGCCCAACGTCTTTAGTGTCTCGACGTCGCCGCGGTTGCCGGCGCCGAAACGGAAGTCCTGCCCCACCACCACCGAGCGGACGCGCAGCCCTCGGAAGAGAAACGCTTCAGCCCAGGTGTCCGCGGGAATCTGCGCGAAGGAGTGGTCGAACTGCTGCACGAACACGCGGTCGATCCCGGCGTCGAGTGCATAGCGAACCCGCTCGTCCAAGGTCGCGAGCAGCCGTGGCCCGCGGCCCGGCTGCAGCACCTCAAGCGGGTGGGGATCGAAGGTGATCAGAACAGTGGGCACGCCGAGCTCCGCCGCCACTACTTGTGCACGGTGCACGAGTTCCTGGTGCCCACGATGGAACCCGTCGAAGACCCCGATAGTCGCGACGCACCCGGCCCATCCGCCGGGTATGTCCACCAGGTCCTGCCAGACGGCTCGCTCGGCCATCCCGAAGCTTTCATCAACATCATCCGCCGGCACCCGTGACATGTTCTGGACGCTACGTTCGGCGGCCAGGACCGTCGATCCAGTTGCCTCCTCGCCCATCCGAATTGCGAAGCGGTCCGGCGACTCGGTGAGCGGGAGCAACGTCTTGTCTCGGTAGGCCGTTGGACCACCAGTACGGACTCATAGACCGACGCAACTCGGTCTACGTCGTCTCAGAGGAGGACGTTCATGGCAGCCGGGGAAGTCGCACTCGCCGGAGGGCGCGAAGTAGGCGGGGGTTTGGTTGGCTGCCTGCCGGGTGCTCATCGGGGACCTGTTTCCCCACCGCGGTGTTGCTTTCCCGGAGCGACGGTCCGCCGGAGTCGCCGGACGGTCGGCTGACCCAACCCGGTCAGTTCGACCACGTCGGTCACTGAGAGTCGTTCGCCCAGGAGCCGCTCGATCGCGGTCCCGGCGGCGATCTCGGCCGCCTCCGTCGCCCGCTCGGCCTCGGCGCGAGCCTCCCACGCCACCTCGATGTCGACCGTGGCCTCATCGATCCGCTGCTCCCGTGCCAGCTCGTCCGGGTCGAGCTGACGCCGGCGCTCCCGCGCCGCCTTCAGCCGGCTTTCCCGGGCGCGGTCACGACCCGCCTGTGCCTGTGCCGCGGTGCTCACTTTCAATCACCTCTTCCTTGATCCGAGGTCGCGGCCCAGATCACCGCGACGCTTTCGCAGGACAGAAGCAACGCCGTCCCCGATCGATCGGACACTCGGCGCCCGACTTTCGGACCCACCGCCCTCGCGAAGCACCGCAGCCGCTCACCACCGCGCCGCGGACCCCCTCACCTGCCTCGGACCCCATGCACCGCCGGAAAAACCGACCGGGTGAGTGTCCGAAACTGGCTCGCCGCGGTTGCTTCTCCGGGCGTGATGGGCGTGCACAAGCTGACCGCGGGCGACGGGTACACCTACCTGACCCGCCAGGTCGCCGTGCACGATGCGACCGACCGTGGCCACCAAGGGCTGGCCGACTACTACACAGAAAAGGGCGAGTCACCAGGTCGGTGGTTCGGCGCCGGGCTCAGTGACCTCGGGCTCGCAGCGGGCTCGCAGGTCACCGAGGCCCAGATGCGGAACCTGTTCGGCGAGGGCCGCCACCCGGACGCGGAGCGGCTGGAGAACGCCGCCCTGGACGCGGGGAAGAGCGTCGCGCAGGCCAAGAAGGCCTCCCAGCTCGGCCGCGTCTTCGCGACCTACCGGGGCAATCAGCCGGAGTTCGTCCAGGAGACCGCCCAGCGATACGTCGCCTACAACCTGGCCCACGGGGAGCATTGGAAGACCCCGGTGCCGGCCGAAGAACGAGCCCGGATCCGCACCGAACTGGGCAACGAGCACTTCCGTCGCGAGCACGGCCGGGCACCGATCGACGACCGTGAGCGCGGCTCCTTCCTGGCCAAGGCCACCCGTCAGCAGACCACCGCGGTGGCCGGCTACGACCTCACCTTCGCCCCGGTGAAGTCGGTCTCGACGCTGTGGGCGCTCGCCGAACCGGACGTCGCCCAGGAGATCGAGGCCGCCCACCACGCGGCCGTCGAGGCCACGTTGTCGTGGCTCGAACGCGAGGTGCTGTTCACCCGCCGCGGTCGCGGCGGCATCCAGCAGGTCAAGGCCAAGGGGTTGATCGCGGGCATGTTCACCCACCGCGACGCCCGCTCCTCCGACCCGCACCTGCACACCCATGTCGCGGTCAGCAATAAGGTGATACGAGCAACCTCCGTGACGGCAGCCCTCGCCACGCGCGAGGGCCTGTCCTGGTCGGCAGACGCTCCCGACTGGAGGCCACCCTCACCGACCTGGTCAACATGCCCGCCCCGAGGTCGCCGGTCGCGCAGTTCAGCAATCCCCTACAGCGGGCCGCGCTGCGTCAGACGCTCGACATGACGCCGACCGCGCCGCGGCCGCCGTCCCCCTTCCCCGCCACACGCAGCCTCACCGGGCACGGCCGGTGAGAAGAGCGACTGCCATGGCACGACCAACTGCCGCACAGAGGCAGACGAGTGCAGGACTCGATGCGCGCGAGAAGGCAGCCTTGGAGAGGGCGGAACGGACCCATCCGGCAGAACTCTCGGCACCAACTGTGGAGCCCTGCCCGTCAACGTCGCCGTCGCCGTCGCCGGACGGTCCCGCTTACGACCCGACACCCATCCATTCCGCCGCCGTTGCGGTTGCACCGAACCCGGAGCGCCTTCCACCGACCGTTGCGTCCGCAAGGCACACCCGACGCGAGGCGGCATCCCGTCACCAAGACGAACTCGATGCATGGGCCAACGAGTATTCCGTTCGTGCCCGACGGGCCCGGACGTGCCAGGGGAAGCCGGCGGTTATCAATGACCCCACTGTGCTGGCACGGCTGTCATCGATTGTCAGTCGTCGAGACAGGAAGCCAGGAGTCGACGGCAACGCTGCCTGACCTCAGAAGCGCCACACGGGGTCTCCGATCCGGGAGGGGTCGAATCTCCTGGCACCTTTCCCGACTGGCGCAATCTCGATTCGTTCGATCAGAAGTAGAACGACCTCTCGTCGGGCAGGAAGAGAGGCCTCGTCCCACCAGTTCTGGATGTCTTGACGACCTTTGGGGACGTTCTCAAGGAGAGACGTGCTCCTCGGCGACCAAGCGGTCAAGACCCGCTCTGCGTCACGCTGACGACGCGCCCAGACCTGCCGCATTGCGTCCCATTCGTCCTGATGAACCCTGCCTTCTGCAAACTCGGTCCCATAGTGCTTGCGTAGGCGGGTTATCTCCTCGAGCTGTTCTTGCGCTTGAGCGACACCTGAACCCTCATTGGAACGCCTTGCCCCCGAGCGCACCCTTGCATCCGCGAGGGCATCGACGACCGCCAGAGAAACGATTTGATCGGTCTGCGGGCCGGCGATCGTAAGTCCCCCGCACGTCCGAGATCGCCCCGGCTGTTTGGAACAGGCATACCGCCAGCCGTTGGACCCGGGAGAGCCGCCGAGGCTTGATCCGCAGCGACCACACTTCAGAACCGTCGCCAGCAGGTACTTGGGTGCACGACCGTGCCCGCGGGCCGCCGGACGATCCGTGACCTCTCTGATTTTCTCGACCGTGTCCTTGGACAGAATCGCTGGCCAATCACCTTCCGCCACCATTGCGCCGTTTCCACCACGCTTGCCCGGACTGAACTCGCGCCACCCGCACAAGGCGCCACGGCGGACCATGGCCCTCACATTCGCCGCGCGCCAGTACGACCGATCTGCCGGCACGCCGGTCTCGTTCAACAGGCGGGCGAGCGATGGGGCGTCGAGCCCATGGTCGCTCGCCCCCAGATGCTCGGCCAGTGCATGCTTCCGCAGCCAATCCGCCGTCGCGTGTCCACCAGCGCTGCGCAACAGTGCCGCGAAGATACGTGCCTGCTGTGGGGCAACGGACTGCGCTGCAGCGATCACGCTCATGAGTTCGGGTCGATCATTACGTTCCATGGCCCGCCGCACCCTCATGGCATCCCACCTCCCAGCGCCGGGGGTCGGAACCCCTCGGCGGTTGAGATCGGCAGCGATTCCGTACAGGCTGTCGCCCTTGAGCACGCGTCGCGCCACCTCGCGCACGATCTCCGCCTCTTCAGCAACAACCTGCCGTTCCTCATCGAATCCGTACCCGAGCGGGCCGTGGGGCAGGCCCGCGTGCGCATCCCGCCGACGGGCGGATTGCAACCGCTCGGATTTCACTTCACTCTCGTTCGCGGCAACTGCGGCGAGCAGTCGGGCGAGGAGCCGACCCGAAGCCGTCGTCAGGTCGATCTCCCCCGCCATCACGAACACAACAGGCACAGGCATGTGATGCGTCTCGATGGAATCCAGCACACGTTCAATGTCTAAGACGCGTCGCAGAAGGCGGTCGAGATGGCGACAAACAAGGCCGTCAACACGCCGGTCCTCGATGTCTTGAAGCAGTTGCTCGAAGCCTGGCCGCCTAACTCCACGCTGGTGTGCCGAGATGTCGTTGTCGGAGTAGACGACCGGCTCAGGCCAACCCAACGACGCCGCGTGTGCTTTGCACTGAGTGACCTGATCGGCAACGCCTACGGACAAGCCGGTGCGATCCTGCGAGATGCGGGCGTAGAGCGCCGGCCGTTCGGGTGGCCGGGAGCGATCACGGGGCATTGTTGAACGTTAGCAGTGGTTTTAGACATGGCGGTGTTGACGGCGGAGAAGCCGCGGCTGATGCCTTGGAGCACGACATGGAGGCGGTGCCCCTGCGGGAGCATCGCGTCGACGAACGGGCGGCTCAGGTCGATCCGGCGCCCGGTCGTCTTCAGCATCCGCTCGACCAGCTCCGACACCTGCGCGTCGGTGAGCATCAGGTTGGTCAGCTCGTGCCGCCCGTTGCGAGCCACGAAGACCCGGTCCGGGCTGTTGATCCAGACCTCCTCGATGGTCGGGTCGTCGAGCAGCGGCTGCAGCGGCCCGAACCCCGACACCCGGGCGACCAGCTCGGCCACGACGCCGTCGGCGTCCGCGACGGGCAGCACCACACCGGTCAGGCTGCGTTCGTCGTGGTCGCGGACCAGGGTCTCGGCGAGCCGTCGTACGGCGGCCACCTCGCGCTGCGGATCGAGACCGTCACGGCGTACGGCGGCACGGAGCGCCTCGTCGAGATGACCGACGACGTCGTCCTGCGTGCGCAGCACCGCAACACGACGATCGCCCCCGACCGGCGGGGGTGGTGGCTGCGCAGGTTGCAGCATGGCCATGGCGACTCTCCCGAGAATGAGATCCGGCGGCAGGAGAAACCTAGAGGAGCCGAAACCCCCGTGGCGAGAGGCAATCCGCATCCTGTGGACAACCACGGACCGCCCCGCCCGTCAATGCTCACGCCTGGCACAACCGGGTCCGCGAACCAGTCACGCAAACTCGATGTCTCGACGTAAGGAGTGCGAGACTTCCCCGGCTCTACGAGCAAGAGAGACACAGCCAGACCCATCAGCGAGAGGCAGCGATGACGATCCCGACCGAGGTGTACACGGACGGCGCTTGCGAGCGCAATCCCGGTGGCCGGGGTGGATGGGGATGGGTGGTCGACGCCGACACCTTCGGCCTCGGCGGCGACCCGACCACCACGAACCAGCGCATGGAGATCCGCGCCGCGCTCGAGGCGGCCCGCGCACTTCCCCGCCCGCTGACGGTGTGGTCGGACTCGCAGTACGTCGTGAACTGCTTCGAGAAGAGCTGGTGGCGCAAGTGGCAGGCGAACGGGTGGAGGAACTCGAAGAAGGAGCCGGTCGCGAACCGGGACCTCTTCGAGCCGCTGATCGAGATCGCCGACGGCGTCACGTTCCGTTGGGTCAAGGGCCACTCCGGGGTCAACCTCAACGAGGTGGCGGACCGGCTCGCCAACGCAGGGATGCTGGGCACCGCGATGACCGCCCCGTTGGACCTCGCGGCGACCGTGAAGGCCGCGACGAAGGCGGCTGGCAAGAGGTTCGTGGTTCCGGCGACCTGGGCGTCCAGCTGCAAGTCGTGCGGCGACCGCTACACCGAGGGGACGTCCGTCACGAAGAACGACCTGGGCTGGGTCCACGCGGAGTGCGCGGGCTAGCGCCTCCTCCCGATCTCGCTCGTCAGCAGGCGATCGGCTTCCTGTGCGCCGGGTCGAGCGCGTTGAACGTGATCTGGGCTGCGACCGGGTCGAAGGCAACGGCGGCGTGCTCGGAGAGGTTGAAGGGACACAGGTCCTGGAGCACGTAATTGTCGGCGCCCTCGAGGTAGCCGCTGGTGTAGGGAATGACGAGCTCGTCGTACTTGCTCATCACGGTGGTGTACTGGACGCCCGGCACTGCCGCGCCGCCCTCCGCGAGCTTGCGCTGCATCGGTGAGCCGGCGAGGAACTGCGTGCACGAGCCGCAGAGGGCGCTGACCAGGTTGATGAGCGGCTGGGCCAGGCCGGCCTTCTCGCCGGCGTCGCGCAGTGCGGGGAGCATGAGCAGCTTGGTGCCGGCGTACAGCGGGGTCCAGGCGACGTAGCGCTTCACCTTGGGCGCCCCGCCGAGGAACTTCAGGTAGTACTGCGGCATGAACGTGCTCTCGGAGTGGCCGACCAGGTCGACCTCGGCGGCGCCGGTCTCGCGGAGCACCCGGTCGATGAAGACGGCGAGCTCGCGGGCGCTGTCCTGGATCGGGATCGTGCCGCCGGGCGCGCCGAACGGCGCGGCGACGGGGTGCAGGCCATAGGTCAGCGCGAAGACGCAGTAGCCACGGGCCTTCAGCTTCGGCGACAGGTAGCTCCAGTTCATGCCCATGTTGGCGCCGAGGCCGTGCACGAGTACGACGGGTCGCGGGTGTGCCGCCGTGGGCTGGCAGGTCCAGTCGTTCGCGCCCTTCGGCGGCCGGTCGAGCTTGGTGACGGCCGCGGCCGGCGGGGGTGCGGACACCGTGGCGGCGAGGCTGCTGGCGAGCAGCGCGGCGACGGTGCAGAGCGAGGTGAGGAGCTTGCGAGACATGGCCATCCGTTCCCGAGGGTTGGCTCACCCTAGACCGCAAGTCACCTGACAGAAACCATTGATTTTCAGATGGATTTCGACCGGGAGCGGCTGGGGGACCACCGCACCGCGTCATCGGGCAGGCCAGAGGCCGCGCGCCTGTGGGGGGTGCGCGGCCCCTGGAGTCAGGCCCGAGGGGTCACGGCGGCGAGATGGTCAGGGTGACGTCGTCGATGTGCCAGTTCGTGAAGAGCGAGCCATCCTCCTGGCCGATGAACGACAGCACGGACGTCTTGCCGAGCGACCACGACTTGAGCGTCACCGTCTTCTTGACGTACGCCTTCGGGCAGCTCCCGCAGGTGTCCACGTCGATCGCGTCGAGGTTGCTCTGGGTGTAGATGGTCTTGTTGCCCAACCTGACGGTGAGGGTGTCGTACACGGTCCCCGTCGTGCTCTCCGCGGTCAGCGACCAGACATAGAACGTGAGCTTGGCCTTGCACCCAGCAGGGATCGTGATCGTCTGCGACATCGAGTCCGACCGTGTTCCCAGGTGGTTGGAGGTGGCGCCGTAGCCGTTGACCCAGGCGTGGTTGCTGCCGGTGTTCGCGAGCGACGGGTTCTTGTTGACCAACCAGAGGAACATTGTCCACGGCGCCCGAGTCTTGTTCTCGAAGCCCTTGTTGCCGATCCGCTGGCCCGAGCAAACCGACGAGCTCGACCGGTCGACGGTGATCGCGAACCAGGACCGGCCGACCCGGCCGAGGTTGTCGGTCGCGCTCGCTTGCACGGTGTAGCTGCCACTGGTGTCGGTGCCGAGCGTGCCCGACACCTGGCCGGTCGACGGGCTGATTGTCAGGCCGCGGGGCAGCCCGCCGGCCGACCAGGTGTACGGCGACGACCCCCCGGAAGCCGTCAGCGTGAAGGGAGTGATCGTCGTTCCGGCCGTCAGCTCACGGTGGCTGGCTCCGTCGATCGACACCGCAGCCGCGCCGACGGTGCAGCCGCCCTCGCCCTTCTGCGACGGCACCGAGACGGCCTTCCAGGCGAACTTGACCCGGTTGAACTCCGTGCAGGTCGACTGACCGTAGAGGAACCGGGAGGCCAGCAGCGTCCACAGCCGGTACTTCGCGTACGACGACGCCGACGTCTTCATCAGCATCGCGGTGTAGAGGATCTTCGTCGCCTTCCTCATGCCGATGCCCTTGAAGCTGGTGCCGTTGCACGTCGGGCTCACCGGGAACCCTGCCGGGTTGGTGCCCATCGCGGCCAGGTAGAACCAGTGGTCACCCGGCCCGGCTGCCGCATGCACCTGCGTGCCCGTGTCGCCGTTGAAGTCGATCGTGTCGTCCACGGCCGGCGACCAGCAGGCGGGGTCGCCCTCGAGTGCCGGGTTGGACATGTTGCGGATCTCGCCCGACCCGGACAGGTTGACCTCTTCGCCGACGAGGAAGTCGCGGACGTCGTACGGAGCGGGCTGGTTGTCGAACCACTCCGTGGCCGCCCCGAAGACGTCGGCGATGAACTCCGAGGTGTTGGTCTGCGACAGCCCGCCCGGCGTGTGGTCGTCGATGCCGTGACCGAACTCGTGCGCCACGATGTCGAGCGACCCGACCCACTGGCCGGACGGGTTGCGACCGATCTGGATCTGGGTGCCGTCGTAGTACGCGTTCTGCTGGTTGAGTCCTACTCGGATCGGGAGCCACTCGCCCGTGCCGGTCATGCCATCGCGGTCCAGCCAGGACGAGAGCATGGCGCGCTCCTGCTGTGCGGCGTACAGCGCGTCGACACAGCCGGTCTCCCGGACGACTGGGTCACCGTTGCCCCAGAGGTCGTCGGGACCGGTGAACGTCGTGTTGGTGGCCGAGTCCTGACAGGTCAGGGTCGGAACACCCGGTGTCGTCATCTCGAAGGTCGAGCCGACCTGCTTGGTGTCGAGGTGCACCGGGCTGGGCCCCGACCAGCCGGCGTGGCCGTCGCCGTCTCGGACGTTCTCCTGGGTCTTCAGCACCGCGCCGGTGTCGGCGTCGACGAAGACGTCGAGGCGCGACGGCTCCCCGCCACGGCGTCCGGTCGCCGTGGTCCGCCAGGCGAGGTCGGACCGCGAGCCGCGCTGCAGGACGACCAGCTGGCTCCGGCCGAGGCGCGCGTTGTCGACCTTCGCAGCCGTCTTGGTGCGTGCGGCGGGAGCGGCGACGGACGGGGTGACGTCCGGCAGGCTCACCTTCCCGCTCTGCGCGACGCTCGTGTAGACGACGTTGCCGGCTCCGTCGACCACGACGACGAAGTCGCCACCGACCACCGGCACACCACGATAGGTCCGCTCGTACGGCACGAACCGGAGCTCGTCCGACTGCAACGTCGGCCGGGCCTGCACCTTGTCGTAGCGACCGAGGTGTAGCTGCGGCGCACGGGCGGCGATGACTTCCCGTGCCGCGGCCTCGGCGATCGCGTCACGGTCCGCCCTCGGCGCGGCGTTGGAGGTGCCGGGAGCGGACGGGTCCTTCGGGTCGTCCTCGGTCGCGGACCCCAGCGGACCAACGGTCGACGAAGCGGCGGCGGCGAGGAGTGTCGCGGCCACCAGGGAGCGGCGGGCGGGCATGCCTCGATCGTCCTCGTCGCGATCCTGCCGCGCAGGCAATTGTGAGTTCTCGAGGTAAAACCTCGGGAGCACGACGGCCGGCGTCAGAGGAGACGTCGTACGGCGTCGCGCAGGGCTTGCTCGGGGTCGACGCCGGCCTGGCGGGCGTCGGCGACGACCGCCAACAGCCGGTCGCCGATGTCGTCACCGGCCGGGGCGGCGGGTCGACCTGCCCCGCCCGAGCGTTCGAGACGGTCGAGCACCTTGTCGGCGTACAGCAGCGCCGGCAGGCCTGGCGGTAGTCCGTCGGTGACCCGGTCCCGGCCCTTCTCGGCCGCCTTGATCGCCTCCCAGGCCTCGGTCACCGAGGCGGCGTCCGCCGGTGCGCCGGCCGCGTCTCCCGGCGGCCCGTAGACGTGCGGGTTGCGGCGCCGCATCTTGGCCGTGATGTCGCGCGCGACGTCGTCGAGGTCGAACTCCCCCGCCTGCTCGGCGATCACCGCGTGGAAGACCACCTGGAGCAGCAGGTCGCCGAGCTCCTCGCGCAGGTGCGCCCAGTCCCCCGTGCGGTCACCGGCGTCGATCGCCTCGAGCGTCTCGTAGGCCTCCTCGAGGAGGTACCGCGCCAGCGACCGATGGGTCTGCTCCTGCTTCCACGGACACTCGGCCCGCAGCCGGCGCATGACCGCGACGAACTCCGCGACGGCGTCGTCGGCTGGTTCCATGGAGGGCCAGGCTCAGCCGATGGGGATGGGCGAGGTCGGCTGCGGCTCGGGACGCTTGCCGCACAGCTCGTCGTCCGGGAGGTCCGCGAGCATGTCCGGCGTCGGCGCCTCGGTGTCGACCGCCGCCTCACCGCTCACGGGCACCGAGAGCTGCTCGCCCGCTGGCACGAAGGTGCCGTCCTCGAGCATCACGTCGAACCGGGGGTTGATCGTGATGTCGTAGTCGGCGGGGTCGGGCACCTCGTCCTCGCCCGCGGCCTCCTGGACCGCCGAGGAGTAGACGAACGCCTCGACGTACTCCCGCAGCGAGTCGCGGTCGTCCTCGTCGACGTCGTCCCACCCGGGCGCGAGCTCGAGACCGGCGTTCTGCGGCTCCACGTCGAGACCCTGGTCCTCGGCGAACTCGGCGTCGACCAGCGAGCCGACCCAGGCCTGGAGGATCTGCGACTGGGCGTAGGCGCGGCTGGTGGTCGCGGCGCTGGGGTCGGCGGCCTGCAGGGCGCACAGGCCGTCCACGACGGAGCTGAGCTCGTCGAGCGAGATCTCGGAGTCCTCGACCTGCGCCGCGAGACCCGGCTGGGGTCCGTCCGCGCCGATCACGTTGTTGCCGCAGCCCGTCGCGACGAGGGCCAGGCCGATCGTCGTCGCAGCGCCCACGAGGGTCCGTCCGACCTTCTTCACTTGCCGACTCCCCTTCACGCTCAATCCTTCGGGTCGATGACCGTGTCGATCACGACGCGCGCCCATTCAAGCAGGGCGACGCCCTCGAGCGGACGCCCGGTTGCCCCCGGAGTGCCGGGACGCGGGACCAGGATCGACTCCGCCTGGGTCTTGACGATCGACTTGGGATACATCCGTTGCAGGCGCACCACCTTGGAGTCGGGGAGCACGACCGGCGCGAACCGCAGGTTCTTGCCCATGGTGGTGATCTCCTTGACCCCCGCCTGCCGGGCGCGGGCGCGGAACCGCGCGACCAGGGTCAGCGCGACAACCGGCATCGGCGGGTCGCCGTACCGGTCCTGGAGCTCTTCGTTGATCTCGTCGACGTCGGCGTCGGAGCGGACCTCGGCCAACCGCTTGTACATCTCCAGGCGCAGCCGCTCGCTCGGGATGTAGTCGTGCGGCAGGTGGGCGTCGACGGGGAGCTCGATCCGGATCTCGTCGAGCTGCTCGGGAGCATCGTCACGGAAGTCCCGGACCGCCTCGCCGACCAGCCGGACGTAGAGGTCGAAGCCGACGTCGGCGATGTGGCCGGACTGCTCGCCGCCGAGGAGGTTGCCGGCGCCGCGGATCTCGAGGTCCTTCATCGCGATCGCCATGCCACCACCGAGGTCGGAGTGCTGGGCGAGGGTGGCGAGCCGCTCGTGCGCGGTCTCGGTGAGCGGCTTCTCGAGCGGGTAGAGGAAGTACGCGTAGGCCCGCTCCCTGCTCCGGCCGACCCGGCCGCGCAGCTGGTGGAGCTGGCTGAGGCCGAGGGTGTCGGCCCGCTCGATGATCATCGTGTTGGCGTTGGAGACGTCGAGGCCGGACTCGACGATCGTCGTGCACACGAGCACGTCGAACCGCTTCTCCCAGAAGTCCAGCATCACCCGCTCGAGCTGGTGCTCGCCCATCTGGCCGTGGGCGGTGGCGACGCGCGCCTCGGGGACCAGCTCGCGCAGCTTGGCGGCGGCCTTCTCGATCGACTGCACCCGGTTGTGGATGTAGAAGACCTGGCCGTCGCGCAGGAGCTCTCGTCGTACGGCTGCGACGATCTGGCGGTCCTCGTAGCGACCCACGTAGGTGAGGACCGGGTGCCGCTCCTCGGGCGGGGTGGTGATCGTGGACATCTCGCGGATGCCGGTGATCGCCATCTCGAGCGTCCGCGGGATCGGGGTGGCGCTCATGCTGAGCACGTCGACCGAGGTGCGCAGCCGCTTCATCTGCTCCTTGTGCTCGACGCCGAACCGCTGCTCCTCGTCGACGATGATCAGTCCGAGGTCCTTGAACCGGATGTCGGGGTTGAGGAGCCGGTGGGTGCCGACGACGATGTCGACGGTCCCGTCGGTGAGGCCCGCCATCACCTCGGCGGCCTCCTTGTCGGTCTGGAACCTGCTCAGCGCCTTGATGACGAGGGGGAAGCCGCTCATCCGCTCCGTGAACGTCGACAGGTGCTGGCTCACCAGCAGCGTGGTCGGCACCAGCACCGCCACCTGCTTGCCGTCCTGGACCGCCTTGAACGCCGCCCGGACCGCGATCTCGGTCTTGCCGTAGCCGACGTCGCCGCAGACCAGGCGGTCCATCGGCATCGTCCGCTCCATGTCGCCCTTGACCTCCTCGACCGTGCTCAGCTGGTCGGGGGTCTCGTGGAACGGGAACGCGTCCTCGAGCTCGCGCTGCCACGGGCTGTCCGGCCCGAACGCGTGGCCCTTGGTCGCCTGGCGGGCGGCGTACAGCTTGATCAGCTCGGCGGCGATCTCGCGGACGGCCTTCTTGGCGCGGTTCTTGCGCTTGGTCCAGTCGCCGCCGCCGAGCCGGTCGAGGCTGGGCTGCTCGCCGCCGACGTACCGGGTCACCTGGTCGAGCGCGTCGGCCGGCACCATCAGCTGGTCCGGTGGCCCGCCACGCTTGGAGGGGCCGTAGTCGAGGATGAGGTACTCGCGGGTCACGCCCTTGATCTCGCGCTGCCGCATCTCACGGAACCGGCCGACACCGTGCTGCTCGTGGACCACGTAGTCGCCGGGCTTGAGCTCCAGCGGGTCGATCTGCCGCTTGCGGCGCACCGGCATCGCCCGCATGTCCCGGGTCGAGGCCTTCTGTCCGACGACGTCCTCGCCGGTCAGCAGGATCAGCGGCCCACCCTCGACGGCCTCCATGGCGAGACCGTGGGCGAGGTTGCCGCAGGTCACGGTGACGACGTCGCCGCCAGGCGGGGTCCCGGCCGGCAGGCCCTCGACGAGGCGGGCGGGCACGTCGTGCTCGCCCAGCGCCTCGACCATCCGCTGGGCCGGTCCGTGCCCCGCATGCACCACCACGACGGTCTGCCCGTCCGCGCGCCACTGCGCGATGTCGGCGAACGCCTTCTCCACGTCACCCCGGTAGGGCTCGGTCGGCCGCGCGGCGATGCGTCGTACCTGACCTACCTGCTGCGAATCGCCCGAACTCACGACATCTAGGTCAGGTACGACGCCGTCGTCGTCGCCGAGCCCGAACGGGGAGAACGTCCACCAGGACTGACCCAGCTCGAGGGCATGGAGGCGTACGTCGCCGAGCTCGCGGTAGGACGCCGCCTGCAGGTCGATCGGGGCCTGCCCGCCGCCGGCGGCCGCCGCCCAGGACGCGCCGAGGAACTCCTCGCTCGTGGCGACCAGGTCGTGGGCGCGGGCCCGGGCCCGCTCGGGGTCGAGCACCAGGACCTGGGTGGCGTCGGGCAACAGGTCGACGAGCAGCTCGAGCTCCTCGACGAGGGCCGGGATCAGCGCCTCCATGCCTTCGACGGCGATGCCCTGCGCGAGCTTGTCGGTGAACTCGCGGAGCTCCGGGTGGGCGCGCCCGAGGTCCGCGGCCCGGGCCCGCACGTCGTCGGTGAGCAGCAGCTCGCGGCACGGCGGCGCCCACAGCCGCTCCTGGGTGGCGATGGTCCGCTGGTCGGCGACCGCGAAGGAGCGGATCTCCTCCACGTCATCGCCCCAGAACTCCACCCGGAGCGGGTGCTCCTCGGTGGGCGGGAAGACGTCGACGATGCCGCCCCGCACGGCGAACTCGCCGCGCCGCTCGACCAGGTCGACCCGGGAGTACGCCGCGCCGACGAGCCCCGCGACGACCTCCTCCAGGTCAGCGGCCGCACCGACCTGGAGCTCGACCGGCGTCAGGTCGCCGAGCCCCTTCACCTGGGGCTGCAGGAGCGACCTGACGGGCGCCACGACCACCGACAGCGGGCCGGTGCCCGCCTCGGAGCCGGGGTGGCACAGCCGCCGCAGCACCGCGAGGCGCCGGCCGACCGTGTCGCTGCGCGGGCTGAGCCGCTCGTGCGGCAACGTCTCCCAGCTCGGGTAGTAGCCGACGGTGGCGGGGTCCAGCAGGTCGCCGAGCTCGGAGACCAGCTGCTCGGCGTCGCGCGTCGTCGCGGTCACCGCGAGCACGGGCCGGCCTGCGCGGGCCAGGCCGGCGACGACGAACGGCCGGAGCGGGTCCGGCCCGGTCAGCTCGTGCGTGGGCAGCCGACCGTCGGATGCTTCGGCCATCGCGGCCGCGAGCGCCGGATCGGAGAGGACCAGATCGGCGAGGCCAGCGAGAGTCACGTGGCCCCACGATATCGGGCGCCGTCGACAGGCACCTACGCGCTGGGGTCGAGGACCCGGCCGAGGAACAACGGGGTGCCGTGATCGACGTCGTGGACGACGTGGAGGAACGGCCGGTCGACGTGGAACGGCTGCGTGACCGGCATGGCCGTCGTCCGCATCGCCACGGCGGTCGCGGCCGCGGCCTCGGTGCCGTCCTCGTCGACGGCGATGAAGCCCTGGTGCCGCACCGCACCGATGGAGAGGTCGAGGTCGTCCTCGGTCATCGACCGGAAGTCGGCGGTCGCGGCGTTGAAGGCGGTCGGCATGCCCAGCCCGGCCAGGACGGCGCCGAGCTCGACGCCGGTGCGGGTGGTCCACCTCGGGAGCCGTACGTCGAGGTGGGTCGGCCGGCCCTCGGCCAGCAGCTCCGGCAGCGCACCATCGCCGACCGCGGCGTCGACGTCGGCGAACCGGCCCGCGTCGGGCAGGACCACGGTCATCGCCAGCCGCCCGCCGGCGTACGGCAGCCGCGCGGCGCTCCAGCCGTCCCCCGCGGACAGCCGGCCGAAGACCCCGCCCACCATCGTGTCGACGTCGATGGTGCTGCCGTCGAGCCGGCGGAACGGACGCGGTGCGGTGCGGTGCCGGGTGAACGGCTCCTCCCACGGCGCCTTGAGGTAGATCGCGTTGACCAGCACCAGCCGGGTCAGGACGTCGAGGACGCCTTCGGGGATCAGGTCGGCGATCCGGTCGTGCGTCCGCTCCTCGACCCAGGCGTTGATGAGGACCCGTGCATCCTCGGCGGCGCTCTCGAAGTCGACGGTGCGCATGCCGGCGCCGTACTCACCGGCAAGGACGTCAAGAAACTCCTGCTCCCACCGGACGCCGCGCTGCCCGAACAGCTGGTTCGCGGTGTCGAGGGCGATCTCGGAGGTGGTGCCGCGGGCGCGCTCCAGCCGCCCGGCCAGGCCCTCGACGTGCGCGGTCAGCGCGCTCAGCCCGGCGTGAAACCGGTCGTCCGCGCGGAGCACCGCGCGTATCTCCTGCGCGGTCGTGCCGCTGGCCCCGGCGAGCGTCATGCCGAGCGCGACCGCGACGGAGTACGGCGACACCACCAGGTTGTCGTTCGCCGGCAGCGCGCCGTGGAGATCGCCCGCAAAGCCGTGCAGCGCCGCGACGACGTCGGGGATCGCGCCCGGATCGCCGGGCCGCCGCTCGACCGGCGACGTGACCAGGTCGAGCCCGCCCTCCGGCATGGTCAGCTGCCGCCCTCGGCCGCGGCGAGCTCGGCCTTCCAGTCCCGGAACGCCTCCTCGGTGCGGCCCTTGCGCCAGTAGCCCGAGATGGAGACGTCAGCCCGCGGCACCCCGCGCTCGCGGAAGAGATAGGGCCGGATCTCGTGCATCACCGCCTGCGCCTCTCCGTGCACGAAAGCGTGGACCCGCCCCTCCCGCCACGGCAGCGCCCGCACGGTCTCGGCGAGGCCGGGCTGGTTGGGGTCCGAGCGGTAGAGCCAGGTGACGGCCAGCTTGTCGGGCGCGGCGAGGGGTTGGACGTACGTCGGCGCCTCGACCTCGACGACGACGTACCCCTCCGCGTCCTCGGGCAGCGCCGCGAGCGACTGCCGGATGGCCGGGATGGCCGCCTCGTCCCCGGCGAAGAGGTGCCAGTCGGCTGTGGGGTCGGGCGCGTAGGCGCCGCTGGGGCCCCGCACCGAGATCGTGTCGCCCGGCAGGACGGTCGACGCCCACGGCCCGGCGACGCCCTCGGTCCCGTGCACGACGAAGTCGATGGCGAGCGTGCCGGTCACCGGGTCCGGGTCGATGACCGTGTAGGTGCGCATCGTGGGCCGCTCCCCCCGCGCGAGCAGCTCCTGGGCATCCACGCCGTCGGGAGTGAAGATCACCTTGACGTAGCGGTCGGTGAACTCGTTGCCCACGAACGCCGACAGGTCGTCGCTGCGGAAGTGCAGCCGGACCATCCCGGGGCTGAGCTGCTCGTGCGCGGTGACGGTCAGGGTGGTGATCGGCTTCGACACGTGGCGAGGCTACTTGGTCGTTCCGAGGACGCCGGACGGCGTGCCTCGCTAGCATCCGAGGTCTCGGGACCGAGCTCCAGACGTCGGGGGACGTACCGCGGGAGGCACCGTGGACAGCTCCTACGTGGGATTCGATGGTGACCGGGAAGGCACGGGCTACGGCCTTCCGGCCGACCTGGTCGTGCGGAGAGGTCGGTGGCGGGAGTTCCGCCGTACCTTCGCGATCGCGGCGGCCCTCCTCGTCCTGCAGGCCCCCCTGCGCAGCGTCCTCAGCGAGGAGGGTCTCGACAGCGTCCAGGACCTCCCCCTCGTGGTGCCGGGGCGGCTGATGGTCATGATCGACGTCGCTTTCGTGTTCGCCTACCTCTTCCTCGCCTACCGTGCGTTCGGCCTGATCAGGTCGTGCCGGGCGCCTGCCCGGGCCCTCGCTGTCAACAAGGCCGGGCTCGCGCTCGTCTTCGCCGGTGCACTGCTCGACCTGTGGGAGGACGCCACGCTGTGGTGGCGCATGGGCGACGGCGACCACGACCTGACGGTCTCGTTCGCCGAGGTCGTCGGTGGCAGCGCGGACGGGAGCGCTTTCTCCTGGCTCATGCGAGGCCTGGTCGGCCTCGGTCTCCTCCTCCTGCTCGCGAGCTTCGCCGGCTACTGGAAGGGCACGACCAGCAACCCCGCGCTGGCGAACGTGCCCGGCCCGGGCTCGGGCGGCACCGTGATCTGCTGCTCGGGCGGCGGCATCCGCTCGGCAGCATTCAGCCTCGGCGGACTCCAGGCCTTGATGCGCGACCCGAAGATCCGCGCCGACGCGCGGGCAGTGGTCGGCGTCAGCGGAGGCGGGTACGTCGGCGCAGCCCACCACGTGCTCCGGTGGAACCCGGCGGACACGCTCGCAGCCAGGGCCGAGGAGGAGTGGAACGTGCCGCAGCCGAGCAAGCCGCCGTTCGCCCTGTCGAGTCCCGAGATGGGGTGGGTGCGCCAGCACACCCACTACGTGCTCAACGGCATCAGGATCGCGGTCCAGGGCGGCTTGTCCCTGATGTTCGGCATCGCGGTCAACCTCCTGCTGATCGCGGCCCTGCTCGGCGGCACGGCCTGGCTGCTCTCCTGGCTGCTCCTGGCGTCGGGCCTGCTGAAGCCATGGGAGGGCACCACGCTCGCCAGCGACCTCGGCGGCGACTGGTGGTGGCTGGGCTGGGTGTGGGTCGTCCCCGCCGCCGGGGTCGGCATCTTCCTCGCGGAGAAGCTGGTCGACCGGGCGTGGACGGTGCCCTTCGGCGCCCGGGCGTGGTTCCGCGCCGGCACCAGCTACCTCCTCGTCGGGGGGCTCGTGCTGGTCGCCCTGGTCCTCGGCGTGCCGGCCGCGGTGGAAGAACTGGGCGAGTACGCCGCGACGAGCGACTCGATGTGGGCAGGCCTTCTCCACCAGTTGGGGCTGGTCCCGACCGAGGTCTGCACGCAGGCCATCATGACCGCGGACGCCTGCGGGGTCACCCACGAGATGACCGAGGCAGGCACGCCGACGTCGACCGTCGCCGACAGCTCGCCCGCGACCGTGCCGGGCGTGTCCGTCGCCACCGTCGTCGCCTCGATCCTCGCCGTCCTGGCGAGCGCCAAGAGCGCCTCGTCGGACACCAAGGAGGTCGCCGAGGGGATCAAGGGCCTGCCGAGCAAGGTGTGGGCGCGGATCAAGGACCCGGTCGTGCCATGGCTCGCCCTCCTGGCGGTCATCGTCATCTCCGTCACGGTGCTGCTGCGGTGGGTGGCGGCCCTGATCGCCGACCCCGGCCTGCTGGAGAGCTGGCACTACGCCGCCTGGTTCGGCCTGGCGCTCGGCCTCGCCAAGCTCGTCACCGATGCGAATCGCACCTCACTGCACCACTTCTTCCGAGAGCGCATCTCGTACGCATTCCTGGTCCGACGGCGTCAGGAGGGCGGCGTCCGGCCGGTTCCCTACCGCCGGCCGCTGCGCTTCTCCGAGGCGATGCCTCCGGAGCGCGGCGGACCGCACCTGGTGGCGTGCGCCGTGGCCAACGTCAGCGACGAGGAGGTCGTGCCGTCACGGCGCGGGTGCATCCCGTTCGTGTTCGACCACGAGCAGATCGGCCTCACGGACCGGCTGCTGCCCCAGGGCGCGGCGCAGCGTCTCAGCGCGACGTACGAGTTTGCGGCTGACGCTCGCTACCGCGACGCCACGATCCCCGCTGCGGTCGCGATGAGCGCTGCGGCGTTCTCGCCGCTCGCCGGCAGGGAGAACGTGCGCCTCGGCCCCTATCGCGCTGTGCTCGCCCTCGGCAACGCCCGCCTCGGCGTCTGGCTGCCGAACCCGCTCTGGGTCGACGAGCTCGGCTTGGTCCGGCGGCTCGTCCGGCTGCGTCGCTGGGACGAGGCCAAGAAGATCTACGACGGCCTCCCCCCGGACGAACAGCTGCGGCTGGCAGAGCCGACGCAGGAGATCCTGAGAGGCGAACTGCCGCGACCGTCGGGCGACCCCGACCCTTGGCACGTGATCGTCGGCGAGATGGTCCGCGCCGTCTTCAAGAAACCGGGCGTGACCCGGCTCGCGAAGGAGGCGTTCGGGAAGGCGTCGGTGTTCGACCGCTTCCTCTACGTGACCGACGGCGGTCACTACGACAACCTCGGCCTCATCGAGGCCCTGCGCCGACGACCGCGGCGCATCTACGTGCTCGACGCCTCCAACGACAAGGAGGACACCTTCCGCACGCTGGGTCGGGCCATCGCGACGGCGCGGATGGACCTCGACTGCCACGTCGACATGAACCCGCGCCAGATGACACGGCTCGCCGAGACGAAGCGCTCGGGCGCCGCATGGTGCGACGGCACCTATCGCTTCGCCGACGGTAGCGGCGAGGGGCAGATCTTCCTGGCCAAGGCGATCCTCCTCAACGACCTGTCCTGGGACATCGAGACCTACGCCGCCGACAATGCGGACTTCCCGCGCACCAGCACGGGCAACCAGCTCTACAGCGAGTTCGACTTCGAGGCCTACCGGGCGCTCGGCGAGACCGCCGTCCGCAAGCTCCTCGCCACCCCGGAGCACGCCGCAGCCGTCGCGATGGACGAACCGGGGTAGCCCAACTAGGAGCCGAAGCGCCGCTCCCGCAAGGCGTAGGCGCGGATCGCGCGCAGGAAGTCGACCCGCCGGAAGTCCGGCCAGTAGGCCTCGCAGAAGTAGAACTCCGACTTCGCGCTCTGCCAGAGCAGGAAGCCCCCGAGCCGCTGCTCCCCGGAGGTGCGGATCACCAGGTCCGGGTCGGGTTGCCCCTTGGTGTAGAGGTGGTCGGCGATGTGCTCGACGTCCAGGATCCCGGCGAGCTCCTCGAGCGAGGTGCCCTTGGCGGCGTGCTCGTGGAGGAGCGACCGTACGGCGTCCGCGATCTCGCGCCGGCCGCCGTAGCCGACGGCGACGTTGACCAGCATCCCGTCGACGTCCGCCGTGCGCTCGGCCGCGGACTTGAGCCGGGCGGCGGCGCGGTCGGGCAGCAGGTCCAGCGCGCCCACCGGGTTGAGCCGCCAGCGGCGCTGGTCGGCCAGGCTGTCCACCGCCTCCTCGATGATCTCGAGCAGCTGCTCGAGCTCCGCCGGCGGCCGGTTGAGGTTGTCGGTCGACAGCAGCCACAGGGTGACCACCTCGATGCCGATCTCCTCGCACCAGGTGAGCAGCGGCTCGATGTTGGCTGCCCCGGCGCGGTGCCCGTGGGCGGTGTCGCGGCCGACCGCCTTGGCCCAGCGGCGGTTGCCGTCGAGCATCACGCCCACGTGCTTGGGCAGGTTGTCGGGCATCTTGCGCAGGACGCGGCGCTCGTAGGCGGGGTAGAGCACCCGGCGCACGCCCCGCTTCCAATCGACCACCCGACGATCGTAGCCATTGCCGCGTTCGGCGCGGTGTTCTTCCTCCGCGGTTGCGGGGACTGACACGATGGGCTACCGAGGACGAAGAATCTGAACTTCGAGAGGAACCGACGATGACCGCCGCAGCCTGGCACCCGGACCCCACTGGCCGACACGAGCTCCGCTACTGGGACGGGACCCAGTGGACCGAGCACGTCTCCGACGGCGGTGTGCAGTCGGTGTCCCCGCTGACCCCGCCGGAGGAGCCGACGGCCCAGTCCAGCGCGTCCCAAGACGTCCAGGCGGACCAGGCAGCCCAGGAGGAGGCCCAGTCGCCGGCAACCCAGGACATGTCCGCCATGGACCGCCCCGAGGGCCAGCTGGACGAGTCGCCCGCCGACGACGCCTTCATGATGGAGACGCGTGTGGTGGGTTCGCCCCCGTCGGCCGAGCCCCCGTCGTTCGAGCCCTCGTCCGACGAGCCCCCGTCGTACGAGCCGATGGCCGAGACCCCGATGGCCGAGGCACCCGCGGCCGAGGCGCCGCCGGCGTACGAGCCGATGGCCGAGACGCCCCCTGCCCAGCCGACGGCGGACCCGTACGCCGGCCAGCAGTACGCCGGCCAGCAGTACGCCGCCCAGCCCGCCGGCCAGCCCGGCTTCTCCGCCATGCCGGGCATCTCCGGGGACCTGGTCGACGGCCGGTTCGCCGAGAAGGAGTCCGGCGTCGGGCCGTCCCTCCAGAACAACCGACTGCTGCGCGTCCGCATCGCGGAGCCGTTCATGGCCCGTCAGGGCTCGATGGTGGCCTACCAGGGCCAGGTCCAGTTCGCCTACCAGGGCGGAGGCGCCGGCAAGTTCCTGAAGAAGGCGCTGACCGGCGAGGGCCTGTCGCTGATGCGCGTCGAGGGGGCCGGTGACGTGTTCCTGGCCAACGCGGCCGAGCACGTCCACATCCTGCACCTCAACAACAGCGGCATCTCGATCAACGGCGCGCACGTGCTCGCGTTCTCGGCCGGTCTCGACTGGAACATCGAGCGCGTCAAGGGAGGCAGCATCGCAGCGGGTGGCCTGTTCAACACCACCCTGCGCGGCAACGGGTGGGTCGCGATCACGACCGACGGCGAGCCGGTCGTGCTCAATGCCGCCGAGGCGCCGACGTTCGCCGACACGCAGGCGATCGTCGCCTGGTCGATCGAGCTCCAGACCTCGATCAACAAGTCGTTCACCGCGGGCTCGCTGATCGGCCGCGGCTCCGGGGAGGCGTTCCAGGTCTCGTTCGCGGGCCAGGGCTTCGTCATCATCCAGCCGTCCGAGGGTGCGACCGTCCCGCCGCACACCCACTAGGTCTCGAGGCGTCCCGAGGTGTTCACGGTCACGTCGACCGGGACACCTCGGGCGCTGGGTCAGCCCGATAGCCTGCTGACATGAATCAGGCGCTCCACAACGCGAACGAACGCGTGCGCGCAGGCCTGGAGCAGATCGGCGACGAGATCCGCGAGACCATCGCCGACGTCAAGCCGAAGCTGCGGGGCTGGCTGCACCTCGGCTCCACTCCCCTGATCGTCGTCGCCGGCATCGTCCTGGTCTGCCTGTCCCCGACGGCGACCACCCGGATCGGCTCCGCGCTCTACGCGTTCACGGCGGTCCTGCTGTTCGGGACGTCCGCGATCTACCACCGCGGCACCTGGTCACCGAGGGTGTGGCTGATCCTCAACCGGTTGGACCACTCCAACATCTTCCTGCTGATCGCCGGCTCCTACACGCCCTTCAGCCTGATCCTGCTCGACGGGCTCAACCGGGTCCTGATCTTGTCGGTGGTGTGGACGGCGGCCGTCCTCGGCATCGCGTTCAAGGTGTTCTGGCCGTCCGCTCCGCGCTGGTTGTCCGCGCCGATCTACATCGCCATGGGCTGGGCCGCGGTCTTCTTCATCCCGGCCTTCCTCGACGGCGCGGTCGCGCTCGGGGTCGGCATCGGTATCGCGACGTTCGTGCTGATCGCCGTCGGCGGCATGCTCTACACCGTCGGCGGCCTCGTCTACGGCTTCCAGTGGCCCGACCCGTCGCCGCGGGTGTTCGGGTTCCACGAGGTGTTCCACTCGCTCACGATCGTCGCCTTCGTGGCGCACTACGTGGGCGTCTCGCTCGCGACGTACTCGTTGCGATAGCCGCGCGTGAGCAGCACCAGCACCTCGAGGTGCGCGGTCTGCGGGAACATGTCGAGCACCTGGGCGCGCACCGGCCGGTAGGACCGCATCGTCGCGAGGTCGCGCGCCAGCGTCTCGGGGTTGCAGCTCGAGTAGAGCACCGTCTCGGGCCCGGCCTCCTCCAACCGACCAGCGAGCTCGGCGCCGAGGCCGCGTCGGGGCGGGTTGACGACGACCAAGTCGGCGCGCTCCTCCGAGAGGTACGACGTCGCGTCGCCGGCCACGAACCGCAGCCGCTCCGGCGACAGGCCCGCGTCGTCGCGACCGCGTTCGGCGGCGGCCACGGCGTCCGCGCTGATCTCGATCCCGGTCACCGTCCGCCCGGGAGCGGCGAGGTGCAGCGCGAACCCGCCCACGCCGCAGTAGAGGTCGTGCACGGTCGCCGGAGCGATCTCCTCGACCCACCGCTGCGCGGTGCGGTAGAGAGCCGCGGCCACGTCGGTGTTGGTCTGGAAGAAGCTGCGCGGACCGAGGTGCAGGGTGAGCCCGTTGACCGCCATCGGCAACGTCGCCTGCTCGGTCAGCACCAGCTCGCGCTCCCCCTCGAGCAGCGCGGCGTGCGCGGGCTGGATGTTGATCGTCACCACCCGCAGCGTCGGCAGCTCCTCGAGGAGCCCGGGCAGGTGCTTGCGGATCCGGGCCTCTGCCTCGGTCGACCGCAGGACCCACCGCACCATCAGCTCGCCTGCCGGCGACTCGGTCACGAGCACGTGCTTGAGCTCGCCGCTGCGCGTGGGGACGTCGTACGGCGCCAGCGCCGCCCGTGTCACGAACCCGGCGAGGACCGGCAGCGCGGCCTGGATCCCGGGTGTGTGGAGGGCACAGTCGCGCAGGTCGACCGCGCCCTGCCGCGGATCCCACCGCCCGAGGGTCGGCTCGTCGACCGTCCCACCGACGACCATCTTCGCCTTGGTCCGGAACCCCTCCGGCGTGCTCGGGACGGGCGGCAGCCACTCCGGCTCGGGACGGTCGCCGAGGCCGGCGCGCACCAGGTCCCGGGTCGTCGTCTGCTTGGCGGCGAGCTGCTCGTCGTACGGTCGCTCGAGCCAGGCACACGACCGGCACTCGAACCGGTCGTAGTGGCCGCACTTGAGCAGCAGACCGGTCACCCGCTCATCGTAGGAGGTCGGCGGCGACCCGCAGGTCGGCGACGAGAGCGTCGTACGCCGCGTCGCGGTCGTCGGTCCGCAGCACCGCCGACGGGTGCGTCGTCGCGACGACCCAGTCGGGTGGCTTTGCGACCGGGTAGCTCTCGGGCCAGTCGACCGCTCGGCCGCGGACCTCGCCGACCCGGAAGGAGGCGCCGAAGACCGCCTTGCCCGCAGTGCCGCCGAGCACGACGACGCCGGTCGGCGCCACCACCTCGAGCTCCGCCTCGAGCCACGGCCGGCAGGCCGTGACGTGCCCGCGCGCCGGTGACTTGTGGATCCGCTGCTTGCCCCGCCGTCCGGACCACCGGAAGTGCTTCACGACGTTGGTGCGGAAGACGTCCTCCGGCTCGATCCCGGCGTCGGCCAGCGCTCGGTCGAGCAGCTTGCCGGCGGGTCCGACGAACGGCTCGCCGGCGCGGTCCTCCTGGTCGCCCGGCTGCTCGCCGAGGAGCACCAGGGCGGCACCGGGGTCGCCGTCGCCCATCACACCTTGGGTGGCCTCGCGGAACAGGTCGCAGCCCTGACACGCCTGCACGGCCTCGCGCAGGCGGGTCAGGTCGGGGTCGTCCGGGACCCACTGCTCCGCGCCGACGTGCTTCGTTGCCGCCATGCCGCGTCTGTACCCGAACCTCGCTCGCTCACCGCGCAACGCCACTACTCTCGGGCCGTGAGGAACCCGCTCGAGAGGTTGGACACCGCGCCGGTGCTGGCGACCGTGCGCCGGCTGCACGAGCGCATCGGCGCGCGCTTTCCTGAACGCGGCCTTCATCGCGTCGCTGGCGAGCTGGTCGCGCTCGTCGAGGAGGTGGAGGCCAGTCCGGTGACCTCGCGACGGCGCCTCCATGCCGTCCGGCTCGCGTCCCGGATCGCCATGTCGATGATCGTCGTCGCCACCGTCATCCTGCTGGCTCTCGCAGTGCGAGACTCCGCGGCCGACGGACCCGATCACAGCACCGAGTGGCTCCCGCTGATCGAGTCCGGCATCAACGACGTGGTCTTCGCTGCCATTGCCGTGTGGTTCCTCTGGTCGGTGCCCGAGCGGCTGCAACGTCAGGCCGCTCTTGCGCTGCTGTACCGAGCTCGGTCACTGGCCCACATCGTCGACATGCACCAGCTCACGAAGGATCCCGAGCGGCTGCGCGAGTCGTTCCGTCCGACTCCGAAGAGTGCGGCGATGAGCCTCGATCCCGACCAGCTCGAGCACTACCTCGACTACTGCTCCGAGCTGTTGAGCCTGGTCGCCAAGGCCGCTGCGCTCTGCGCCGAGGAGTCGCAGGACTCGGTCGTGCTCGACACGGTCAGGTCGATCGAGGCGCTGACTGCCGGGATGTCCCGCGAGATCTGGCAGAAGATCACCATCCTCAACCAAGCGCGTCAGCAGCTCCGGCCGCTGGCCTGACGCTCAGGACGACTTGTTGCCGCGACCGTAGAGCGCGTTGACCAGCTTGCCGGCGCGCTGCTCGTCCTTCTCCGTGCGGCCGAACGTCGTCATCGCCAGGGCCGGCTTGAAGCGCTGGCGGGTGATCGCGTGGGCGTAGGTGAACTCCTTCAGCCCGTCCGGCCCGTGGATCCGCCCGAAGCCGGACTCGCCGACGCCGCCGAACGGCAGCGCCGGCACGCCGGCGAACGCGATCACGGCGTTGATCGAGGTCATCCCGGCCCGCAGCCGCTCGGCGACCTGCTCCGCCCGCGCTTTGCCGAAGACGGTCGACCCCAGCGCGTACGTCGTGGCGTTGGCCTTGGCGACGGCCTCGTCCATGTCGCGCACCTTGGTGACGGTGACGGTCGGTCCGAACGTCTCCTCGGTGATGGCGGTCGAGTCCTCGGGTACGTCGACCAGCACGGTCGGCTGGACGTAGCGGTCCCCCACCGACTCGGGCCCGCCGATGACGGCGCGGCCACCGCGCGCGATGGCGTCGTCGATGTGGCGCCGGATGATGTCGATCTGCGACGGCATGGTGATCGGACCGAGCTGGCCACCGGGCTCGGCGGCGAGCCCCTTGGCGCGCTCGGTGAGCTGCCCGAGGAACTCGTCGTACACCCGCTCGTGGACGTAGATCCGCTCGACGCCCGCACAGGTCTGCCCGGCGTTGGCGGCGGCACCCCAGATGGCAGCCTCGGCAGCCGCGTCGAGATCGGCGTCCTCGTCGACGATCATCGCGTCCTTGCCACCAGCCTCCATCAGCACCGGCGTGAGCGTCTCGGCGCACGCGGCCATGACCCGGCGGGCGGTGCCCGGCGAGCCGGTGAACGCGACCTTCCCGACCCCGGCCGCGCACAGCGCGCCGCCGGTCTCGCCGAAGCCGGTGACCACCTGGAGGACCGGACGCCCGATCGCCTGGAGGAAGGACTTGGCGAGCCACTCGCCGACCCCGGGCGTGTGCTCGCTCGGCTTGAAGACGACCGCGTTGCCGGCCGCGAGGGCGTAGGCGATCGAGCCCATCGGCGTGAAGACCGGGTAGTTCCACGGCCCGATGACCGCGACCACGCCCAACGGCCGGTAGCCGACGCTCGCGGCCTGGTTGGCCATGATCAGTCCCGGTGCCACACTCCGGCGCTTCAGCACCTTCTCGGCGTGACCGGCCGCCCAGTGCAGGTGGTCGATCGCGAGCGTGATCTCGAGCGCGGCGTCACCTGCCGGCTTCCCGTTCTCGCGCTGCACGAGCCCGACCAGCTCGTCCATGTGCTGGACGACGTACTTCTGCCAGCGGACCAGCCGCTCCTTGCGACCCTTGAAGCCGAGGCTCTCCCACCAGCTCGCCTCGATACGCGCCCGTTCGACGACCGCCCTGACGTGGTCGACGTCGTGGATCGGGTGGGTGCCCACGACCTCCCCGGTCGCAGGGTCGAGCGAGTCGAACGTGGCGGTCGTGGGAGCAACGGTGGTCATGCTTCGAAAGTACTGCGCCACCCGACCTCCCGCATCCCACCGTGGTCGCAGAGACACTGGTTGGGGTGAGCGGCCGCCGGTGGTTGAGGTGCGAGGCCGCTGGTTGAGGTGCGAGGTGCGCCAGCACCCAGCCTCGAAACCAAGGCCCCGAGCCACCTTCCGTCCACAGCCCGTCGACGGAGTGCCGCCTTTCCACAGGCATGGTCCGAGCGTTTCGATGTGTCGGTGGTCCTCTGTCGAATAGGGCTATGGATCTCGGGACCGCACCCCTCTTCGACCTCACCGCCCCGGTGGCGGACGAGGCCGTCGAGCGCGGCGCGGCCGGCGGGTCGACCGAGCCTGTCGAGGCGTCTCCGGCGCAGGTCCTCCTGGCCGGCATCCGGGACAACCGCACGGTGCTGGTCGACTGCCAGATCGACGAGGTCCGCCG
>Ga0164290_1001191_pt1 | contig 47340 bp, 50 predicted proteins | sample Micstemetagenome_FD_108782 | JGI IMG/M metagenome (GOLD analysis project Ga0164290, IMG submission 108782) | Contaminated culture microbial community from soil near Moab, Utah, USA - Microcoleus steenstrupii SON62 (Illumina Assembly) | ecosystem: Environmental > Terrestrial > Soil > Soil crust...
CGAGGAGCACCGCCTTGGCAACGCGCAGCGAGGCGACGGTGCCGGCGATCACGAGCGGTGTCCACAGCAGCACGTGGACCCACCACGCGGGCTCGAAGCGGAGCTCGACCCAGAGCGCGAGCCCGACGACGACGGCACCGATGACGAGGATGAGGAAGGCCGCCGGTCCGTCACCGACGTTGAAGCGGGCGATGTCGAGCCCGCAACTCGGACAGCGGTCGTTGAAGCGCAGCAGTCCGGCATAGAGCCGTCCGCGACCGCAGCGGGGGCACCGGCCCACCGCCGCGGCGCGGACGGGATCGTTCACCTCAATGGCCGGCCGCGACCGCGGCGCCGAAGTCGCTGCCCCAGATGTAGATCGCCAGGAACAGGAACAGCCACACCACGTCGACGAAGTGCCAGTACCAGGCCGCCGCCTCGAAGCCGAAGTGATGCTTCGGCGTGAAGTCGCCGCGGTAAGCACGGATCAGGCAGACGACCAGGAAGATCGTGCCGACCAGCACGTGGAAGCCGTGGAAGCCGGTCGCCATGTAGAAGGTGGCGCTATAGATGTTGCCCGAGAAGCCGAAGGTCGCGTGGCTGTACTCGTAGGCCTGGACGCAGCTGAAGATCGCGCCGAGGACCACGGTCAGCCAGAGGCCCTGCTTGAGGCCCTTGCGGTCGCCGTGGATGAGCGCGTGGTGCGCCCAGGTCACGGTCGTGCCCGACAGCAGCAGGATGAGCGTGTTGAGGAGCGGATAGACGAACGGGTCGAGCACCTCGATGCCCTTCGGCGGCCAGACGCCGCCGATCGCCTCCGCGTCGGGCGGATAGAGCGCGGCGTTGAAATAGGCCCAGAACCACGCGACGAAGAACATCACCTCGGAGGCGATGAACAGGATCATGCCGTAGCGGTGATGGAGCTGTACGACCGGCGTGTGGTCGCCGCCGTTCGCCTCGCGCACCACGTCCGCCCACCAGCTGTACATGGTGAAGAGCACGCCGAGCAGGCCGAGCCCGAACACCCACGGACCCCACTGGGCCTCGTGCATCCAGCCCACCGCGCCGGCGGCCATGATCAGTGCCGTGAAGGCCCCGATCAGCGGCCAGGGGCTGGGCGGCAGGATGTGGTAATCGTGATTCTTGGCGCTCGCCATCGTCAGCTCATCCCTGAATGTTGCGCGCGGTATTGCGTTCCGCGGTCGTGGTCGACTTCTGCCCCGACGCCTTCGACGTGTCCACGGGGAAGAAGGTGTAGCTCAGCGTGATCTCGTCGATGCGGGCCCCGTCGGGGTCCTTGAGAATCTCGGGGTCGACAAAATAGACCACCGGCATGTCGACTGACTGGCCGGGCTGCAGCGTCTGCTCCTGGAAGCAGAAGCACTGGATCTTCATGAAATAGGCACCGGCCGAGTGCGGCGTGACGTTGAAGGTCGCGGTGCCGGTGATCGGGGTGCTGCCGGTGTTGGTCGCCCGGTAGAAGGCGAGGCGCCGCTCGCCGATGCGCACCGTCTCGTGCGTCTTAACGGGGTGGAACGACCAGGCGAGCCCCGGCGCGATGTTCCCGTCGAAGCGGACGCTCACCGTCCGGGCGAGCGGGCGCGACGGCAGCGCGGCGAGTTCGGCCTGCTGCGTCGTACCGCCGAAGCCGGTGACCTGGCAGAACAGCCGGTAGAGCGGCACGCTGGCGTAAGCCAGCCCGATCATGCCGACGGCGATGCCGCCGGCCAGGACCCCGGTGCGAAGCTTGGCGACCTCGGCCGTCATCAGCCCATCCTCGCGATGGTGATGAAGTAGAACAGCACCGCGAACCCCACCAGAACGAGACCGAGGACGATGTTGCGGCTGCGCTGCCGCGCGCGATACTCGTCGTCCGGCGTCATGCGAGCACCCAGCGGTCGAGCACCAGCGCCGCGAACAGCGCGAAGAGATAGAGGATCGAGAAGCCGAACAGCCGCTTCTCGGGAGTCATCCGCGCCGGGTCGGTCGCCTCGTTGCGGTAGACGGCGACCGCCAGCGCCAGGAACGGCAGGCCGAGCGCGACGGCCGTCAGGCCGTAGATCGCGCCGGTCAGGCCCATCGCCCAGGGCGCGACGCTCGAGGCCAGCAGCGGCAGCGTGTAGAGCAGCACCTGGCGGCGCGTCTCGGCGTGGCCGGCCGCGACGGGGAGCATCGGGACCCCCGCGCTCGCATAGTCGGTGCGCACGAACAGCGCGAGCGCCCAGAAGTGCGGCGGCGTCCACAGGAATATGACGGCGAACAGCAGCACCGGAAGCGCCGTCACGTCGCCCGTCGCCGCGGCCCAGCCGATCACCGGCGGGAACGCGCCGGCGGCGCCGCCGATCACGATGTTCTGCGGCGTGCGGCGCTTGAGCCAGACGGTGTAGACGAAAACGTAGAAGAGGATCGACGCGAGCAGCAGCACGGCGGCCGTCACGTTCACCGCGAGCCCCATCACGGCGACGGAGCCCACGGCGAGCATCGTCCCGAAGGCCAGCGCCGATCCCGGGTCCATGCGGCCGGCCGGCAGCGGCCGGTTCGCGGTGCGCTTCATGGCGGCGTCGAGGTCGGCCTCGTACCATTGGTTGAGAGCGCCCGCCGCGCCCGCGCCGACCGCGATGCACAGGATCGCGGTGAAGGCGAGCACCGGGTGGATCGCCGTCGGCGCCGCGAGCAGGCCGCACAGCCCGGTGAACACCACGAGCGACATGACCCGCGGTTTCAGGAGCGCGAAGTAATCGCGCCAATCCGCCGGCATGGCTGGGGCGTAACCCCCCGCCATCACCGACGCGTCGGCCAGCGTGTCACCCGTACGCATGGTCCAGCCTTACTTGACGACCGGGAGCGTCTCGAACTGGTGGAACGGCGGCGGCGACGACAGCGTCCACTCGAGCGTGGTCGCCCCCTCGCCCCAGTAGTTGCCCTCGACGCGGCGGCCGGCGAACAGCGACCAGAACACGTTGATGAAGAAGAACACCATGCCGATGGCCATGATGTAGTAGCCGAGCGTCGCGATGTAGTTGTACTCGGCGAAGGCGTTCGGATAGTCCGGGATGCGCCGCGGCATGCCGTCCTGGCCGAGGAAGTGCATCGGGAAGAACAGCACGTTCACGCCGACGAAGAAGATCCAGAAGTGGAGCTGGCCGAGGAGCTCGTTGTACGCGCGGCCCGACATCTTGCCGAACCAGTAGTAGAAGCCCGCGAACAGCGCGAACACGGCGCCCAGCGACAGCACGTAGTGGAAGTGCGCCACGACGTAGTAGGTGTCGTGCATGTAGGTGTCGATGCCGGCGTTCGACAGCACCACGCCGGTGACGCCACCGAGCGTGAACATGACGATGAACCCGATCGCCCAGAGCATCGGCGTCTTGAAGCTGATCGACCCGCCCCACATCGTCGCGATCCACGAGAAGATCTTGATGCCGGTCGGCACCGCGATGACCATCGTGGCGGCGGTGAAGTACATTTTCGTGTTAACGTCGAGACCCACCGTGTACATGTGGTGCGCCCACACGATGAAGCCGATGAAGCCGATGGCGACCATGGCGTAGGCCATGCCGAGGTAGCCGAACGCCGGCTTCTTCGAGAAGGTCGCGACGACCTGGCTGACGATGCCGAACCCCGGCAGGATCATGATGTAGACTTCGGGGTGGCCGAAGAACCAGAACAGGTGCTGGTAGAGGATCGGGTCGCCGCCGCCCGACGGGTCGAAGAAGGTCGTCCCGAAGTTGCGGTCGGTGAGAAGCATCGTGATCGCGCCGGCGAGGACCGGGAGCGACAGGAGAAGCAGGAACGCGGTCACCAGGATCGACCACACGAACAGCGGCATCTTGTGGAGCGTCATGCCCGGCGCGCGCATGTTGAAGATCGTGGTGATGAAGTTGATCGCGCCGAGGATCGACGCCGCGCCCGCGAGGTGGAGCGACAGGATCGCCATGTCGACCGCCGGCCCCGGGTGGCCGCTCGTCGACAGGGTCGGATAGACCGTCCAGCCGGTGCCCGCGCCGTTGAAGCCGGCCGGCCCTTCGACGAACATCGAGCCCAGCAGCAGCAGGAAGGCCGGGATCGTCAGCCAGAAGCTGATGTTGTTCATGCGCGGGAACGCCATATCCGGCGCGCCGATCATGATCGGCACGAACCAGTTGCCAAACCCGCCGATCATCGCGGGCATGACCATGAAGAACACCATGATCAGGCCGTGCGCGGTGATGAAGCTGTTCCACAGGTGGTAGGAGGCATCCAGGTTGCCGCCGACGAAGGCCGGCAGGACCTGCATGCCCGGCTCGGAGAGCTCCATACGCATCAGGCCCGAGATCGCGCCGCCGATGATACCGGCGGTGATCGCGAAGATCAGGTAGAGCGTCCCGATGTCCTTGTGGTTGGTCGACAGGAACCAACGCGCGAAGAAGCCGGGCTTGTGGTCGTGATCGTGGTCGTGCGCGTGAGCGTCGTGACCGGCGGTGAACTCGGCGGTGTTTGCCATGGCGTCTCTCGCTTACTCGGCGGCGGTCGGGGCGGTCTGCGCCCCCGGAGTGGACGGGGCGGCCGGTGTCGGCTCGCCCGCGGGCGGCGCGGCCGCATCGGTGGTGGGCGTCGAGGTCGGCGCGGGCGACGAGGCCAGGCGCACGAGCTTGCCGTCGGCGCCGCGGGCGAACCGCGGACCCGGGGCCTCGGCGCCGGCCTCGGCTTCCTTAGTCGATACCCAGGCGTTGAACACGGCGGGCTCGACCACCTCGACGGTGATCGGCATGAACGCGTGCTTGGTGCCGCAAAGCTCGTAGCACTGGCCGTAGTAGACGCCCGGACGGTCGACCTTGAACCAGGTCTCGTTGATGCGGCCCGGTACCGCGTCCATCTTCACCCAGAAGCTCGGGATGCCCCAGCTGTGGATGACGTCGACCGACGTGGTGAGAACCTTCACCGTGGCGCCGGCGGGGACGACGACACGGTTGTCGGCCTCGAGGAGGCGCGGCAGCTGCTTCACCGCCGTGTCCTGCTCGGGGAGCATGATCGCGTCGAAGGTGAAGGCGCCGTAGTCGGGATACTCATACTCCCAATACCACTGGTGGCCGATCGCCTTGATCGTCAGGTCGGGCTTCGGCGGATCGTACTGGTCGGCGAGCAGGCGGAACGACGGCACTGCGATGATCACGAGGATCAGCACGGGGACGACCGTCCAGATCACCTCGACGAGCGTGTTGTGCGTCGTGCGCGAGGCGACCGGGTTACGCTTCGCCGCGAAGCGCCACATCGCGTAGGCGAGCAGCGCGAAGACGATCAGCGTAACGATCGCCATCAGCGGCAGGAGGAGCTGGTCGTTGAACCAGCGGCCGTACTCGCCGATCGTGGTGTGCTGGTCCTGGAGGTTCCAACCGCCGTCGGGCTGGCCGACGTTCGGTGTCGGCTTCATGCCTTCGTAGGGCGTCGAGGGATCGGCGGCGGCGGAATAGGCCTCGCTGACGCTGCCCTTGCCGTCGACGATCGACGGCGTCGGCTGCGTGGTGCCGGGCAGCGCGGGCATCGGCGTCGTCGCCGCTTCGGACGCGACGCGCTCGGCGGGAACCGAAGGGGTGGCGGTGGGCGCGGTCGTGCCCTGATCGTCGTCCTGCGGCGCGGCGGCGGCGGCCGTGCCGGCGCCGGCGTTCGGCGCCTTGCCCGTCGTCGCGCCGATGTCGCGGCTCGCGTTCGTCGGCCCCTGGTTGGCCGCCTGCGCGAAAGCGAGGTTCGGCAGAACCGCGAGCGCCGCGACGATCGCCCAGATCTTCGTTCGTCCCATCAGACCCCTCGGGTGTTCGGATACCGTCCCCTTGACCCGGGGAGTCGGCGAGAAAGCACGCGCCTTATAGGCAGGGCATCCCATCGTCACAAGCGTTCGGTTTGCCGCATCCGAGCGGCCAGGTCAGCCAGTCTTCATGTCCCGGAAGCGCGGCGTTTCGCGGGCCATCTGCGCCTTCACCGCGACCTCCATGTCCTCGCCCGGCAGCATCGCGGCGTTCCACACCGCGACATACTCCAGCCCGTCCTCGACGGTGCGGCCGCGGCCGTGGTTCAGCACCTGCTTGATGCCCGCGATCGCCATCGGCGACTTCGACGCGATCTCGCGCGCGAGCGCGAGGCCGGCCGCGATCGCCGCGTCGTGGCCGTCGTGCAGCGAATTGACGAAGCCGTGGCGCAAAGCCTCCGCCGCGGTGAAGCGCCGCCCCGTGTAGGCGAGCTCGCGCACCAGACCCTGCGGCAAAAGGTGGGGGATGCGCTGGAGCGTGCCGACGTCCGCGACGATTCCGACGTTCACCTCCTGGATCGTGAAGAAGCAATCGGCGGTGCCGATGCGGATGTCGCATGCGGTGACGAGGTCGACCCCGCCTCCGATGCAGCCGCCCTGGACCACCGCGACGACCGGCGCGCGGCAGCGGTCGATGACGTTGAAGCTCTCCTGCATCCGCTTGACCTTGCGGCGCAGCGCCTCGCGGGCGCGCGCCACCTCGCCGCCGCGGCTCGCCAGCCCGTCCTCGGCCGCCCATTTGAGGTCGAGCCCGGCGGTGAAGTGCTTGCCGGAGGACGATATCACCACGGCGCGCACCGAGCCGTCGCGCTCGATGGCGTCGAACGCCTCGATCATGTCGGTCCAGAAGGCGGCGTTCATCGTGTTCAGCGCGGCGGCGCGCGTCATCCGGACGTGCGCGACATTGTCCGCGACCTCGAGGCGCAGCGTTTCCAGTTCCATCGGCTCCTCCGCTCGACTATTCATCCGGGCATGACGCGCTTCACGGTGAACGACAACCCCGTAGAGTATCAGCTTCCGCCCGACACGCCGCTGCTGTGGGCGCTGCGCGACGCCTCGAATCTCACCGGGACCAAATACGGCTGCGGCGTCGGGCTGTGCGGCGCCTGCACCGTCCACATCGACGGCGTGGCGCAGCGGTCCTGCCAGGTGCGGATCGGCGACATCGAAGGCACCTTCGTCACCACGATCGAAGGGCTGTCCGACGATCGCTCGCACCCGGTGCAGCAGGCCTGGATCGCCGAAGCCGTGCCGCAGTGCGGCTACTGCCAGCCGGGCATGATCATGGCGGCCGCCGCCTTCCTGAAGGAAAATCCAAGCCCGTCGGAGGACGACGTCAAGAGCGGCATCACCAATCTCTGCCGCTGCGGCACCTACCCGCGCATCCGGCGCGCCGTCCTGCGCGCGGCGAACGCGATGCAGGCCGGCGTCGCGCCGGCCGCGGCGGCGCCGCCCGGTACCTCGCTGCGCCAGGCGGCGCGGACGGTGCCCGCCCTCACCGACCCCGAGGACCGCAAAGGGCCCCGCTAACCGACGAGCTCGCGCTCCCGCACCACGAAGCCCGGCAGCCGCGCGATCGCGGCCTCGGCTTCGGCGAGCGTGCGGCGGACGATCTCCGCGCAGGGCAGGATCTCGGTGATCCCCCCGCCCCCCTGCCCGGCGGCGAGGCACTGGCGGACCGGATCGACCTCGTCGACGATGCCCGCGATCGGGCCGAGCCGGTTGTGCTTGACCGAGTCGATCACCTGGAGCGGGAAGGGCTGCGCCGGCTTGCCCTCCCATTCCCTGGTCGTCTCGTTGGCGATGGCGCGGAGCGTCTTGCCGGTGAAGGCGCGGCTGACGACCGTGTCGCTTTCGGTCATTGCGACGATCGCGTCCTTGTAGGGTCGGCCCGCGTGCGCCTCCGCGCTCGCAATGAAACGCGTGCCCATCCAGACGCCCTGCGCGCCGAAGGCGAGCGCGGCGGCGAGGCCGCGGCCGTCGAACAGGCCGCCGGCCGCGATCACCGGCACGTCGACCGCGTCGACGACCTGCGGCCACAGCGCGACGCTCGCGACCGATCCGGTGTGGCCGCCGCCCTCGGTGCCCTGCGCGATGACCGCGTCGCAGCCCGCCTCCGCCGCCTTCACGGCGTGGCGCACCGATCCGCACATGCTCATCACGACGATGCCGGCGTCCTTGAGCCGGTCGAGGATCGAGACAGGGACGCCCAGCCCGGCGATGAACGCCTTGGCGCCCTCCTCAATGATGATGTCGACCGACGCGGTGAGCGATTCGGGCTGCGCGGCGAGCAGATCGACGCCGAACGGCTTGTCTGTCAGCTCCTTCACGCGGCGCATCTGATCGCGGATGAAGCCCGGCGACTGGCCCGCCATCCCGAGCGAGCCGAAGCCGCCCGCTTCGGACACTGCCGCGCACACCTCGGCGTAGGAGACGCCGCCCATGCCGGCGAGCAGGATCGGATGCTCGACGCCGAGCAGGTCGCAGATCGGTGTGCGCAGTGCCATGACGAACTCCCCAAAGCGTTTTCCGCACCTTAGCGTCGTCCGCCGCCCCCCGCCTAACTTGCGTTTCCGCTAGCCCCCGGTGAACTATGGCGGCCGGACCGGAGAACAGTAGGAGGACGAGGTGACCGACAATCGCGCGAACATCGACCGCCGTCGGCTGCTCGGCGGCGCGACCGCGCTCGCCGCGGCCGTCGCGGCGAGACCGGCGGCGGCCCAGGACAAGCCGGACGTCGCGGGCAAATCGGTGCTCGTGACCGGCTGCAGCTCGGGTTTCGGGCGACTGACCGCGCTCCACCTCGCGCGGGGCGGCGCCAACGTCGTCGCCTCGATGCGCAATCTCCGGGGCGGCGCGCGGCCGGAGGCGCGCGAGCTCGCGCGGATCGCCGCCCAGGAGAAGCTCAGGCTCGCCGTCGTCGAGATCGACGTGACGGACGACGCGCAGGTGGCGAGCGGCGTCGCGCGGGCGCAGAGGATCGCGGGCGGCGCGCTCGACGTGCTGGTGAACAACGCCGGCGTGGGCCTCGCCGGGCCCGTCGAGGTGCCCGACCTCGCGGCGACGCAGGCGATCTTCGACACCAACGTCTACGGCTATCTGCGGATGGCGCGCGCCGTCCTGCCGGCGATGCGGGCGCGCAAGCAGGGGCTGATCTTCAACGTCTCGTCGCAGCTCGGGCGCGTGGTCGTGCCCGGCGTCGGCCACTACAGCGCGACCAAGTTCGCGGTCGAGGCGATGTTCGAGACCCTCGCCTACGAGCTCGCGCCGTTCGGCGTCGAGGTGACGATCGTCCAGCCCGGCGGGTACCCGACCGAGATCTGGACCAACGGCCGGCGCAACAGCGACGCGATCCTCGCCCGTGTCGATCCCGAACGGCGCGCCGCCTATGCCGATCAGATCGCCGCGGCGCAGGGCCGCTTCCGCGGCGGCGGCACCACCGACCCGATGGACGTGCCGCGCGCCATCGCCGAGATCATCGCGATGCCGGCCGGCAGCCGGCCGCTGCGCCGGCCCGTCCACCCGAACACGCGCGTCACGGACGCGGTCAACGTAGCCTGCGCGCAGGTGCAGGCCGCGGTGCTCGGCAACGGCCCGTTCGCGCCCTGGCACAAGGCGGTGACGACCTGAAGGCGACGGGCTAGGCGCCCTTCGCCCAGACCTCCTTCAGCCGGGCGTCGCGCCCGCAGTTGAAGCGGTAGAAGCGGTAGCGGATCGGATTCTTCTTGTAATAGTCCTGATGGTACCCCTCCGCCGGGTAGAAGCGCGCGGCCGTCAGGACGGGCGTGGCGACGTGCGCCGGCAGGACGCCGCGGGCCGCGAGCCGGGCCTTCGACGCCTCCGCCACCGGCCGCTGCTCGGGCGTGACGAAGATCGCCGACCGGTAGGACTCGCCGCGGTCGCAGAACTGGCCGCCCGCGTCGGTGGGGTCGATCGTTGGCCAGAAGCGCTCGACGAGCTGCGCGTAGCTGATCCGCCGCGGGTCGTAGATGACGCGGACCGCCTCATAGTGGCCGGTGCCGCCGGCCGAGACCTGCTCGTAGCCGGGGTCGGCAAGGCGGCCGCCGGTGTAGCCCGAGGTCGTCGAGATCACGCCCGGCATCTTGTCGAAGTCGGCCTCGGTGCACCAGAAGCAGCCGCCCGCGAACACCGCCGTCGCGGTCGTCGGCTTCGGCGCGGGAGCGGCCGCGACGACGAAGGCCGCGAGGAGGGCGAGCGCCGGGCGCCTCACGCGGTCCTCGCCGGTACGAACCTCATCGCGTCGCCGTTCATGCAGTAGCGCAAGCCCGTGGGCTTCGGACCGTCGTCGAACACGTGGCCGAGATGGCCGCCGCAGCGGCGGCAGTGGACCTCGGTTCGGACCATGAACAGGAAGCTGCGGTCCTCGCGCGTGCCGATCGCCTTCGGCAGCGGGGCGTAGAAGCTCGGCCAGCCCGTGCCGCTGTCGTACTTCGCCCGCGAGCTGAACAGCGGCAGGTCGCAGCCGGCGCAGACGTAGGTTCCGCGTCGCTTCTCCCTGTCGAGCGGGCTCGAGCCCCCGCGCTCGGTGTCGTGCTCGCGCAGCACCGCGAACCGCTCGGGGGTCAGGCGTCGCCGCCATTCCGCCTCGGTGAGCTCGATCTCGAACCCCTTGCCGGCCGCTTGCGCACGGCCCATGGCCAGGATGCTCGCGGCGCCGGCCAGCCCGGCCACGAAGCCGCGCCTCGTCATCGGAATGGGCATCGGGATCTCCTTCCTTTCAAATGTAGGTTCGAAAGGAGGCGAGACCAGGATGCGGCCGCGCCCTAGCCGCGGCGGTTCGCCGCGAGCGCCTTCTCGATCGCCGCGGTCACCTGCGGGTCGTCGGGCTTCACCTTGCTCGGGAAGGCGGCGACGAGCCGGCCGTCGCGCCCGACGAGATACTTGTGGAAGTTCCACTTGGGGACGTTGTCGGGCCCGAGCTCGGCGGCCGCCCAGCGGTAGAAGGGCGCCGCCTGCGGACCGACCACGGCCGCTTTCTCCGCCATCGGGAAGCGGATGCCGAACTTCGACTCGCAGAATTGCGCGATCTCCTTGTTCGAGCCGTACTCCTGCCCCTTGAAGTCGCCCGACGGCACGCCGAGCACGGTGAAGCCGCGGGCCCGGTAGGCTTCGTGCACCTTCTGCAGCGCCTCGTACTGCGGGGTGTAGCCGCAGAAGGAGGCGGTGTTCACCACGAGCATCACCTGCCCCTTGTACCTCGACAGCGGCAGCGGCTTGCCGTCGATCGCGGTCATGCGGATGTCGTGGGCCGTGCGCGGCGCCGCGGGCGCGGCGGCCACGACGGCGACGGCGGAGGCGGCGATCAGCGCGGGCTTCAGCATAGCGGGCTCCCTTCCCTGGTCCGTCTATATCGCACGCGTCGCGCGGCGCAGCCAATCCTGGACGTCGTCCGGGAGGACGGGGGCCAGCGCCTCGCGCACCCGCTCGTGGTAGGCGTTGAGCCAATGGCGCTCCTTGGCGCTCAACATCGACGGCTCGACGAGGTCGAGCTCGATCGGCGCGAGCGTCAGATCCTCGAAGCCGAGCATCTCCTTCTCGGCGCCGGGGATGTCCTTCTTCACCACGAGCACGAGATTCTCGACGCGGATGCCGTACTCGCCGGTCTTGTAGTAGCCGGGCTCGTTCGACAGGATCATACCCTCGGCCAGGGGTTCGTCGCCGCCCGACTGCGAGCTCCCGGGCAGCGTGATGCGTTGCGGCCCCTCGTGCACCGCGAGGTAACTTCCCACGCCGTGGCCGGTGCCGTGCGCGTAGTCGAGCCCCGCCTCCCACAGATACTGCCGCGCCAGCGTGTCGAGCTGGACGCCGCGCGTGCCCTTGGGGAAAATCGCGGTGGCGACCGCGATGTGCCCCTTGAGCACCCGGGTGAAGCGGTCGCGCATCTCCGCGGTCGGCGTGCCGACCGCGAGCGTGCGCGTCACGTCGGTCGTGCCGTCGAGGTACTGCCCGCCCGAGTCGATGAGGTAGATGCTGTCCGGCTCGATGCGCCGGTTGGTGGCGGGCGACGCGCGGTAATGGACGATCGCCCCGTTGGGTCCGGCGCCCGAGATGGAATCGAAGCTCAGGTCCTGGAGCTGGTTGGTCTCGCGGCGGAAACGCTCGAGCCGGTCGGACGCGGTGAGCTCGTCGAGCTCGCCCTTCGGCGCCTCCTCGTCGAACCAGTGGAGGAAACGGGTGAGCGCCGCGCCGTCGCGCAGGTGCGCCGCCCGGGTGCCGGCGATCTCGGCCGCGTTCTTCTTCGCCTTGGGCAGAACGCAGGGGTCGCGCGCCTCGACGACCGTCGCGCCCCCGGCGCCCAGGCGCTCGAAGATCGCGGCGACGCAGCTCGCGGGGTCGGCGACGACCTTGCCGCCGAGCGCCTCGAGCGCCGCCGCGAACTCGGCGCGCGGGCGGGTGCGCACGTCGGGGCCGAGGTGCGCCGTAAGCGCGTCGTCGACCTTGGTCGGATCGACGAACAGCTCGGCGCCGCCGTCCGCCCGCGCGATCGCGAAGGCGAGACCGACGGGCGTGCGCGCGACGTCCTTGCCGCGCACGTTGAACAGCCAGGCGATCGAGTCGAGCGCCGCGACCACCGCGGCGTCGGCGCCCTTGGCCTTCAGGAACTCGGCGATCTCGCGGCGCTTGTCGGCCGACGAACGGCCGGCGAGCTCGTCGGGATGCGGCACCAGCCGCTCGGCCGACGGCGCCGGGCGGTCGAGCCACACCCGATCGATCGGATTGTCCTCGATCGCCACGAGCTCGGCGCCCTTCTCCGCAATCAGCCGCCCGGTCGACTCGACCCAGCTCTTGGTGTGGAGCCAAGGGTCGTAGCCGATCCGGTCGCCGGATCGGGCGTGCGCCGCGAGCCACGCGGCGACCGTCGTGTCGGGCACGCTCTCGTAGCTGAACAGCTCGCCGTCGACCTGGTCGCGCACCTGGCGCGTGTAGCGCCCGTCGACGAAGATCGCCGCCTTGTCCGACAGCACGGCCGCCGAGCCGGCCGAACCCTCGAAGCCGGTGAGCCAGGCGAGGCGCTGCGCGTAGGCGCCGACGTATTCGCTCATGTGCTCGTCGGTGAGCGGCACGACGAAGCCGTTCAGCCGTTCCCGGCCGAGCTGCGCGCGCAGCGCTTCGAGGCGATCCTTGTGGGTGGACATGACGCGTTCGGGCTCCTTGGAATCCGGTTCGATCGGTGATTTCCGCTTGATTAGGCCGCTCGCCCCGCCCGCGCCAGAGGGCGACGGCTAGACGGACGAAGCTTGCCCCCTATACTCCGCGCGGCCCGACCGCAGGGAGGGCGTCGATGAGGTTCGCCGGCGCCGCGCGCCCTGCCGCTCGCGGCGGTCGCCGCCGGTTCCGTCCACGCTTCCGAGAGGTCCCCGTTGAAAGCCCTGCCCAACGCCCCCGTTGCCGCCGTCGAGCCGCACGCGAGCACGCACCACGGCATCACCGTCGTCGATCCCTACCACTGGCTGCGGGACCCGTCCTACCCGCAGGTGGACGACGCGCGCGTGCTCGATCATCTGAAGGCGGAAAACGCCTATTTCGAGCGGGCGATGGAGCCGATGCGCCCGCTCGTCGACGCGCTGTTCGAGGAGATGAAGGGCCGGATCAAGGAGGACGACGCGAGCGTCCCGCAGAAGGACGGCGACTTCCTCTACTGGTGGGCGTTCGACAAGGGCGCGCAGTACCGCAAATGGTACCGCCGACCCGTCGCGGGCGGAGCCGGACAGGTCATCCTCGACGAGCCCGCGCTGGCCGAGGGAAAGCAGTATTTCCGCCTCGGCGGCGCGACCGTCAGCCCCGACGGCCGGCTGATCGCCTACGCGGTCGACGACGACGGGTCGGAACGCTTCAAGCTCAAGGTGCGCGACCTCGCGACCGGCGACGACCTCGAGACCGTGTCCGAAACGGCGATCGGCGCACCCGAATGGTCGGCGGACTCCAAGCGGCTCGCCTACACCGAGGTCGACACCAACTGGCGCCCGCTGCGCGTCCGGCTGCACGAGCTCGGCACGGCCGGCGGCGACCGAGACCCGATCGTCTACGAGGAGAAGGACAAGGGCTTCTTCGTCGGGATCGGCCGCAGCCAGGACCGCAGCCACTGGATCATCTCGACCGGCGATCAGGTGACCAGCGAGGCCTATCTCATCCCGACCGACGATCCGACGGCCGAGCCGCGGCTCGTGGCCCGGCGCCGGAAGGACCGGCAGTACGACGTCGACGTGCGCGAGGGTCGGCTCTACATCCGCGTCAACGACACGCACCCTAACTTCCGCGTCGTGACCGCGCCGCTCGGCGAGCCGAACGAGTGGACCGAGCTGATCCCGGGATCCGACCGGCACTACATCCGCGGGATCACGTCGTTCAAGCGCGTGCTCGCCGTCACCGAGCGGATCGAGGGCCTCGATCAGCTGCGCCTGCGCGCCTACGACGGTAGCGAGCACTATGTGCGCTTTCCGGAGGCGAGCTACGCCGCGGGCCTCGGCGGCAACCCGGAGTACGACCCGGATCGGCTCCGGCTGAGCTACCAGTCGATGGTCACGCCGGCGACGGTGTACGACTACGACCTCGCCGCGCGCGAGCTCGTCACGCTCAAGGTCCAGGAGATCCCGTCGGGCTACGACGCGTCGCGGTACGAAACGGTGCGCCTCATGGTTCCGGCGCGCGACGGCACCCGCATCCCGGTGTCGGTTGTCTATCGGAAGGGCTTCCCGCGCGACGGCTCGGGCCGAATCCACCTGTACGCCTACGGCGCCTACGGGCACGCCATCCCGCCCACCTTCTCGACGAGCCGGCTCAGCCTGCTCGATCGCGGCTTCGCCTACGCCATCGCGCACATCCGGGGCGGCGACGATCTGGGCCGGCAGTGGTACTTCGACGGCAAGCTCGACAAGCGGATGAACACGTTCACCGACTTCGTCGACGTCGGCCGTTTCCTCGTCGGCGAAGGCTTCGCCCGGGCGGGCCGGGTGTCGGCCTCGGGCGGCTCGGCCGGCGGCGAGCTGATGGGCGTGGTGGCGAACCTCGACCCCGAGCTGTTCGGCGCCATCGTCGCGCACGTGCCGTTCGTCGACGTGCTCAACACCATGCTCGACGACACGCTGCCGCTCACCCCGCCCGAATGGCCCGAATGGGGCAACCCGATCGTCGACGGGGCGGCGTTCGAGTATATCCGCAGCTACTCGCCCTACGAGAACGTCGGGAAGAAGGCCTACCCGCCGATGCTGGTGACCGCGGGCCTCAACGACCCGCGCGTCACCTACTGGGAGCCGGCGAAGTGGGTCGCCCGGCTACGCGCCGAGAAGACGGACAACAACCTCCTGCTCCTCAAGACCAACATGGGCGCCGGGCACGGCGGCAAGTCGGGCCGGTTCGAGTCGCTGCGCGAGACGGCGGAGGAGTACGCGTTCGTCGTCACGGCCCTGGGTTCCGATGCACCCCGCTCCTGACCGGCCCGTGTTCGAGCTGCCGCTGGCGCCCGGACCGTCGGACATCGACGAGCTCGGGCACGTCAACAACGCGGTCTACGTGCGCTGGATTCAGGACATGGCGACCGCCCACTGGCGGGCGGTGGCGAGGCCCGAGCACGTCGACCGCTACGTCTGGGTGGTGACCCGGCACGAGATCGACTACCGGCGCGCGACCAAGCCCGACGAGCGCCTCGTCGCGCGCACCTGGGTCGGGGAGCCGCAGGGCGCGCGCTTCGATCGCTTCGTCGAGATCGCCGGCGAGGACGGCAGCGTCCGCGTCCAGGCCCGCACCGTCTGGGCGCTCGTCGAGCTCAGCTCGATGCGCCCGCTGCGGATTTCGCCCGAGATCGCTGCGCCCTTCCTGGGGAAATGACCGGCCGGGCAGCCGCGCGACGCCCGCTCGTTCAGCCCTTCCAGGCCGCGCCGCCGACCCAGCGGCCCGCGACGCCGCGGAAGCGGCGGTATTCGACGCGCTCCCATATCCCGGCCGAGGCGTAGGGGTCGGCCGCGACGAAGGCGCGGGCCGACGCTTCGTCCTCGGCGTCCACGATCAGCAGCGAGCCGACGATCTCCCCCGCCTCGTCGCGCAGCGGCCCGGCGACGAACAGCCGGTCCATGACGGCCTCCACATGGGCGAGGTGCGGCCCGAGCAGCCGCTGCCGTTCGGCGCGCGCCGTCTCGCCCGGCCGGTCGTAGGCGAGCACCATGTACATCAGCGGCCCGACCCCTTGAGCGGCACGCCGGTGGCGAGCGTCACGAGGTGCGCCGCGAGCAGGCAGAAGCCGAGGAGCCCGACGAACATCAGTCCGTGCCACGGCACGTAGGAGACCCGGCCGATCGGCCGCCGCCGCCCCGCGCCCCACATGCCGAAGCCGACGAGGCCTGCGGTGATCGCCATGAATATCAAGGTCAACTCGAAGCCCATCGCTTGTCCGTAATGATCGCTCGGCTACTATGGTAGGGTTTCAGGCCCAATGGGGAGATCCACCATGTTTCGCGCCATCTTCACGCGCACCGCCATGTCGAGCGTCGCCGCCGCCGTCGCGGTCATAGCGGCCGCGCCCGCCGACGCCCAGTCCAGGAAGGCGGGCGCCGTCGACTGGGAGCAGGCGCTCGCCGGCCCGCACCGCTCGGAGGCGAACAAGGCGCGCGACGTCTACCGCAAGCCGCGCCAGACGCTCGAGTTCTGCGGGCTGAAGCCGACGATGACGGTCGTCGAGATCTCGCCCGGCGGCGGCTGGTACACCGAGGTGATCGCGCCGGTCATGAAGGACAAAGGCACCTTCTACGTCGCGCACGCCAACCCGGCCTCGAGCGAACGCGCCGCCAAGGCGGTCGCGGACTTCCAGGCCAAGCTCGCCTCCAGCCCGGTCTATTCGAACGTCAAGCTCACGAGCTTCGGCAAGGACCACTACGACAAGCTCGCGCCGGCTGGCTCGGCGGACATGGTCCTCACATTCCGCAACGTCCACAATTGGCACATGAACGATTTCGGGCCGCAGGCCTTCAAGGCCTTCTACGACGCGCTGAAGCCGGGCGGCGTCCTGTGCCTCGAGGAGCATCGCCTGCCCGAAGGCCGCCCCGACGAGATGATGAAGACGAGCGGCTACATGAAGGTGTCGGCGGTCCGTCAGCTCGCCGAGGCCGCTGGCTTCCGCTTCGCCGGCTCGTCCGAGGTCAACGCCAATCCCAAGGACACCGCCGACCACCCGAAGGGCGTGTGGAACCTGCCGCCCACCTTCCGCGACGGCGACCAGGACCGCGCCAAGTACGCCGCGATCGGCGAGTCCGACCGCATGACCCTGAAGTTCGTGAAGGCCGACGCGCGCGCGGAGGCCAAGCCCAAGCGCCGGGCGGCCATGACCGGAACGCGTCTTGCGGGCGCTCGGGAGGCGCAGAGCACGCGGGACCTGGAGACGATATCGCGCGCGATGCCCGGCAGCAGCGCGACCGGGAACTGACGCGGCCGTAGCCGCCCGCGCGAGCGGGCGGCTACTTCTTGGCCAACCGGTCGAGCTGCTCCTGGAGCGCCGCCATCTGGGCCTTGAGCATCGCCAGCTCGTCGTCGCCCGAGGCCTTCGGCACTTCGGGCGGCTTGCGGCCGGTCAGCATGTCGGCGGCGGCCTGGAACATCGCCATGTTCTGCTTGGCCATCGTCTCGAAAGGTTTGAACGCGCCGGCGCCGAACGCGCCCGACACCGCCTGGCGGAACTGTTCCTGGTTGCGCCGGAACGCGTCCATCGACGCCTCGAGATAGGGCGGGACCATCGACTGCATCGAGTCACCGTACATCGAGATGAGCTGGCGCAGGAAAGAGGTCGGGAGCATCGTCTGCCCGCGCGTCTCCTCGTCCATGATGATCTGCGTCAGCACCGACCGGGTGATGTCCTCGCCCGACTTGGCGTCCACCACCTTGAAGTCGCGCCCTTCGCGCGTCATCGCCGCGAGGTGATCGAGCGTGATGTAGCTCGAACTGTCGGTGTTGTAGAGTCGACGGTTGGCGTACTTCTTGATGACGATCGGTTCGGGCTTCTTGTCGGATTCGGCCATGTCGCAACCCAATGAAGGAAGCTCGTCCCTAGCATGCGGCGATGTTGCGCCGCAACAACGGCCCCGTGGGCCGCACCCGCTCGCGGCCTTCCTGAAGATCGTGTCCGACGCCGTGGACGGCGACCGTGAGCGGACGGCGGCGGTGCTCGCCGGCGTGCGCGCCTATCAGGCGCACCCCTACCGCCGGTCGCTGCCCGCGCCGCCGGCGGCGGCGAGCGTCGGCGGCGTCCGCCTGCTCGACTACGGCGGTCCGGGGGTGCCCGTCGTCTTCGTCCCCTCGCTCGTCAACCCGCCGAGCGTGCTCGACCTCGCGCCCGGCAACTCGTTGCTGCGCTGGTTGAGCAGGCACGGCGTGCGGCCGCTGCTCGTCGACTGGGGCGCGCCCGGTCCCGGAGAGCGGCGGCTCTCGATCGACGGCTATCTCGACGAGCGGCTCCTGCCGCTTCTGAGACAAGCCGAGCCCCGCGCGGTCGTCGGCTACTGCCTCGGCGGGACGATGGCGCTCGGCGCCGCGGGCGCGATCCCGCTGCCGAAGCTCGCGCTGATCGCCACCCCCTGGCGCTTCGCCGGTTACGGCGACGGGCAGCGGGCGGCGCTCGGGCGGGCGTGGACCGGTATCGAACCGGCCGCGGAGCCGCTCGGCGTCGTGCCGATGGAGATGGTGCAGCCGCTGTTCTGGCAGCTCGATCCGGCCGGCACCGCGGCGAAGTTCGAGCGCTTCGGACGGCTGCCGCCCGACGACGAAGCGGCGCGCGCCTTCGTCGCGCTCGAGGACTGGGCGAACGACGGCCCGCCGCTCAGCCTGCCGGCCGCACGGCAGTGCTTCGAAGACTTCTTCGCCGCCGACGCGCCCGGCCGCGGCACCTGGCGCGGCGGATCGCCCCCCTGCCCCGTCCTCAACCTCGTATCGGCGCGCGACCGCATCGTCCCGGCGGGCGCCGCGCCCGAGGTGGGCCGGCGCGTCGACATCGCCGCCGGCCACGTCGGCATGGTCGTCGGTTCGCAGGCGCGGAAGAAACTTTGGGAGCCGCTGCGCGATTGGCTTCTCGACTGATTTCCCGCTTCCCTTCGCACTCGCACAATATTAGTTTCCTAAAAAAACGAGCAGGAGATCTTCCATGACCGATGTCGTCATCGTTGCCGCCAAGCGCACGCCGGTCGGCAGCTTCCTCGGCGCTTTCGCCGCCACCCCGGCGCACGAGCTCGGTCGCGTCGCGATCGAGGCCGCGCTCGGGCAGGCCGGCGTGCCGGCCGCGGAAGTCTCGGAGGTGATCCTCGGTCAGGTCCTCACCGCGGGCCAGGGCCAGAACCCCGCCCGGCAGGCGTCGATCGCCGCGGGTGTGCCGAAGGAGACGCCGGCCTGGGGGGTCAATCAGGTCTGCGGCTCGGGCCTGCGCGCGGTCGCGCTCGGCTACCAGGCGATCCAGAACGGCGACGCTTCGATCGTGGTCGCGGGCGGCCAGGAGTCGATGAGCCTCAGCCCGCACGCGCAGCAACTGCGCGGCGGCACCAAGATGGGCGCGGTCGAGCTCGTCGACACGATGATCAAGGACGGGCTGTGGGATGCCTTCAACGGCTACCACATGGGCATCACGGCGGAGAACCTCGCCGAGAAGTATCAGATCACCCGCGACAGGCAGGACGAGTTCGCGGTCGCCAGCCAGAACAAGGCCGAGGCCGCGCGCCGCGAAGGCCGGTTCAGGGACGAGATCGCCGGCGTGACGCTCAAGACCCGCAAAGGGGAGACGATCGTCGACGCCGACGAATATATCCGCGAAGGCGCCACGATCGACGGCGTGTCGGGCCTGAAGCCGGCGTTCAAGAAGGACGGCACGGTGACCGCCGCCAACGCCAGCGGCATCAACGACGGCGCCGCCGCGCTGGTGCTGATGAGCGCCGAGGAAGCCGCGCGTCGCGGCCTCACGCCGCTGGCGCGCATCGCGTCCTGGGCGAGCGCGGGCGTCGACCCGTCGATCATGGGCATCGGCCCGGTACCCGCGAGCCGCAAGGCGCTCGAGAAGGCGGGCTGGACCGTCGCCGACCTCGACCTCATCGAGGCGAACGAGGCGTTCGCCGCGCAGGCGCTCGCGGTCGGTCAGGAGCTCGGCTGGGATCCCGCGAAGGTGAACGTCAACGGCGGCGCCATCGCCATCGGCCACCCGATCGGCGCCTCCGGCGCGCGCGTGCTCACCACGCTGCTCCACGAGATGAACCGGCGGGACGCCAAGAAGGGCCTCGCCACGCTGTGCATCGGCGGCGGCATGGGCGTCGCCCTGTGCGTGGAGCGCTAGGGGCTCGACAATCGGGGGGCGCTTGCCCAGCTTGAGGGCATGCGGCCGACGGTCCAGGAACTGCGCGCCTACTACGCCACGCGCGACGGGCAGCGGGTAGCGCGCCAGCTCGCGGGCGTCGTCGCCCCCGCCATCCGGCGGGGGCCGACCGCGCGCCTGCTGGCGCTCGGCTACTGCGCGCCGCTGCTGACCGGCCTCGATCCGGCGAACCTCGAACGGCTGGCGATGGTGATGCCGGCGGCGCAGGGCGGCCACCGCTGGCCGCCGCGGCGCCCGAGCTGCGTCGTGCGCGCCGACGAGACCGCGCTGCCCTTCGCCGAGGCGACGTTCGACCAGACGCTGCTCGCGCACACGCTCGAGTTCGCCGAGCCGCCGCGCAAGCTGCTGCGCGAGCTGTGGCGCGTGCTTGCCCCGGCGGGCGAGCTGGTGCTGATCGTGCCCAATCGCCTGGGCGTCTGGACGCACTTCGAGGCGACGCCGTTCGGGCGCGGCCGGCCCTGGGGCCGCGGCGAGCTCGGCCAGCTCCTCCGGGACGCGATGTTCGAGCCGGTGTCGTGCCGCACAGCGCTCGTGACGCCCCCGGTGCGCGGCCTGCGCTGGCTCGACCGGCCGCTGACGCGCGTCGCACGTCGCTTCGGCGGCATCCACTTCGTGCTGGCGCGCAAGGTCGACGGCCTGGCGCCGACCGCGATCGGCAAGGCGGCCGCCCCGGTCAAGGCCGCCGCGGCGTCAGGCCTCCCAGTCGCGGTCCAGGCGCCGCGACGCGAGGTAGAAGAGCGCCGCGCTGACGACGTAGAAGCTTAGGCCCACGAGGATCGAATAGCGCAGCGATTGGTCGCCGAAGCTCGGGGCGAGCCGGTCGGAGATGAAGCCGAACAGCACCGTGCCCAGCCCGATCCCGATCAGGTTGTTGACGAACAGGAAGATCGCCGAGGCGGTCGTCCGCATGTTCGCCGGCGCCACGTGCTGCACGGCCGACAGCACCGGACCGAGCCACATCAGCCCGAGCGCCTGCGGCAGCAGGAACAGGACGTAGGTGAGCGGCAGCGTGTCGGACATGACGCCGGCCGCGTAGCAGGGCGCCGCGAGCAGGAAAGCGACGGCCGGGATGCGCGCGTAGGCGGCGCGGCTGGCTCGCCCCAGCCGGTCGGCGAGCCAGCCGCCGCCCCAGACGCCGATGACGCCGCCGATCAGCACGATCGAGCCGTAGAACTGCGACACCTCGATGAGGCCGAGGTCGTAGGTGCGGCCGAAGAAGGACGGCAGCCAGAAGATGAGGCCGTAGCCGAGGATCGAGCAGGACCCGGCGCCGAACGACAGCAGCCAGAAGGACGGCTTGCGGCCGAGCGTGCGCATGACCTCGCCCAGAGGCGGGGCGGTCCCGGCGGGACGCGGCGGATCGAACCGCCCGCGCACGGGCTCGCGCACCGAAAGGCGGAAGATCGGCGCCAGCGCGACGCCCGCCAGGCCGACCGCGACGAACGCGGTGCGCCAGTCGATCGCGGACGCGATCCAACCGCCGAGCAGGATGCCGGCCGCCGAGCCCATCGGGATGCCGAACGAATAGACGGCGAGCGCCCGGGCGCGCTGGTCGGGCGGGAAGTAATCGGAGATCAGCGAATAGGCCGGCGCCACCCCGCCCGCCTCGCCGACGCCCACGCCCATCCGGGCGAGGAAGAGTTGCCAGAAGTTCTGGGCGAGGCCGCAGAGCGCGGTGAAGCCGCTCCAGAGCGCGAGCGCCGCGGTCATGATCCAGGTGCGGCTGCGGCGGTCAGCGAGCAGCCCGATCGGCACGCCGAGCGCGGTGTAGAACAGCGCGAACGCGAGCCCGCCCATCAGCCCGAGCTGCGTGTCGGTCAGACCGAGCTCCGCCTTGATCGGCCCGGCCAGGATGCCGACGATCTGCCGGGCGATGAAGTTGAAGGTGTAGACGAGGATGAGCATGAACAGCACGAACGCCCGGTAGCGGCTGCTACCGGGCGTCGCGGCCGTCGCGTCGTGCGTCGACGGGCTCAGAACTTGTACCCGACCGACAGGAACACCTGGCGCGGATTGCCGTAGAAGGCGGTGACGACGCCCTCGCGACCGAGCGACGGGGCGACGCCCGGCTGCGCGAAAACGGGCGACAGCGGATTGTCCGAGCGGATCGGCGCGCCGGTCACCGGATTGACCGTCAGGAACTGGTAGCCCGACGTGATATATTCCTTGTCCGTCAAGTTCTTCCCGTGCAGGCCTACCGTCCAGCGGTCGTCGTCGGACGACCAGACGAGGCTCGCATCCAACAGCGCGTAGCCCGGCTGGTCAAGGAACGGGCTCGGCGTTTCGAACTGGAAGGTCTTGCTCCGGTAGGAAAGCGTCGAGCTCGCCGTGAGGTCGCCGCCGCCGATCGGCGTCGTGTAGTCGAGGCTGCCCGAGAGCGTCCACTTCGGCGTGTTCTGGATCCGGCGGAAACCGGCGACGTCGACCGGACGGGCGCGCGTGCCCGCGGCCGCCGCGCCCGTGTCGCTGAAGTTCGCGACGTTCGTCACGAACTCGTCATACTGCGCGTCGAGGTAGCCGAGCGTACCGGTGAAGTTCACGCGCTGGCCGGTCGCCTCGTCGCGGAGGAGCGTCGCGCGAAGCTCGGTCTCGAGGCCCTTGAAGCTCGCCTTGCCGGCGTTGGTGGTGACGCCGACGAAGGTCGGCAAGCCGTTGATCACCGCGCCGACCGAGCCGGGGACCTGGACGTCGCGGTAGTCGGCGTAGAAGCCGGCGATCGCGAGGTTCAGGCGACGGTCGAGAAGCGACGCCTTGTAGCCGACCTCGTAGCTGTCGACTTCCTCCGGCTCGAAGAGGAAGTAATCGAAAATCTCGCTTGCCTCGCGCGTGCCGTTGCCGTTGAGATCGGGGGCCACGGTGGACTGGCCGCGCGGGTCGAAGCCGCCGCCTTTGAAGCCCTTGGCGTAGCTCGCGTAGAGCGTGTTGTCCTCGTCCGGCTTGAAGGTGATCGAAGCGCGCGGCGTGAACCGCTTGAAGGTCTCGTTGCCGCGGAAGTCCGAGGTCCGCGCGCCGGCCTGCACGCCCGCGCCGCCGAGCGCCGGCGACGGGCCGTTGATGTAGTTGGCGCGGATGACGGTCGCGTCGCGCTCGTCGACGGTGTAGCGGCCGCCGAGCGAGACCGCGAACTGGTCGGTGAGGTCGTAGGTGAAGTCGGCGAACGCCGCCCAGGTCTTGGTGTCGACGTCGCCGACGGTCGAGGCGGTCAATCCGGGCAGGTTCAACAACGCGCCGGTCGTGGCGATGACCACGTCGAACACGTTGTTGGCGTTCGCGTCGAGGTAATAGACGCCGCCCACGCCCTGGAGGCGGTCGCCCTCGTAGAGCAGTTGGAGCTCGTTCGAGAGCTGCTTGTTGCGGTAGATCGCCGGGACGTCGACGTCCTGCGCGGGCAGCGAGTCGAAGTCGATCGGCGCGAAGCTCGTGTCCTTGCGGTAGGCGAGGATGTTCTTGATCGTCACCGCGTCGTTGACCTTGAGCTCGGCGCGAAGCGCGCCGCCGTAGGCCTCGATCTCCTGCTTCGGGCTGTTGAGCCCGGCGCGCGTGTCGAACACGTCGTCGAGCACCGGCGCGCCCGACACGAAGCCCGCGATCAGCCGGCGGCCGTTGCGGGGATCCGAATTGTCCTTGGTGTAGTCGCCCGAGACACGGACGAAGAAATCGGGCGTCGGCTCGAGCTCGACGGTGCCGCGCGCCGCCCAGATGTCGCGGTTGTAGTTGTCGAGCCCGTTGTTGAGGTTCTCGCCGAACCCGTCGCGGCTGAGCCGCGCCGCTGAGGCGCCGATGCGGACGACGTCCGAGAGCGGCGTGCTTCCGGAGACGATGAGGTCGGCCTGCTCGTAGGTGCCGACGTTCGCGCGGACGCCGAAGCTCGGGTCGGCCGAGAGCCGGCGCGTCACGTACTTCACCGCGCCGCCGATGGTGTTGCGGCCGTAGAGCGTGCCCTGCGGGCCGCGCAGCACCTCCACGCGCTCGACGTCGTAGATGTCGAGCACGGCGGCCTGCGGCCGGTTGAGGTACACGTCGTCGAGGTACAGGCCGACGCCCGCCTCGAACCCGGCGACCGGGTCCTGCTGGCCGACGCCGCGGATGAAGGCTGTAAGCGTCGTGTTGGTGCCGCGCGACGTCTCGAGCGTGACGTTCGGGGTCGTGTCGCTGATCTCGGTGATGTCGAGCGCGCCCTGCCGCACGAGCGCTTCGCCGGTGTAGGCCGTCACCGCGACCGGCACGTCCTGCAGGCTTTCGGCGCGGCGCCGGGCGGTGACGATGATGTCTTCGCCGACCGCCTGGCCCGTCGATGCCTCGTCCGACGGAGTCGAACCCGGGGCCGCTTCCTGCGCGAACGCCGGCGCGGCGAAGGCGGCGAGCGCAACGCCGAGCAGCAGTGGCGAAACCGTCGAACGACCCATGAGCGAAACTCCCCTGTTCCTTATGGTTGGCACGAGCAACTTGCCCGTAACGTTGCCGCCCTATAATGAAAGTTGAACCGACTTTCAACTTTATCGAGGAGCTTGCGCTTGGCCGAGCCCACCGTCAGTCTCGGCTTCATGGAGGTGGTCGCCGACAAATCGCCGCGGACCGAGCGCGGCCGCCGAACGCTTCGGAGCCTGCTCGACGCGGCGGCCACCGAATTCGGCGAGAAGGGCTTCCACAGCGCGTCGATCAGCGGGATCACGGCCCGCGCGGGCGTCGCGCTCGGCACCTTCTACACCTACTTCGACAGCAAGGACGCGATCTTCCGCGCGCTGGTGCGCGACATGTCGGCCCGCGTGAAGACTCACGTCGCGCCCGCCATCGCCGGCGCGAGCGACCAATTGACCGCCGAGCGCGAAGGCCTGCGCAGCTTCCTCGAGTTCGTGCGCAGCAGCAAGGAGATCTACCGGATCGTCGACGAGGCCGAGTTCGTCGACCCGGAAAGCTACAGGCTGCACTACGAGAGCACCGCCGAGCGCATCCGCGCGCGCCTCGTGGCGGCCGCCGAGCGCGGCGAGGTCCGCGCCGACGTCGGCGACATCCACGCCTGGGCGATCATGGGGATGAACGTGTTCCTGGGCCTGCGCTACGCGGTCTGGTCCGACGCCCCACCCGCCCAGGTCGCCGCCACCGCCGGCGAGTTCATCGCCAACGGCCTGAAGCCGCGCCGCTAGCCGCGGCGCAGGACGAAGATCGCCTGCTCGGCGAACAGGTTGGCAAGCGCGCGGCCCCGGGGCCGGCCATGGGTCAGAAAACGCTCGCGCTCGACCACGAGGCCCTTGCCGGCGATCAGCGCGCGGAAATCGTCCACCGTGCAGAAGTGGATGTTCTCCGTCTCGTACCAGGAGACCGGCAACGCCCGGGTCATCGGCATGCGTCCGCCCATCAGCAGTTGCGTCCGCACGCGCCAGTAGGCGAAGTTCGGGAACGACACGATCGCGTGCCGCCCGATGCGCAGCAGCTCGTCGAGCACGAGGTGCGGGGCCCGCGTCGCCTGGAGCGTCTGGCTGAGGATCGCGTAGTCGAACGCGTCGGTCGGATAGTCGGCGAGGTCGGTGTCGGCGTCGCCCTGCACCACCGACAGGCCGCGCGCTACCGCCGCCGCCACGCCGTCGCGCGACAGCTCGATGCCGCGGGCGTCGACGCCCTTGGTATCGCGAAGCGCCGCCATCAGCGCGCCGTCGCCGCAGCCCACGTCGAGGACGCGCGCGCCCGGGGGCACCGCCTCGGCGATGACGCGGAGGTCGGGGCGCAGGGTCATGCGCCCGCCATCCGCCGGTACACGTCCGGGTCGAGCCGCTGCATGATGCGCCCCGCCTGCTCATCGTCGAGCGCTTCGAAGCCGAACTTCGCGTAGACCCCGTGCGCGTCGCGCGTAACGAGCATCCAGCGGCGCAGGTCCCGCAGCTCCGGATGGTCGACGAAGTGCGCGACCATCGCCTTCGCCAGCCCGCGCCCGCGCGCGCCCTCCACCACGAACACGTCGGCGAGGTAGGCGAAGGTGGCGCGGTCGGTGATCAGGCGCGCGAAGCCCACCTGCGCGCCGTCGGGACCGTAGGCGCCGACGCACATCGAGTTGCCTACGGCGCGCGCCACGACCTCCCGCGGGATCCCCGACGACCAGTAGCTCCGGGCGAGGAAGCCGTGGATCACGTCGAGCTGCAGCTCGGCGCGGTCACCGGACAGCCGGTAGCCGGCGGGCGGCGTCACGACGCCTCCGCGGCCCGCAGGAAGCCGTCGACGACGCGGTTCATCTCGGGCACTTCGAGCAGGAAGGCGTCGTGGCCGAGGTTCGATTCGATCTCGACGAAGCTGACGTGCGCGTTGGCGGCGTTGAGCGCGTGCACGATGCGGCGCGACTCCGCGGTCGGATAGAGCCAGTCGCTGGTGAAGGAGATCACGCAGAAGCGCGCGGCCGTCCCCTGGAAGGCGCTCGCCAGCACCCCGCCGTGACGCTCGGCGAGGTCGAAGTAGTCCATCGCGCGGGTGATGTAGAGGTAGGAGTTTGCGTCGAACCGCTCGACGAAGCGGATGCCCTGGTGACGGAGATAGGACTCGATCTGGAAGTCGGCGTCGAAGCCGAACGACAGCGCGTCGCGGCCCTGGAGCCGCCGCCCGAACTTGTCGGTCAACCCTTCCTCCGACAGGTAGGTGATGTGCGCCGCCATCCGCGCGACGGCTAGGCCGGCGGCCGGGGGCGCGTTGTCGGCGTAATAGTCGCCGCCGCGCCACTTCGGGTCCGCCATGATCGCCTGGCGCCCCACCTCGTGGAACGCGATGTTCTGCGCGCTGTGGCGCGCCGCGGTGGCGATCGCCACCGCCGACCGCACGCGATCGGGGTAGGTCGCCGCCCATTCGAGCACCTGCATCCCGCCCATCGATCCGCCGACGACCGCGAGCAGCCGGCCGACGCCGAGGTGGTCGAGCAGCATCGCCTGCGCGCGGACCATGTCGCGAATGGTGATGACCGGGAAACGCATCGCGTAGGGCGCGCCGGTCGCCGGATCGACCGAGGTCGGCCCGCTCGACCCCATGCACGAGCCGAGAACGTTGGCGCAGACCACGAAGTGGCGGGTCGGATCGACCGGCTTCCCCGCCCCCACCAGCCGCGTCCACCATCCCGGCTTGCCCGTGCGCGGATGCTCGCTCGCGACATATTGGTCAAGGGTCAGCGCGTGGCAGACGAGCACGGCGTTCGACCGATCCGCGTCGAGCTCGCCGTAGGTCTCGTAGGCGATCTCGACCGGGGCGAGCGCCGCGCCCGAGTCGAGCACCAGCGGCCCGTCGAGGCGGACGCGGCGGTTGAGGCCGAAACGTTGATCCCCCGTCATCGTCCGATGCGGTATCGGGGCGTCGCGCGCGCCGCAAGTGCCGTCATCGCGCGGCGATCGCCTCGACCTCGACGAGGTAGCCGTGGTGGAGCTCGGGCACCGGCACGACGGCGCGCGCCGGCTTCGCGTCGCCGAACGCTTCGGCGTAGAGGCGGTTGAACGCCGGCCAATGCTCGACTCCGGCGACGTAGACGGTCACCTTGAGCACGCGTTCGGGCGACGACCCACCCGCCCGCAGAACCGCGAACAGATTGGCGAGCACCTGGCGCGCCTGCTCCTCGAAGGGCCGGTCCGCCGTGTGCGTCCCGTCGGGGCGTACGGGAAGCTGACCCGACACGAAAAGAAGGTCGCGCCAGGCCGTGGCGGGGGCGTAGTGCCCGCCGGGGGGCGCGGCATCCGCCGGCGCGATGCGTTCGATCTCGTCCATCACCAGCCTCCGAACCGTTGCCACTCGGCCACGACCTCGTCGCCCTCGACCACGCGATAGCGCCCGTGCTGCGCGGCCGTCGCGCAGGCGTGATTCGGCAGGATCCGCAGGAGCGTGCCGACCGGCCAGCGGCGCACGTCGAGCGGCCCGCCGTCGCCTCGCGCGACGATGCCGTGCTCCTGGTTCGCCGAGGCGACGACGAGGTCGCCGATCACCCGCCCTTCGTCGTCGCAGACAAGGCCGTAGCCCCGGTCGACGCGCTGGGACGCCGTGCCCCGGTCGCGCGACATCGCCATCCAGCCGGCGTCGACGATCAGCTGCCCGCAATCCGCCCGGTGCCCGATGATGCTCGCGAGCACCGAAAGCGCGATGTCGTCCTCGCGGCACACGCCCAGCCCCGCCATCACGAGGTCGAAGAACACGTAGACGCCGACGCGCACCTCGGTGACGCCCGACAGATCGCGCGCGAACAGCGCCGTCGGCGTCGATCCCACGCTCACGATCGGGCACGGCAATCCGGCGTCGCGCAGGACCCCGGCCGCCCGAACGGCGCCCGCGCGCTCGAGCTCAGCGTGCGCGGCGAGCGCGGCGTCGCCCGCCGCGCCGTAGGATCCGCCGCCGTGCGTCATCACCCCGCGCACCGTCGCGCCTTCCGCCAGCTCGCGCCCGATCGCCAGCAGCGTCGCGGCGTCGTCCGGGCGCACGCCCGCGCGGTGACCGTCGCTGTCGATTTCGATCAGCACGGGGAAGCGGATCCCGCGCTCGCGACCGAACGCAGCCAGGGCCCGCGCCGCCTCGGCGTTGTCGAGGACGAGCGTGAGGTCGGCGCCGCTCGCGACGAGCGCCGCGGCCCGCCCGAGCTTGTTGGGCGCGATCCCGACCGCGTAGAGGATGTCGCGGTAGCCGGCCGCGAAGAACTCGTCGGCTTCGCGCAGCGTCGACACCGTCACCGCGCCCGACCAGCCTTCGGTCATCGCGCGCGTGACCTCAGCGCACTTCGCGGTCTTGAGGTGCGGCCGCAGCCCGACGCCGTGCCGGGCCACCGCGGCGTTCATCCGCGCGATGTTCGCCCGCATGCGGGCGCGGTCGAGGAGAAGCGCGGGGGTTTCGACGTCGGACAGGCGCATCGCGCCCGCTTAGCAGAGCGCGATCGGCTCGCCCATCGCTTGCCATTCCCGCCCGCCCCCGGCAGAAGCGACCCCCATGAACAGACCCGTCGTGAAGCCCTGGATCGACGCGATCGACGCCTACGTGCCCGGCCGGGCCAAGGCGGACGGCGCGGCGAAGGTCGTCAAGCTCTCGTCGAACGAAAGCCCGCTGGGGCCGAGTCCCAAGGCGGTTGCGGCGATGGCCGCCGTGGCCGCACAGGGCCACCGCTACCCGGACGGTGGATCGTCCGAGCTGCGCGAGGCGATCGCCGCGCACCACGGCCTCGAGGTCGAGCGTGTCGTCTGCGGCACCGGCTCCGACGAGATCCTGCAGCTGCTCGCGCTCGCCTACGCCTCGGCCGGCGACGAGGTGCTCTACGTGCGCCACGGCTTCATGGTCTACCCGATCGCCGCGATGCGGGCCGGCGCGTCGCCGGTCGCCGCCCCGGACGTCGACTACACCGCCGACGTCGACCGGCTGCTCGCGAACGTCACCCCGCGCACGCGGCTGATCTACCTCGCCAACCCCAACAACCCGACGGGCACGATGATCGGCCGCCGGGAGGTGGAGCGCCTCCACGCCGCGCTGCCGAAGGACGTGCTCCTCGTCCTCGACGCGGCCTACGCCGAATATATCGACGACTCGGACTACGAGGACGGTATCGCGCTGGCGCGCAACGAGCCCAACGTCGTGACGACGCGAACCTTTTCGAAGATCTACGGGCTCGCCGCCGAGCGCGTCGGCTGGGGCTACGGGCCGCAGCCGGTGATCGACGCGATCAACAAAATCCGCGGCCCCTTCAACGTCACCAGTGCGGGTCAGGCCGGCGCGATCGCCGCGCTGGGCGACCAGGCCTGGGTGGCGCACTGCCGCGAGCACAACGCGCGCTGGCGCGCGTGGCTGGCCGACGAGATCGGCAAGCTCGGCAACGCCGGGCTCCGCGCGGTGCCGTCGGCGGCGAACTTCATCCTCGTGACCTTCCCGGACGAGGGTTCGGTCACGGCGGAGGCGGCGAACGGCTTCCTCACCGGCGAGGGCTACCTCACCCGCTGGCTGCCCAAGCAGGGGCTCGGCAACGGGCTGCGCATCTCGATCGGCACCGAGGAGGAGACGCGCGGCGTCGCCGACGCGCTGCGCCGCTTCGTCGAGCGGGCCGCCTGAGGATGCTGCCGTTCGCCCGGGTCGCGATCGTCGGTCTCGGGCTGATCGGTTCGTCGATGGCCCGCGCGGTGCGCGCGAACATGCCGACGGTGCGGCTGACGGGCAGCGACGCCGATCCGGCGGTGCGCGAGCGCGCGCGGGAGCTCAACCTTCTCGACGACGTCGCGGACAACGCCGGCGCGGCGGTCGTCGACGCCGACCTCGTCGTCCTGTGCGTGCCGGTCGGTGCGATCGGCGCCGTCGCCGCCGAGATCGGACCCGAGCTGTCGCCCGGCGCCGTGATCTCCGACGTCGGATCGGTCAAGGCGCAGGTATTGGCGGACCTGACGGCGGCGCTGCCCGGCGTCGCGATCGTCCCCGCGCATCCGGTGGCCGGGACGGAGAACAGCGGGCCCGACGCCGGGTTCGCGACGCTGTTCCGCAACCGCTGGTGCATCGTCACGCCGCCCGACGGCGCCGATCCCGTCGCGGTCGAGCGCGTGAGGAGCTTCTGGGCCGCGCTGGGCAGCAACGTCGAGACGATGGACGCCGCCCACCACGACATCGTGCTCGCGGTGACGAGCCACGTCCCGCACCTCATCGCCTACACGATCGTCGGCACCGCGTCCGACCTCGAGGACGTCACCCGGTCCGAGGTCATCAAATATTCGGCCGGCGGCTTCCGCGACTTCACCCGGATCGCGGCGTCCGACCCGACGATGTGGCGCGACGTGTTCCTGTCGAACAAGGACGCGGTGCTCGAGGTGCTCCAGCGCTTCTCCGAGGACCTGAGCGCGCTCCAGCGGGCGATCCGCTGGGGCGACGGCGACACGCTCCACGCGCTGTTCACCCGGTCGCGCGCCGTGCGCCGCGCGATCATCGACGCGGGCCAGGATACCGCCGCGCCGGACTTCGGGCGCGACCACGGCTGAGCCGGGCGCTGTCAGACCGCCAGTCGGACGTCCCTGCGCATGTCGCGTTCGGCGATCTTCATCAGCCCGAGCGGCTCGAAGAACTCGATCCCGATGTAGCCCTCGGTGCTCCAAACCACCTTGGCCTGGCGCAGGCCGTAGCGGGGGAGCCGGACATAGACGCGGGTGCCGGGCTCGATCCGGCGGGCTCCCACCTCGAGCCGCACACCGCCCGGCGACACGTCGGCGACCCGCGCCGAGCGGGTAAGCCCGCCGGCGGTGAGCTGGGCGATCGCGTTGACCTTGATTCGGAGGGTGCGGCGGCGGTCGGCGGGATTCGACATGCCGCCATTCTGGCACCGCGGCGTTGATGGGCCCTTATCGATCGTGGTTAACGCCGGATCGCCGGGCACGGCGGCTCCTGCCCGCGCACCGGCACGGGCCGCAGCCCGCCGGGCGGCTGCACGAGCGCGAAATCGCCCGCCGTTCCGCCGACGGCGAGGCGCACCGGCTTGCGCGCGCGCCGCTCCTCGGCCGGCGGGGCGCGGCCCGCGAACGCGGCCTCGACGGTGAACGGGCAGACCGTGTCGATCGTCCCCGACACGCGTGGGCGTCCATCCGCCTGCGGCACCAGCGTCGCCGTCATGACCAGGATCTCGCCGGTGCGGTCCGACAGCGTCAGCCGCCTGAGCTCCACCGTCCCACCCGGCCGCCAAGCGGACAGGGTGCGCAACGCCGCCGGTCCGGTCACGCCGACCTGGGCCGCGAGCGCGAGCGGATCACCGGAACCGAGGCGCACGGCATCGCCCGCCAGCACGAGCTGTGCCTGCTCGGGCGGCGTCGGCGCCCGGCTCGCCGGATCGGCCGCGGCCGGCGTCTCGCGGAAGTGGATCTCGAAACGCGACGCGGTGGCGGGCGCGCCGAGCAACGCGAAACGAATCCGCGCGCCCTCGATCTCGGTCGACAGGCGCGCGATCCGTTCGCCGTCCCAGCGCAGGCTGGTCTGCGAGGCCGAGCCCGCGAGGTTCAGGCGGGCGCCGGCGATCGCGGGCACGGCCAGCTCGGCGCGCGGCTCGCGCAACCGGACGATCGTCGGGTCGGCGCGCCACGGTTGGCGGTTGACGATCGCGTCGTCGGCCGACATCGCCGCGGTCCATTCGGGCGTCGCCCGGCCGAGCGCCACCGTGCCCAGCGTCGCCTCGAGTCGGTAGGGAAAGCCGGTCACGCGGATGTCGGTTTCCGCGCCCAGTACGCGCTCGATCCCGGCGCGAAAGGCGGCGCGCTGCTGGTCCCAGTACCACCAGTAGACGGCGAGCCCGGCGGCGAGCGGCAGCAGCGTGGTCCAGAGCGGCCAGCGTCGGCGGGTCATGCGGCGGGGTCCCGGTTGATCGCGGCGTGGAGGCGCGCCTCGAACTCGCGGCGGTCGAGGCCGGGCGGGATCGGCTCGCCGAACAGCAGCGTGATCGTGCCGGGCCGCTTCACGAACGCGCGGCGCGGCCAGACCTTGCCGCTGTCGAGCGCGACGGGGACCACCGGCAACTTGAGCATCTTGTAGAGGCCGGCCACGCCCGGCTTGAGCGGCGGCGCCTCGCCGATCCCCATGCGCGAGCCTTCGGGGAAGATGACGATCGGACGGTCGGCGGCGACGGCGGCCTCGGCGGCCCGCATCATCGTGCGCATCGCCTTGGTGGACGCCTCGCGCTCGACCGGGATCGCACCGTGCCGCCGCGCGACGTAGCCCCAGGCCGGGATGCGCATCAGCTCGGCCTTGAGCACCACCGCCGGGTCGTTCCAGAGATGAAGCGTCGCGATGGTCTCGAACGCCGATTGGTGCTTCGACGCGACGACCACCGCGTGCTGCGGCACCTCGCCCCGCACGACCACCCGGATTCCGAGCACGGGCAGCAGCGCCCAGAAGTAGCCGGCCCACAGCCGCGCCGTTCCGCGGATCGCGGGCCGATAGAACAGGCTCACCAGCGCGCCGATCCCCACGATCGGCACCGAGCCGGCGTAGAACAGCAGCGTGAACAGCGCCGAACGCAGGAACGCCATCGGTCTAGATCCCCACGACGAGCGCGGCGCGGCGCAGCGCGTACTTCGAGAATTCGCGCAGCATCGGCACGAGCGGGCGCTCGACGGGCACGGGATCGGCGAGCACCTCGACGCCGTCGTCGACGCGCGCTTCGAGCTCGAGCCGCGCGCGGCTCATGTGGTCGGCCGCCGTCACCAGCCGAACCGTCTTGTAGCGGTTGCGGCGGATCCAGGCGGCCGTCTCCTCGGCGTTGGAGCGGGTATCGACCGCCTCGCGCCCGAGGTCGACGCAGCAATCGAACAGCTTGGTCGGCACCTCGTAGCGCACCGCCAGCTCGACCGGGCGGACCGACCGGTCCACGCCGGAGATCAGCATGCGCTCGGCGGAGCCGGCCTGCATCAGTTCGATCCCGCGGGCGACGCGCCCCGGCCCGCCCGTCAGCACGACGATCCCGTCGGTGCGCACGCCCGCCTCGAGCGGCGACGGCACCGCCAGTACGAACCAGACGAACCAGCCGACGATCGCCAGGACCCCGAACGCGAGCGCGCGCCCGGCGATGCCGATCACAGCTGCGCCCGGAGCGCGCGCGCCACGCTGGCGCGCGCGGCCGCCATCGCGAGGAGCCCGGCCGCGAGCGGGAGCACGGCGAGACCGAGCCACCCCGGCCACGGGAGGGAGAGCGCGCCGATCGCGCCGGCGTCCATGCGACGGATAAGCTGCCCCACGATGACGATGACGCCGCACGCGCATCCGACCCCCACCAAGCCTCCGGTCAGTCCGTACCCCAGGTAGCGGTGCTGGAAAACCCGCGCGATCGTCGCGTCTTCCGTGCCCATCACGTGCAGGAGCTCGATGGTCGGCCGGTAGACGTTGAGCGCGGAGCGCACCCCGAGCGCGACCACCGCGACGGTCGCGCCCGCCACGAGCAGCACGACGAGCAGCGCGAGCCACTGGAGCAACCGGGCGAGGTCGAACAGCGGCCCGAGCCAGCGGGCGTGCTCGTCGAGCCGGGCGTCGGGCGCCGCGCCGCGCAGACCGCGCTCGATCGCGGCGGCATCGGCCCCCGGTCGGAGCTCGACGTGGAGCACCGCCGGCAGCGGCAGGTCGGACGAGACGTTGCCGGATCCGAGCCAGGGCTCGAGCAGGCGCCGCAGCTCGGCGGGGCGGAGCGGACGGGCGGCCTCGACGCCCGGTGCTTGGCGCAGGAGGGCGAGCGCCGCGCCGAGCTGCGGCGCCGCGCGGTCGGGGTTCGGCTGCACGATCTGGACGGTGGCGGTGCGGCCGAGCTGGCCGGCGACGCCGCTCGCGCCGCTCGCCAGCGCCACGCCGCCGGCGAAGGCGAGCGCGGTGAGGAAGCTCATCACCGCGATCACCCACGGCACGAGCCCGCCCGATCCCTGCCCTTGCGGCAGGAAGCCGTGGCGCTGCCCGAGCGGCACGAGGCGGAGCTTCACGGCCGCGCCTTCAGCGGACGGAACGGGCGGGGTGGGTAACGGACCGCGCCGGTGGGGTCGGCGACCGAGCCGTCGGCCAGCCGCAGCAGCTTCGCGGACGGCATCTGCTGGACGAGGTGCATGTCGTGCGTCGCGATGACGATCGTCGTGCCAAGCTTGTTCAGCTCCTGGAACAGGTGGAGCAGCCGGTCCGCCATCTCCGGATCGACGTTGCCGGTCGGCTCGTCGGCGACGAGCAGGTCCGGCCGCCCGATCACCGCGCGCGCGATGGCGACGCGCTGCTGCTCGCCGCCCGAAAGCGTCGCGGGCCGCGCCGCCATGCGGTCGGTGAGCCCGACCCATTCGAGCATCTCCTCGACGTGCGCGCGCACCTCCGCTTCCGGCCGGTCCGCGATGCGCAGCGGAAGCGCCACGTTGTCGAAGGCGCTGAGGTGCGGCACGAGCCGGAAGTCCTGGAACACGACGCCGATCCGGCGCCGGAGCGGCGGCAGCGCCTCGCGCGGCAGGCTCGTGACCTCATGGCCGAAGATGGAGATGTGCCCGCGCGACGGGCGCTGAGCGAGGTAGATGAGCTTGAGGAGCGAGGTCTTGCCCGCCCCCGACGAGCCGACCAGCACGTGGAGCGAACCGTGGTCGAGCGCGAAGCTGAGGTCGCGCAGCACCTCGGCCCCCGTGCCGTAGCGCAGACCCACCGTTTCGAAGCGTACGACGCTGCTCACTCTTCCCGCCCCAACCCTCCGACGAGCTTAGTGACATGGCGGGCCGCGACCGTCCAGCGCGGTTGCGCTGCGACGGTTAACATGCTTAGTCGCCGCGAAAATCGACCCGAGCGCCGATGATCATCAGCTGCCCCAACTGCGGAAAACGCTATCTCGTCGCCGACGAGGCGGTCGGCCCGGGCGGCCGCTCGGTCCGCTGCGCGGCGTGCGGCACCGGCTGGCATCAGGACCCGCCGGCCGCGACGCCCGATCCCGCTCCCGTCGAGGCGGCGACGATCGAGCCGCGGCCGACCCGGCCGGCCGCGTCGCCACCGCCACCGCCGCCGCCGCCGCCGAGCTGGACGGCCGAGCCGGTCCACGTCGCGCCTCAGCCGCGCCCCGCTCCGGCCGAGCGCGCGCCGACGCGCTTCGCGCCGGCGCAGCGCCCGCGCCGAAACCCGGCGCCGCTCTGGACCGCGGCGGCCGCGACCGTCGCGGCGCTGCTGCTCGCGCTCGTCCTCCTCTTCAAGCCGGGGGGCGTCGCCGGCCTCGATCTCGGCGAGCGCCTCGAGCCGCGGCTGGAGGGCACCGCGCTCCGCCTCAGCGTCTACGAGCCCAGCTGGGGCCGCGTGCTCGACGGACGCAGCGTGCTCACCATCAACGGCCGCATCGAGAACCCGACGAGGGTCGACCTGCCGATCCCGCCGCTCCACGCCGAGGTCCGCGACGCCGACGGCACCCTCGTCGCCTCGTGGACGTCGCCCGCGCCGCTGCCGTCGCTGCCGGGCGGCGCGTCGATCAACTTCGACACGGCGGCCGTCGACGTGGCACCGGCCGCCGCCAGCGTGTCGTTGAGCTTCGCGACCCCGCGCGATTAGACAGTGCGCGGGCCCGCGGTCCGCGCCTAGAGTAGGCGCGACAGTGACTCGGGAGATCGCCATGAACTTCGACTATTCGGAAAAGACCAAAGAGCTCATCGGGCGCGTCCGCGCGTTCATGGACAGGCACGTCTATCCGAACGTCGACCGGTTCGACCGCGAGCTGAACGAGGGCGGCGATCGCTGGAAGGTGATCCCCGTCCTCGAGGAGCTGAAGCCGATCGCCAAGCGCGAGGGGCTGTGGAACATGTTCATGCCGCCGTCGCACGGCGGCAAGCCGGTGAGCGAATTCCCGTTCGAAGGCCTGCAGCTCACCAACCTCGAATACGCCCCGCTCGCCGAGGAGATGGGCCGCGTCGGCTGGGCATCCGAGGTGTTCAACTGCTCGGCGCCCGACACCGGCAACATGGAAGTGCTCATGCGCTACGGCACGCGCGAGCAGCAGGAGCGCTGGCTGCGTCCGCTGATGAACGGCGAAATCCGTTCGGCCTTCCTGATGACCGAGCCGGCGGTGGCCTCCTCGGACGCCACCAACATCGAGACCGAGATCCGCCGCGAAGGCGACGAGTATGTCATCAACGGCCGCAAATGGTGGTCGTCGGGCGTGGGCGACCCGCGCTGCAAGGTGGCGATCGTCATGGGCAAGACCGACAAGTCGGCGCCGCGGCACCTGCAGCAGAGCCAGATCCTCGTGCCGATGGACTCGGACGGGATCGAGGTGGTCCGCATGCTCGACGTGTTCGGCTACGACGACGCGCCGCACGGCCACGCCGAGGTGATCCTGCGGAACGTGCGCGTGCCGGCGTCGAGCATCATCCTGGGCGAAGGCCGCGGCTTCGAGATCGCGCAGGGCCGCCTCGGGCCGGGTCGCATCCACCACTGCATGCGCACGATCGGCGCGTCCGAAGTCGCGCTCGAGAAGATGGTGCGCCGCCTCCTGAGCCGCGAGGCGTTCGGCAAGCGCATCTCGGAGCATTCGGTCTGGGAGCAGCGCATCGGCGAGGCGCGCACCGACATTGAGATGACGCGCCTCCTCTGCCTCAAGGCCGCGTACATGATGGACACGGTGGGCAACAAGGTCGCCCGCAACGAGATCGCGATGATCAAGGTCGCCGCGCCGAAGATGGCGCTCAAGATCATCGACGACGCGATCCAGGCGCACGGCGGCGGCGGCGTCAGCGGCGACTTCGGGCTGGCCAAGGCCTACGCCAACATCCGCACCCTACGGCTGGCCGACGGTCCCGACGAGGTGCACAACCGCACCATCGCGCGCGGCGAGTACGCCAAGTACGCCGGCAACTCGATGAAGGCCGCCAACGAGGACGACGCCAGGATGCAGGTCCCCGGCGCGCGCTGAGAAGTTCGCCGCGAAACAGAAAGGGCGGGGCGCCGCGGCGCCCCGCCCTTCTTTCGTTCCGACCGAGAGCTCAGGCCGGCAGCGACTGGTAGGTCGCCATCGTGTAGAGCATCGGGATCGACAGGACGAGGTTGGTGCGGCTGGTGAGCATCGCCACCCGCGCCGACTTCGCCTTCGTCGCGTCGTCCGCCTCGACCAGGCCGAGCGCGCGCTTCTGGTTCGGCCAGATGATGAACCAGACGTTGAACGCCATGATCAGCCCGAGCCACATGCCGACGCCGATCAGCGCGAAGCCGGGTCGCAGCAGCAGCGCGTCGCCGAGGTAGCCGAGGTGCCCCGCCAGCGCGAGGCCGACGACGACGGTCGCGAGCGCGGCCCAGCGGAACCAGAACAGCGCGGTCGGCGCGATGTACTTCGACACGCCGGGCTTCAGCTCGGCGGGCACCTTCGGCATGGTCGGGATCTGCACGAAGTTGAAGTAGTAGAGAAGGCCGATCCAGAGGATGCCGAACAACACGTGCAGGTAGCGCAGGAAGGCCTGCGCCCAGGCCGAAGCGCCGTCGCCGCCGAGCGCGTCGCCGTGGAAGCCGAACAGCACGAGAAGCATCAGAACCGTGCCGAGGATCAGCGCCCACGACAGATTTTCGAGAGTCTTCGCCATCTTGTTCCCCCTCGGAAGATCGTTACGGCCCGAGCATAACCGCCGCCGGGCGGCTTGTCACACCCCGGCGCGCCTCTCCACCACCGCGTCGACCGAGTAGCGCCCCGCGCCGCGCGTGCCGAAGTAGAGGCCGAGCGCGACGAGCACGATCGCCGGCCACCAGCCGCGGAAGTCCTCGTTCCAGTGCACCATCCACACCGCGACGACGAAGTTGAACGCGCAGACCAGGCCCGCCCAGCGCGTCAGCGCCCCGACGACGAAGGCGACGCCGCAGAAGAACTGCGCCCACACCGACAGCGGCGCCATGACGCTCGGATAGGCGAAGCCGAACTGCGTCAGGAAGCCGACGAACTCCGCCATGCGTTCGCGGCTGACGATGTTGTCCCACACGCCGTGGATGAGGAAGGCGCCGGTCAGCAGACGCAGCAGAAGAAGGGTCGCGTCGGACAGCCGCGCCAGCGGCGTCAACAGCAGCAGATCGCGCATCGGGGCCTCCCGCTCGGCGAGGCGACCTCCCATGTGGAGCCTCGCGACGCGGCACAGGTTGTTACGTTCGGGAACCGATGGCAAGCGAAGCGTGATGGCGGACGGCGAGGACAAGGGAGCGAGGGACGCGGCGGCCGCGGACGTCGCCGGGAACCGGCTGATGCTGCTCGCCGACGGTCCGCAGGCACGGTCCGCGCTGCTCGAGCTCATCGCGAGCGCGCGTTCGGACATCCGGATGCTGTTCTACATCTTCGAGGGTGACGCCGTCGGCCACGCCGTGCGCGACGCCTTGATCGCCGCCGCCGAGCGCGGCGTGAAGGTCTCCCTCGCGGTCGACGGCTTCGGCAGCGGCGACACGCCGGCCGAGTTCTTCAGGCCGCTGCAGGACGCGGGCGCCGGCTTCTGCCGCTTCCACCCGCACCTCGGACGGCGCTACCTCCTGCGCAACCACCAGAAGATGATGATCGTCGACGGCCGCGTCGCGGTGATCGGCGGCTTCAATATCGGGGACGCCTATTTCGACCCCGAGCATCCCGCGAGCTGGCGCGACCTCGGACTGCGCATCGAAGGTCCGGCGGTCGATCATCTGGCCGTCTACTACGACCGCCTCTTCGGGTGGATCACGTCCGAGCGGTCGTCGCTGCGCTCGCTGCGCCGCATCCTGACGACGCTGACCCAAACCGACGGCCCGACGCGGTGGATCTTCGGCGGACCGTCGCGGCGGATCAGCCCCTACGCGCGACAGGTGCGCGCCGACCTCCGCCGGGGCCGCGAGCTGCGGATGATGATGGCCTATTTCGCGCCGAACCAACGCTGGCTGCGCATCATCGGCCGGCTGGCGCGGCGAGGCGAGGCGACGCTCATCACCGCGCGCAAGACCGACGTGGTCCTGTCGCGGCTCGCCGCCTGGGCGACCTACGGCTCGCTCCTGCGCCGCGGCGTGCGCATCTTCGAGTACCAGCCGCGGGCCCTCCACGCCAAGCTCATCATCGTCGATGACACCGTCTACATCGGCTCGGGTAACTTCGACATGCGCAGCCTCTACCTCAACCTCGAGGTCATGCTGCGCGTCGACGACGCCGGCTTCGCGGCGTTGATGCGCGACCTGTTCGCGCGCGAGCTCGCGCGCTGCCACCCGATCAAGCCGGCGGTCTACGCCCGAGCCGCCACCTGGACCAACCGCCTCGTCTGGCGGCTGTCGCACTGGCTGTTCGCCACCGCCGACTTCGCGATGTCCCGCACCCTCACCGGTCGTTGACAGCGCCGGCCGCGACCGTCAGCAAGGTGGGCATGTCGCGCGCTGATCCGGTCCCGGCGGTCCGCAGCCCCTCGCCCCTGCTGATCGCGGTCGGCGGCGTCGCGGCCCTGTGCGCGATGGACGCGGTCATGAAGCACGTCGTGGCGTCGCTCCATCCGCTGACCGCCACCTTCATGCGCAGCCTGCTGACGCTCGTCTTCGCGGTGCCGCTGTGGATCGCGGCGGGCCGGCCGACGCTCACCCGCGACGTGCTGCGCGCGCACGCCGTCCGCGGCACGGTGATGGCCTTCTCGGCCGGCTCCTTCTTCTGGGCGCTGACCGTGCTGCCGCTCGCCGAGGCGGTGACGCTGTCGTTCGTCGCGCCGCTCATTATCCCGTTCATCGCCTGGGGGCTCCTCAAGGAACGGCCGCGCGTCTCCAACATCGCGGCCGGGGTCGTCGGCTTCGCCGGCGTGCTCGTCACGACGCAGGGCGCCCCCGCCTCGGCCGACACGCCGGAGCGCACGCTCGGCATCGCGCTGATGCTGCTCGCCGCCGTCGCCTGGGCGACGTCGCTCGTGCTGCTGCGGGGCCGCGCGAGCCGGGACGGCCCGGCGATCGTCGTGCTGATGGGCGCGATCGTCCCTTCGGTGCTGCTCGCCCCCGTCGCGATGGCGGTGGGGGCCGCGCCCGCCCGCGACACGCTGCTCTGGCTGCTCGGCGCAGCCGGCCTCACCGCGCTCGGCGTCTGGCTGCTCACGCGCGCCTACGCCCGGGCCGAGGCGCAGGTGCTCGCCCCGCTCGAATACACCGCGCTCGGCTGGGCGGCGCTGCTCGGCTGGCTGTTCTTCGACGAATGGCCGCGCCTCCAGGTGTGGATCGGCGCGGCCGTCATCATCGCCGCCTGCCTCTACGTGGCCTGGGACGAGCGCCGGGCCCGGACGCTGCCGTTGGGATAGCGCCGTCGGCGCGGACTTCGCGCCGGCCGCCGATCGGTCTAGGCTCGGCCATCGAGCGATTATCTGGGAGGGAGACTTGACCGTAACCGCCGCCCCCGACGACGCGCTTCCGCGGTCCGAACCGCACGCGCCCGACATCCTGGGCCACCCGCGGGGCCTCTGGTACCTCGCCTTCACCGAGGCCTGGGAGCGCTTTTCCTACTACGGGATGCAGGCGCTGCTCGTCCTCTACATGGTCAACTACCTGCTGGTGCCCGAGCGGATGGCCGGCGTGGTCGCGCTCGACCGGCTGAGCGCGCTCTACGGCGGCCTCGAGGGCCAGGCGCTCGCCTCGGCGATCTTCGGGACCTACACCGCGAGCGTCTACCTGACCCCGATCCTCGGCGGCCTCCTCGCCGATCGTCTATTGGGCAAGCGCCGCACCGTTCTTCTCGGCGCGGTCACCATGGCGCTCGGCCACTTCCTCATGGCCTTCGAAGCAGCTTTCCTGTTCGCGCTGCTCTGCCTCATCCTCGGCAGCGGCATGTTCAAGGGCAACATCGCGAGCCAGGTCGGCTCGCTCTACAAGCCCGACGACCTGCGCCGCGCCGACGCCTTCCAGATCTTCTATCTCGGCATCAACGCGGGCGTGATCGCCTCCCCGCTCGTCGTCGGCACGCTCGGCGAGAAGGTCGGCTGGCACTGGGGCTTCGGCGCGGCGGGCGTCGGCATGCTGATCGGGCTCGTCATCTACCTCGCGGGCCAGAAGCATCTACCGCGCGAGCATTTCGAGCGGCGCGCCGACGCCGCCCCGCGCGCGCCGTTCGCGCGCGCCGACTGGCTCGCCGTGGCGGCGCTCCTGCTGCTCATCCCCGTGCTCGCGGTCGCGATCACGCCGAACAACCAGATCTTCAACGCCTACCTCGTGTGGGGCGACCGCGACTTCGCACTCGAGTTCATGGGCACGCGCCTGCCGACCACTTGGCTCGTCACGCTCGACGCGGTCGTCAGCGTCAGCTTCCTCGCCCTCGTCGCCCTGTTCTACCGCTGGTACGGCAAGCGCTTCCGCGAACCCGACGAGCTCGGCAAGATCATCATCGGCTCGCTCTTCTCGGTCGCCGGCATGCTGTGCCTGTTCGCCGCGGCCGCCACCCAAGGCCCGGGCGAGAAGATCGGGCTGGCGTGGCCGGTCGCCTTCCACGTCCTGAACAGCATCGGGTTCGCGCACATGCTCCCGGTGAGCCTCGCGCTGTTCGCCCGCCTCGCCCCGCCGCAGATCCACGCGACGGTGATCGGCCTCTATTACCTCGCCTTCTTCGCGGGCAACTCGCTCGTGGGTTACGTGGGCGGCTTCTTCGAGACGATGCCGACGACCCGGTTCTGGCTGATGCACGCCGGCTTCGCGGCGGCCGCGGGCGCCGTGTTCCTGCTGTTCAAGCTGGTGCTCGCGCCCCGGCTGATGACCAAGGGCTGAAGGGTGGGCCGGGTGCCCGCCCCCTCGGCCGCCTATTTCTGTGCGTAGTAGATCTGCGCCGGCGGGACGTTGATCGGCTCGAACTCGCGCTCGATGCGGGGGAAGCGGGGCTCCAGCACCTCGAGCACCTTCGGCGCAAACTGGTAGACGAGGAACTGCCCGCCCGGCTTCAGTGCCGCGTAGGTGGCGTCGGCGATCTCGTTGCGGATCGGCTCGGGCATCGTCGAGAAGGGGATGCCAGATATGATGTAGTCGGCTTGGCCGAGGCCGTGCTCCTCCAGCACCCTCCGCACGTCGCCCGCCGAACGGTGCAGCACCACGAGCCGGGGGTCGCGGAACGCCGTCTTGAGGAAGTCGGCGAAGTCGTCGTTCAGCTCGAACAGCACGAGCTTGGCGTCGGGGTGCATGCGGCGCAGCACCTCGACCGAGATGTTGCCGATGCCGGGGCCGTACTCGACGAACAGCCGCGCGTTGCGCCAATCGACCGGCGCGAGCAGCTTGTCGATCAGGAAACGCGAGCTGGGGATGATCGAGCCGAGCATCTTCGGGTGCTTGAAGAAGTTCTTGGCGAACAGCAGCAGTTGCTCCCGTTTCGACGGCGCTCGCTCCAGAAGTCCGACGCCGGCGTCGATCGCAATCGCTCGTTCCCTCACGCGTTCATTCCCTCGCTGCAACGATCCCCGGCGTCCGCATGGCCGGAATGACCTGAACATTCAAGCGCCGCGTTGGTGCCGTGGCCGCGATGGGCCGGCCGCCGGCCCCGGTCAGTTCGCCGCCCGCGACGCGGCGCGCACCGCGTCGAGCGCCGCCATCGACCCGACCGGATCGCCGGGCGGCAACGGCCAGGGCGCGCCGTCGATGAGCGCGGCGCACAGCGCCGCGAGTTGCGCGGCGTAGGTCGACGGCCCGCCGACGCTCTCCTCCCGCCGCCCGGCGTCGCTTTCCACGACGAGGCGGTTCCCGAGCTGCGGCGCCAGCGGATTGGTCGCGATCACCCGCCCGCGGGCGCCGACGACCTCAACGGCCGCGGTGCGCTCGTCCACGTCCATCGCGGCGGCGATCGTGGCGCGCACGCCGCTCGCGAAACGCAGCTCGGCCAGCGTGCGCACGTCCACCCCGTCGACGAGGCGGGCCCGCGCGGACACCACCTCCGGCTCTTCGCCCGTCAGCCCGCGGCACCAGGCGAGCGGGTAGACGCCGAGGTCCATCAGCGCGCCGCCGCCGAGGTCGTCGCGCCACCGGAACTCGCCGTCGCCGCGCCTCACCCCGATCTCGAACCGCGCGTCGATGCGCCTGATGGGCCCGACCTCCGCCGCCGCGGCGCGCAGCCGCGCGAAGAAGGGGTGGAAGCGCGAATGCATCGCCTCGAAGATCGGCACGCCCGCGCGGGCGGCCGCGTCGGTCATCTCGATCGCTTCGGCCGCGGTCATCGCGAACGGCTTTTCGACGAGGACCGGCTTGCCCGCGGCGATCGCCGCGAGCGCCGCCTCGCGGTGGAAACGCGGCGGCGTGGCGACGTAGACGACGTCGATCCCCGGATCGGCGATCAGCGCCTCGTAGCTCGCGTGCGCCCGCGGCACGCCGTGCTCGGCGGCGTAGGCTTCCGCCCGCCGCGGGTCGCGAGCCGCCACCGCCGCCACCTCGGCCCGGGGCTCGTCGCGCGCCGGCGCGATCACGGCGTAGGTGGCGACGCGGCTCGCGCCGATCAGTCCGATGCGAAGTTTGTCCATGCGCTTTCCATAGGCTTCACAAAGGGACGTCGCCAAGCCATGCAGGCGGTCATGAGCGCCTCCATGCCCCGCCGCGACTTCGGCCTCCTGTTCACGGTGCTCCTGGTGGTCGCGGCGGGCAACACCGCCCTCCAGTCGGTGCTGCCGGCGATCGGGCGCGAGATCCGCATCCCCGACATGCTTATCGCCGTCATCTTCAGCTTCTCGGCGCTGCTGTGGACGGCGTCGGCGCCCTTCTGGGCGCGCCAGTCCGACCTGCGCGGGCGCAAGCGCCTGATGCAGGTGGGCATGGCCGGCTTCGGGGTGTCGACGCTGCTGTGCGCCTTCGTGATCCTCGGCGGGCTCAAGGGCCTGCTCGTGCCGGTCGCGACCTTCGCGCTGTTCGCCGCGGCCCGCAGCCTTTTCGGCATCTTCGGCTCGGCGTCGAACCCCGCCGCCCAGGCCTATGTCGCCGGCCGCACCAGCGAAGCGGAGCGCACCAACGGGCTCGCGACGCTGTCGTCGGCCTTCGGCCTCGGCACGATCCTCGGCCCGGCGGTGGCGCCGCTGTTCATCCTGCCCTGGGTTACCTTCGCCGGCCCGCTGTTCGCCTTCGCGCTCCTGTCCTTCGCCGTGCTCGTCGCGATCACCAAATATCTGCCCGACGACGCGCCGGGGCCGCGCGCCGGGTCGGGCGCCGCGGCGGCCATGCCCTCGCTCGGCAGCGCGAACACGGGCGCGCACGTCACCGCGGCGCAAAGGGGCCGCGGGCCGCGCATCTCGTGGCGCGACCCGCGGGTGAAGCCGTTCATGATCTACGGCTTCTTCAGCGGCTCGATCCAGGCCGCGACCGGACAGGCGCTTGGCTTCCTGATCATCGACCGGCTGAGCCAGTCGCCGGCCGAGGCGCAGCCGCTTATCAGCATCACCTTCATGGCTGGGGCGGCCGCCACGCTGCTCGCGCAGTGGGGGCTCATCCGCATGCTCCACATGACCCCGGGCACGCTCATGCGCTGGGGCGCCGCGCTCGCCGCCGCGGGCACGCTCGGCATCGCGGTCGCGCCATCGTTCCACGCGCTGGTGGTGGCCTACGCGCTGTCGAGCCTCGGCTACGGCTTCGCGCGCCCCGGGTTCACCGCCGGCGCCTCGCTGATGGTGGGGGAAAAGGACCAGGGCTCGGTCGCGGGCGCGATCACCGCGGTCAACGGCTCCTGCTTCATCTTTGCGCCCGCGGTGGGCATCGGTCTCTACGAGCTCAACCCGCCGGTGCCCTACCTCCTCGGCGCGGTCGGCCTCGCGGCGCTCGTCGCCTACGCGTGGTTCGACAGGACGCTCCATCGCAACTGGGAGGTTGCCACGCCGGATGCACCGCACGACAACGTCCACTGACGTCCGTCGATCGCCTATCGGACGTCCAAGAAAGCCGTGATCCGCGGGACCGTTTCGGGGGAGTAGCACGTGAATCAGCCCAGTTGGCCGGCGATGGGCATCGCCGAGGCCCACACCCGCCTGACGGCGCCCGGCATGCCGTTCGAGATGGAGGAGAAGGTCGTCCGCGGCGTGGCCCTGCGCGTCTGGAAGAACGCGCCGCCGACGCTGCGCGACGTGTTCCTCGCCGGACGCGCGCACGGCGACCGGATCTTCCTCACCTACGAGGACGACCGCGCGAGCTTCGAAGGCTTCGCGCGCGCGACGATCGCGTTCGCCCACCGGCTCCGGGAAGACGGCGTCGAGAAGGGCGACCGGGTCGCGATCGTCATGCGTAACCTGCCCGAGTGGCCGGTCGCCTATTTCGCCGCCGCGCTCGTCGGCGCGATCGCCACGCCCCTCAACGCCTGGTGGACCGGTTCCGAGCTCGAGTACGGGCTCACCGACTCCGGCGCCAAGGTCGCGGTCGTCGACGCCGAGCGCCTCGGGCGCATCGCCGAGCACCTGCCCCGCTGCCCCGCGCTCCGGCGCGTCTACGTCGCGCGCGAGGACGAGGAGGTCGCCCACCCGGTCATCTCGCCCCTCGAGGAGGTGATCGGTCGCCCGAACGACTGGCCAGCGCTCGCCGACCGTCCGCTCCCCGACGTGCCGCTCGAGCCGGAGGACGACGCTACGATCTTCTACACGTCGGGCACGACCGGCAAGCCGAAGGGCGCCCTCGCCACCCACCGCAACATCACCTCGAACATCATGGCGAGCGGCCTGTCGGTCGCCCGCTCCTACCTCCGGCGCGGCGAGGCGCCGCCCGCGCCCGATCCGTCCGCGCCGCAGAAGGCGTCGCTGCTGTCGGTGCCCTTCTTCCACGCGACGGGCTGCTTCGCGGTGCTCGGCCCCTCGCTGTTCGCGGGCACCAAGCTGTGCCTCATGCGCAAGTTCGACGCCGAAGCGGCGATGGCGATCATCGAGCGCGAGCGCGTGACGAGTGCGGGCGGCGTCCCGACGATCGCCTGGCAGCTGCTCGAGCACCCCAACCGCCACAAATACGATCTCTCGAGCCTCGACACCGTGTCCTACGGCGGGGCGCCGTCCGCGCCCGAGCTCGTGCGCAAGATCAAGGAAACCTGGCCGAAGTCGCAGCCGGGCAACGGTTGGGGCATGACCGAGACGAGCGCCACCTTCACGCACCACATGGCGGAAGACTATCTCGCGCGTCCCGACAGCTGCGGCCCCGCCGTGCCGGTGTGCGAGGTTAAGGTGGTCGACCCGGCCAGCGGGCGCGAGCTCGGACCGGGCGAGGTCGGCGAGCTGTGGGGCAAGGGCCCGAACGTCGTCAAAGGCTATTGGAACAAGCCGGAGGCAACCGCGCAGACCTTCGTCGACGGCTGGGTGAAGACCGGCGACCTCGCGCGCGTCGACGAGGAGGGCTTCGTCTTCATCATCGACCGGGCCAAGGACATGCTCATCCGCGGCGGCGAGAACATCTACTGCATCGAGGTGGAGAACTGCCTCTACGACCACCCGGCGGTGATGGACGCCGCGGTCGTCGGCGTGCCGCACAAGACGCTCGGCGAGGAGCCGGCCGCCGTGGTGACGCTCAAGCCCGACGCGCAGGCGACCGAGGCCGAGCTGCGCGCCCACGTCGCCGCCCACCTCGCGGCGTTCAAGGTGCCGGTGAGGATCGTCCTCCAGCGCGAGACGCTGCCGCGCAACGCCAACGGCAAGATCATGAAGAACGAGCTCAAGAAGCTGTTCGCCTGACGGCGGGGCGGGCGCCGGGTCATCCGGGCCGGCGCCCGCCGCGCGAAACGGTCGGCGGGCCGGCGCGTTGCGCAAGCATAACCACGGGAGGAACGCATGCCCCGACTGCTGCTCGTCGCCGCGCTCGTCGCGTCCGCACCGGCGCTGGCCCAGCCCGCCGCCGCGCCGGCGCCGGTGATCGCGCCCGA